>JADMIO011006379.1_pt1 | contig 53494 bp, 46 predicted proteins | sample 8958161 | NCBI WGS metagenome assembly JADMIO01 (sample SAMN16585339, study PRJNA669376) | soil metagenome | isolation source: Crop rotation soil | place: USA: Cullars Rotation, Alabama | collected 2011 | reverse complement strand
CCGCGACAACTTGTCCACGTGGAATTCTAAGCTTAGGATCCCAATGTGCTGGAACGATGGCGTGAGAATTCTCGTCGATCGGCTGTGGCCACGCGGACTGTCCAAACCGCGCGCCCGGGTCGACCTCTGGTTGAAGGATCTCGCGCCGAGCTCGCCGCTCCGCCGATGGTTCAATCACGATCCCGCACGATGGGCCGAGTTCCGGCGCCGCTACGCACGCGAGCTCGACGCCAAGGATCGCGCGATTGCGGCGCTGCGCGGGGCGGTCAGGCGCGGCCGGGTGACGCTCCTCTTTTCGGCGAGCGATCCCGAGCACAACAACGCAGTCGCGCTCCACGCCTACCTGGCTCGTCGGCGCACTGTGTAAGAGCGGGACAAATCCGTCGGCGCCGCGGCAACACTGCCGCTGATTCAGCGCTATCGCATACGGTCGAGCTGGCATAGCTCTTGCCCCTGAGCTGTGACCCGGAGGGACCTGTATGCGATCTTCCACACCTGTCGCGATAGCAGCCGCAGTCTGCCTGACGCTGTCGGCCGCGCCGGCCCGTTCTAATCCGCCATCGGGACGCGGCGGCAAATCGACCTCCAGCAGACCGGCTTCCGGCACCAAACCGACGACGACGTCGGGCACGCCGACGACCAGCGCGCCGACCGGAAAGAACGACGCCTCGACACCGGTGATCAATCCGATCGCCGCGAAGATCATGTCGAAGCCGAATCTCAACTCGAAAGTGACGGCGATGCTGCCGACCGTCAACGGCACGAAGATGTCGTTGAACGACGCCTCGATGGGTTTCAAGAACCAGGGGCAGTTCCTCGCCGCGCTTCATGTGTCGCAGAACCTTGGTGTCGCGTTCGCGGATTTGAAGAACGCGATGATGACGAAGACCGGCAGCGGCGCGACCGCCGAACTGCGTCAGACGGGCAGCCTCGGCCAGGCAATTCAAAAAGTGAAGAAGAACGCCGACGCGACGGCTGAAGTCGAGAAGGCCGAGACGCAGGCGAACGGCGATCTCACCGCGCCGCCGACGACAAAACCGCCGAAGAAGAAGACCGCGGCAACGGGCGGCGCCCAGTGATGGTGCGTCGTCGATATTCGCTGATGGCAGCGAGCGCCGCCCTGGCGCTCGCTGCTGCGACGCCTGTGCGCGGGCAGGGGCTCACGCACAACGACAAAGGCGGCAAACCCCACAAGAGCAAGCCGCCGAGCAGCAGTCCTCTGCCTGCGGCGACAAATGGCGCCTCGCCGATGTCGTGGCTGGACGACGCGAGCCTGATGGCGCCGGGCACGATGTCGTTGAGCATCTCCGCCATGCGATGGTCGGGCACGGATCTGAGCGAGGTCGATGCGCCGATCGTCGACGCGGCCGTCGGCGTCACCAAACGCGTCCAGTTCGGCGCGAGCGTTCCGCACGTCATGGGTACCGCCGACGGTCCGGTCGGCGGCATCGGCACCTCCTACGTCAGCGGCAAAGTCGCGCTGCTCGACGATCAGGAAGTGAAGCTCGCGGTGTCGCCGATCTTCGAGATCCTTGGGGCCGGCGCGGTCCAGGCGCTGGCACCGGGCGAGAGCCGCTATCAGATCGGCTTGCCGGTGAGCCTCGAAGTCACGCAAGGGGCGGCGCGCATGTTCGCAGCGACCGGGTTTTTCTCGCGCGGTGCATGGTTCGCCGGCGGCGGCGCAGGCTATCAGGCGAGCCCGCGCGTCGGCCTGTCGTTGTCGTTCACCAGGGCGTGGGCGAAGACCGATGTCGAGGGGATCACGCGCGACCGCCGCGAGTTGTCGGGCGGCGTGTCGTATTTCGTGAAGCCGCAAATCGGCATCTACGGATCCGTGGGCCACACCATCGCGACCACGGATGAAAACGGAGCCGGCATGACCGTCAGCGGCGGCGTGACGTTCATCGTCAACGCACCGGTCATCAAGTAACGAACCTGCAATCGGACTGACGAAACCGGGAGGCCGGCCGCGGCCGGCTTCCACCGGTACACCGGCGAACAGTTCCGTAAGTAAAGCGTCTCAGACTCCGGGATTTCCTAGGGATTTCCTCGGTACGCGCTTTGCGGATGCCAGCCCGATGGAGGGGAGACCTATGCGACTCACGCGAACCATTCTCGGTTTTGTTGCAGCAGCGTCGTTGACGCTGACATCGGCGTATGCCGACCAGAGGCATCCGTCGGGCGCGAAGCCGACGACGATTCACGAACAGTCGACGGCCGACCATTCGACGACGCAGCAGACGACGAACAACCCGACGAAGAGCAGCTCGTCGAAGCCGACGACGCACACCAGCGGCTCGAAGAGCACGTCGAAGACACAGCTGAACCCGATCGCGGCAAAGATTTCGGCCAAGCCGAATCTGAACGCGAAGATTAGCGCGATGCTGCCGAAGAGCACGAGCGGGCAGACGATGTCGCTGAACACCGCGTCGAAGGGATTCAAGAACCAGGGACAGTTCATCGCGGCGCTGCATGCGTCGCAGCGCCTGGATTGCGGCACGGCGTCGTGTTTTACGCAACTCAAGGCCGACATGGTCGACAAGCACATGAGCCTCGGCCAGTCGATACAGGACGTCAAGCACACCTCGAGCACGACCGCAACGTCTGAAGCGACGCGCGCGGAGCACGAGGCCGAACACGACCTCGCCGATCACGATGAGCACCACGACACCCGTCACCGCGAGGAGAGCGAGCATCACGATCGCGACTCGCACCACGACGGCGGCCACGGAAAGTTCGTCAAGCAGATCGAGCGGAACAAGCAGCTGGACGCCAAGGTGACGGCACTTCTACCGGCGAACATGACGTTGAAGAAAGCGGCGAAGGGGTTCTCGAGCGAAACGCAGTTCCTCGCCGCGCTGCACGCGGCGAAGGATCTCAATATTCCGTTCGCGCAGCTGAAGGCCGAGATGACCGGCCACGATCACGATAGTTTGACGCAGGCGATCCGCGAGCTGAAGCCGAGCGCGGATGCTCGCGCGGCGGTGAAGACGGCGCTGCAGGAAGCGCGGACCGACATCCGCACGACGACCACCCAGCCGGCCAACGCCGGGCATTAAACGAACACGACGGGCGGGTCCGAAAGGACCCGCCCTACACATCGCATGACAAGACGGGTCCGAAAGGACCCGCCCTACACATCGCATGACAGGACGGGTCCGAAAGGACCCGTCCTACACGTCGATCACCGGTCCGTTTTCAATCGGCGGCGGCGCCGACTCCGCCTGTTTTCTGCGAAGGAACATCACGAGCGCGACGCATCCGGTCCACGTCGGCAGCAGGTCGGCGACCGGAATGATTTCGAGCACAAAGGTGGGAAGCAGGAGCGGATGAAAACCAATCAGTCGCGTGATTAGAATCATGGCGACGACGTCGAGGATTTCATCGGCGAAGAACCAGCCCAACGGGCCGATCGCGAACTGCAGGACGTCGGTCAACACCGCGGTCGCGTACGCCGCACGCACGCGCGTCTGCGAAACAACCAGGCCGGTCATACTCCGATTTTAGCCTTGCTGTAGGATGACGCGGAATGCCCGTCGCCTTCCGCGCCCGCGGCCGGGTTGTGACCTTTGCTTTCCTGCTCGCCGTAATCACTTACCTGGATCGAATCTGCATCTCGGCCGCAGCGCCGTTCATCATGGAAGACCTGCACCTGACGATGGTGCAGATGAGCGCCGTGTTCAGCGCGTTCACGCTGGCGTATTCGCTGTTTGAAATTCCATCGGGCTGGCTCGGCGACACGCGCGGACCGCGGCGGGTTCTCACCCGCATCGTGCTGTGGTGGTCGGCGTTCACGATGCTGACCGGCGCCGCGCGTGGCTTCTTCTCGCTCCTGGCAATCCGGTTCCTGTTCGGCGCCGGCGAGGCGGGTGCGTTTCCCAACGTCTCCCGCGTCTTCTCGCGATGGTTTCCGCGCCGCGAGCGCGGTACGGCAAACGGCATCCTCTTTCTCGGGTCGCGCGCCGGCGGCATGTTGTCGGCGCCGATCGCGCTGCTGCTGATCGGGCGCTGGGGCTGGCGCGCCAGCTTTGTCATGTTCGGCGTGGTGGGAATCGCCTGGGCGGCAGCCTGGTACGGATGGTTTCGCGACGAGCCGCGCGATCACGGCGCGGTCAGCGAGGAAGAGCTCGCGTGGATCGAGCAGGACCGCGGCCGCGACGACGGCGCACGGCCGCCGACGCCGTGGCGCACCCTCCTCGGGAGCGCCAACCTGTATGCCATCTGCGCGATGTACTTCGCTTTCGGGTATGGCCTCTATTTCTATTTCACGTGGCTGCCGACGTTCCTCATTCGCGTGCTCGGCTTTTCGCTGTTCGCCGGCGGTCTGTTCGCCGCGCTGCCCTTTCTGCTCGCCGGCATCGCCGATCTGGCTGGAGGATGGCTGACCGATCGCCTGGCGCAGACGCATGGTCTGCGCACGGCGCGCTGCGGGCTCGGCTTTGCCGCGTTTTTGAGCTGCGCGGCGCTGGTGCTCGCGTCGACGGTCGTCGAGCCGCCGATCGTCAGAGCGGTGCTCCTCGCCTTCGCATTGGCCTCGGCGGATCTCGCGCTGGGCGCGTGCTGGGCGGTGCCGCTCGACATTGCGGCCGAGCACGCCGGCGTCGTCACCGGATTCATGAATACGTTCGGCAACCTCGGCGGGCTCGTCGGTCCGATGGTGATCGGTGTTGCCGTCGATCGATGGCACTCGTGGACGTTTCCGTTCTACGTCACCGCGATCGTTTACGCGTCCGGCGCGCTCGCCTGGCTGGCAATCGATCCCGATCGGCAAATCGGAACGACGTCGTACGTGGTGTCCGGGTTCAGCCGGACGAAGACGTAATCCGGCTTCACGCGGACCGCGGCTTTTCGGCGACAACCGCGAAATCGCCGGCAACCAGCCGCAGCCCGCCGTACGATCGCCGCATCGTCACGCGAAATCCGAGGCGACGCAATGCGTCCTGCATTTCATCAGTGCCGTAGACGCTGATGCGGTGGGTTTCGTGCGACTTGCGATATTCGCGACCGATCTTCCGGAAGGTCGTGATTTCGCGCGTCAGCACACGGCTCGCTCGGTCGAACGTCGCGCGTGCGACGACGGCCCAGTCGTTGCCGGCTCGGCTCTTGCCGGAGTAGGTGCGGTCTTGCGCCGACGCGATGAAATCGAAGATCAGAACGCCGCCGGGGCGCAGCGATTTGTAGGCGCGCGCGAAGAACCGGTCAAGCGCGCTGACGCCGCTTCTGCGGCGCGGGACGTAATTGACGATCTCGTTCAGAGCGACGACCGCGACGCATTGCGGAATCGCGGCCGTCGTCAGCGACCCGACGCGGAAGCGCGCCTTCGGCGCTCGCGTCCGTGCCAGGCGGATCATCGCCGCAGACACGTCGATGCCGAGCACGTCATAACCGGCGTGAAGCAGAGGTTCCGCGAGCGGTGCGCCACCGCACCCGACATCGACGACGAGGCCGGTACGGATACCGAGGCGGCGAAGGATCCGGATCACCTCCGGCGCAGCGCGGCGTGCGAAGGTGCTGAAACCGGCGTCGTGAATGTAGGCGAGATCGGTGGAGTACAACGATGCGGCGCCCGTCGGTGTTACGCTATCGCCCATGATATTCAACCGCATGCGCTCGCTGGCGACAATCGGGATGGTCGTGGCCGTGGCCGCCGCGCCGGCCGCCTCGGCCCAGGAGCACGAGCATGGCGGCGCCGCGTCGGGACGGCTTGGGACCGTCCATTTCGACAACTCGTGCAGCCAGGCGGTGCAGCCCACGTTCGATCGGGCGGTGGCGCTGCTGCATTCGTTCGAATTCGCGCGCGCGATCGCCGGCTTCAACCAGTCGCTGCAGGGCGATCCGTCCTGCGCCATTGCCTCGTGGGGAATCGCGCTGAGCCGGTGGGGCAACCCGTTCGGCATCGGCGCACGCGCCAGCCAGCAGTTGCAGCAGGGACGTGACGCTGTCGACCACGCGCTGGCTGCCAACCCGAAGACCGAGCGCGAGCGCGCCTACATCGACGCGGTCGACAAGCTGTACCGGAACTTCGACACCATCGACCAGCGCACGCGCCTCGTTGCCTATCGCGACGCAATGGCGAGCGTCGCCCAGAGGTTCCCGGCCGATAACGAAGCGTCGATCTTCTACGCGCTGGCGCTGACCGCCTCGGAAGAACCGGATGACAAGACCTACGCAAGCCGGTTGAAAGCGGGGGCGATCCTCGAAAAGCTGTTCGCGGCACAGCCGGACCATCCGGGGCTCGCGCACTACATCATTCACAGCTACGACGTGCCGCCGCTGGCCGCGAGGGCGCTCGACGCCGCGAACCGGTACGCCAAGATCGCGCCCGACGCCCCGCATGCGCTGCACATGCCGGCGCACACGTTTACGCGCGTCGGTCACTGGCAGGCATCGATCGACACGAACATCGCGTCAGCTGCCGCCGCGAAGCGCGATCACGCGACCAGTGAGGAGCTGCACGCGAGCGACTATCAGATGTACGCCTATCTTCAGACCGCGCAGGATGCGGCGGCGAAACGCCTGCTCGAATCGCTGCCGGAGATCGTGTCGAGGTTCGATCCGAAAGGCCTCGGGTCCGCAGCGCCGCCCTCGGCCGGCTGGTTCGCCTATGCCGCCATTCCGGCACGATGGGCGCTCGAGCGCGGCGCGTGGGCCGAAGCGGCAACGCTCGAGCCGCATACCAGCAACCTGCCGTACACCGAAGCGGTCACCTACTTCGCGCGGGCGCTCGGTGCGGCGCGAAGCGGCGACGTCGCGGCCGCGCGGGCGTCGGTCGCAAAGCTGGACGAGCTCCGCGCTCGCGAGGCGCAGATGAACGAGCCGTACTGGACGGAGCAGATCGCCATCCAGATGCGTGCCGCATCAGCGTGGCTCGCGTTCGCCGACGGCCGGAAGAATGACGCGCTGTCGGAAATGCGTGCCGCCGCCGAGGCCGAAGACCGAACGGAAAAGCCCGCGGTCACGCCGGGACCGCTCGCACCGGCGCGCGAGCTTCTCGCCGAGATGCTGATCGACGTGAACCAGCCGGCGGAGGCGCTGAAGGAATTCGAAGCGACGCTCTCGAAAGAGCCGAACCGGTTCCGGACGCTGCACGGCGCCGCGCGCGCCGCGAAGCTCGCCGGCAATGAAGCTGCCGCCGCGAAGTATTACGGCGATCTCGTCAGAGTGTGCGAGCGCGCCGACCGCCCCGGCCGCCCCGAGTTACAGGAAGCGCGCCGCAGCACACACCTGCCCTAGCCATCTGACGGAAGGGTCATCCAAGCGGCCGTGGCAGCTGCCTTTTCGTAGGCGCGCCACGGCCCTGTCACGCCGCGACCGAGTTCTCCCACCACCCGTTTGATTTCAGCATCGGGACGGCGCAGCTCTTTCGCCGCTTCAGCTCCCAGTGTTTTCTCGAGGAGGACCGCGCAGCGCACGCCGTTCGCCCGCAGCGCGTCCTCGACGACGCCGCGAAAGAGCCGGCCTTCGCGCGCGTGTGCGCGGATGTGCGGGTTGGCGACCTTTTCGGGGTCGATGATGCTGCCGACGACGAGCGCAGCGCCGCGACATGCGCGTGGACCGAATCGGCCGTCCGTGAACAGCTGATCAACCGATGCGCGCGCCTGGCGGCGAACGAGCGCGACGAGCCGGTCGATCTCGTCAGCGCTGTCGCGCGCGGTGCCAAACCCGGCGTGATACGGCTGTTTCGTCTCTGGAACCGCCGCATCCGCCAGCTGCACGTCGGCGCGCGCGAGGAATTCGGGCGCGGCGCGCGATCCCGAGAGCGCGACCGCGACGGCATGTCCCGACCTGACGCGGAAGCCGAGCGCGAAGGTCATCGCATCAGTTCGTTGAGCTCGTCGTACGGGAAAGCGTTCGTGGTGAACGTCGTGTACGTGCCGCGCGCCTTCAGCTCTCGGGCGACGTCGCGGACGAGCGCCAGCGACGCGCGCATCGGACCCGACCCGACGCTGACGCGGGCGACGCCCAGCCGCTCGAGCTCGGCGATCGACGGCGTGCCCGGCGCTGCGAGGATGTTGATGGGGCCGGCGATGCCGGCGGCGAGCTCGCGAATCGTCGCGGGGTCGCGTACGCCGGGGACGAAAACGCAGTCGGCGCCCGCATCGAGATAAGCCTTGCCGCGCTCCAGCGCGACGCCCAGCCGCGCCGCCGGCTCGCCAAGCTCGCGCAGGAACACGTCGGTCCGCGCGTTGACGACGACACGAACGCCGGCGATCGTCGCGGCGCGGACGACGGCCTTGATCTTGTCGACCTGCAGCGTCAGATCGGTCAGGTCGGCAGCGCCGGGCATGTGATCTTCGAGGTTGATGCCGACCGCGCCGGCGGCAATGACGCGCAGCACCATGTCGGCGACAGCGTCCGGCGCCGCGGCGTACCCGTTCTCGATGTCGGCGGTCACCGGCACGGCCACTGCCCTGGCGATGCGCGCAATCGCCTCGATCATTTCATTGGCGGGAACTGCGCCGCCGTCGGCGTAGCCGAGCGACGCCGCGACCCCGGCGCTCGTCGTCGCCACGGCTGGAAACCCTTCCGCTTCGAATATGCGCGCGGTCGCCGCGTCCCACGCATTCGGCAGCACGAGAATGGGTGGAGCGCGATGGAGGGAACGAAGGAGCTCGGCCTTGTCGGCCATGCGGCGAATTATACGCGGCGCCGTGAAACGCGCTGTCGCGGCCCCTCCGGCCGCCCCACTCGTGCTCCGCTGGAGTACAAATGACAGATGCGCATTCTGGTCATCGGTGGCAGCGGGAACTTCATCGGCGCGCGGGTGGTCGATGAGCTCGCCGGCCTGGGACACGACGTCACCGTGTTCAGTCGCATTGCGCCCCAGCGCAGCGCGATTGCGCACATCGCCGGCGATCGCCGCCGGCTGTCGGATTTTTCAGCGGCTTTGCGCGCCGCCGTGCCCGAGGTGGTCGTCGACGTGATTCTCAGCTCGGAGCCGCAGGTCCGTGCGGTGCAGAACGTGTTTCGCGGCGTCGCCGCTCGCGTCGTCGCGCTGAGCAGCCAGGACGTGTATCGCTCGTGCGGCGTCCTGCACCACCTCGAGCCCGGACCACTCGAACCGTTGCCGCTTACGGAGTCATCGCCATTACGCACCAGGCTGCAGACCTACCCGCCCGCGCAAATCGCCAGGCTGCAGCACATCTTCAGGTGGCTCGACGACGAGTACGACAAGATCCCGGTCGAGCGCGCCGTGCTTTCCGATCCGGAACTGGCCGGCACCGTGCTGCGGCTGCCGATGGTGCACGGGCCTGGCGACAAGCTCCACCGGTTCTTTCCGATTCTCAAGCGCATCTGGGATGGCCGTCCCGCGATCCTGATGGCGGAAGAGTTCGCGGCCTGGCGAGGGACGAAGGAGTACGTGGACAACGTCGCCGCAGCGATTGCGCTCGCCGTCGTCTCGAAGGCTGCCGCCGGACGGATCTACAACATCGGCGAAGCGGCGACCTTGTCGGAGCTGGAATGGGCGAGGATGATCGCGGACGCCACCGGTTGGCGTGGGGAATTCGTCGTCGTCCCGAACGACCGTGTGCCTGCGCACCTGCGGATGCCAGTGAACTGGGCGCAGCACTGGGTGGCGGACACCAACCGGATTCGATCCGAGCTCGGATATGGCGAGCGGATCAGCCGCGAGGAAGGCGTGCGCCGCACCATCGAATGGGAACGGTCGAATCCGCCGGCCGAGATCGATCCCGGGCAGTTCGATTACGACGCCGAGGACGCCACGCTGGCGCGAGACGCCGCGCGCCGTTAGGAGCGTCGCGCTAGCGAAGGATCTTGAATAGGATCGAACGGCCGTCGCGCTCGCGCAGCTTGCGGGCGCGTCCGACAGCCACCATCGCGTAGAGCGCATTCAGCGCATCAAACCGCTGGCGGAACAGATCGCGCCGGCGGGCCTTCTTCATCACGTCGACCGAGGTGATCTTGCGGCCGCGGAAGCGCCGGCCGACAACATCGAGGCCGCGCCGGTCGACGGCGTTGGCGTTGTAGCTGCCGCGGGTCCGGCCGGGCGAGACGACGAGCATCGAGCCGGCGCCTTCGAAGACGTGGTAGGCGCGCTTGTCGCCGTCGGCTTTGCCGGCGTATTTGAGGCCGCTGAACTGAGAACGGATGTGTGCCATGCCGATTCTTATCGACCCGACAGCGCGGCGAGTGCAGTGGGCAGAGGCCGCGGCTGCCGCGGGTGAAAAACGACCCCTCGGTCATCGTTTCGCCTCCGGCGGGTCGGGCAGCCGTGCGCGGAGCCAGCGGATCTGGCCGCGATGATTGATCTCGTCTTCGGCGACGTGGAACCACGCCCAGTGCGCGTTCAGAGCGGGCGCAATTCGCAGGGGTGCCTCGAGCCACGCGTCGTCGCGCGTGGCCAGAGTCGCGAGCGTCGCCTCACGTGTCCGCCGAAGCTCTTCGACATAAAACTGCAGCTCATGACCACGGATCTCGCGCCGCCCCCTGTCGCCCAGCTTCAGGGCCGCGGACCACGCGTCGTTTTCCGCCGGTGTCGGCTCCCGTTCCTCGAACGTCACCAGCTGATAGCCGCGCTCCACTGCGGCGACGTGCGCGAGCAGGGCGCCAATGCTGTTGCTCCGCTCATCGTGGACGTGATCGAGCTGCCCGGGCGTCAACCCCTCCACCGCGGCGAGCGTCGTCTGGCGTGCATAGGAAAGCATCGCCACGAGACGGCCGATGGTTGGCGTGTAGCCGGGCAGCGGCAGGATGCGATACGACGGCAAATGTGCGCTCGTGGGTGACGTGGCCCGACTCAGTCGACGTACAGAACGCGCGTCGGACTCGGCGCGGCTGTCAGCGCAGCGCGGCCTTCTCCGCGTCCGCCTTGATCGCCGCCCACTCCTTCATCAGGTCGTTCAGCCGCTCGTACGCGCTCGCCGGAACCTTCTGATCGGCCTGACCGATTTCGCGCGCGATGTTCGAGAGCTGATCGATGAACATCTGATCTTCGTAGGGCCCGGTTTTGGTGACGAGCCGCGCGTGAACGTCCTGCAGCTTTTCCTGATCGCCCGATTTGTTGTCGAGCGCCGTTCGCACGCGCTGGGCGAGCGCGCGCGCATCGGCGAGTGCGTCGCGCAGCTTGAGCGCGAAACGCGTCTGCTCGGCCAGGTCGGCCGCCGTGACGCCGTCTTTCGCGATACGCGGATCGATCTTCACGACCAGAGGTTCCGTTTTCGTCGTGCCGTCCACCGTCAGCTTGACTTTGTAGGTGCCTGGCGCGGCGAGAGGACCGCCGCCACCGAACCCGCCGCTTTCGCCATCGGACGCGGCGGCCGGACCGCCGGCATACCGCAGATCCCACACGAAGCGGTTCATCCCGGTTTTCTTTGGCAGCGTCGACGGCAGCGCCCCACCGCGCCGCCCGCCGCCGCGACCGCTGCTGGCCGCCGGACGGCTGTCGCTCGAATAGCTGCGGACCGTCTTGCCCGCCGCGTCGAGGATCTCGAGCTTGACGTCGGCGGAGGAGCTCGCGAGGTAGTAGTCGATTCGCGCGCCGACTGGTGGATATTCGGGCCAGTCGGGCCGGCCGGTCACCGGCACGTAGTGCGTCCGATAGGTTGACGCCGGCGTGAAGAGAAACACGTTCGATTGATCGAACGGTTTGATGATTGGTTTCGCAGCCGATGATTTTTCGCCCTGCGGTAAGGGAGCCTTTGTCGCCGGCGTTTTGTCCTGCGACGCCAGCGCGACATCAGTCCGGCTGAAGCGTGTCGCCGCGTATTGGTCCGTCGTCTTCTGACGCGGCGGTACTTTCATCACGCTCGCTGCAATCTGCCGCAGCGGCATCACGTCGTCCATGATCCAGAACGAGCGCCCCATCGTCGACGCGACCAGATCGTCGTTCTTGACATACAGATCGGTCACCGGCGTCGCCGGCAGATTCTGCTGCAGCGGCTGCCAGCGTTTCCCTTGATCGAAGGAGACGTAGGCGCCATACCACGTCCCGGCGTAGAGCAGACCTTCTTGCTGCGGGTCTTCGCGGACGACGTGCATCGGCTCGTCGGCCGGAATCCCGTTGCTTCCGCTGGTGAGAAGCGTCCAATGCTCGCCGTAATCGTTGGTCATGTACACATACGGTTTGAAGTCGTTGAAATAGATCCGGTAGACCGAGATGTACGCAGAACCTTTGCGGTGCGGCGAGTCTTCGATCGTGTGGACGCGTCCGCCCGGCGGCAGATCTTTCGGCGTGACGTTCTTCCAGGTCTTGCCGGCATCGCGCGTCACGTAGACCGGGCCGTCGTTCGAGCCGGTCCAGAAGACGTTCGGATCGAGCCGCGATGCGCGCATCGAGTAGAGCGCCGCGTACACCTCTTCGCCGGTCATGTCGCGGGTGATCGGCTCGCCGGAGGTCACCTGACTCTCCGGCCCGTTCGCCGTCACGTCCGGACTGAAGCGCGTCCAGTGCAGCCCGCCGTCGATCGATTTATGCACGTACTGCGAGCCGTGATACACGATCTTCGGATTGTGCGGATCGATCTCGATCGGCGCCTGCCGCACGAACCGGTACTTCATGTCCTTCGGATTCTTGCCGTAGCGCTGCTGCGGATAAATCCAGTAATGCTGCTCCTGTCCGGTGTCGACGTTGTAGCGGCCGAACTCGCCTTTGCAGTCGCCGTAGATGATCTTGCCGTCGGGGACGACGCGGATCTGGCCGCTCTCGCAGCCTGACGCCTGAATCCAGGTCTGCGTCGGATCGTCGATCGGCCAGGCGAACGGCGGTACGTTGTAGACGGCGACGGTCGAGTTGTCCTGCTGCGGCCCGACCAGCCGGTAGGGGAACTCGTTGTCGACGTCGACCATGTAGAACTCCGCCGTCGGCTGGTTGAAAATCGTCGACCAGCTCTTCGCGCCGTCCTGCGAGATGTTCGCGCCGCCGTCGTTGGTCTCGATCAGCGTCTTCGGGTCCTCCGGATTGATCCAGACAATGTGGTTGTCGCCGTGCGGCGTCGCGACCGTCGTCCAGGATTTGCCGCCGTCGGTCGAGTGATGCAAGCCGAGCTCGGTCACCCAGACGTCGTTCTCATCCTTCGGGTTGACGAACACTTTGTTGAAGTAGAACGGCCGCGCGCGAAGCGCCTGCGCGTTGCTCTGGAGCGCCCAGCTGACGCCGCCATCGGTGGATCGGTAGAGCCCGCCCTTCGCACCCTTGGCTTCGACCTGCGCGTAGACGACCTTTGGATTCGACTGTGCGATGTCGAGCCACACCTTCCCGATCAGATCGTCGGGAAGCCCGTTGCCCATGTGCGACCAGTGGTCGCCGCCGTCGGTCGTCTTGTACACGCCGCCTTCGCTGGCCGGGCCGCCGCTGATGATCGTCCATGGCTTGCGCTGCGCGCGCCACGCACCGGCGTAGATTTCGTTCGGGTTCGACCAGTTGATCGCGATCGACACGACGCCGGTCTGATCGTTGATCGCGAGGACTTTTTCCCACGTGCTCCCGCCGTCGCGGGTTCTGAACACGCCGCGATCGGGACCCCAGCCGAACGGACTGCCCTGGGCCGCGACATAGACGATGTCGGGATTTTTCGGATGAATTTTGAGTTGTCCGATCTGGCCGACGTACTTCAGCCCGGTGAGCTTCCAGGTCCGGCCTGCATCGGTCGACTTGTAGACGCCGCGGCCGAGGATCACGTTCGAGCGAATCGCCTCGCTGCCGGTGCCGACATACACAATGTTGGGATTGGAATCGGAGACGTCGATCGCTCCGATCGACCCGGTCGAGATCTGACCGTCGGTGACCGGAAACCAGGTGATGCCATAGTTTTCCGTCTTCCACACGCCGCCGCCGGTGGCGCCCATGTAGAACACGCCGGGCTGCGACCGCACGCCGGCGGCCGCCGTCGATCGACCGCCGCGGTGCGGACCGATCGATCGCCAGCGCAGGTCCTGATATGTTTTCGCGTCGACAACGGTCGTGGCGCCGGATTGCGCCAGCGCTCGCGGCTGAATACGCCCGTGCGGAATGGCGATGAGACCAACGGCAACGAACGCGAGGAACAGCTTCCTGATCATGATCGTGGATCCTCTTCGAACTCGAAAAACTCGCGGAATTCTACCACCTCGCCTGACGGCAATAGGGTCGAGGTGGCGGCCGTCCCGCATTCATCCGTGTAGGATCGTGCCGTGACAACGGCAGACGATTCGGCACGCCGCGTCATCGCCGACCTGCGCGAGCTTGCGGCACGGACGTCGACGCCTGACGGGGCGCAGCGGCTGGCGTGGGGTCCCGTCTGGCGCGACGCGCGCGCGTGGTTCGCCACGAAAATCTCGCCGCTCGGCTTGCCGATTGAAACCGACGCCGCCGGCAACAACTGGGTGACCGTCGCGGGCGCGTCCCCGAAGACTGTCATCGTCGGCAGCCATCTCGACTCGGTACCCAACGGCGGCTGGCTCGACGGCGCGCTCGGTGTCGCGGCCGCGCTCGAAGCGCTGCGCCGCTACGCCGCCGCGACGCCGCCGGTGACGTTGAAGCTCGTCGATTGGGCTGACGAGGAAGGCGCGCGCTTCGGCCGCAGCCTGCTCGGTTCATCGGCGGCGGCCGCGAGCCTGACGATCGACGAGGTGCGCGACCTCGTCGATCGTCAGGGGACGCGTCTCGTCGACGCCTTACGCGAGAACGGTGTCGAGCTCGATCGAATGCGCGACGCGCATCGGCATCTGAAAACCATCGACGCACGCGCCTACCTCGAGCTGCACATCGAACAGGGTCCGGTCCTCGAATCGATGAACAAGCCGACCGGCGTGGTGCTCGGCACGTTCGGCGTCGAGCGAAACATGCTCCGCTTCGTCGGTCAGGCGGCGCATTCGGGATCGACGCCGATTCCGATGCGGCGCGACGCATTTCTCGCCGCCGCGCAAACCGCGCTCGAATGCCGCGAGATCGCGAAACGCTATTCAAGGCCGGGCGCAGGCGTGGTCTGCACGGTCGGCGTCGTGAACGTCGAGCCGAAGATCGTCACCGCGGTGCCGGGGACGTGCGAGATCTCGCTCGATCAGCGGGCGCTCGATCCGGCAACCCTCGCCGCGATGCGGCGCGACGCGCGCGAAACCTCGGAACGATGCGCCCGCGAGAACAACGTCCGCGTCGAATGGAAACACGTGTGGCGGATCGAGCCGCGGCCGTTCGACGCGACACTCGTGACGCTGTGCGAGGAGGCGGTGCGTGACGAGACCGGCGACGCGCCGAAGCTGCCGTCAGGCCCGCTGCACGACGCCGCGGAAATGGTGCCGCACATGCCGGTCGTCATGATGTTCGCGTACTCGTCGAACGGTTTGTCGCATTGCAAGGAAGAAGACACGCCCGAGCCTCATCTCGAGGCGACCATTCGCGCCTACCTGCGGCTGGTCGACAAGACGGTCGCCCACGTGGCGCGGTCGGCGTAAAAGCGCCGTAAGCGTTCCCGGCCGCATCGCCGAACGTGGTAAACGCTTACGTTCCGGGTAAGTTTCCTGCGATTCAAGCTACTGAAAACAAAAGACTTGACTGTGGTATTCAGGTTGCTCGGAATGAGGTGTTTCAGTTCTCAACTGGAGGAAGCATGCACTTGCGAGTACTGGGCGGCGCGACCTTCGCGCTTGCGGCTGCGATCGCATCATGGGGCTGCGGCGGCGGCTCGTCGTACAGCAGCTCGTCCACCCCGACTACCCCGTCGCCGTCCACACCGGCGCCGTCAGCGAACACCGTCACCGTGACCATCGTCGGCTCGAGCGGCAACCAGGCGTACAACCCCAATCCCGTTCAAGTGAGCATGGGCGACACGCTCGCGTTCAAGAACGCCGATGTGACAACGCATCACGTCGTCATGGACGACGGGTCGGCGGACCTTGGGACGATCGCGCCAGGCGCCACGAACTCGATCACGCTGAAGACCGCGGGCGGCAACTATCACTGTACGATCCACACGTCGATGGTCGGCAGCATCAACGGGAAGGAAGCGCCGGAGCCGTGCAGCGGGCAGTACTGCCCATAGTCACGGCGCCAGCGGATCTTTTCGCACGATCAGTTTCGACGACTGTTCCTTCCCATCAACGGAAAGCCTGACCGTGTAGGTGCCCGGCGCGACGAGAGGTTTCGTCGCGCCGCGGCCCCCGCCTTCCTGATTCGTTTCCGCCGGACCGGACGCGCGGCCCTCTTCGCTGGTGCTCTTCGCCGGCGCGCTCGAGCGCAGGTCCCACCACACGCGGTTCAGCCCCGGCGTCCGCGCTCCCGTGAGGTTCTGAACGGCGGCCCCTTTTTCGTCGAGGATCGCGATCCGTACATCCTTCGCCGCGCTGCCGAGATAGTACGAGATCGGCGCGCCGTACGGCGGATTGCGTCCGGCGTGCGACGGCGTGTCGAATTCGGTCGCAAAGCTCTCCGTCGTCGTCGGACGACGAAGCGCGAACAGGTAGGCGGGACGCGGATCGATCAGCTGCGCCGGCGCACTCAGCACCGCGGGCGTGAGCTGCTGCAGCGCGGCGATGTCGTCCAGGATCCAGATCCCGCGGCCCCATGTCGCGACGACGAGATCATCGAAATCTTCCTGGATCGTCATCCACGCGATTGGCGTGTGCGGCAGATTGCCCTGCATCGGCAACCACGTCGCGCCATCGTCGAGCGTGACGTACAGCCCGTTCTCCGTCCCGAGATACAGCATCCCTTTGCGCCGCGGATCCTCGCGCACGACGCGGGCGTAGGCGAACACACCGGTGGGAATGCGGGCGCCAATCGACTTCCAGCTCCGTCCGTAATCCTCGGTCTTGAACACGTAGGTCGCGTTGTCGGCGGCGCGATGGCGATCGACGGTCAGGTACGCGGCGCCGAACGCGTGACGTGACGGCGCGATGCTGTTGACGAACCCCCACGCGCCGAGATTCGGAATGTTGGCGGTGACGTTCGTCCACGTCTTGCCGCCGTCGCGGGTCAGGCTGACGACGCCGTCGTTGCTGCCAGTCCAGATCACACCGCGCTCGACTGCCGATTCCTCGATCGCGATGAGCGTCGACGGGACGTCCTGCGTTTCCGGCCACAGCCCCGGCGGGATTCCCTGCTTGCTCTTGTCGTTCGTTGTCAGGTCCGGACTGATCACCGACCAGGTGCGTCCGCCGTCGGCGGATTCATGGACGAACTGACTTCCGGTATAGATCCGATGTGGATCGTGCGGCGACATGGCGAGTGGAATCGTCCAGTTGCGCCGGAACGGCCGTTCGGCGACGGGTCCGCCGCGGCCGCCGCCTTCGCCGGCACCCGGCTCGCCGGTGGCGCCGCGTCCCGCCGGCCACGGGCTCGCGCCAATCATCATCCCGGTGCGCATGTCGATGTGCTGGACGTTGTTCGCGCTCGACGCCCACACGACGTCTTCGTCGGCGCGATCGGGAATCACCCAGCCGCTTTCCGCGCCGATCGTCCACTCCCAGGAATCGGGTGGGATGATGCCGGTGCCGTTGATCGCCGGCGGCACGCCGCTGCCCATGACGAGGCTGTTGCTCGGGCCGCGATACGACGGACCGTCCTGGCGGCTGCCGTAGACGTTGTAGGGAATCTTGCGGTCCACCGCGACGCGATTGATCTGCGCGTTGGGCAGGCTGACGTGGAACCACGCGCGCCCGCGGGTCGCCGAGATGTTCACGTAGCGATCGTTGGCGAGAAGAATCCGATTGGGATTCAGCGGGTCGAACCAGATGTCGTGATGGTCGGGAAAGTTTTCGGGGATGAGCCTGGTGGTCGTGCCGCCGTCGACCGACAGGTAAAGCGACTGCGCCAGAAAGTACACTTCGTTGGGATTGTCGGGCAGCACGCCCATGCGCGAGAAGTACCGGGCGCGACGGTTGATCGCCGCATCCCGGCTCGCCACCGTCCAACTCTCGCCGCCGTCGTCGGACCGCCAGAGGTTGCCCTGATCTGCGGTTTCGACCAGCGCGTAAACGCGCTTCGAGTTGCTCGGCGCGACGACGATCGAGGTGCGTCCGATCGGCGCCGCGGCGAGACCGTGGCGGCCGGTCAGGTTCGTCCAGGTCGTGCCGCCGTCGCGCGACACGTAAATGCCGCCGCCGGGCCCTCCACTCTCGCTGAACCACGGATGAATCGAGAGCTGCCACATCGCCGCGAAGACGGTACGTGGGTTCGTCGGGTCGACCGTGACGTCAATCGCGCCGGTGTTCTCGTCGACGAACAGCACGCGCTCCCACGTCTTTCCGGCGTCGCGCGTGCGGAAGACGCCGCGCTGCTGCTGCGGACCGTAGCAGTGGCCCATCGCTGCGACGAAGACGGTCGACGCATTGCGCGGATCGATGGCGATGCGGCCGATGCGGCCGGACTCGTCCAGCCCGACGTGCGACCACGTCGCGCCGGCATCGGTCGACTTGTAGACGCCATTGCCGATCTCGATGTTCGGCCGGATGTTCGCATCGCCGGTGCCGACCCAGACGACGTTGGCATCCGACCTCGCGACGGCCAGCGCCCCGATCGACATGACGGGCTGATCGTCGAAGATCGGCTGCCAGTGCAGGCCGCCGTCGGTCGATTTGAAAATGCCGCCAGACGCCGCCGCAGCGTAGATGACGTTTGGATCGCCGGCGACGCCGGCGATGGCGTTGATGCGGTTGCCGGGCGGACCGATGTGGCGGTACTGCAGCGACTTGAAAACGTCGGCGGCGGTCGACTGGGTGTGAACGAGCGGCGAGCCGAACACCCACAGCCACGAGCACACGAATAGCGGAAACCAGAACAGGCGTTTGCTGGAAGTCATATCGAACCGCGAGCTGAATCTGCCGCGGCGCGCGGCACAGGAAGCGGCGATTCTAGGCGCGCGTCGTACTCGTGTCAACGCAGATTCGAGGATAATGGCCAATGCGCAATCTATGCTGGATCCTGATCGCGCTGGCAGCCCTGGCGTTTGTTGTCGGCACCGTGACGGCGTTCGGTCACCAGGTCGTTCTCCTGCCGCCCGTCGGCTACTGGCGCGGGGCCGTGGGATTCCTGCTGTTCGCGATCGCGCTGCGCCTGATGGAGCCTCGCCGATGAAGTGCGCGGCTGCCATTCTGATCGCCGGAGCCGCGGTTGCCACGAGCGCGCAGCAACCGCCGCCCGGCATCACACGCGATCAGATTGCCGACAACCCGACCGCCCTGATCGCGCACCTGCGGATGGAGCCCGGTTCGCGTGAAACGATCCACACGCATCCGTTCGCGGCCGTGGTCATCCAGCTGACGCCCGGCGAAATCGACATGAGCGTCGGCAAAGTGCGATCGCGTCAGACGCGCGACCCGGGTTTCATCTGGTTCATTCCGAAGGAAGCGCCGCATGCCGCGATCAACTCGGGCACGAGCGCGGTGGAGTTCGTCACGATCGGCATCAAACCCGATCGTCCAGCGGCGACGGCGGCACCGGCGACGCAGGCGCCGCCGGGAATCACGCGTGAGACCGTGATCGACAACGACGACACGCGCGTCGTTCGCGTGACTTTTGCGCCAGGCGGACGCGAGCCGGTGCACACACATCCGAACGATCTCGTCACCGTGCAGATTACGCCGGGACGGGTCGCCATCCTCGAGGGCTCCGCCCGCTCGGACGAAGACCGTCCGCCAGGTTTCGTGAAATTCCTCACCCGGGGCGTGTCGCACTCTTACGCGAGCACCGACACGAAGCCGTTCGAGCTGGTGAGCGTCGCGATTAAATAACGTTGCACGACCTTTTCAGGGTCGCGTCAATTCTCGGTGGTTTCCGCCTGCGGCGACTGGTGCGGCTGGGGGTCGCCGACGTGGTGCCCGTTCACGACCTGGTAGTCGTACGTCATCCGGAACGTCGATCGGCCGGCAATCAACACGTGCGCAACCGATTCGACGGCCACCGGCACCCGGACGCCGGCAATCAGCTGGTAGCGGCGGATGATCTCGACGCGGCGGGTCCAGAATGACGGCGACTTCGACAGCTTGCCTTCGATTCGCGACAGTTCCCCGTCGGCCGGGGTCATGAAGATCGAGCCTTCGACGAGCAGCACGTCTTTGCGCTTTGGTTTCAGGCCGACCCATTCCAGGCCATCGGCCGTCGCGCCGCCGTCCTCGAACGAGTAGTTGTCGAGCGTCAGCGACGCGCGCTGCGGCTCGCGTGCGGCCCACAGCTTCTGTTCGCCGTCGAGCGCGGCGAGGAGGACCTTCTTGCGGATGTACTGCGAACCGCCTTCGGCAATGACCTCGTAGCGGAAGCCGTGCGCTTGATCGAAGTCGGTCCACGCTTCCATCCACGCGCTGGCGCCAAAGTGATCGTTGCGCGCCTCGAGATGACGCAGCGCACGATATTCCACCGGAGGGCCGTCGGCGCGCGCCAGAAACCGCTGCAGGGTCGGCACACCGGCGTGCTGCCTTGCCTCGAGCGCAGGCATCGCCCAGAACGCCGCGACGGCGACAACTGCGGCGACCGACCGAATCGATTGGTTCAGCGTGGGAGTAGTTTACTCGAATCGCCGACCCGCTGGCCGTTGACGGTTTCGTAATCGTAGGTCATTCGGAATGTCGACCGGCCGGCGACCAAAAGTGTCGCGACCGTCTCGAGTTCCACCGGCATCCGGACGCCGGCCAGCCGGCGGTACGACCTGACGATGTCGACGCGGCGCGTCCACATGGAGGGAGTTTTGGCGAGGCGACCTTCGACTTTGACCAAATCGCCATCGTCCGGATTGAGAAAAATGGAGCCGTCGACGAGGACGATGTCCTTTCGACGCGGTTTCACCAGAAACCAGGCCAGCCCATCCTTCTCGGCGCGGCGATCTTCGAAAACGTAATTTTCGGGGGAGACGGCGCCGCGGAGTGTTTCGGACGCCGCACACATCTGACGTTCACCTTCGAGTGCGGGCAGAAACACCCGCGATCGGATGTACCCCGAGCCGCCCTCGCCGATGATCCGGTATCTGAACGCGCCGTCACGGCTCATTTCGGTCGACACGTCCATCCAGGCCGTCGAATTGAATCGATCGTTCTGCGCTTCGAGGTGCCGGACCGCACGGTACTCGACGACAGAAGGTTCGGCCAGGGAGAGAAAACGCTCCAGGAGGGGTGAAGGCGCGGACGAATCCGCAGGCAGCGCCGCCTGCGCGGTGACGAGGGTGGCACTCGCCAGGAGCGCGAGAAAAATGCCACGGATGAGTCCGCGCGTCACATCTCACGGGAAAGCAAATGTCGCGCCGATCAAGTCAGCGTCGTTCCCTTCACCTCGTCGGCGAGCTGCTGGCGGTAGGCCTGAAGTTTTGTTCGCAGATCCGGTGTCGCCGTGGCCAGAATCGCGACGGCGAGGAGCGCGGCGTTCGCCGCACCGGACGCGCCGATCGCCACGGTGGCGACCGGGATTCCTTTGGGCATCTGCACCGTCGACAAGAGCGAATCGATGCCGTTGAGCGCGGCGCTCTGCATCGGGACGCCGATCACCGGGAGGATCGTGTGTGCCGCGACGACGCCGGCCAGGTGCGCGGCGCCGCCGGCGCCGGCGATGATGACCTGCAGACCGCGCGCCGCCGCGCCCGACGCGTACTCGGCGACGATTCCCGGCGTGCGGTGCGCCGACATGACCCGCGATTCGTGCGCCACGCCGAAGCGCGTCAGCATCTCGCTCGCCTGCCGCATCGCTTCCCAGTCGGACTTGCTGCCCATGATGATTCCTACGAGCGCGGTATTCGCCATGGGCGCTTATTTCATCATGAAGATTGCGAAGGGACAAAGAAAAGGCCGCGAAGCGGCGGGGGCGGATAAGATCGCGGGATGAAGCCAGGAACGATCCTCCTCGCGCTCGCCATGGCCGCGCCGGCGATGGCCCAGACGGCTGCGCCCGCGGCGCCGGGCCCGTCAGCAAAAATCGAAGTCAACTACACGCAGTTCACCCTGCCGAACGGCCTGCGGGTGATCCTTCACGAGGATCACACGGTGCCGGTCGTCACCGTGAACATCTGGTATCACGTCGGGTCGGCGAGAGAACGGCCGGGGCGTACGGGCTTCGCCCATCTGTTCGAGCACCTGATGTTCATGGGATCGGGACACGTCAAGCCTGGCCAGTTCGACGAGTGGCTGGAGGCGGCGGGCGGCGACAACAACGGTTCGACGACCAACGACCGGACCAACTACTGGATCAACGTCCCGTCGAACGCGCTGGATCTCGCGCTGTTTCTCGAGTCGGATCGCATGGGGTACCTCCTCGACACGATGACGCCGCAGACGGTGGACGCGCAGCGCGACGTCGTCAAGAACGAGCGGCGGCAAAGCTACGAGAACCGGCCGTACGGGCAGGCCGACATCACGCTCACCGAGATGCTCTATCCCGAAGGCCATCCGTACCACTGGCCGGTGATCGGATACATGCCCGACCTGACGGCCGCGAGCTACGACGATGTCGTCGCGTTTTTCAGAAAGTACTATTCGCCGGCCAACGCGAGCCTGGTCGTCGCCGGCGACATCGACAGCGCCGCGGCGCGAAAGGCCGTCGAGAAGTGGTTCAGCGACGTCAAAGCCGGACCGCGGGTCGAACCAATCACGATCCCGGGCGTGGAGTTGACCGGCGTGCAGAAGAAAACGCTGGCCGATAAAGTCCAGCTGCCGCGGCTGACGCTCGCGTGGCTGACACCGCCGGCATTCTCACCGGCCGACGGCGCGCTCGACATCGTCGGCGACGTGCTCGCCGGCGGAATGAACTCGCGGTTATACAAACGGCTCGTCTACGACATGCAGATCGCCCAGAGCGTCAGCGCCGGACAGAACTCGCAGGCGCTGTCGTCGTACTTCGTGGTCCAGGCGACGGCGCGGCCGGGACACACGGTCGACGAACTGAAATCGGTCATCGACGAGGAGATCGCGAAGCTCCAGCGCGAGCCGCCGTCGGACCACGAGCTGCAGCGGTCGGTGAACCAGATCGAGGCGTCGTTCTACAACCGGATGGAACGGGTCGGCGGCTTCGGCGGCAAAGGCGATCAGCTGAATGCTTACTACACCGCCACCGGCGATCCGGGTTGGTTCAATGAAGATCTGAGCCGCTATCGCGCCCTCTCGGTCAACGATATCCAGGCCGCCGCGTTGCAGTTCCTGCCGCCGGACCGGCGCGTCGAGCTGACGGTGATGCCGGAAGGCGCGCCGAGCAAACCGTGAGAGCAAAAAAGAATGCCACAGAGTCACGGAGGCACAGAGGCGAGCGGTCGACGCGGGCGGCCTGCGAAGCAGGCCGCGTGCACGCGCGCGAGCGGACCGGAAACGAACGACGCGCCCTTCATGGTCGCTCGTTTCCGGTCCGCTCGCACGCGTGACCGCCGCTTCGCGGCGCCGCGTCGACCGTCTTCTCCGGGTCTCTGTGTCTCCGTGGCAAGTTTTCTTCGTGACTTCGTGACTTCGTGACGTGGTTGACGCGAGGCGTACCTATGAAACTCCGACTTCTGTCTCTCATCCTCCTCGCCAGCGTCGCCGTGTCGGCGCAGCAGGCGCCCGACCGCAGTCATCCACCGGAACCCGGTCCGCCCCCGACGTTGAAGCTGCCGGCCATTCAGAAGCGTCAGCTCTCGAACCACCTGCCGGTCTGGATCGTCGAGCTGCACGAAGTTCCGGTCGCGCAGGTGAACCTCGTTGTCCTGAGCGGCTCGTCGAACGATCCTGCCGGCAAGTTCGGCATCGCGAGCCTGACCGCGGCGATGCTCGATCGCGGCGCCGGCTCGCGCTCGGCACTCGAGATCGCCGATGCCGTCGACTTCCTCGGCGCCGATCTCGGCGCGGCGAGCGGCGTCGACTCGTCGGCCGTCAGGCTGCACGTTCCCGTCGCCCGACTCGCCGACGCGCTGCCGATCATGGCGGACGTGGCGCTCAGGCCGACGTTCCCCACCGACGAGCTCGAGCGGCTTCGTCGACAGCGGCTCACGAGTCTCCTGCAGGCGCGAGACGACCCCCCGACAATCGCATCGCTGACCTTCTCGCGCGTGCTCTACGGTCCGACCCACCGCTACGGAACGGCGACGGCCGGCAGCGCCGAAACGATCAAGTCGCTGACGCCGGCCGATCTGCGGACGTTCTACCAGGGGACCTTCCGCCCCGATAACGCGGCGATGATCGTCGTCGGCGACGTGACGACGGACAAGGTGATGACGCTGCTCGAACCGGCGTTCGGCGGATGGAAGGCACAGGGCGCAGCGCTACCGCCGACGAAGCTGCCATCGGTCGAGGAGCCGGCCAAGCGCGAGCTGTATCTCGTCGACAAACCGGACGCGGCACAATCACAGATCCGGATCGGGTGGGTGGGCGTCCCGCGGTCGACGCCCGATTACTTTCCGATCCAGGTGCTCAACACGATCCTCGGCGGATCGTTCTCGTCGCGTCTGAACATGAACCTGCGCGAGAAGCACGGTTATGCATACGGCGCCGGATCGAGCTTCGACATGCGTGCATCGGCCGGCCCGTTCGTTTCGTCCGCGGGTGTTCAGACCGACAAAACCGCGGAGGCGCTGAAGGAATTCTTCGTCGAGCTGGACGCCATCCAGAAGACGGTGCCGGCGGACGAGCTGACGCGCGCGAAGAACTACGTCGCGCTCCGTTTTCCCGAAGCGTTCGAAACAACGGGCGACATCTCGCGGCGGCTCGAGGACATGCTCGTCTACCACCTGCCGGACGATTACTTCGCGAAGTACGTCGGGAACATCCAGGCGGTTACGGCCGCCGACGTGCAGCGGGTGGCGCAGAAGTACATTCAGCCCTCGCGCTTCGCCGTGGTCGTCGTCGGCGACCTGAAGAAGATCGAGCCCGGTATCCGCGCGCTGAATCTCGGGCCGGTCAAGGTTCTGACCGTCGACAACGTGTTCGGCCCGGCGCCGAACGTGACGATGTAGCGGCTAAACGCGCGAGCGGCTGCCGGAGACCACGAGCGCGATTCCACCCGCAACCGCGGCAATGCCGACGATTGGAGAAATCGGTACTGTTTTGTGCTTTTCCGTGGTCGCTTCAATCGGACCGAGATCCAGCACCTTCTCACGCTTCGTATAGCTGAAGCCGCCGTAGGCCAGCGCCAGCAGGCCGAACACAATCAGAACAATTCCAAGGAGCTTCACAATCGGTCCTCCGGGCGGACACAATGCACGAGCCGGGCCAGATGAGATATCAGCCGCGAGCTCAGCCGTTGAGCGGCGGCGTACAATCGGGCGCGGCGAAGTCATCGCGACGAGCGATCGGCGGCGGCGAGAGCCGCCCGGGCTGCGCGCCCACATGGGCCCGGGTTGAATTCGCAGGACAGACAGTCGTGCGAGTAACCGCGGCGAGCGATCGGCGAGCCGCGACAGGCGCCGGGGGTGGGGCCCCGGCGCAAGAGTAAATAAGGAGCGATGTATGTTCGCCACGCGGCCCGCGCGCATTTTGGTTCTCGCGTTCGTCCTCGCGCCGGCGCTCGGCGCGCAGGTCCAGGTGCCCGGCGCCGCCGACCCGCCGCGCTACGTGCTTCCACCGAAGGAAATCGTCGACGCATTCGATGCACCCGGCCTGCCCTCGTCGCTCGTCAGCCCGTCGCATCAGGTGCTGGCGCTCATTTACCGGAAGAACCAGCCGACGATCGCGGAGCTGGCGCAGCCGTTCCATCGCCTCGCCGGCGCCCGCATCAACCCGAAGACGAACGGGCCGCGCCGCACCGCCGACATCTACGCGATTACGCTGAAGCGGATCGCCGACGGCGCGGAAGCGAACGTGACCGTCCCGCCGCAGCCGAATCTCTCGAACGTCCACTTCTCGCCCGACGGCTCCCGCCTGTCGTTTCTCGCCACGCGCGAAAATCGGATCGAGTTGTGGGTGGCCGATCCGACGACCGGCGTCGCGAAGCTCGCCAGCGGAACCGATCGAATCAATGCGACGACCGGCGACCCGTGCGAATGGCTGAACGACAACCACACGCTCATTTGCCAGGTCGTACCGCCGTCGCGCGGCCCCGAGCCGAAGCAGCCGGAAGTGCCGCCCGGACCGAACGTGCACGAGAGCTACGGGAAATCGGCGCCGGCGCCGACCTACGAAGATCTCCTCAAGTCGGTGTACGACGATGCGCTGTTCGAGCATTACTTCACGAGCCAGCTCGTTTCCTACGACGTCGTCAGCGGCCGCCGGACGGCGATCGGTCAGCCGGCGATTCTCGGCAATGTCGCCCCGTCGCCGAACGGAGAATTCGTTCTGGTAAACCGGGTGAAGCGTCCGTTCTCGCACCTGGTGCCGATGAACGGATTCCCCGAGGACGTCGAGATCTGGTCGCGGACCGGCGGCGTCGTGAAGAAAATCGCCGATGTGCCGTCGCGTGAAGGCGTGCCGCTCACGGGCGTTCAGACCGGACCGCGCAGCGCGAGCTGGCGGCCGGATCAGCCGGCGACGATCGTCTGGATCGAAGCGCTCGACGGCGGCGATCTGAAGAACAAAGTTCCCTTCCGTGACAAAGTGATGACGCTCGCGGCTCCGTTCACCGGCGCGCCGGCAGAGGTCGCGAAGACCGAGTGGCGGTTCGCCGGATTGTCATACACGGACAAGGGCGTCGGCCTCCTCAGCGAAGCCGATCGACTGCTGCATCGCACGCGCACGTGGATCCTCGAGCAGGGCGCCGAGCCGCGAAAGCTGTGGGATCGCAAACAGGACGCCGCCTACGAAAACCCTGGCACTCCTCTCGCCCGCCGTGACAGCGGCGACGCGCGCGGCGGCGGCCGCGGCGCAGGCGTCGAGCCGATCTCGATCATTCAGAATGGCGAGTACATCTATCTGACGGGCGCCGGCAGCTCGCCGGAAGGCGACCGGCCGTTCCTCGATCGCCTCAACGTCAAGACTCTCGCGACCGACCGACTGTTCCGTTCCGCGCCCGACGCCTACGAGACGGTCGTCGCGCCGCTCGCCGACGACATGAGCCGCTTTCTGACGCGGCACGAGACTCCGAAAGAAGCGCCCAACTACTACACCCGCAATCGCGACACCTCGTCGAAGCGGCCGGTGACCGAGTTCAAGGATCCACAGCCGCAGATGCGCGGCGTCGAGCATCAACTCGTGACCTACAAGCGCAAGGACGGCGTGGCGCTGAACGCGACGTTGTACACGCCGCCCGGCTACCGCAAAGGCGAGCGTGTGCCGCTGATTCTGTGGGCGTACCCACGCGAGTTCGGCGATGCCGATTCGGCCGGGCAGATCACCGGGTCGCCGAATCGATTCACGCTCGTCAGCGGCTACTCGCATCTGTTCCTGCTGCTGTCCGGATATGCCGTGCTCGACAATCCGACGATGCCGATCGTCGGTCCGGGCGAGACCGCGAACGACACCTACGTCGAACAGCTCGTCGCGAGCGCGGAAGCGGCGATCGACAGGGCGGTCGAGATCGGCGTCGCCGACCGCGACCGGATCGGTGTCGGCGGCCACAGCTACGGTGGATTCATGACCGCGAACCTGCTGGCGCACTCACGGCTGTTCCGCGCCGGCTTTGCGGAAAGCGCCGCCTACAACCGGTCGTTGACGCCATTTGGCTTTCAGAACGAGCGGCGCACCTTCTGGGAGGTGCCGGATCTGTACGCCAGGATGTCGCCGTTCTGGTACGCGAATCAGATCAAGGATCCGATTCTGCTGATGCACGGCGAAGCCGACGACAACTCGGGAACGTTTCCCGTTCAGTCCGAGCGGCTTTACATGGCGCTGAAGGGACACGGCGCGTCGGTGCGTTATGTGACGCTGCCGTTCGAGGCGCACGGCTATGCCGCGCGCGAGACGCTGCTGCACGTCCTGGCGGAGCGGATTGCGTGGTTCGACAAGTACGTCAAGAACGCGCAGCCGAGGACGACGACGGACGCCCGGCAATAACGCCACGCAGGTAACGGCCTCTGGTAGTAGCTGGCGCCGCTCGATAGATTGGGCGTTCGGACCAGCCCGTGATTTCAGAGCAGGCGGCTCTGCCCGGCCCACCGGTACGCGTGACGAACGTCACCAAGCGCTACGGAGAAATGACAGCGCTCGGCGACGTTTCCTTTTCAATTCGGGATCGCGAAGTCCTCGGCCTGATCGGGCCGAACGGCTCCGGAAAAACCACCCTCTTCGAATGCATCGGCGGCGTGCTGCCGCTCGACAGCGGTGCCGTGTGCCGGAACGATCGCCCGCTGACGGCGCGTGAGCTGAAGGCCACGGTCTTTTATCTCCCCGACGCGATTGCGCCGTGGCCGGCGCAGTCAGTCCGATGGGCGCTCGACTTTACGATCGGCCTGTTCGGCGGCCGGCTCGATCGCCAGAACGACGTCATCCAGCGTCTCGACGTCGGGCCGCTCCTCGGCACGCCGATTGGCGCCCTGTCGAAGGGCCAGCGCAAGCGGGCGCTCCTGGCGATCGGCCTGCTGACGCCGCAGCCGATCCTCCTCGCCGACGAGCCATTCGAGGGGCTCGATCTCCGGCAGACACGCGAGGTCGCGCAGACACTCCGCTGGTACGCGTCGCTCGACAGGACGATGTTCCTGTCGATTCATCAGATCGCGGATGCGGCGCGGGTCTGCGATCGCTTCGTGCTGCTCAGCGGCGGACGAACCCGCGGCGAGGGAACGCTCGACGAACTGTCGGCGCTCGCCGCATCACGCGGCGCTCCCCGCTCGACGGATCTGGAACAGGTGTTTCTTGCGCTCACGTAGACAGCCGCTTCCCGCTGTGACGCGGCGGCGATTTTCGGCGCGGCAAGCGTTGTGGCTCGTCGACAAGGAGTGGCGCGAGCTCGTTGCCTCGAAGTCGTGGTGGATCTTTCTCGGCGTGATCGGGCCGCTGGTCGGCTTCTCGTTCATCCAGTCCGTCCGGACCTACGGTGAGTTGAGCGGCGCCGGCGGAACGGCCGCCGGCGTCGGCGAGGCCTTCTCGCCGCTGGTCGGGATCTGGGCGCCGACCTTCAGCGCGTGCGAGCTCGCGGCGGCATTTCTGCTGCCGTTCGTCGCCATCCGCCTGATTGCCGGCGATCGTCAGAGCGGCGCGTTGAAAATCGAACTGCAGCACCCGATGCCGGCGACGGTGAGGGTTTCCGCCAAGGCGTTCGTGCTGGCGCTCGGCTGGTTGATCGCATCGGCCGCGCCGGCGGCAGCGATCGTCCTGTGGAAACTGTACGGCGGCAGCATTTATCTCCCGGAGCTTGGCGCCGTCGCCTTCGGGCATTTCATGAATGCTGGTCTGACGATTGCGCTGGGCGCGGCGGCAGCCGCGATCACCGAGCACCCTTCGACCGCGGCGATCGCCACGCTGAGCGTCACCGTCGGCACCTGGATCGTGAATTTCGTCGCCGCCGTTCAGGGCGGCATCTGGGAACGGTTCGCTGGCTACACGCCAACGGCGATGGTCGCAGAGTTTCAGCACGGGCTCGTGCGGCTCGACGTGCTGCTGATTGCCCTCTCGCTCATCGTCTGCGGTCTGGCGCTGGCGGCGGTCTGGCTTCGGCTCGGCGTGCCGGTTCGGCGGCGTTTCGCAGAGTCGATCGCCATCGGCACTGCCGCCGCGGCGGCGATTTTCGCGTTTAGTTTCGCAACGGCGAGCTGGGACACTTCGGAGAACCGGATGAACTCGTTCTCCGAACCGGACGAGCGCGCGCTGAGCCAGATTCACGACCCGCTGCGGATCGAGGCGCATCTCGCGCCCGAAGATCCGCGGCGCGTCGACCTCGAGCACCGCGCCCTGTCCAAGCTCCGCCGTGTGCTGCCGCGTCTGCAGGTCGACTACGTCTCGGCAACATCGGTCGGGCTGTTCGAACAGACCGGTGCGCACTACGGCGAGATCTGGTACGAGCTCGACGGCCGCCGCGCGATGAGCCGGAACACCACCGCCGAAGGCGTGCTCGAGATGATTTATTCGCTCGCCGGGTTCGGTGACAGATCCCCGGCAACGAGCGGCGACCACGACGTGTTTCGCGGCCATCCGCTTGCAGTCCGGCCGGCGGGCGCCGGCGTGGTTTTCTACATCATCTGGCCGTCGGCGGTCGCCGCGACGGCATTTCTCATGCGAAGGCGGAGCACATGAACGGTTTCACGCGATCGGCGTCGACGATCGGCTTCACGGTGGTGTCGGCGCTCGTCTTGACTGCGGCCGAGATCAAAGTCGATCTCAGCAAGGAACAGGTCGGCCGGCCGCCGACGACATTCGAGCCGATGGTCGGCACGTGGGTGGTGGCGCAGGACGGCGCCGACAAAGTCATCGTCGTCGATGGCCGGCCGTGGGTGGCGAGCAAAGACAACCCGACGAAGCTCCTGATCGAGAGCGCGCGCAAGTTGTACGGCACGTCGAACGAAGAGCTGATGGACAACGCGAAGCAGTTCGCCTACTACCCGGTCGCCGTGCTGAAAAGCGTCGACGCTTTTTCGAACGGCACGATCGAGATGAAATTCAAGACGATCTCCGGCGATTCCGACCGCTGCTCCGGCATCCTCTTCAACGTGAAGCCGAACGGCGACTGGCTGGCGGTCCGCTATAACGACACCGAAAACAACGTCGCCCTGTGGGAGTTCCACAACGGGATTCGCCGCCCCGTGCGGTTCAGCGACCGGTCGAAACCGTTCATGCTCGATCGCGCCGCCTGGCACGAGCTCAGACTGAGCGTCGACGGCGCGGCGCTCAAGACCTGGCTCGATGGTCAGGTTGCACTGGAGTACACGCTCGGCAGCGAGCCGGGACCAGGCCGCAATGGCGGGCCGCCGCATCCCGATCTGATGCCGGCGAACAATCCGGTCCTCAGGCCGCCGGTCGCGGGAAGGATTGGTCTGTGGTCGAAGACCGACAGCACCAGCTATTTCAAGGACTACGTGGTGAACCCCAGATGAAGGTCCGGACTCTTCTCCTTGTGATTCTGTGCGCGGCGGGTGCGGCGCCGTCGCTCGCACAGTCGCCGAATACCGCCACGCTCGTCGTGTTCGTCGCCGATCAGACCGGCGCGGCCGTTCCGGACGCGCGAATCACCGTCCTGAATGTCGCCACCGGCGCCACGCGCGACGCCACCTCGGGAGCCGACGGTTCGACGACCTTCGCCGCGCTGCAGGTTTCCGGCGAGTACACGGTCACCGTCGCCAGGTCCGGATTCAACACCGAGCACGTGCGCGGCGTGATCCTCCGCGCCGGCGAAACGGCGAGCGTCCGCGTCAAGCTGGTCGCGAGCGGCGGGCAAAGCGAGGTGACCGTCTACGGCACCACGGAAGGCGTGCGGACCGATCCCGAGCTCGGCACGCGGTTCGACAGCAAGTCGATCGAGGAGACGCCGATTCTTGGCCGCAAAATCTCCGCGCTGCCGCTCTTGAACGCGGCGATGCGTCCGGCGAAGGGAACCGGCGACCTCTTCCTGAATTCGGTGTACTTCGTCACCGGCGCCGGCGGCCGGCGCCAGGCCGACTTCGTCGTCGACGGCGGCACCGGCGACGAGCCGTGGGGCCGCCAGACGATGTTCTCGACGATTCCGGTGTCAGCCGTGCAGGAGCTGAATGCGATGTCGCGCGCGTTCTCCGCCGAGTTCGGCTGGACGTCGAGCGCCGCAATCAACATTGTCACCAAGTCCGGCACCAATACGACGCACGGCGAGGCGCTGTTCCTTGGCCGTCCTGGCGGAATGCAGCCGACGACCTTCTCGGCCGATCAGCAGTGTGCGCCGTCGGTCCCGACGTGCGTTCCACCGACTACGAACGGCAGCCCCGCGCCGCTCATTCCGCCGGACATTCCGGACTCGCTCGCCCAGGGATCGGCCGCGATCGGCGGCGCAGCCGTGAAAGACAAGACGCATTATTTCGTGGCGGCGGATTTCACCGGCCAGGATCGGACGGCGGCGATTACGACGCCGCTCGTCCCGCCGGGGTCGACGGTGGTCGGCCACTACCGGCAGGCGCTCGTCGACGGACGCGTCGATCACAAGATCACCGATCGGCATTCGCTCATGGTCCGCGCCAATCTCGACCGCTTCTACGACACGAACCCGCAGGATGCCGTGTCCGGCAACGTGCTGCCGAGCGCCGGGCGGCAATTCACGCGCCACGCCTACGGCGCGCAGATCAACGAGACGTCGATCGTTTCGGCATCGATGCTGAACGAAGTGCGCTTCGAATATCAGAACGCCGACCCGGTGACGCAGTTCGAGCCGCTGACGCCGTCGACGCAGTTCACGCGCGCCGGATCGGTCCCCTTCACATCCGGCGAATCACGCGAAGTGACGGTGTTCAGCCGGATCGGTCAGTTCTCCGACACCTTGTCGTGGACGAAGAACAAACACTACCTGCGCCTCGGCGGCTCGGTCGCACAGCACAGGTCGGGCGGCGACGGCACGGAGTTCGGCAGCGCGTTCGTGCTCGGGCAGTACACGGTGAACGCGGTCACGACGAAGCCGCCCGATCAGCTCACGCTCGCCGACATGACGCGTTACCAACAGAGCTTCGACTTCGGCCAGGGGACATACGCGCTCACGCAATGGATTTACACAGCCTTCGCTCAGGACAGCTTCCGGGTGCGAGATGACCTGACGCTCGATCTCGGCCTCCGCTACGACCGGCAGACCTTCAGCGATGGCAAAAACAATTTCGCGCCGCGCTTCGGCTTCGGCTGGAATCCCGGCGGCGATCCGAAAACCTCGGTTCGCGGCGGCTACGGTCCGTACTTCACGCAGCTGCGGGCGAACACGCAGGCTTCGTTTGCGCTCGGCGGACCGGAGGGAGTCTTCACCTACACGGCGACGCCGGGACAGACGGGTTTCCCGGCTTGTGTCGCCTGCACGCCTGTTCCGTTCGACCAGAATGCGGTGAAGAACAGGCTGCCGCCACGCAACATCACGATCCGGCCGGGCCAGGCGTCGTATTACGCGCAATTCTTCGACGTCACGAAGCTTCCCGGTTACGCGGCAGCGACGTTCGTCAATCCGAAGAGTCACGTCGGATCGATCGGGATCGAGCGCGAGGTCGCGCCGCGCCTGTTTGTCGCCGTCGATTACGTGAAGCAGCACTGGATCGATCTCGATCGGACCGTCGATCTGAACGCCCCAACGCTCTTCGTACGGACCGCTCCCGGCCAGGTCCGGTCGCCAGGAGCCGCTGATGCGACGAGGCCGATCGTGCCCGTCAACGGCGGCTACCGCCAGATCAACGTCGTCGAAAACCTCGGCGTCGCCGACTACGATGGGCTGCAGACGATGGTGCGATGGCGCGCTGAGCGGGCGTTCGTGTCGGTGAGTTACACGTTGTCGAAGGCGACGAATACCACCGAACCTGACGGCAACGCCGCCGGGCCCAACGATTTCAATCAACTGGGCGAAAGCGAACGCGGGCCCAGCATTCTCGATCAGCGCCACCGCGCGGTGATCTCGGCAAGTTACACGTTTCCGTACGCGATCACGGTCGGCACGGTGAACTCGCTGGCGTCGGCGCGGCCGTTCAACGCGACCACCGGCGTCGACAACAACGGCGACGGCGTCAATAACGATCGGCCGGTGGTGAACAGGACGGTCGTGAGCCGCTATGCTTATCGCGGGACGGCGGTGTACGATACGGCGCTTTTCGGGGAGGTCCGGGTCAACCTGCCCGGAAGCACAGCCCTGTCGCTGCGCGCTGAAGTGTTCAACGTCTTCAATCGCGCAAACGTGCTCGGACGGAACGGCACCTACGGCGACACGGCGTCACCGCTGAGCACGTTCGGGCAGGCCCTGGGAGGGCTGGCGAACATCGACCCCGGCCGGATGTATCAGTTCCAGGTACGATTCAACTTCTAAGACGCGACGCTGCCCGTCGGTGCCCTCAGCCATTGATGTTTCGTCCGTCGTCGGACTAATCGCCGTCGGCGTTCTGACCGCGAACATCCTGCTCGGCCTCCTGATCTCGACCGGCTACAACCCGGTGCGCCGGTGGCCACGCCGCCGCATCAAACTCTTTCTTTTCCACAAATGGACCGGGTATACGGCGTTCGCTGTCGCGGCGCTCCATCCGTCGATCATCCTCTTCTCGGCGACCGCGCATTTCAGGTTATTCGATCTTCTGTGTCCGATCTGGTCGCCGACGCAGCCATTCGAGAACACGCTGGGCGCGGTGGCGCTGTATCTCGTCGCCTTTGCCGCGATTACCTCGTACTTCCGACACGTAATCGGGTTCCACCGCTGGAAACAATTCCACTACGTCACCTACGCCGCCGCCGCGGTGTTCTACGTCCACGGCATCCTGGCCGATCCGCTGCTGCAGAATCGCCCGGTGGACTGGATTGATGCCGAGAAGGTCTACGTCGAGGCCTGCCTGCTGATCGTCGGTGCCGTGACGGCGTGGCGATTCACGTACGCACGGCGCCGGCGGGTGCGGCCGGCCGGAGCGTACTGATCCCGAGCCCGACGATCACTACCGTCACAGCGCCGATCAGGTTGTGCCAGAGGAATGCGATCGGCGTGGTGAACGCCACCGTCAGCACCACCGCCATCCCCGCCAGCAGCCCCCAGAATGCGCCGGCCGCTGTCGCGTTCTTCGTCAGGATGGCCAGGATGAATACCCCAAGCAACGAACCGTAGAAAAACGATCCGTAGCGGTTCACCACCTCGATCAACGATCCCTGGTTCGCCGCGTACATCGCGACGACGCAGGCGAACAGGCCCCAGCCGAGGGTCGCGACCTTCGACACGCGCAGATAATGGCGGTCGCTCGCCTGCGGGACGAAGTGGCGGCGGTAGAAGTCGATGATCGTTGCAGTGGCCAGCGAGTTGAGCTCGCCCGCGCTCGCGGACATCGCGGCGGCGAAGATCGCCGCGAGCATCAGCCCGACCAGGCCGATCGGCATCCGCGTCGTGATGAAGGTCGGAAACACGTAGTTGACGTCGGTGAACCGCTGATCGCCGGTCACATCCTTGACGATCTCGGCCGCAGTCGTCCGGATTTCACGGACGCGGGCATCGGCGGCAAGAAAGGCCGGCCGGTCGCCGCGTGCCGCCGCCTCGCGGCGCACGCCGAAAGCCGCGGCGAACTCCCGCTCGAGCGAGGAGTATTCGGCCGCGCGCGGACCGGCGGCGATGCGCGCATCGTAGGCGCGGTTGAAGAGCATCGGCGGCGCCTGAAACAGATAGAACACGAAGACGAGCACGCCGGTAACGAGCACGAGAAGCTGCAGCGGAATCTTCACGAAGGCGCTCATCATCAGCGAATCGCGCGCCTCGTCGACCGACTTCGCCGTCAGATAGCGCTGCACCTGGCTCTGATCGCAGCCGAAGTACGAGAGCATCAGGAACAAGCCGCCGATCATGCCCGACCAGAAAGTATAGGTTTCGCGCAGGTCGAATTTGAAATCGACGGCTTTCAGCCGGCCCGTCGCCCCGGCGAGATGCAGCGCCTGGCCGAAGCTGACATCGCGCGTGATCCCCAACACCAGAATGACGACGGCCGCGCACATCCCGGTGACGACGATGAACATCTGTTTGACGTCGGTCCACGCCACCGCCTGCACGCCGCCGATGCTGGTGTACACGATCATCGGCACGCAAATCGCCAGCACGGTTACCGGCAGCTGCCAGCCGAGGATCGACGAGATGACCACCGCCGGCGCCGCCAGCGTGACGCCGCACGAGAGCGCGCGGCCGACCAGAAAAAGAAACGCCGCGAGCGTCCGCGTCCGCACGTCGAACCGGCGCTCCAGATACTCATACGCGGTGTAGACGTTGGCCCGGTGAAAGAACGGCACCACCGTCAACGAGAGAATGATCATCGCGAGCGGCAGGCCGAAATAGAACTGCACGAACCGGAGGCCGGTCGCGTACGCCTGGCCGGTCGTGCCGACGAGCGTGACGGCGCTCATCTGCGTCGCCATCACCGACAATCCGACAGCCCACCATGGCAGCGATCGATTGGCGAGAAAGTAGCCTTCGACCTTATCCGTGTTCTTCGATCGCCTGAGGCCGTCGTAGACGATCCAGACGAAGTAGACGACGATGACGGCCCAGTCTAGCGGGTGCATCGCCGGCGCCGATTACGGAAAAGCGGAGAGGAAGAATGGACAAACGAGAGGGGAGAAGCCACGAGAGCAGTCACGAAAAGGCACGCCCGAGAAACCACAGCGCGGCGATGATCGCGGCTTCGAGAACAAGCGCGCGAACGTAGAGCGACCTCACAAGCGCGCGCTCCGTTCCGCCAGTCGCCGCTCGGCAGCGAGGAGCGCGTCGGTCGCATTCCTGAACCACGCGCGGTCGGCGTCGATGTGCCCGCGCGAGACCGTGCTGGCGCGAGCGGTTTCTTCCGGTGCGGGTCCGCCCGGCGTCCGCCGCACCAGCACGAAATGCCTCGCGCTGAGTATTTTGGCGAGCGCCGCATCCGTGTACTCGAGCGGCCGGCCGACGAGCTCGCGCGAGGCGTCAGCGAGCGCCGCCGACAATGGCCGGTTCGGATCGCGCTCCCGGTCGCGCATGAGTCGCGCGGCAACGCCGTGCGCGGTTCGGAAGGGCAGATTGTGATCGCGGACGAGCGTGTCCGCGAGCTCCGTCAGCGTCGTCCATCCGTCGGCGGCTCGCGATTCGAGGCTCGCCGGATCGAACTCCGCGGTCGCCATCGCTGCCGCGACGAGCTTCACCGACCGGGTCGCGTCGCGGAACATCGAGAAGACGAGCGGCTGCAGATCGTCCTCGGTGTCGACGATGTCGCCGAAGGGCGTGTTGTGGACGGCGGTGACGATCGCCTGCGCCTGGCCGAGCGCTTTGCTGCCGATCGAGCGCGCGTGCTCGAGCGCAACCGGGTTCCGCTTCTGCGGCATGATGCTGCTCGTCTGGACGAAGCCGTCCCCGAGCCGCAAGTAGCTGAACTCGGCCGTGCACCAGAGCAGAAGGTCCTGCAGAAAACGTCCGTGTCCGGCGAGCAGCACGGCCGTCGCCGACGTGCTTTCGAGAAGGTAATCGACGGTGGCGATACTGCCGTAGGTGTTTCCGGTCGGCGCGCAGAAGCCGAGCAGCTCGGACGTCAGCTGCCGATCGATCGGAAAGCCGGTGCCGGTGATCGCGCACGCGCCGAGAGGATTTCTGTTGGTCCGATCGTAAGCGCCCTTGAGGCGCGCGCCGTCGCGCTCGAGCTGTTCGACGACCGCCAGCAGATAATGGGCAACCGTCGTCGGCTGCGCCCGCTGCGTGTGCGTGTGGACGGCAAAGATTGTCTCGCGGTGACGATCGGCCAGATCGAGGAGCGTGCGCCGCAGCTCGAGAGTGGCGGAAACGAGGCCGAGGATGAATTCGCGCTGCCGCATCCGGTACATCGTCATGTCGATGTCGTTGCGGCTGCGGGCAGTGTGCAGACGCCCCGCGATGTCCTCGCCGCAGGCGGCATTGATGAGCCGGTCGACGTAGAAGAACAGATCCTCGCAGCTCGGATCGTAGGTTGCGCTCCGCACCTCATTCTGGGAAACCGAATCGAGCCCGGCCCTCAACGCGTGCGCATCGTCCGCCGAAACGATGCCCTGCTCCACCAGCATGACGAGATGCGCGTAGTGAATCGCCATCAGCGGCGCGAGGAACAGCGTCTTCGCGTCCTCGAAGTTTTCGTTGAGCACGTATTTGACGTACTCAGGAGCGAACGCCATCGATCGAAGTATAACGGTTTGACCGGCCACGTATAATCCCGCCATGAAACGAGCTCTGATCGCAGCTGCTCTCGCGTCGGCGATCGTCTCCGCGCAATCCGGTCCGAACGACGCGCGCGCGCGGGAAATCTTCAAACAGCTGATCGAAATCAACACCACCGATTCGGTGGGCAACGTCACCACGGCAGCACAGGCGGTTGCGGAGCGGCTGCAGGCTGCCGGCTTTCCCGCTACCGACATTCAGGTACTCGGGCCCGACCCGCGAAAGCACAACGTCGTGGCGCGATATCACGGCAGCGGTGGACGCCGCCCGCTCCTTCTCCTCGCGCATCTCGACGTCGTCGAAGCGAAGCGCGAGGACTGGTCGGTCGATCCGTTCACGTTCCTCGAGAAGGACGGATTCTTCTACGGCCGCGGGACGAGCGACGACAAGGCGATGGCATCGATCCTCACCGCCAATCTGATCCGGCTGAAGCAGGAAGGATTCAAGCCCGATCGCGATCTGATTCTTGCGCTTACGGCCGACGAGGAGGGCGGGCGCTTCAACGGCGTCGACTGGCTGGTGAAGAACCACCGCGATCTGATCGACGCGGCGCTCGCGATCAACGAGGGCGGATCCGGACAGATGAAAAACGGCAAATACCTGATCAACGAGGTGCAGGCGAGCGAAAAGGTCTATCAGGATTTCCGGCTCGAATCGAAGAATCCGGGCGGGCACAGCTCGCGTCCGGTGAAAGACAACGCAATCTATCACCTGGCGCAGGGGCTCGAGCGTCTCGCCGCATTCCAGTTTCCGGTCCACATGAACGAGGTGACGCGCGCGTACTTCGAGCGCATGGCGGCGTTCCAGACCGATCCCAAACTGGCGGCGGATATGCGCGCGGTCGCGCGGCCGACGCCCGACCCGCAGGCGGTTGCGCGCCTGTCGGACGCGTCCGCGTACTACAACGCGTTGATGCGAACGACGTGTGTGGCGACGATGCTGAGCGGAGGGCACGCGCCGAACGCGCTGCCGCAGCTCGCGACGGCGAACGTCAATTGCCGCATCTTGCCGGGTGAGGCGCCGGCCGCGATCAAGCAGGCACTGTCCGAGGTCTTCGCCGATCCGAAAATCGATCTGAGCTTCGTCGCGCAGGCGAACCCGAGCTCGCCCTCGTCGCTGACGCCGGACGTGATGCAGCCGATCGAGTCGATCACGAAAGCGATCTGGCCGGGCGTCATCGTCGTGCCGATGATGGGCACCGGCGCGACCGACGGTCTCTACCTCCGCAATGCCGGGATCCCGACCTACGGTGTCGAGGGCATCTTCTACGAGATCGACGACAATCGCGCGCACGGACGAGACGAGCGCGTCGGCGTGAAGCAGTACTTCGAGGGTCTGGAGTTTCAGTACCGTCTGATCAAGGCGTTGTCAACGCCGCAGCAATAACCCGTCGTCCTATGCCGCTCGAGCCTGGTACGACGCTCGGTCCCTACGTCATCGAGGCGGCGGTCGGCGCCGGCGGCATGGGCGACGTATATCGAGCTCGCGATCCGCGCCTCGATCGCGTCGTGGCGATCAAGCTGATCAACGAATCGTTAGGCGACGATCCCGAATCACGCGCGCGGTTCGAGCGCGAGGCGCGGGCGGTTGCGGCGCTGAGCCACCCGCACATCTGTGTCGTCCACGATGTCGGCCGTCATGGACCGATCGACTTCCTCGTCATGGAATATCTCGACGGCGAGACCCTCGCTCAGAGGCTCGCGCGCGGACGCCTCCCCCTGAAACAAGCGGTCGAGTACGCGCGCCAGATCGGCGACGCGCTCGACAAAGCGCATCACGCGGGGATCATTCACCGCGATCTGAAGCCGGCCAACATCATCTTGACCCGCACTGGCGCCAAGCTGCTCGATTTCGGGCTCGCGAAGCCGAGGCCGGCCGGGCCGGCCGCGATGTCGGCCGCGATGACACAAGTGCCGCCGATCACCGGGCAGGGCACGATTCTCGGCACACTGCAGTACATGGCGCCGGAGCAAGTCGAAGGGCGCGAGGCCGACGTTCGCAGCGACATCTGGTCGTTCGGCTGCGTCGTGTATGAAATGGTGGCGGGACGTCCCGCTTTCGGTGGCACGAGCCAGGCGTCGGTGATCGCGGCGATCCTCGATCAGGAACCTGTGCCGGTTTCCTCGGTACAGCCGATTGCACCACGGGCGCTCGACGCGGTCATCGCACGGTGCCTCACCAAGTCGCCCGACGATCGATGGCAGAGCGTGCGCGACGTGCTCCACGCGCTGGCGTTGGTCGAGACCGCCGCGCTGTCGTTGCACGACGTGCCGTCGCGCGGGCTCCGGCCGCGCGCTCTCCGCTGGGCGCCAGCCGCCGTGGCGACGGCCCTTGCCGTCGCGGCGATCGCATTCGCGATGCGAAAACCGGCGGCGGAGCCGGCGCTGCCGGTTCAGTTCTCGGTCGCACCGCCGCCCGGGACGCGATTCGATTGGGCGTTTACTCCAAACTCGTCGCCGCCGGCGGTATCTCCCGACGGACGATCCGTCGTCTTCGGCGCCGTCGACGCATCCGCAAATACGACGCTCTGGATTCGACGCCTCGACACCATCGAGCTTCGGCAGCTTGCCGGGACCGACGGTGCGATCGCACCGTTCTGGTCTCCGGACAGCCGGATGATCGCGTTTTTCTCCGGTACCGCGCTGAAGGTCGTCAACGCCGCAGGCGGCCCGGTACGCACGTTGTGCAGTGCCGCAGCCGGTCGCGGCGGCGCCTGGTCGCGCGACAACACAATCGTGTTCGCCGACGGTACCAGTGGCGGCCTCAAACGGATTTCGGCGGACGGCGGTCCCGTCGCGGCCGTTACAACGCTCGATTCGGCTTTCAGCGAGACGGCGCACCGCTGGCCGGTGTTTCTGCCCGACGGCCGTCATTTCATTTACTCGGCCGGCCGCTTTGGTCCGGCTGTCGACATGTCCGAGAACACGCTGTACGTGGGCGATTCCGCATCGCCGGCGCGCAGCCCGGTCGAGAAGGTCAACTCCAGCGCCGCGTACGATCGGCGCGGGTTCCTGCTTTACGTCCGCGACTACACGCTGATGGCGGTTCCGTTCGATGCGGAAACCGGCAAGACGCGCGGCGCCGCACAATCCATCGTCGAGGGCGTAGCGCGATACGGGACCAGCGGCCGGTCGATGTTCTCCGTGTCCGAAAACGGCGTCCTTGCGTACCATCCAGCCACGGCTCCAAGCACGGAGCTTCGGTGGACCAATGCGACCGGCGCGCCAGGCGCGCTCGTCGATACGCTGCATGCGTTCGTGGCCTACCGCATCTCGCCGGATGGCAAGCGCATCGCCGTCGCGCTGCCCGATGTGCGTCGCGGTGAGTCCGACATCTGGATTTACGAGGCCGGAGGCCGACGAAAGCTCACCTTCGACATGAATTGCGGCGCGCCGATCTGGTCGCACGATGGCTCGCGAGTCCTGTTCGTCGTGCAACGCGGCGACACGGCCAGTGTGTACGAGAAGCCGGCGGACGGAAGCACGCCACAGCAGGAGATCGGCAAGATCAAAGCGGTGGCGACGCTCGAGGACGTCTCGCCCGACGGACGGACGCTCGCCTACGCGACATTCGACCTGAAGACGCAGTACGACTTGTGGACGGCCGACATCAAAGCCCTGGATCGGGCCCGGCCGTTTGCGACCGGCAACGCGTCGAGTGAGCGGCAGGGACGGTTCTCGCCGGACGGCCGTTGGCTCGCCTATCACTCGAACGAGACCGGCCGCTACGAAGTGTACGTGCAGCCGTTTCCGCCGACCGGTGCGCGGTGGCAAGTGTCCACAGCGGGCGGAGCGGGCCCGCAATGGACCGCCGACGGCAAGCGGATGTTTTTTCAGACGCCGGATCTGTTCGTGACGGCGGTCGACGTGCACGCCGGTGCGGCGTTCGCAACAGGTCCGCCACAGAAGATGTTCAAGCTGAGCGAAATCCCATACCCGCGCGAAGGCGGCGCGGGATTCTTCGAGCTCGGACCGGACGGGTCCATCCTGTGGCAGTCGCCGATCACGAGCGGCGCGGCACCGCTCGTGATCCTCACCGACTGGCTGTCCGCCCTCAAGCGTTGATCCGATCGCAGCCTAGTTCGGGTAGATGAAGTGCCGGCCCTCTTTCGAATCGTCCGGGTACCACACCTGGATTGGCGGCGCTTCGCCGCGAACGCTTTCGCCGAGCGTCACGATTTCGCCGCGCCGCAGCGATGCCGGCCGACTGACGGCGTAGGTGAGCGCGAGGGTGTAGGTCCGGCGTCCGTCGGCGCTCGTCACCTTCACGACGCCGTTGTCTGACGACGAATCCGCCATCGCGAAGACATACGTGCCGGCGGCGAGCTGCACGTGCGGCAGTGCCACCGCCCGTCCGAACGTGATCCGCATCGCACGGTCGAGCGTGTCCGCACGCATCGGCGCGGCAGCACCGGCGAGCCCGGCGAGCGAGACGCCGAATGCAAGAATCCTGACTGTTCGCGTCATGAGACCTGCCTCCTCGAGCCCTGAGTGGGCTCATTGACTAACGCGGAGGCGCGACGCGAAGCGGCTCACTGTTTCGGCGAGCCGCCTTCGGTGGGATTGCCGTCGTTGACCCAGTCGTTCCAGCCGCCGGTCAGCGCGCGCACGTCGGCGATGCCGCGGTCTTTCAGCAGGAGCGCCGCACGGGCGCTCGTCGCTTCGTTGAGTCAGGCGCAGTAAGTGACGATCGGCTTCTTTGCCGACTTGAGCTTGTCGACCGTCGCATCGTACTCGGCGGGCCAGGTGCGCAGCCCCTCGACCGGGAGCAGGATCGCCCCGGGAATGTGCGCGCGATCGTACGCCTCCTTGTTCCGCGTATCGACCACGACGACCTTGCCCGAGGCGCGTAATTTCTTGAACTCTGTCTGCGAGATCCGCGGCGCCTCGCTGGACGGCGCCAGCTGCGCCGCAAGGGCGGCCAGGATGAGGAGAGTACGCATCCATCTAATATAGCCCCATGCCGGGATGCCGAGCTCGATCGCGGCGCGCACGCGGCGAGATCCGCCTGCCCGCGATGGTCCGCGATCCGGACGTCGTCGATTCGTTCCTGCACGACGCTGCACACTTTCCCGGCGGCCATGCCGTCGCTGTCGCGATGCCGGCCACCGAGGCGGAGATCGCGGCCCTCCTGGGATCGAACAGCACGGTCCTGCCAGTCGGGGCGCAGTCGTCGCTCACCGGCGGTGCGACTCCGTTCGGCGAGCTCGTCGTCAGCACTGCACGTTTGAACCGAATCCACGAGATCGGCACCGCGTCGGCACGCTGCGGCGCCGGTGTGACGCTCGTCGAGCTCGACGCCGCATTGCAGCGCGCGGATCGCTACTATCCGCCCGCACCGACGTTCACCGGCGCGTGTATCGGCGGCATCGTCGCGACCAATGCCGCCGGCGCGGCGACATTCAAATACGGCACGACGCGCGAATGGGTACAGGCGCTGACGATCGTGCTGGCGACCGGCGACGTGCTCGACCTCGAACGCGGCGCGGTACACGCACACACCGATGGGTACTTTGAAATCGAGCTGGCAGCGCAGACGATCCGCGTGCCCACGCCGTCGTATCGCATGCCCGAGGTGCCGAAGCTGTCGGCCGGGTATTTTGCGAAACCGGCAATGGACCTCGTCGACCTGTTCATCGGCTCGGAAGGCACGCTCGGCATCGTCACCGAAGTCGTGCTGCGTGTGGTCTCGCACCGGCCGTCTTTCTGCCTGGCGTTCGTGCCGTTCGCCGACCGGAATACAGGCATCGCGTTCGTGCGACAGCTCCGGGATGCTGCGCGACAGGCGGGTGAGACCGGCAATCGCGCCGGGATCGACGTATCGGCGGTCGAGCACATGGACGCGCGATCGCTGTCTCTCCTCCGCGAAGACGGAATCGATCGGCTGCAAGGCGTCCGCGTCCGATCGGATGCGTCCATCGCGTTATTGATCGTCGTGGAGCTTCCGCCTGACACGACGGCGGAACAGGCATTCGACGAGCTCGGCCGCGCGCGAGGACCCGATCCGCCGGATACGCCGCTCGTCCGGTTCTCGCGCCTGCTCGACGCCGCGGGCGTACTCGACGACGTCGAGATTGCGGTGCCGGGCGATCTGGCGCGCGCGTCGCAACTCCTCGCGCTGCGCGAGGCCGTGCCAGCGGCGGTGAACCAGCGCGTCGCCCGGGCGAAGCAGTCGGTCGACTCGCACATCGAGAAGACCGCCGCCGACATGGTCGTCCCGTTCGAACGCGTCGCAGAGCTCATGGACATCTACGACGAAGGCTTCACGCGTCGGGGGCTCGACTTCGCGGTCTGGGGCCACATCTCCGACGGCAATCTGCATCCGAATGTGATCCCGCGCTCGCTCGCCGATGTTCAGGCAGGGAAAGCGGCGATTCTCGATTTCGGCCGCGAGGTGATCCGGCTTCGCGGTTCGCCGCTCGCCGAGCACGGCGTCGGCAGAAATGCCGTCAAGCAGCGGCTGCTGCTCGAAATGTACGGCGAGATCGGCATCGAAGAAATGCAGCGCGTGAAGCGCGCGCTGGATCCGGGGTGGAAGCTCGCGCCGGGAGTGCTCTTCAGGTCCGGCTGTTCGTGACCAGCGACGGAGCCACAGAGCCACAGAGATGTGGCGCCCGTCTTGTCAACCACGCCGGCTGCTAAATGATCAGGATCGCGGCGCCGATCGTCGCCAGGCCGGCCACGACCAGCCACGGCGCGACGACCCCCGCCAGTCCGCTTGCCACCGCATCGCTTCGAACCGTCGAATCGTCAATCCGGTCGAGCGCGTGCGACACACGCGACTGCGCGACGAACGCCGAGGCGAGCGCGGCGATCAGCAGCAGCCAGCCGCAGCCGATTGCCGCTTTCGGACCGGCCCCTCCGGCGATGACACGTGTCGAGAAGAACAGCGTCCCGAGCCAGCTCGCCACAGCGACGCCGGCAATGAGCCGGAGGCGGCCGATCTCGCGCTCGCCGGCCTGACGCAGCAGTTCGAGGCGCAGGGCACGCTCGGCGCGCGCGCGTTCCGCCTCGACCTGCTCGCGCTCGAGCTCCAGCCGGCGCGTGTCGCGGTCGAACGCCTCTTTGAGCGCGGCGACGACGACGCCGGCAAGGCGCGTTTCCAAATGGCCGAGGGCGCGGCTGCCCGGCGCCAGCTGCTGCGTCTCGGCCCCTTCGGCCGCCGGACGGCTGCGACTGCTGCGTGCGATATCGGTGACGCCGATCAACATGTCGAAGATGCGGAGCCAGGGAACAGCCATGCCGTATTATCTCGCGTCAAACAAAGCGGTCACGATTTCGGACCGAGCCACGCCGCGCGAAACGCTTTCTGCTCAGCAGAGACGACACCGCCGGACGATTCGAGCGCGGCGATTTCCTGATGCGGATCCTCCGCCAGAACGACCGTTGCGCTCTGCGGCACGCCAGTGTGGTCGACGAACACGATCTGGATGCGATCGCCGGGGTTGTGCCGCTGCACGACTGCGGTCAGCGCGTCGCCTGACGCGATACGTTCGCCATCGACGAGCCGCACCTCGTCGTCCTCGTCGATCCCGGTGGCATAGATCGGCGCGGCGGGAGACACCGGCGCCGCCACGTGTGGCGCGCCGGCCCGGATCTCGATGCGCAGGTCGCCGAGCCAGCCGCGGCCGGGTGCGCGCTTGCGAAGGACGAGCCCCGCACGCGTCAGGAGACGCGGGTAGTCGGCCACATCATGGCCTTCGATGTAGCGCGAGAAGAATTCGCGCGCGAAGGCGCGGTCGCCGCTCACTTCGGCGAGTATCCCTTCCGCATCCGCCGCCGTATACGGATGGTCGACGTAGCCCTCGCGCGATCCGCCTGGCCTGCCGAACGTGCGCCACAGCGCGCGCATGTAATCGTCGAGTGAGATGCGGCCGTTCGATCGGTCGCGGAGCGTGAGATCGAGCGCCAGCGCGATCGCGCCGCCGTACGGATAGTAGGAAATGACCGTCGTCGCCCAGTTGGTCGGATCGACCGGACGTTCGCCGTCGATGAACGGCGCCATGCGGCTCATGTCCTCGGCGCTGCGCAGCGAGCGGGCCGGGCTCTCCATCACCGACTCGATCAGGCCGCTGAACTCGCGCTCGGTGCGGTTGAAATCGGCGAGGCCGGCGCGCGCCATCGCCAGCGCGCCGTAGTACTGCGTGAACCCTTCGGCGAGCCAGAGCTCGCCCGACATGTTGGCGCGATCGAAGTCGAACGGCTCGAGGCTCTTCGGCCGGATCCGCTCGACGTTCCAGGCGTGGAAGAACTCGTGCGCGACTCCCTCGAGCAGACCGACGCGATTGTCGCGGATCGAACCGGACCCGGTGAGGATGGTGCTGTCGCGGTGCTCCATGCCGTCGGAGTCGGCCCAGGGCAGATAATCGGCGATGAACGTGTAATGTCCGGGTTCGAAGACCGGGTACTCGCCGAAGATCGCGCCCTCCTGGCGAACGATCTGCTCGACGTCGTTGACGTATCGATCGATCTCGGCGTCGGTGCCGGTGTGATGCAGCGCGAGCCGGAACCGGCGCGAGCCGGTCGCGAACTCGCGCAGCTGAACGAACGGGCTGAACTCCGCCGGGCTGTCCATCAGGTACTGCAGGTTGGGCGCCGTCGCCTCGAATGCGTTCGCACCGGGGTGCAACTGCGAGGCGATCGTCCACTTGCGCCCGCCGACCATCGCGCCGGGCACGAACTCGATCACGGCCGGACGATCGTCGAGACCGCGCGCCCACATGATCGCCGCCGGCATATTGATGTGCGCGTGCGTGCGATCGATCGCCAGATAGGTGCCGTCGACGCGGTCGCCGAACACCTTGTATTTGACCGTGACCGCCCCGCCGTGGCCGCTCACGATCCAGCCGGATGCGTCGGGCCTGGTCGGCTCGAGCGCGTGGCCGTCGCGGCCGAACGCGTGGACGTCGTAGACGTTCTTCGCAAAGTCGTGGATCGAATAGCGTCCCGGAGACGAGCGGCTCATCCGGAACTCGAGCGGATTCGCGCCGACATCCGGAAACGACGCTTCCACCTGCATCCACCGATGTTCGGGTCCGGGAAATGCGAAACGATAATGAACCGGCGACTCGCCATGTGCGCCAACGTGAAGCACGGCGACCGCGAACGCAATCACCGCCAACGCGCCTGCTCTGAGCGAGCGGCACGAGTCAAGGAGGGAAAATGTGCGCACGGCGAGCGACCGCCGTGAACGGCCGATACGGTAAAGCATGACGGCCGGCATGCTAGCATACGTCCGATCCGCGGAGGTTCGATGACGAGCGTGCGCATTTCTGCGATCGTGATCTCGTGCGCGCTGACCATCGGTACTCCGCGAGTCACGCCAGCGAGCGCACAAGCGGCCGCGGCCCATGCTCCGGCGGCATTGACGCCCGCCGACACCGTCGCCGTCCGCACCATCGGCGATTTCGCGGTGGCGCCCGACGGAAGCGCAGTGCTGTTCACAGTACTGAAGTCGGCGGCGCAGACCAATCGCATCGACGTCGTCCTGATGCTGCTTCGTAACGGACAGGCGGCGCCGATCGAGCTGCGCGTCGCCGCCGCCAACATCAACACGCTGCGATGGGCGCCCGACAGCCGGCGCTTCGCGTTCTTCGCCAGCGACCCCGCCCTCGGGCAGGGCCTCTACACGATGGATGTGACGGCGCCAGAGGCGTCAGGGCGCGGACTGAAACGCATCTGTTCCTACGATCGCGGCAACAGTTTCCTTTCGAAGGCCGGCAACGCGTTGAGCTGGTCGCCCGACGGCGCGCGGCTGGCGTTCGCCGGCACGACCGAACCGCCGCAGCGGCTCGCGCCCGATCCGCTGGTCGTCACGCGCCTGCAATACAAGACGCGCACGTCGCTCTCCGACAATCGGCGCTCGCACGTCTTCGTCGTCGCCTCCACCGAACGATCGACGCCGAAGCCGCTGACCGTCGGCGAGTTCGACAACCACTCCATCGACTGGGGCGGCGACGGCTCGGAGATCGTCTTCCTCTCGAACCGCGAACACGATCCGGACGCAGCGCTGAACTACGACATCTACGCGGTGAACGCGAGCACCGGCGCGCTGCGGCAGATCACGAACACACCCGGAGTCGAAATGGATCCGGTGGTGTCCCCGGACGGCAAGTCCATCGCCTACGTCGCCACCACCCGGCCGCTGACGACGATCGACAGCGTTGCCGAAGACGCACACGTCTTCGTCGTTCCCTTCGCCGGCGGAGCGCCGCGCGAGCTCAATCAGGCGCTCGACCGGCGCAGTGCCTCACCGGCGTGGACGCCCGATAGCGGCTCCGTCATCTTCACCGCCGGCGATCATGGGAAGGTCCTGATTTACCGTGTACCGGCCGCGGGTGGCGCGTCGAAGCCGCTCTTCGACAAGAACGCGCAGGTGTCGGGCCTGTCCGTCGCGCGCGACGGGACGATCGTGTTCGGCATGACCGACCCCGTGATGCCTCGCGACCTGTACCGATTGGCGCCCGGCTCGGGCCAGCCAACCCAGCTCACGAAAACCAACGCCGATCTGCTGGCGCAGTGGAAGCTGGTCCGTCCCGAAGCGATTTCGTTCAAGAGCTTCGACGGACTGGAGGTGCATGGCTGGCTCTATCCGGCGTTGGAGGGACGCGGCAAGACGCCGATGATCCTCGACATCCACGGCGGCCCGCACGGCGCCTTCGGTTACTCGTTCATTCCTGAAGTCCAGCTCTATGCGTCGCGCGGATACGCGGTGCTGACGATCAATCCGCGCGGCAGCTCGGGCTACGGGCAGGCATTCTCGGACGGCTGCGTCAACAGCTGGGGCGCCGGCGATTACAAGGATCTGATGGCCGGCGTCGACGCGGTTCTGAAAACACACCCGTCAATCGATGGGGAGCGGCTGGCGGTGATGGGCGGCAGCTACGGCGGGTACATGACGAACTGGGTGATCACGCAGACCACGCGTTTCAAAGCCGCGGTTTCGATCGCCAGCCTGTCCAACCTGATCAGCTTCTACGGGACATCGCTGTATCAGGATCTCGTGCACGCCGAGTTCAACGGCTTTCCATGGGACGGCAGCAATTTCGAGACGCTGTGGAACGCGTCGCCAATCGCCCATGTCAAGACCGGGACCACGCCGACGTTATTTCTTCACGGCGAGGTGGACAACGACGTCCACATTACCCAGGCAGAGGAGATGTACACCGCGCTCCGCCGTCGCGGCATCGACGCTGCCTTCGTCCGCTATCCACGCGAAGGCCACGGCTTCCGCGAACCGCGGCACCGCCTCGACGCCGTCACGCGTACGCTCGAATGGCTGGACAAATATCTGATGCCCGCCGCCGCAAAGCCGACGACGGCGCGGTGAACATAGTCATCGCATCTCCAGCTCGTTGAGCGGCACATCCCAATGCGCGTCGAGGATCTCGAACCGCCGCTGCTCCTCCTTCAAAAACTTCGCGCGATCCGGATAGAGACGCCGCTGGATCTCCTCGTCTCCTGACGGCGCCACCATCGCCGCGACGTCCTTGTAGGTGATCGCGACGGCGAACGTCCAGTCGGCGCGGCCGTCGCCGTGATACGTCGGCACGAACGTCTTGACGGTGACGATCCGGCCGGTTTTGATTTGTTCGCGGAGGACCGGCAGATGGTTGCGCGCGAACAGGGTCTGGAACTCGTCCTGGAATCCCCATTTCACGCGGTAGAAGTACCAGACCGTCTTCTGCGAATTCGCCGCTGACTGCTGCGCCGGCGCCTGCGCACGGCCCGCCGGAGCGAGGGCCGCAATGACAATCGCCACCAGAATCGACCGCATCGAATCCTCCAATCAACGCTGCAGCGACCCTTTCAGGATCGCTTCACCATCGCACACAAAAACTCGAACATCAGGTTCGACGCCAGCACCGCCGTAATCTGACCCGGACCGTCATACAGCGGCGAGACTTCGACGATGTCGCCGCCGACCAGCGTCAGGCCGGCGAGTCCGCGAACGAGCCGCAGCGCCTCGTGGCTCGTCAAGCCGCCGGCTTCCGGCGTTCCGGTTCCCGGCGCGAATGCCGGATCGACGCTGTCGATGTCGAACGTCATGTAGGCAGAGCCGGTCACGACGCGCCGGATCTCGCCAATCGTCCACGCTACACCGCGCTCCTTGACTTGCTCGATGTCGAGGACGGTGATGCCGTGCTCGCGGTGAAAGTCGAAATCGTCCTCGCCGTACATCGGCCCGCGAATGCCGACCTGGATGAAGCGGCGGCCGTCGATCAGCTTTTCCTCGATCGCGCGCCGGAACGGCGTGCCGTGAAAGTACTTGCCGCCGAAGTACTCGTCCCAGGTGTCGATGTGCGCGTCGAACTGCACCAGCGCGAGCGGCCCGTGCCGCCGCGCCAGCGCGCGCAGGACCGGCAGCGAGATCGAATGGTCGCCGCCGATCACGATCGGACGGGCGCCGGCATCGGCAATCGCGCCGACGCCTGCCTCCACCGCGGCGTAGCACTTTTCGATGCTCACCGGCGGCGCGTCGATGTCGCCGACGTCGGCGACGTTCAGGCGATCGAACGGCGACACTTTCTGGAAGAAGTTGTACGACCGGATCAGCGAGGACTGGTTGCGAATCTCGCGCGGTCCGTAGCGCGACCCGGGGCGATACGAAGTGCCGCCGTCGAACGGCACGCCGACAATCGCGGCATCGAGGCCCGCGGGGTCGGTGACGTGTGGCAGCCGCATGAACGTCGCGGGTTGAGCGAAACGTGGCGATTGGAACGACGGCCGTGGCTGATGGGTCACGCGGCAATTCTACCGGTGGTCGGTTATCTGCCATAGTAGGCGCCGATGGCGACACGCTTGCGCGGCGGCCTCTCGACCGTCGAGTACTTCACCTTCGGCTTCGGCACGATGATCGGCGTCGGCTGGCTGGTGCTGATGGACGACTGGCTGGCCCGCGGCGGGCCGGGCGGCGGCATGCTCGGCTTCCTGGTCGGCGGCCTGCTGCTGTTTCCGATCGCGCACACCTACGGACGCCTCGTGCGCTCGATCCAGGACGCCGGCGCCGAAATCGCGTACACGGAACGTGTCTTCCCGACGTCGATCAGCTTCGCGGCGGGATGGATCATGGTGCTGTCGTACGCGATCGTCTGCCCCTGGGAGGCCGTCGCCACCGGCAACCTGCTCGCCCGTGTGTTTCCGTCGCTCAATTCCTTGCAGCTCTATACAGTCGGCGGCAGCGCCATCTATGCGCCGCGCCTCGGGGTCGGGCTGGCGCTGACGGCGCTCGTCGCCTTCGTGAACTACCGCGGCATCAATCCGAGCGGCATGTTTCAGGATGTGATGACGTTCGGGCTGCTCGCCATCTTCGTGGTGTTCACGCTGCTGGGATTCGCTCGCGGCAATGCCGCCAACATGCAGCCGCTCTTCTCACATCCGGGAACGGCCGGCGCGTGGCTGTCGATGCTGCTGGTCATGCAAGTGGTTCCGTATTTCATGACCGGATGGGAGTCGGTCGCGAAGGGCTCGGAAGAAGCGAAGTCGGGGTTCGACCCGCGCGGCTTCGTCAAAGCGATTTACGCGGCGCTCGTGGCCGGTTTCGTCTTCTACGTCACGGTCATCGCCGTCGTCACCTACGTCTACCCGTGGCGCGAGATCGTCTCGGGCCACGTCCGGACCGAAGTCGCATTCGAGCGGACCTTCGGGTCGCACGCCATCGCGCAGCTGATCCTGCTCGGCGCCTTCCTCTCGCTGCTGAAGATCTTCAACGGCAACTTCGTCGCTGCGACGCGGATGCTCTACGCGATCGGACGCCGCAACCTGGTGCACCCATCGCTGGGCCGGGTCCACGCCAGTCACGGGACGCCGGTGGTCGCGATCGCTTTGATGGCGCTCCTCACCGCGGCGGCGGCGATGTTCGGCGACGCGATCCTCGTGCCGATTACGGAAGTGGGCTCGCTTGCCGTCGGTGTTGGCTGGCTGTCGGCGTGCGCCGCGTTCATCGCCGGCGCGCGACGCGATGGCACGGCCGACGGCGTGCGGTTCGCGTCGATCGGCGCGACCGTCAGCCTGCTGATCGTCGCGATGAAGGCGCTGCCGTTCGTGCCGGGCAGCTTTACGCGGAACGAGTGGATGGCATTTCTCGCCTGGTGCGCGATTGGCGCGGCGTTCTGGCTGACGAGACGGGGCGCCGCAGAGACAGCGAGATAGTGCGCCACAGAGACACGGACATCCATTTGCCACAGAGGCACAGAGTTCGATCGCCACAGAGACACAGAGACACAGAGATACGGAGCTCGATCGCCACAGAGACACAGAGACACAGAGGAATTCGTGGGTACCCAAATTTCGCTACGACCCTGCCACCCCACACGCCTGGCCTCCGCATGCCATAATCGACCGATGCCCCTCCTCTCATCCGGCGATCAGCTGAAACTGCGGGAGGCGTTCGCCGAGATGATCCGGCCGGTGCGCCTCCTGTTCTTTACGCAGACGCTCGACTGCGATACGTGCCTGACGACCCGTCAGATTCTCGACGAGCTTCCGCCGCTGTCCGACAAGATCTCGATCGAAGAGGTCAACCTGGTGCTCGATCGCGACAAAGCCGCCCGCTACGGCGTCGATCGCGCTCCCGCCGTCGTCCCAGTCGCCGTCGACGAGGGCGGTGTCGCCACCGACTCGCGGATCCGTTTTCTCGGCGCGCCGTCAGGCTACGAGTTCATCTCGCTGGTGCACGCGGTGCTGCTGGTCGGCGGCCGCGGCTCGGAGCTGACGGAGGAGAATCGCGCCGCGCTGGCGCAGGTCGACCGGCCGGTGAAGATGCAGGTGTTCACGACGCCGACCTGACCGCACTGCCCGCGGGCGGTCAGCCTCGCGCACGAAATGGCGTTTGCCAGCCCGAACATCACCGCGTACGCCGTCGAAGCGACGGAGTTCCCGGATCTCGCGCGGCGATATCAGATTACCGGCGTGCCGAAGACGATCGTCAACGAGGACGTCGAGATTCTCGGCGCGCTGCCGCAGGATGCGTTCGTCGAGCAGGCGGTGTCGCCGTTCGTGCGCAGCGACGGCGCCACGGAGCCGCAGAGAAAATAGCCATAGAGACGTTAGCCACAGCGTCACAGAGCCACAGAGAATCTAGGTACCTAAGAATTCCTTGCGTCTCTGTCTGCGTGCCGATCCGATCTTCGCGTGTCCGTGTGCGTCGCGACGGTGGTTCGTTAGCCCAGGCGATCTCAGATTAGACGGCGCCACGGAGCCGCAGAGGAAATCGCCACAGAGCCCCAGAGACGTTAGCCACAGAGTCACAGAGCCACAGAGGGCATTTCGGTACCTAAGAATTCCTTGTGTCTCTGTCTGCGTGCCAATCGATCTACGCGTGTGCGCGGCGATCATGCTTCGTCAGTCCAGGCGATCTCAGATTAGACCGCGCCACGGAGCCGTAGAGGAAATTGCCACAGAGTCGCAGAGACGTTAGCCACAGAGTCACAGAGCCACGGAGAATCCAGGTCCCTAAGAATTCCTTGCGTCTCTGTCTGCGTGCCAATCGATCTACGCGTGTGCGCGGCGACCCGTGCTTCGTCAGTCCAGGCGATCTCAGATTAGACCGCGCCACGGAGCCGTAGATGAAATTGCCACAGAGTCGCAGAGACGTTAGCCACAGAGTCACAGAGCCACGGAGAATCCAGGTCCCTAAGAATTCCTTGCGTCTCTGTCTGCGTGCCAATCGATCTACGCGTGTGCGCGGCGACCCGTGCTTCGTCAGTCCAGGCGATCTCAGATTAGACCGCGCCACGGAGCCGTAGATGAAATTGCCACAGAGTCGCAGAGACGTTAGCCACAGAGTCACAGAGCCACGGAGAATCCAGGTACCTAAGAATTCCTTGCGTCTCTGTCTGCGTGCCGATCCGATCTACGCGTGTCCGTGTGTGGTGGCGACCGTGGTTCGTTAGCCCAGGCGATCTCAGATTAGACGGCGCCACGGAGCCGCAGAGAAAATTGCCACAGA
>JADMIO010852330.1_pt1 | contig 53509 bp, 56 predicted proteins | sample 8958161 | NCBI WGS metagenome assembly JADMIO01 (sample SAMN16585339, study PRJNA669376) | soil metagenome | isolation source: Crop rotation soil | place: USA: Cullars Rotation, Alabama | collected 2011 | reverse complement strand
CATAGAGAAGCGGAGCAAACGCACAATCAACGAGGGCATTTCGGTAGAGAACTCGTAGGAACGAAATAAACGGGTCCTCCTGTCGCCTGCAGACCAAGCGGACCTCTAGCACATTGGAGGAATGAACAAATGCAACGACATTATAAAGTGAGACCATGTGATTCACCAATGTCCCCATGTCCTCCACATAATAGGTGGATCTTGGATTGCTTCGCGGATGTGCCCGCACGATGCCATCTTGAGAGGCATAAAGAAGGAACGAATCGAGGACATAACATGCAGCACACACTGGATACTCATGTGCTTCAAAGGACTCGCACGTCAAGAGATGGCGCCAATGAACTGCTTCTTTGGGCTTGCTTCGAATAGCTTCATCAAAGATGAGCAAATCTCGTTGCCTCATAAAGATTGCGAGCGCCGCATTCTTTGCATTGACTCTTCCTTCTGTCGAGGCAACCACAATAGGTGCCACTCCAAAGGAAGCACTCACTGTCTCGTCTCCATTCAGAAATGCAGGAGCAAGGAAATCAGCTGGATTCTCAAGGATGCTATTGTGATTCAAAGCAAAAAACGAATAGTCCCATTTCCTCTCCTTGAGAGACACCCAAACCAACTCCTTAAAGCCAGTCATGCTGTTCTGCAGGAGCACAAGCAGTGCGTCTTGGAGAGAAATTTGCCAAATCATCGATACCTTCATGGAGCCGCCCAATGCACACCAAAGAGCCTCTGATCTGATGGCTACGCAGAAGCGTCCATCGGCTGCCTCTCGAATTGCATTGGTCTCTGGGTCAAAGAGCAAGGTCTTATCCATGCCAAATTCATCTGCTAGTTGAGCAATAGGAACGTGTCCTGGCTCCAAATGAAGGACGTTCGAATATGCATCGCTCCTCAGAAGGAGGTCCCTCCACAAGGACGGAAAGACTGCCCTTGCATTGGCTCGTCTATTCGAGCTTCCTTTGATCCGCTGGAACAGAATGGGACGGTCGTGCATCAGGCACTGCTCCCACCAACTGAGGCGCTCAAGTCCTTCTTTGAGATTCACGGATTCGTCTTCCCATTTCGCTAGGATAGCATGTGGACATTTAACGAGAAGCCTTGGTGCTTCATCATCACGCCCTCCCGCAAAGAGATTCTCAAGAGAACGCAAAATTGGCACCTCCATTACGAAATGAAAAATCGAAAAATGGTTTCGCTCTTCCAGAATTTACCTCCCATGGAAATCGCTGGCTTCCGTCACAAGGAAAGTGGTCTCTTGCGTGTATACTTTAAAGACTTTCCTCAGCGAGTCTTTTGCCTTGATTGTGAAAAAGAAAAGCAGCTCATCCAAGCGAAGCTTGGAGGCCATGTTCAGCTCCATAATGTGCGCGTCTCCCGCCAGAAGCTCATCTTCATTACGAGCAAGACCAGAATCCAACAAGTCCAACGACCTCCTCCTCCTCTTCCGTCTCCCCCACCATCTCCCCCTCGCCAAACCACAGAAGGATGCGCACCAGTAGATCTCGACTACTGGACATGCCTCCTCTGCGGCAATTGGTCACGCTACACTCGCAAGACGTGCTGCTCATGCAATCACCTCAGGACGCAAGGTCCCATTGGGCTCGAGCGGCTCTTTGAGAGAATGAGAGGACCTCCTTATAAGTACCACGACTGGACCTGCAACTACTGCTGCGCCAAACGGAACGCTGGATGGATTGATGTGTGCTGGAGATGCGACATGAACAGAAAGACCAGGAAGAAGCAGAAGAAATGAAAAAGGGAACAGTGTGCTGCATGTCCTCCTCTCCAGGGAAAGATCTAAACCACATACCTGCACGAGATGTCGAGGGCATTATGCAAGTGCACTCCGTCTTCAGTGACCATCCCGGCGTTGGTGCAAACCGAAGCCATGCTCTCTTTATGTGCCTCGCAAATTTCTTGAGCTCCTTCGTCTTCATCGTTCCTCGCATACATGTTTAGTCCCTCTACATGCCAGGAAACACCCGATTCATCAATGCTTTTTTTTTTTTTCATGAATACGGCAGAGGCGCGCTTCCGGTGCGATCTATGCGGAAGCAAAGAAGACACCATCCAAGCGTGCCCCTTTTGCAATGAAGACCGCTGCGTGAACAGCCAAGGAGTGTGCCAAACGTGAGCCAGGCTTCGTCAAGGAGCCGTCGCCAGAAGATGCCACCGCTTCGACGGGCGATGTGTCAATGGCTACGTGTATAGAGATCAGGTTGATCTGAATGAAGACTATGAGGAGTCGAATGACCAGAGCAATTTTTAGCGATAATGAAGGCTTCTTTTGAGTAAGATCACCCAGTTTTGCTTGGAGTAGAGTGGCTAACATGTGTGCAGCCCATTATCAGCAGCGGAACAACAATGCGCTATTCTTTTGCACACTTTGAAGAGGGCAAAGCGTGGCTTTGTTTATTCGGCGGATGTCTTGGATACGCTCCAAGAATGGACGCAGCTTTCACTAGAATTAGACCGGGCATTTACCATGGATGTGCCACTCTCGCTGGAAAGTGATGAGAATGAGGCAAGCGACAAAGATCTTGACGAAGTCGAGGATGACCTCCCTGTAAATGCGACAGGCAAGCGTCACCGGTCACTACGTATCATAAAAGACTAAAATGACAAATCGCGAGGAGGCGTCGCAAAGACTCAGTGTGGCTGACGCGCTTCTGCAAGAGGGAAAGATAAATGAAGCAGTGGAGGTGCTTGAGGAACTCGCTGCTTGGTTTTCGTCCCAAAAACTACAAGCGGTCCACTTTTTAACATGCTCTGTGCTCTTGGACGCATCTACTACAAGGTAGCGGGTGGTGTAAAAGGGCTTGAATGGTACCTGCGTGGCCTGGAGATCTTCAAGAACGACCAAGATCAGGTTCCTAGAGATATTTTGGCACTTGTCGCAGAAGCCTGTTTGGAAAGCAACGTTTCAGGGGTCATTGACGACGCAGGGAAGTGGGCACAGCTATCTCTTGGAGTGGAGCCTTGGACAATTCAGCTATGGACGACCAAGGGCCACGTTTTGTTGCATCAAAAACGACGCAAGGAAGCTCTGATTTGCATGAATGTCGCTCTTGATTCGGCCTTGCAAGGAAAAGAAGGTCCAGACCAAGTGGCGTGTTGTATGAAACACGTTGGTGATGCTCAGTTTCTTGCAGGAAGAAAGAAGGAGGCCCTTGAAACTCTTCGAGCGGCAAAGGATTTATGGGACGAGGAAAAGATCGAAAACAGGGAGTATGGAGTCTGCTTGTTTCTTTTAGCGTTAGCACAGGACGATTTGACTGGAGGAAGAAGTGATTGTTCGCTGCAATTTCTGCTCAAGTCTAGAGAGATTTTGCAAAGGACAAATGATGCGGCATTGTTATGCCATGTGGATATAGCATTGATTATATATGGTATTCATAGTTGTGGATTTGATGAATGTAACGAGGTAGCCACCAAACAGTGCAGCGCCTGTAAATCGGTTTATTATTGCTCGGAGGATCATCAAAGAGCGCATTGGAAGACACACAAAGCGATTTGTGTGAAGAAAACGTGATGCATTAGGTTATCTTTAGTTCATCATAATGTTCCACGTATCGCCAATGTAGCAGATGAAGCGACTTGGCGTTTTCTGCGGCACCTTGGTCAGGATATGTTGTTGACTTGCGTACAGGACGAAGGCTGCCATCTTCCGACAGACCAACCTCATAAACAGAAACTATCACGCGTCCGTCAAACATCCTAACGTATCCAGGCAACACAAATTGAATCTCAATATTCTTCCAAAGACCACCTTTCAACGCACCAACACGGCCTCTTTCGTTAGCAAGAATACGTAAGTTCTTGAGAGACTCGTCCGGTGCAGCTATTTCGCCAAGTCTCTTCCTCGTCTCTGTTGCTACCGCAAGAGCAGCTTCCCCTAGTTTCTTGCAAAACGCTTCCGGCTTATCCTTCATTCCAAGTGTTGTTTTGCAAAATCCTCCAAGATACGAAAGATGCAATATCCATCTCCTGGGACACGCTCCAAACGAAAGTTGTTGGTAGGATCATTCAGAAACTGCGCAACCAGCTCTTGCTCAGCAATAGCTGAAACAATCTTGTCAGGATCAACGACGCACTTGTTACAGTACAAATCCATTGGAAAAGCATTAATATTCTCAACTCCACTTCTTCCCTTGGCTATGTGACTCAGCAGAGTATGCTCTTTAAGCGATCCATCAGGATACCCAACACACATTTCGTGAAATTTTGCACCACATCCACTTACAGTACAACTCCACAACCTGGCTTCACGATCGGCATGGCAGACGCAACACTTATCATCTGTGCTCTCGGCTTCATACGGAAGGATACTGTTTCACAAAAGCCTCCAAAACCGTCATTGCCTTCTCCTGTTCCGCCAAAAGCACATTGGTCCAATCGTGTAACGTGGTAAACTCAGTCTGATGCAAGAATTGTGGGAATCTTGCCAAGAACTTGCCAAGTTTTTCGTACTTTTGGGCCTGCCGAAAACCACACGGACGAGCTTCCTCTGGCAGTCCCTCAATTACTTTTGCATATCGCTCCTCAATTCCCTTGCTTCCCCGTCTTCTGTTCCTCTTACGAAGAGCTTCCAGGATAGCGACAATAGCAAAGGCTTTCCGCGCAACTCCCCACCATTGAAGAAGCACTCCAAGTTTTTCAATGACCACATTGTCATTAGCAGGCATACCTTCACCAATGTAGCCCAAGCTTGCGTTGCTGGCGCAAAGGCATTCCGCTAAAGCCTTTGGATTCTTCAACAACTCTGTTCCGTCTGCGTCTGATGGATCAGGAGGAGGAATATTGAAAAAGCCCAACTGCCGAAGACCATTTTGGCCAAGCAAAGCTCTAATTTCAGTCTGATCATTGGCTGCTCTCAGAAATCGTTGACACAAGTACCCTAGGTCAGTTTCTTCCGATGCCGAGCCTTTCTCCAAAGCAATCGGTTCCTCCTTCTCAGATTCTAGTTCTTCAATCTGCATTCGTCGCCGTTGCCGGGCGGGCGACTCATGTTCAGGTTCTTCGATCCGCGGCTTTTGCTGCCTTTTTTGAAGAACTTTTACAACCTCTTGCCGCCCACGCTTCTGTTGTCGTGGTGGCTCAGGATCGTCCTCCTCTGATGGCGCTGTCACAATTGGCTGAGGCCGCACAAACTGCACTCGTCGCTTGAACGCTCCATTATTTTCCATAGCGGCTCGGAACAGCTCTACACACCGAGATGACACAATTGTTGCTCCTCTTTGGCCTCTGTGTTCAAGACGCTACGTCGATAAACATGTCCTGCTTGCCTTCGAGCGCTCTGTCCTCATCTGTGCCTCATTGTCCGAGGCGATTGCTCTGGCAGAACGCTCAAAGGTCTCCCACTCTGTATCTGAGAAAAGTACCATAAACACCTTTCCTGAAACACCTTTCCTGGAACCCCGCGCCGCCCAAGTTGGCAAAAATTTCTTCGATGGTCTCACACTGTGCCACAGCATTAAATGTTGCGTCCTCGCGAAGAGACTCGTCGTTGAATGCATCTAACACCTTTTTGACCTTGTCCAGAGCGCTACGCAATGTGCTTGAAAACCAACTACGCTCGCGATCGAGCAGCCTTTCCTTACTCATTCCCCAAACGCTTAATCTAGTGTCCTTATAGAGTTGTGTGTACAAATTCACTACAAGCTGTCTCCAAAATTGCCCCTCCTCGAAATCGAGTTCGGAACTCAGAGTTCGTCAAGTCGGTTTGCATGGAATTCAAGTATCGGCTCTAAATCATTGGTAGTGTCATGACACTGATGAATACATGTCAAATTAGAGCTGGAGTTACGTAATATCAAAGGATAAGGGAGCTATAGCCAAATGAAAAAAAAAAAGAAGCCAAAAAAAACCCAAAAAAAAATAATTAGTTTATCCGGCAAAAAGAGCGGTCTGCCGGTTGGGAAAAGCTCACATGGGGGAATCTGAGCTTTTCGCCACGTTTCGCCTGTGCGTTAATATTTCACAGCCTCTTGTTACGACCCAGATTTGTCAAGAAAAAGAAATCCCCAACGGGTCGCTAATGAGCAAGACATCGTTTGAGTCCTTCTCAGAGTCCGAACTTCTCTACTATCGTCGCAAGCTGTCTCGTTTGCGCGGAGCCGGTCAGCAGCTAATTCAGTTGTGCGACTCGACGCACATGGTGTCTCGCGCAGAAAGCGAGGAGCTCGATCTCGTGGTCCTCTCGCTTGTGTCGGATCTCGGCGACTTGCAGCAGCAGCTGGGTTGGGTGCCTGCGAGTGCTCCGAAAGAAGCCACCAGAGCATCAGAAGGCGAATGGGGACAGGGAGCATTGGTAAGTCTAAGTACTTGCATCCTCGACGTTGCTGCAAATGTCTGAATTTGTTCTTTTGTTTTTGCTTTTTTTTTGTTCTTTTCACTTGCTAGCAAATTGGTCCGATGTCGTTCTTCCCCACCACCGTCGTTGCCGGCTGTCAAGCCGGTCCACCCGTCACTTGGGGTGTTTCCAGAGGTCCCTCCCCCCCTCTTGCTGAGCCCGAATGGAGGAGGGAGGGGGGAGGGGCTCCTCCTCCAGTACCCCCCACCACTCGGCAGGTGAGCGAAGTGAACCCGGCATCGCTGGTGCGTTCGTTGGAGGGCAGGGACGAGGAGGAGGGCTACGAGTCAGACGAGGATTTCATGGAAGAGAGGGGCAAGACCAAGACGAAGAAGAGAGGAACACCAGGAGGTGGTGGTGGTGGAGGGGGTGGGAGTGCCAAGAGGAAGCCGAGGGGGCCCAAGGGCATGGTGGAGAACCCCGTGTGTGGCCACTGCGGCACCAAGACCACCCCCGAGTGGAGGACGGGGCCCAATGGGCTCATCCTGTGCAACGCATGCGGCCTCCAATGGTCCCGCAAACGCCAAAAGAGACCAGGCGAGAAATGAGGAACACAGGTGAGAAAACAAAAAAAAAACAAAACAACCCCCCCCCCTCTTGCCTCCTCCTCTTGCCTCGCCCTCTTCTTCTCCACCACTCTCCTCATCAGGCCCTCCTTTCTCCTCCTCACCCTCGCCAGCCGCTCCTCCAGCTGCCCCTCTGCCTCGCCCAGCGCCCCATCCAGCCCCCTCAGCTCCTCTGCATCGCCTCCCCCACCCCCCTCCTCCTCATCCCCCTGCTGGAGAGGCAGTGCATCCGCCAGCCGCTCTATGGCCTCCACCGCCGCCCCAAACTGCTCCCGCGCCCTCTGCTGCATCGCCCCCGCAGCGATCCACTGCCTCGCGCGGCACAGATCTGGCTCCAAAAATGGAATCCCAAAACAAAAATACATCAAATGCCCAGTGACCTTGCCCAACCTCTTGAATCGGATTTTAGTGAATCCATCTTAGATATACATGTACGTTCGAGTATCTCGGCAATCGGGATACGTAGTGAAGCGTACCTCAGTCATTTGTAGCATGCCTCTTTGTGTATCTTCCAATCCAATGCTTGGTGTTCTCTGCAACAATACGCTACTTTCTTGCATGCGCTGCATTGCTTTGATCCTGCATTTTGGCATTCCCTCCAGCCACATTTAAATATTCGCGTATCGCTTCAACAGACGAATTAATCAGGTTAACTCGTGGATCATGTAGCCTTTGCATGATAGTTGCAGCCTTTTCAAGCAATGCTTTTTCTGTACCAAGCTTCTTTTGCCGAAGCTCTATGACTGCTTGATGATAGATACACATGGCGTACTCACCATTTTCAACACCATCTGACTCCCAAATCCTCTGTGCCTCTTGCAAAAGCTTCCTCGCTTCTTCGTCACGTCCTCCCATCAAACAGAAAATTTCGCCAATGTTCTTCGTGCAACAAGCAATGTCTGAAAGAGGTAGCTTCTCATCGACCGCCCACTGCAACGCAACGTTCATGCAAATCACTGCCTGTCGAGTATGCTTCTCCTGTATATGAAGGCGGCCCTTGACTGTCCACAGACGGACCAATCTTGCTCCCTTCACTGCCTTGAACGCTAAAGCCGCATCCGCCCAAACAAGACCATGCTCAGCGTTTCCCGGCACTCTGGCTGCACATTCTACAAGATCGTCGAACAGTAGAGCCACTTCCGATAATTCGGTAACAACGTTCTCATGATGGCGATACACTATCAGAGCTCGGCAGAACAAGTCAATGGCAGTGGTTGCCGCCCCCACCTTCATTTCCATCTGTCCAAACAAGCGCAACGAGCGAAAAACACCAGGCCAGAACTTGTCGTCCTTTGCTAACGTTTCATCGCTGCTCTTGATATTCTGCCACTTTGTAGCCTCTCGCACTAACTCGAATGCTGCACGCAAGTCTCCTGCTTGAAAGAGCTTCTCAGCCAGGCCGACCTTGGCAAGAATTTCATCGCCAGAAGTCTCCTCCTTGTCGTCGTCATGTGGTTGAACCACCTCTGCCATGTCACGATTTCAGTCAGTGTGGATTACTTTGATGGACGAGGAGGGTTAGCTCAATCACCCCACATACAGCCTTCTCTCCACCAGGAAATCGAGACCCCTCAATTTCGGGATTTTTGAAAGGGCCTCATGAACCCTCTTCTTTCTGACTCTCAAAGTAAACTCGGTGCTCTCTTGCACAAGTTTCAGCAGGATTTGCTTCCGTTTACTCCAGATAAGGACTGTGACGCGGCTTTTTCTTTTCTTGCTGAAATTGCAGAACATGCCCTTGAGAGTCAAGCCCGTCGACGAGAGTCCGACCGTTTTCACGGCATGTCCGTGCAAGAACTGGTGAAGCTTGCATCTAAAGAAGGTACTTTTGTTTTTTTGTTTTTGTTTTCTTGTTGACGAACTTGTGGAAGGACCAAAAACTTCCGCTCGTGCAGGAAAGAAGAAACGTTTGAAAGGAGAGACAGACGCCAAGGTTTCTCTCAGTTTGAAAAATGCCGCGCCCAAAAGATCTGTTTCGCCTCGTTCTACCAAGGGCCAGAAAAGGAGAGATGTCATGTATGATGAATCGGCAGGGGAAGACAATGACGGGGAACGCAGAGCACCCAAAAGAAAGGCGCCGCTTCCAAAGAACAAGAAGGCGAAGAGAGTCAGCAGCAGTAATGCGTTTCCTTGGACCCCATTGACGTACTCCAAGGTTTCAGAGGTGATCAACGTGGAGGAGGACCCTGTTCGACTGGAGCTTTGGGCAAAGCAAGGAGGTAAAGGAAATCGAGGTCTTGTCCGTCATTTTGCCGATGAAGATATCCTTCGGCAGTTGGATCTTCCGTATCAGGGACCTACTCTCAAGCAAAGCATTGGTTCGCTGAGGAACGCTCTCCTTGTTTTTGCCCAGACCAATCCGGTGCCAGAATCGGTGAGGTCTCTGATCAAGAGGAGCTCTTGGGGCAAGGGCCTGGATTTGGACTGACTGAAAAGTGATAAGTCTGTCTCAGACTACTCAGATTTGTTTAATGTTTTGCATGCAGCCATTTCTTTGTCTGAATGAAAGATTCAATGGTGGCGATCGCGCTGTTTTCAGCGCTATCTTCCAGAGCGTCTTGACACTCTCCCTCAAGCATCATAGGGCCTCCAATTCGCTTCCTTTTGCGTTGCATCTGTTCCTCAAGCCGATCACTCACGAAATCTACAAGCTTTTCCGTGATCGGCACAAAAGTGACACTCGTTGCACTCCTCGCAAAGCCAAAACCTGCTCGATCAAGCTGTCGCACTACCTGATAGGTGGCTTTGAAGAAAGAATGGCCATTACGTCGCAAAGAAGCATACAAGTTAAACGTTTCTACCTGCAAAATATTCGCGAGTTCCGTGCCAATGAGACATTCACTCGCTTCAGCATCGTCGGAGAATGCGAGGACACTAACAACAGTCACGTCCAGACCCCACATTGTCTCTGTGCGTTCTTCCAAAACTTTTTCAACATCCCCAATAATAAATGGGTCGAGCGCATCGGTCATTTAGGCATCGACAAGGCAGGATGTCAAGATCCCCCTGTAAAGCTTGAGTTTTTTGTTTTTGTTATGAAGAAAAAAGGGTTTTATGTGCTCATCCTCTTTGATGAAAATAGCGAGGAGCAGAGGCTTCTCTTTCCTTCGAATTCTGCCTTTGTGTCCCTCCGCTTGACCATTTTTGGTGCCAAGAGCTGAAGATTCTTGCTTTTCGTGACATTTGTCCTGCCTGTTCTTCTTTGTTTTCCAGGGGTGAGCTGCATGAGTGAGTGGCCAAAGTGGTGGCGAAAGCAAACTGTCCTGTGGCCGACAGTTAGGGACTTGCTGATCTACAGCTATTATGATGATCTCCACGAGATTCGATTGGCCTTCAAGCTGGCCGGCGAGTGCGGCCATCCTGATGCCCGCTGGCTGCTGTCGCTATTTCCAGAGGGACCGCCAGCGACACGGCGAAAGATGCTGGCAGTGTTTCGGCAGCAAATGTTGGCAGCTTATTTTCAGCCGGGCGACCCCACAACGCTGCTGCCGCTTGTGGAGGACGAGGCATGGGACGTGACAGTGGCGGTATTTCAGGGGGACATACTGGCGGTGTTACAGCAGCAGGATGAGTTGAGAGCCGCCTTCTATGCCGCGACGATTGGATGGAGTGATGGCTTCAGCGACATGGGTATGGTTGTAGAACTAGCAAGGCTGGGATACGGACCAGCGCAGGGATGGACGGTATTACACGAAGACGTCTTAGGTGGATTGTTCGAGTTTGATACAGAGAGAGTCGCATGTGCCGAAAAGGCCGCCGCGCAGAATGACTGCTATGGATTGTATATGCTGGCCAGCTACCTCATGGAAGGTTGGGGCTGCAAGCAAGACCGCGAGGGAGGGCTGCAGCTTATGCGACAAGCGGCCGAGTTGGGCTTCGGCGAGGCACTTGTTGCGTACGGCTTCGAGTGCTATGGTAAAAATGACTGGCAGCGTTATCATTGGTGCGCCAGAGCTGTTATGAAGCTTGACACCAGTGCCGTGGACTATGTTGCTGATGAGACTGTGCGCCAGTTGAACATTTTTGAGGAGCAGCAAGAAACAAGCAGGATTTTATTCGAAATCGGAGCTGTGCTGAGTATAGAAGTGCTTGAAGAGATGCAATCAGCCGAGCTGCTGATCAGAGCCGAGAATTTTCCTCCTCTGCTGAGAGCAGCTTGTCTATACGATGAGTGTTGCGCAGCTGCCGAAAGAGCGATCTACTACTGGATATGGTTTGCACGGAAATGGCAAATAGGGAAAGATGTTCGCAAACTGATGTGCAAGCTGCTGTGGACCAACAGAATTGAGTGGAGCCAGCCTCGCAAGGAATCCAAAAGCCGCACTAAAGAGTAAGTGCAGGCTACTAACGAGTCCAGCTGATAAAATTCATGCTCGCCGCAAATTAGTTGCTCGTTCCTTTATTCCCGAGCGAGACTCTTTTTTGTGAGGTGTTTCAGGAGCACCTGACAGCTCCTCTTGCATTCGTTGCACCCCAGACTCTGTATTCGATAAGGCATTGACCATATATACAAACCGTAATCATTTTTTCGGTCCCGTTCGATAAGGCGTTCCATTCGTCCTAGAGTAGGTCGGCTGGCACCAACCTGAAGATGATCACTGAACACGATCGACGGACTGACGAACTCAAACCAACATCACCTATTAGTAAAGCTAAAAACTCTAGCAACAGATAGGCGGTCCACCGACATGGATCTACTTGATGCAGCAGAAGGTGGCAGCCAGGGTACATATCATGTTCCTCCCAGTGTCGTTGTAGCTGATGCAGCAGGGTTTATTCGATCAGCAAATGTCCGTGCTTGCGTTTTGTTTGGGTTCAGCCTACAAGAGCTCGTTGGACGTCCAGTAAGCTCGTTGATGCCAGAGGCATGTATTGACTTTCGATTCTTTGAAAAAGAGGCCTGCCATGAAGGCACGTCAAAAGTGGTCTCGGGAAAGAGCAAAAGTGGACAGGCTTTGAAACTTAGGGTAATGTTCTCATACTTTACAGCAGAGGATGTTCCATTGGTTTGCATCATGCTAGACGAATTGGAAGAGCGGTGTTTTTTCCTCACCTGCGACAAGATTGGCACGATCCTCACTGTCGTTGGAAACAGTATCCTGACAAGTGGCTTCTCATCGCAGAGTTTGATAGGGAAAAATGTGTCAACCCTTTGCCCAACGGAGGTGGCAAGGACACACGTTATGCACATGGCAAAGTACGAAGGGTTAGCGACAAGCAGCGTTGTTGGGAAGGTCCGTCAAAGAGAGTTACGGCATCAGCTGGGCTATCTTGTCCCAATTTCGCTTTCTGTACATGTTTTGCAGGAGGAACCGCTGATCTTTAGCGGTTGTATCACTGAAATTGAACCTTCTACTGAGGCTGTCATTACTGTAACACTGCGTGACTGTCGCATTGTGGCTCTTAGCTCGAATTGCACAATCTTTTTCGGTTACGAACGGGAAGAGTTGGTTGGAATGACGCTTTCGGTTGTCCTTCCGGGATTCTCAGGACTTTTTGAGGATGGACTTTGTACTTGTCGACACAAAGATGGATCACAGTTTTTTGCTTCAATGTTGGTGACACAGTTTGTAAAAGACACAATGGATTTTGAAAATCTGACATTCAAGAGAGCTAAACCGAGACTGAAGGCGCGAATGCCGTCGTTGCTGCTGCGCTATGATGAGGTAATTTTCTCAGGCGATATCATCGATTGGTATGAAATTAGCAGCAAGACTCTAGGATCCGGCTTCTTTGGTGGGGTAAAGCTGGCAAGACACCGTTTGACAGGAATCGATGTGGCTATAAAGAGCCTTAAGAAAAAGCAGTATGAAGATGTTGGAATGCCATTTCCTCCTCGTGAAATTGAGATTCTTCAAAAATTACGGCATCCTAACATTCTGCGGTACTTGCATAGCATTGTGACAGAAGAAGTCGTCTATATTGTCACTGAGGTTGTCACAGGAGGTGAACTGTTTGATTATTTATCGCAACGTGATTCCTTGCCGGAAGATGAATGTAGGACAATCTTTAGACAAATCCTCAGTGCGATAGATTACATGCACGATTGTGGAGTCTGTCATCGTGACTTGAAGCTTGAGAATGTGTTGCTTGACTCACAAGGGAAGGTTAAGATTATTGATTTTGGACTTGGTAATTTCTTTGAGCTTGGCGGAAACGCAAAGCTGAAGACTTTTTGTGGGTCCACTGATTACGCGCCGCCAGAATGTTGGCAGAGTATGCCATACCAAGGTCCTGAGTTGGATGTTTGGTCCATGGGCGTAATTTTGTTTCTTCTTGCCACTGGGTTTCTTCCCTTTATTAACTCTGACTGTGTCATTCGGTTGTGCTATATTTGGCCTGCGACGAAGAAATTTTCATTGGAGCTTCAAGATCTCGTGTCATTTATCTTCAAGCCATTGTCACTGCGTTGTAGCGTTGACCATATTATTCAGCACGACTGGACAAACGATTGCGGAAGGCTTCCTCAGATTTGTAAAGATAAGGAGCAGGAACAACATCATAGCTCACATGACTCTATTCTTAGTGAAATGGAAGAACTTGGCCTACTTCGTGAGAGCGTCGAAGCGTCTTTGCATGACCAGAATTTCAATCAGTTAACTGCTACATATACTCTGCTTGAACTGAAATGCGGTAAATAGGTGAGATGCCATACTTTAGATTTACTCTTAAAAGTAACCTCAAACTTTATTCAAGCTGATCAGAGCAAGAATTAAATGGGCACACAGACTCGCATTTGCAGTGAAACTTTGCTGGAAGCAAGGTGCCGTTAACACTTGCATTACTAAAGCAGGTTCGCCGGACCGTTGCCCCACCAAAGTTTGCCCCATCTAGCACAGCGCCACTAAAATCGACATCGACCAAATCGCACTCACGAAAATCGGTCTTGCAGAGCGATGCCCCTGCAAAAGACGCCCCACGCAAGCAGGAACTGCGAAAATTTGCTCCAGTCAGAACAAGGCCACCGAAATAAAAGCCTGCCATTCGCACCCTGGGCAAAGAAACTGGAACCTTACTATGCAGTGCAACTTCTACCAACCTTAGCGTTTCTGAATAAAGCAACTCGGGCAAGCGACAACAAGGCTCCTTGACTTTGATACCCCAATATCGAGCCTCGGCAACAGCTTTTTCTTGAATCGGGATCGTATCGTCATGATAACGAAGCCACTTGAGAAGTTCGGCAAAGGACTCCCCATTCCTATCGAGAAAAACCGTGCCATCGTGTGTCTTTCTCAAACTGAATCCCCTCGAAAACAGGGCCGCCAATTTCGATCTTGGATGGGCACAGAGCATCTTTCGACTAGTCATCATATATGTGCCTCCAACATTCAACGACACAATATCGTTTGGGGAAGGATTAACCATGTCGAACTCCGCAAGATACAGATCCGCATTGGCTCTTGCAACTTGTTCGTGTACGTGATTGACCGCTGTCCTCCTTCGTGCTTGCAATTGGTGTGTTCCGGGCATACTATCGAGGTGTCCCAACAACCCATCGCGACGCCCGCTCCACTCACAATCAGCATCTGCACAATGGACCAAAAGCTCATCGACAATATCCCTAACAATTTTCTGGGCTGGAACAACATCTGTCTGACGATTAAATTCTCCCCGATCGATGGGACATACGTGTTCGCGAACCTTCATGATGCAAGAGCGACAAAAAACGTGCTCACAAGTCCCAATGCATACAGGATCCAGGAAAGGCCCGTGGCAAACTGGACAAACCAAGTTCGGTGATATCGTCCCTTCCTTCACGTATTGTAGCCAACCATCATCTCGCAGCACCTCAAGCGAAGCAGGGTTCTTCAAGCCATGTCAAAAACAACAACAAAGGAAAAAGAAACCGAAAAAAACCTTTCGCAAAGCTTCTTCATGAGCCGCATCCATTGTGTGCACTAGCTAACGTAATAAGGACAATAACTTTATACAGGTTGCGGCCTTCTAACTCCTCCTCGATCAAAAGGATTTGTTTCTTGCGAAACAATGGCGAAACGATACTGGAATTGCCGCCGCATCAGTTCTATTCTTGGTATTGGTACAGAGGACAGTCAGAGGTTCATGACTTTGCGCTCTCCAGAAAATGCCGTTTAGATAGGCCAGGTCCTGCTTTTTTGCGTCCCGAGCGTTAAAATCCATTCACGAGCCTTAGGGCGCACCGCGAAAGCTTTTTTTCTGGGATGTCTGGGTGGGGTGGCCAAAAAAAAAGTATCCACAGCTCCACAGCACCCCCCCCAAAAAAAGTGATTCTAGCCGTTTTCCAAGCATACTAGCGTTTCTAGGCATCTTCTCCAGTGTGGATTATCACGTATCGACCTTTAACTCAAATAAAAATAGTTTGCCATACATGCTCTAACAAAGCAGCTTTCTTGAGGCGCCCATAACTAGATAGCCATAATCCAACGTCTTTCAATCGCTCTACAAGCATACGCTTAGTCAAGCGATTTCCATTCACCAAGCCAGTATCCAGAGCGACTTTCCAATCAATATCATTTGATGAAATCCTTGGCGACTCACCAACATGCTCAATTGACTTATGCTTTTCCTGCCAGCATGCTTGACATACATTATGCTTACAGTTGCAGCAGTATCCTGAGTCGAGACAACAGATCTTACTCTTGCAATCTCCACACTGAATTATACTCGATGGCAATGACATCTTCTTCAAACATCTTTCCACCTGCTTTTTTGCTTCCAGCTCAACTAGATGAGCTTCTGCAGGAGATGAGACTCTACATTCAAGCTTCAATCCCTTTAACAATGACGACGTACTATTCAAAGCCATTCGCAGGTTGCCAATTTTAAACGAACTTCCTGCGATATGCTCCTCAATGAGAGAAGAGGGACGAAAGTCGTATGTTTCAATCTCATCAATGCTTGCTAAACTGACCAAGTTGTACCAAGGAACATAATGGGTTTCGTTCGAAGGGTCCGGCCTCGGCGAAGGAAATTGACGATCCGATGTCCAAGGAAATGGCATTCCCTGATACACTCCACCACAAATAGCACATCCTTCAATGCCACATCTTGCAATTGTGCATCGTGTATTTGACACGCCGCTGTGATTTGGCTCCAACAAATCCAATATGCGCTGGACTGTGATTTCTGCAGGAACCGGACGCTTGTATGACGCAAGCAACTCACACAATCTTGCTGGAAGCTGTAACGGCACATTCAAAAGAGTCTCATCGCGAGACACAACATATCCACAAACACTGGTGGAAGAAATGAGCAAGACTCTTGCATCCATGCTTGCGCCTTGACCTGACATCCAGAAAAGGAAAATCCAGGATCAGTCATTCGGTGAGCCAGTATGTCTCCAGACTTATACAGCCCGTCATCGCCTTCTCCTCGCAAAATTGGCAAGCCAAACACTCTAGACAACGCTGCGTGCATGTCGCAAAAAAACAGAAAAGTCTCCTACAACATTAAAGAACCCGCACAAGCACTGCAAACGTGTCCAACCCTGTCAAACATCGGCGTGAGAGCAAAGAATAACGAAAGAACAGAAGGAAACGCCCGCGTAGTTTCTTTTTTGTTTTGTTATCCCCGGAGGCATACCTTGGAGTCAACAAACTCGCGAAAACTGTGCTCCTTATTCATGCTTGAGGACCTTAGATGCACCGCGGACCCTCAAACCTCAAAAAACTTGGGGTGCTGCAGATTCCGATTTTTGGCCAAAAAAAAAGGATCCACAGCTACCCAGACATCCCAGAAAAAAAGCTTTCGCGGTGCGCCCTTAGTAGAGTGGACGAAGTTTTTTCATTTTGTCCGCGATTGCATTTTAATTTCTGTAAAGGAGGGGGCCATGAAATATCCCAGATGGCGCCAGATGAAGAGCCGCAGCTTGTACCTTGTTTTCCTCTCTTGTGAAATGCTGATGACTCCTTTTTATTGTTTGCCCTGCGATGTTATGTGCGATTGATGACATTAGACATTGATAGGCAGAAACTTGAAGAAGGTTCTCGCATGGGCTGTTCTATAGTCTCCAATTAAGAGTATGGCTTCAATTTTTTTAGACAAACTCACAAAGTGACAAACGTAAAAATGGACTCAGGGTACGTCAAACTTCCCGGTGTTTGGCTATGCTCTATTGCAGAGCATACTCCTCATCATCGATTTCGTTTGCAGACAAGAGCTTGTTGGCTCAAGGCTTTCCTTTTCTGCGATGAAATTTCATTGTCGAGCTGCTTGAGCTCCTCTTCTGAAGATGACCAAGCCCGCGTGTTTGTTTGGGAGTTCCTAGGCAACCCTTGCCAACAGACCGAGTTTCTTGTCGGAAAGGGCCAGTTTGAAAGAGAAGCTTCGGACAAGGAAGAATATCTTTTTGAACTGCTTCGTCTTTTCGTGACGCAAGCAAGACAGCACCTTGCCAGAGATACTCTTGCGGGACTATTGCAAGAGTCTGCGGACTTAGGTTTTGATTCTTTGCTCATAAGCTTGTTCAAGAAGGAGCTAGCAGCTGCAAGTAAAGGTCCAGTGGCCGAATCCCTAGCACCGCCTAGACTGGATATTGCAGAGGTGCGTCGCATGGGACCTTCGGAGATTCTTCCAACATCCAGAAGATGGTCGGTTTTGGCAACGGCCAGGGCTCCGTCTCCTCCCAAATGGCGCTATTCATTCGACCAAGTCGTAGACGAAGGGCCGGACTGTGAGACCATGGCCAAAGCGTTGACTCTAGGGACCTGGAGAGCGTTTAAGAGGGTGTCTGCTGAAGCGTTGTTGCAAGCTGGAGGAGCTCTCATCAGATCTGGCTTCTTGGCGGAATACAATGAGTGGTCAAGAGGCTGCAGCGTTTGGGCTTCTCACGCGGCCGCATTGGGCCATACTTCATTCCTAGAAGCAGTCTCGAAGCATTTGCTGCAATTCAGGAATTACGATACGCTTGTTTGCATTGTATTGGCCTTGCAACGAGCTGGCCGCAAGGAAGCGGCAATGCAATGCCTGGGGGTTAAAGGCCTCCTCGATCCTGATACACCCGATGGGAGCTTCTCTACACTTCTAACTACCCTTGAGAAGCATGTCAGTGATGGCGTTTCCTTCATTCCTTTGGTTCCGGTTTTGCTTGGCCAGATTACTACGGAAGCTGCTGAGCCTCCGTTTGTCCGACAGATTCCTCAGGAAGCCCTGCCTATTGCGCGTTGGATCCAGATTTGGAAGCATTGGGAAACGCTTCCTTGTTGGATTGACGATGATTGTCTTCGTAATGTCGCGTTTGTAGTTCCTCCATTGAATGAGGCGTTGAGCATCATGACCGCAAGGGATTGGACTGTATTGCAACCTTCAGAAGTCCTTCGACTTGAGGCTGGCGCCCTTGTTCTAAAAGAAGGGGCTTACAACTCATCATTCTATCGGGTGCTTGAAGGCGAACTTGATGTAAAGAAGCATGGAATGACCATTGGCCACGTCGGAGTAGGAAGTATCTTTGGTGAGCTCTCCGTTCTTGCTGCACAAACCCCGCTTTGTGGAGCCAGTGTCATTGCTGCTTCTGCTTGCGTTGTCGCTCGAATTGATTCTGGCTTTATCAAGACCATATTGCGCGAAGACGTGACCGAAATGGCGACTCGATTTTACACCTTGGTTGGAACCCAAATGGCACTTCGCCTGCGACAAATGTGCGAAAAGAGTGGAAACTTTTGGATGTCTTCCTTACGAAGTCTTGCAGATGCAAGCGAGTACCGTCCTCGTTCGATTGAAGGAGGCCTTGAACTGCAAAGTAGTAGTAGCATGGAAAGCGTTTCGTCAATTAGCCGTTCATCATCTGGGACTCTGCCTTCTGTTGCTGCGTCATCGCCAGCGCGATCAAGCAGCAGTTTGTCTTCGTCCGGTAGCATTCATTTTTCTCCTGCGAGATTGTTTCGGAGTTCCAGCAAATCAAGTGCACCTTCAAGCTCTCTAGCTGATAGTGGCCGGTCGTCCGTGGAAATGGCGGCTAGTCCTAAAGCATTGAAAATTTCTGCCCAGTTAGATTCTGATATGCGATCCAAGGTTGGATCCAAGGCAGATGAAGTTGTTTGCATCGCGTCTTATGCTTGTGCCTATCGTGGACGAATGGGAAAGATGTTTTGTGTCAGTTCCAGAGAGCTTCATTTTGTGTCTCGCATTTTTTACGTTCGCCACCGACTGACCATTCCTTTGGCAAGCGTAGAGGACATTTCTTGCAACGATCTTGAGCTGAATGTTACTGTTGCGCGGAATCATAAGAGCTACAGCTTCACTAATTTTGCTGTGCCGGTGCAGAGTGTTCTTGAGCTTTGCTTGGCGCTTATGAGCCAGACGTCAGCTGCACCACAAGCCTCGCGAGCAGCTCTTGCTGCTACTACTCAAAAAGCAAGCGTGACTCTTCTTGGAGGACCTCACAGCCAGTCATCGCTTGAGGAGGCGCTGATGCTGCGAGGTCTAGAGAGCAATGATTGGGATGTACTTGTTTGCGGATCGCGGACAATAACGTTTCAAACAGGAGATATAGTTGTGCAACAAGGAGAAGTGGCGCAAGGGCTCTTTCATGTTGCCAAGGGGAAGCTAGACGTGTTGGTAAATGGAACGTCTGCAGGCTGTATCAAGAAAGGAGACATGTTTGGGGAGTTGGCGTTTCTTCCGCTTGGAGGAATTGCCAATGCAACCATTGTGGCGGCTGAGACGGCTATTGTGAATCTAGTCCCTAAATACTATGTCGAGTACTCGTTCACTAGATTTGAAGGGCTATCGAATCGTTTCTTTGAGTTTGTTGCCCATTTGGTTGCTGATCGACTGAGATCTCATGTTGGAGTTGAGAGAGAAGCAATGTTAAAATGGGAGGCCAACCGAGGCCGCCAGCAACGCTTTCTTGCGGCCCAGATTTCAGCGCTAGAAGATCTTATCGAAGCTGAAGACAGGGGTCCAACTAGAAGCTGTTTGACCGCTATGCTGAGCGCGGTGCGATTAACAGGATCATGCAATGATGCACTGAAGCAGCTTGTGCAGGCCGGTTCTTTGGGTGACGATGCGGCCGCCATTGCACTAGTGGTCCTGGCTAGGAAGCAGGAATGGAGACAGCCAATCCTCCAAGCCAATGGATTGCCTGTGCTGGAGAGGATGGCATTTAAGCGATGGGAAGGAGGCGAACGAGATGCTTGGGAAAAGGGCGCAGTGTATTCCTCCTTTGATCCCGCACAACTGGTGATTGATTGGAAGCAGCCAATTGGAGCCGGCGCCTTCTCAACTGTATATCGAGCCCTGCTAAACAACAAGGGGGTTGCGGTCAAGGAGGTGCAGCAAAACAAGATGTTTGATCCTGGTACATTTAGGCGTGAGCTTTGCCTGCACTTGCTCTTGTCTACGAACGCGCATATCATTGGGTTTTTTGGCTGTTTTCAATTGCATGGTAAGTACTACGTTGTAACTCCACTGGCCGAACTTGGATCATTGTCGCAAGTATATGCGCGAGGCGACTTAAGCGGGTGCCAAACCTCGCTGAAAATCATGATGCTTTTAGATGTCACCAAGGGACTGCGCTGGATGCATCGTCATGGAGTTGTTCATCGTGATCTAAAGAGCTCAAACGTACTTGTTGTCGATAAGCATTTCAAGTGCGTCTTGGGCGACCTTGGCATTTCAAGGACAGAATGCGATCAAACTCAAGTGGTCGGAACTCTTCTTTACGCATCGCCAGAGTTGTTTCGTGTGGCCTTGAAAAAACAAGCTCCACTATCCTCGCTACGCATGCCAAGCGACATTTATGCTTTCGGCTACTTGCTGTACGAGCTGTTCATGGAGCAAGATGGCTTTGATGAACAAGCGTACGAGGCAGCGGTTCGCGAAAAGGAAAGACGGCTGGATCAGCACCAACCTCCCTTGGATATTCCGCCTAGTTGTCCATGGGGAGACTTGCTTCTACAATGCTGGTCAGAAAATGAGCAAGACCGTCCCGACGCAGCAGAGATCGGGCAGTCTCTCAAGACCTTGCTTCCAGTATTTCAATAAATAGTGTTCTTTATCATTTGAGTCATTAGTCTAGACTCTGAGAACCAAATTCAACAGGGCATTGGCGGCCAAATCCTTTGGCACAGGAACAAACTTGACAGCTCCTCTTTTTCGGTCAACTCGAATCATGGTGGTCGCAAACCACCCAAGGTATTCCTCTGGAACAACCACCTCCATGGTGCCTTCTCGCCGCGACTCTTCGAGCACTTGATCATGAAAAACGTTAAGAAGTCCATCCCAGAATTCCACAGCGGCAGCTTCGTTCGCGTCCTCAAAAAACCCATGCGCTCGCCAGAACAAGTGGTTCAAATACGCTAGGTCCTGGGTCAGCGCCACATTTTTCAGGTCCTCCATCTCTTGTGACTGCGTTATTTAATCCAAGCTGCAACAAGAAATTTCGCACCTATATGAGTGAAAGACAGCTCATTTTAGAGGATTCGTTGGGATTCTCAGCTCGGAAAGCACAACCATGCAATCAAAGAGTTTCCAAAACGAAATCTCGCATTTCTGCACGTTGATCACTTTACATACATGAGCCAGGGTTGACTATTACTGCGGCAACATTGCTTGATCTGCTTCCACCCTTCAATGCAGAGCCTTCGATGCACGTCCTGTACTGATGGATACAAGGAGTATTGCTCTGTGACCACGTTTTCTTTTGTGCAGTACCTTAGATGAACTCCTCTTTGATCATTTTGCACAACGACAGTATCGCAGCCCTCCATTCGCACAAAGATTTTATTTCAAAACGGTCAATGTTTCTTTGATTGCGCTTTCAATACAACCGACCAAGCGCACAAGCTCGTCAGGAAGAACTGTGTCGCCCTGTTTTGCTCCTCCTTCCAACCTCTTGCACAACTGCCCTACTTTGGTCGCGCCAACTTGCAACGCAGCACCGCTCATAGAATGTGCAACTCCGACCAATCCTTTCCAGTCTTTCTTGCGGAGATCCTTTTTCAACTCCTGCATCTGTTGCAAAACATCTTCTTTCCAACCAGCAAGAATCGAAGCGCGAGTCTCTTCATCCAAATCAGCCAACAAGTCTTCATCAATCAACGATGGCGACCGAATTCTTTCTCGGACCTTTTGCAAAGCGAGCCCTAATTGTTCGGATCGAACCGGCTTGATCAACACATCATCAACACCAGCGTGCTGCGAGGTCAGCAACGTTGCGTCATTGTCTGGACCAATCAAGGCAATGATGGTGTTCTTCTTATTAGGAAATGGGTCCAGTTCCCGAAGTCTTCTTGCTGTTTCCAATCCTGCCTCTGTCGCGTCAATCAAAATCAAATCTGCGCCTTTTCGCATCAATGTAATCGCCTCGTCTCCTGGCCTCACCAATACCATTTCCACAAAATCACCAAACACTTCCTGCAAAGCCTTTTCTTGCAACAAATCCTCGGCATGGTCTTTTTCAGTCACCAAGCATACTCGGTTCTGCTTTGACTTTTGTCCCTCCAGAATCTCCTGCAACGTTTGCACTAGCAAATGAAAATCAATTGGCTTCAGCAGAACTTTAGACATGCCTGCTTCCAAACATGCTTTCCGAGTTGCTTCAGTAATGTCAGCAGTAACCGCGACAATGTTCAGTTTTGGGAATCGCTCCTTGATCAGCTTTGCAGCTGCCACTCCATCCATGACTGGCATGTGGACGTCCATCAAAATCACCGACGTTTCTTCATCAGAAGAATCAACTGCTTCTTGCCCATTTGTTGCTTCAACAACGTCGAATCCAGCCTTCCGAAGCATTCGAGTCAGGACCAAACGATTCGTATCATTGTCTTCCGCAACAAGCAGTTTCTGGTGAGTTCCCAAAGAAAGCTTCCTGCTTTCCGGGTTTGGCCTCTGTTCGTCCCTCACCACATCGCAAATCAGCCGTAATAAGACCTTTCGTCGAAATGGCTTCGAAGTACAGGCCACAACATTTGGCACTCCTGCCAGTTCATTCTGCATCCCGCTAGAAATTCCTATGATCTTTGGAACCGGTTTGAGATGTAGTTTCCCAATTGCCTTGGCCACTTCCAAGCCATTCATTCCCGGCATGTGATAGTCTAACAAGACCATGTCAAAGGTACTAACCTTTAACAACTCCAATGCCTGCACCCCAGAACTAACTGCTGTGCACTGACAATGAACTTGACGCAAAGTTTCCTGGAAAAGTCTCTGGTTGGTGAGATTATCATCAACAATCAGGACTCGAAGCCCATCCAAAACCTTCATCTCATCTTCGCTCAGATCAAGCAGTTTGGCAAAGGAAGGAGCCTCTTCTTGCACAAATGTTGATACAGTAAATGAAAAAGTCGAGCCTTTTCCTGCAGTGCTGCGAGCCGTCAACGTTCCTTGCATTAGGTTAACTAATCGCTTGCACATGGCCAAGCCCAAGCCAGTCCCACCAAACTTTCGTGCAAGAGTCGCATCCGCTTGGGCAAAAGGCTCAAACAATCTCTTCAGATCCTCCTCAGAAATGCCAATGCCAGTATCGGACACGTGAAACTGAAGTACAAGGGGACTGATCGCCTTTACCGTGACTTGCACTGAAATTTCTCCTGCAGCTGTGAATTTGATTGCATTGCTCAAAAGTTTGAGCAGCACCTGGCGCAATGGTGCAGGATCGCCTCTCACGCAGATAGGGACGATAGAATCCACGTAACATGTCACATCCACACTCTGCAAAGGGACTACTGCGCTCGATGCTACGTGAAGCACATCCTCCAAAAGATCATTCAAAATAAAGGATTCGCCTGATCCTAGCTTCAACGTCCCAGATTCTGCTTGAGCAAAAGTCAGGACGTCATTAAGGAGAACTGAGAGGCCTTGTGCAGAGCGTAATGACATTTCCAAGTATTCCTTTCCTTTTCGATTGTGCACGTGATCTTCAAGTAGAGACAACATGCCACAAATTCCGTTTAGCGGTGTGCGCAGCTCATGGGACATGTTGGCCAAAAAAGCATTCTTGACCTGTTGTGCAGCTTTTAGAGGCCCAATATCGGTGGCGTACTTGACTACCTTGAACGGATTGCCCGAGAAATCCAGGATGGCCGTGTAGGTGGCCTGCAGCCAGACCTCTCGTCCTCCTTTGCCAACGCGCTTGAAAAAGTCAGTTTGGGCCTCTCCGCGATTCAACTTTTCCCAGAACGCTCGATAATCATCACTTTGTCCTTGGGCATCGTCTAGAAACAGCCGATGGTGCTTTCCTACAACCTCTTCTCGTTTGTAGCCCATGAGGCTCAAGTAGTGATCGTTGGCTTCAATGATGGTGCCGTCCATGGCAAACGTCACCACTGCTTGCGATGTGCGAATGGCGTCCACTTCAGCCCTCAACTCCTGCTCTTTCCGTTTTTCAGCCATCAAATCGGCCACCTGCACCACCAGAGCCTCTACCCCCTTGTCTGGGCCCATCAAGGGACAAAATATCCACTGCATCCACAAATGACGTCCATCTTTCCCTCTAACTCGCACTTCGCAAGCCCTTAGCTGCAAGTTCGTCACCAGCTCGTCCCAGAAAGCTGCATACTCGGCACTGCTAGACCATTGCTCCTCCAGAATCAAGGAATGGTTGTGGTCAACGAGTTCGTTCAATTCGTAGCCCAGCTTTTTGGAAAAATCAGAAGAAGCTTCCACGATGACGCCATTCACTGATAATGTCAGAGCATAAGACAAGGGCAAGATTCTTTCTGTCATCAATGATCATGACGCTATGTATAAAGCAGGCGCAAAAAAAAGCAGAAAATGGTGAATGTCTGTACAACGAGACGCCCTTGTCAAACGCAGTACAACCAAACGAGCTCCCCACGTGGATTGTCGAATTACATTGTCTGAACAACCGAAAAAAATAAATGACTGTCTCTGGTCAACGCTTGCGAGACAAGTCGGAATTATTTTTCAAGCCGCAGGGACCATTTCCTATCGGTATTCTAACTTGCCACCTATATATGCTCAGATGCTGTGATCCTGGTTCTCTTAGCAATGCGCTGCTCGTGATCTAATGAAAGCCAAGTTCTGGCTCAGCGAATGGGATAAGACTGTCACCATGCAAGGGAATATCAACAGGGCGTGAATTTCCAAGCACGTGCGGTTTTCCAATACATTTTTCTCTCCTTGTTCAGCTCACCACGCACTGCATGATGTTGAAACAGGTACACACGGTCTCATAGTTGCTTTCACTTGTCTGCTGACTCGTCAAAAACACTAGCTTAGCAAAGGAGACTCGGTTCCTCGTACTTCTCTCCGCCACACTTGATATGACTGGATGAAACACCAGGCTAAACAAGGACTTTCGGATAGCTTGAAGGCCGATCCGCGAGTATTATCTTGTCCAGCGCAATCGCATCTGGCTGCTACAAAAAAATTGGAGATGTACTCTTTGAGCTGTTCAAGAGCAGGATACGTGCGTGTCTAGCATCTCCATAGTGAAAATGGGATGGACCAAATTGTCATGATCAAGAGAAGGCCGATAAGAAAAAGCATCTTTCAGGCTTCACTAATCGTGATCCTCGCGAAGATCTTAAGAAGCGCTCGTTCCCTTGCTGTTGAAGGAGTTCTCTGCTGCTTGATGGCAATTCGGAGCTCAGAGAAACGTGGTTAGAGATATTTTTCCAACTCCATACCTTTTGCAGAACCAGGAGATCAACAATGCTCTAGCTTGTGCAATACTGCCCGATCTTCAAGTGTAGAGGGGCAGAGAGAGAATTTGACAGAGAGACAAGGCCAAGTTCGTTATCTGCCTTACCTTGCTGTCCCTGCATCTTCTTGGCAGCAATGCGGAATCTTGCACATCTACTGCCCATCGAAAGCAATTCGAGCACCATCGGTTCGGAGCCGAGGTGGACAAAAAGTTTCCGGGCCAAACGTTTTGTTATGTACATTATAGCGATCCGATGTCGCACAGATGACTTAGACGAGCCCGGAACCCATTTGATAAAGTCAGAACTTATTGTTATTCCGTCAACGCAAAATGCCACCGCTGACAGTTTCGCAGCGAGGTGAAGAAAATTAACTAGGTGCCGAAAGAGGCTGTTTGCATTGGATTTGGTTGTTTAGCAGTGCTGCGTTTGGTCGGATGGCTATACTATTGCCTCGTCTGCTTTTTTATGGCCTGATATTATTTGCGATTGTCCTCGTTGAGCTTGCTGTTCTTCTGCCTGTAATCATCACGCAGCGACAGAAGGACGAGAGCTTGGTTGGAGTTCAGCTGCAGACTTTGACCGATGACCTTGCAACTCGGATGAACAGAACTGTTGCAACGTTCATGTACAACGTGGTCCGAGCTGCTGCTGCTGCACCTACACATGGGTTCATGTCGCAAACGGCGCTGGAGGATGCGGTGCAGTTGCAAGAGGATCCCCGGATTACGCCAGAGCTGCTTTATTTTTGGGTTCCTCTGGTTCATCGCGATGAGCGAGACGCGTACACTGCATTTTATGGCTTCAATATCACGCAGCTCAGTAATGGGACAAGTGTTGCCCCGGTACCGAGGAACACGAATAGGACAGCTTTTGCTCCTTTCACCATTTTCGTTCCTCCCTTGCCACCGACTACTAATCCGGCAGTGTACGGCTTTGACTTGCTCTCTAGACCATCCACTGCAAGTGTTTTCAAGAACATCACCAAGTATCTCCTGATTCCCGGCACGCTGTTGCCAACCACTCTGAATCAGAGTGTGAACAGCTATGGCTTTATTGCTGTGGCCCAGAACAAATACGGTAAGGGATGGATGTTTGGCCGCATTGGAAGCAAGGAGCTCTTGGAGTTCTCTTTGACTGTTCCTCGCCAGTACGTGACCATGGCGGCCTACGTTACGTCAACCAATTCTTCGCAGCAAGCTCTCTTCTACGATATCTCTCCTTTGCTGCCAAATGCAACCAATGTTAGCGTTTTCAACTCGCTGCCAGCGCGGTCCCAGTTTTACACGTCCAGCTTTACCGCTGTCGGAGAGACGATTCTGGTAGCAGTACGCTACGATCCTCAATATGCGAATCAATTTGTTGCCAATACTTGGGTCATTTTGGCTGCGGTTTTGGCACCGGTTTGCTTCCTAATTGATGTTATTTTCGTTGTGTTGGTATTGCTTTGGGAGCGCCAGAAGCAGCTTCATGTGTACGAGCAGGGAAAGCGAAAAGAAGCGCAAGTCATGATTGGCTATGTGAACCACGAGATTCGCAATCCGTTGCAGACCATCCTAGGACTGGCAGAGTTGCGTTTGGAAGAGGCGGAAGAAGAGAATGCGCCTCTGGCTAGTGATTTGGCTACCATCATTCGGGCAGCTGAGTTTATTGAGCACATTGCCACTGACATTTTGGATTTGCGACGAGTGGAAGAAGGAAAGTTGCCTTTGGAGATATCCGATGTTGATCTGCGTTTATTGGTCAGCGGATTAGAAAAAGCTGTGGCGCCATATCTGAGAGAGAAGCCAGATGTCGAGTTCAGAGTTGTTATTGACCCTGAACTTCACACAATTCGGACGGATCGCTATCGTTTGGAGCAAATCTTGATGAACTTCTTGAGCAATGCCTTCAAACATACGACGAAAGGGTTTATCACTCTCTTGTTGACTTTTATTGATGGAATGTTGCGCTTTGCTGTTGCTGATACGGGCGATGGAATTCCTCCAGACATGAAGGAGAAGCTATTTCAAGAGTTTTCGCAGGCATCGACCAAGGACGCAAGCGAATTTGGCGGCTTTGGCCTTGGATTGTACTTAACAAAGCGCCTGGCTAAGTTGCTTGGCGGTCATGTGGGATTTGAAAGCGAAGTTGGTGTAGGTAGCACGTTTTCGGTCGAGCTACCACTTAGAGATAATGGAGGAATTTTAGCTCTGCAGTTTGATGAAGGTGCAGTTCAAATACCGCACATGCCTAAATAGCCGATTTAACGTGTAATCTAAGTACATCGGTATACAGTTTATACATGCAAGCGCTATCATGCATTTTGTTGTAATTCGGTTGAAGCAAGTTTAGCAAGACGATCAAAGAAAGTCCCTTTCTTTAGCTGGGTTCCGGAATTATTGTCCTTGCTGACGCTTTGTCTTTTTCTCTTGTTTCGATTATCGTGTTCAATAAAATCGGCGTTGTTGACTACAGTCAAGCAAAGACATCTAGCAGAATTCCCTTTTTCCCTCTATTTTTGGTGCTGTTGGGCGAGGCAGCGTTAGGAAAGAAATAGAATGTTTGCAAACACAAGCGACGCCATCGTGCTTTTTCATCAGATCTTTTTTGTTTGGTTTTTTTGTTGTGTGTTTTTTTTCTTGCTCGCATTCAATGGCGGAGCCATCGTCCACGCAACGATGCCTCCTATGCTGCCGAATTAGCCGCAAAATGTTCCGGGAAATCCGAGGCATGAAACCTTGATTGCTCGGATCGGTGGGGCAAAGGAGAATCTTTTTTTTTTCCCACGAGGCGGGAGCAAAACCACGCACAGAGAGATCTCACAGGCAGCAGCATCGACAGGGCCCAAAGCCGAGGAAGACTTGCTTTGTTTTGTTTTGTTTTTTCTCTCGGGGCGCGTCGGTCTGGTGCATGCGTTGTGGGTGATAATGTGCAATAGAGGCCAGATTAGGAAGTATGCCACTGGGGGAGACGTTGTAGTCGCAGTTTGCAAACAGTCAACAAAGAAGCCACAGTTTCCCGACAGATCCTGCCCCACCCAGCATACTCCACTGCTCGTCCACTGCTTTCTGTGACGCTGTCTGAGGACTCCGAGCGACAAGAGGCCAAGCAATGCTGTGAATGAGTAATGATGTTATGTGCTGAAAAAGAAATGTCGCGCACGGTCACACAACTACCAGTGGCAAGTGCGCCACGCAAAAATGCCGCTCTTACTGAGGGGTGATTTTTGTTTGGTTTTTTTTATGGAGAGTGGAAAAGGCAGTTTTTTGAGATGAAGAAAAGGAGAGGCTAGCACAAGTCTGGCAAAGCGAAAGAAATGGACGAGGCAGTGGAGACGTGCTCAATGTTGACTGTGATTTCAAGTGCGAGAAAGAAAAAAGGCAACGGTAAAAAAAAAGGAAAGAAAATGAAGGCAGATGCAGGAAAGCTGCGAGGCAGCGAGTACTTGCTTGGAACTGGTGTGTATGGCTTCTGAATTAGTTTTTTTTATGTTTTTTTTTTTTTTTGCTTGTCTTTTTACGGAGACGAGCACGAGTCAGCTTTGAGCTTCTTGATGAGAAGGACGGCGTATTCGTTAAAATTATCGTCACAGACATCTATAGGACCTTCACAAGTGCTGGTGTGGTCCGAGGAAGCTACAGGAAGGCGATTTTTCGCAATTCGATTTCGGTCGGCGGTGCGTTTTTGTGCGCGGGCGTCGAGAAGAGAGAGTTTCGAGGCAACGTAAGCGAGGACTTCCCGGTCGATGGGGACGAGAGAGACAGACGTGGAGCCTCGGGCCGTTGGGATAAGGGCAGAGAGAGATTTGGCGAGCGAGACATCACATTTGTGGACCTGCATTTTTGATGGAGAAAAGAAATCAGGGACGCGCTGCAATCGGAAGAGAAAGCTTACCGCAATGCTTCGGCGACGCAGGGAAGAGTAGAGATTGAAGGTTTCCACATGCAGGAGTCCGGCCAGCTCGGCGCCGATGAAGTAATCCTTGCCTGGAAAAAAAGGAGGTTGAGCTGGACATAAAGGTAAGAGTTACGCGCTGTTCTTTGAAGCGGATGTGCGGGCGCGTGGCCACTGCGGTAGGTCAACGTAGCACAAAAAAAAAGGAAAAAAAAAGTCGATGGCAATGATGACAAAAAAACCAGGAAAACGGAGGGGGCGGAGGAGTGATGTGACATACCTTGTATTGTTGTTACGAACATGTCTTGTCCCCAGTGCTGCTCATTTCTGACATGGACCGCAGGAGTTGTTGTGCCTATGGCGTCCGTGAGCGGGGCAGTATCAAGAAGGTCGCACATGCGCTCTGCCAGGGATGTTGTTTTGGAGCGCTGCACCACTTGTCCGTCTTAATATGACGAAAAGTGGGAGATTTTTTTCAGTGGCGGACCCAGACCAGTGCATTGTGCACGCCCAGCACCTACATGAAGCGTTCAAAGGGAAAGCGACGAAAAGTGCAAATAGTGTTAGTGGGTAGAGGGGCTGACCATTGTGAAATGAATGTGGACCGTGGAGCGACATACAGTGGCTTCGCGGACGAGGGCCCTCTCTCGCTGACAATGTTTATTATGCAGAGTTCGGATGAGACCGCTCTCAAAGCAGCCGCAGGGTTTGTTGTGTTTTCGAGAATTACTATTGACCAAACCGCTACTCCGACGCAGGTTCTAAGGTCACTAGGGTTCTATCCACCGACACATTATGCGCTGGTGGACCCGCTGAGCTGCAGTGAGGTTTGTACCAGTTTGGGTTGTGGGAAAATAAAAATGGGCCCACCGTTAGCGCCAAGGATACCAATTGCCCAGACATTAAGACGCACCAAAAAAGGGAAGCTGAGGGCTATCATCATTCCGAAATAGCAAGAAAAAAAAAAAGGAGTCTGCGTTGACCTTTTGTTATCGATAATTATTTGGTAAGAGGGCTATGTTTGTTGTTGACTGCTTAAGGCAAAGCTGTTGCGTTTCCAAAATCCTCAGTTGGAGTTTTAGAAAGTCAGCGCTGACCTTTTATTTTTTCCCCTTCTCTTCTTTCTTTTGTAGCTGCATCAGATGCGTTTCCTTTTGATCATCACACCGTGCCACCAGACCGCGAACAAGCTCGCCGCGGAAAACAAGCTTGCAGAGACAGTGCGGGGCATTATTGCAGAACAGAAGCCGGAAGCCGTATACTTTGGCCCCACCGATGGACAGCGCACGGCGTACGTTGTCCTTAATATAACTGACCCGTCGGAGCTGCCCAAGTTTTCCGAGCCGTGGTTCCTTGCACTCGGGGCCAAAATCGTCTGGATTCCAGTCATGAATGGCGCAGACCTGGAAAAGGCTGGGCCGGACATTCAGCAAGCCGCGCAAAAGTGGGGCCACAAATGAAAAAATAATACAGTGTCAACCAGACATCCTAGATCTCCGATTGAACAATCGTGAATTCAGGTGCTTCATCAGGCTTTCTTCGCGCAAGTCGCTTTGCATGTCTTCCAATGCGCTCTTTGGTGATCATCTGAGCAATACATGTAATAAACTAATTTATTTGCCCTGGACTGCTACAACTGCATCAGCACGCACTCCTTGAAAAACAAAGACAATCGTAATGACGCACGTTATCGAGTTGATGAACCCAAAGGCGGAAGCTGCTCCATTAGTGGCGATGGCCCACAGAATTCCGCTAATAATGCTGAAGGTGGCGCCGACTGCCAGCAGCACAACCAACATCCACTTTGCCCAGACCGGAGCATAAAGTTCAGTAAAGAGAAGCCAGAATACACCAAAAATGGCGCCTAATAAGCCGAAGACACCGCCAACAATGCCAGTGCCCGCGGCAGCAGACTGGCGACCGCCACCGTAAGACGATAACGACAGAAACACGACAGAAAATACAAAGCAAAGCCCAAACATAACCATTAGGAAAATCGAGGGGGGTCGTTGGACACCCATCTTACGCTGATCAATGTTAATGACTGCAAAGCCACTCTTCAAACGGGAAAAATAAAATAAAAAAAATAGTAAAATGCTCTTGTCATTGCCTGGAGCGCGAGCCCTCCTGTAAGTACACCGCCACATGCGCCTCGCGTAAGGAGAGAGGCAACTAGCTAATCGGGATGGATGGATGGTGGGGGAAAAAACTGTTGCGAAGCCTTGAGTTTCAGATGAATTCGAACATGCAAGGCCTGGCCCGAGTCTCCAGAACCCCCCCACCCCCCTATCTAGCCCCAGTAGACTACAGCAACTATCAATTTGCATTCTCGCGTCTTCAAGAAATATTTCTTGCTTTTTACTTTTTGATGTCGAACCGGTCCAAGTTCATCACCTTGTTCCACGCTGCAACAAATGCGGTTACAAACGCGGTTTGGGAATCGGACTGGGCGTAAACTTCAGCCAAGGCTCGCAACTGGGAATTCGAGCCAAAGATCAAATCGACGCGAGTGGCAGTCCATTTCAGAGAACCCGACTTGCGATCGCGACCCTCATAGATGTTGCCATCGCCAGTTGTCCAAACGGTGGACATGTCCAGAAGATTCACAAAAAAGTCTGTCGTAAGACGGTCGGAATGCTTGGTAAACACGCCGTGTGATGAATTGCCAAAGTTTGTTTTCAGAACGCGAAGACCTCCAATCAAGACGGTCATTTCTGGAGCAGTCAGATTAAGAAGCTGAGCCTTGTCGACGAGCAGCAACTCGGCAGGAGGCAGCGATGCGTTCTCCTTCTTGAAATTGCGAAACCCATCAGCAACCGGTTCCAACGGGGCAAAAGAGGCGACATCTGTTTGTTCTTGCGTCGCGTCGTTACGTCCAGGAGTGAATGGCACGACCACTTTGTGGCCAGCGTTTTCTGCAGCTCTTTCCACCGCGACACAGCCAGCCAAAACGATCAAGTCTGCCAAGGAAACCTGGCTTCCTTCTTGTGCGCCATTGTTGAATGTGCTTTGAATGTCTTCGAGAGTTTTCAGCACTTTGGTCAGCTCGATCGGTTGGTTGACTTCCCAATTGCGCTGCGGCAAGAGACGAATTCGAGCTCCGTTTGCACCGCCGCGCTTATCAGAGCCACGGAACGATGATGCTGACGCCCACGCAGTCGAGACAAGCTGCGAGATTGAAAGTCCAGAGGCCAAAATCTGCTTTTTGAGAAACGCGACGTCGTCCTTGTCAATCACACGATATTTGATTGCGGGTATCGGATCCTGCCAGATTTGCTCTTGTGCGACATCGGAGCCAAGGAGTCGCAGTCGCGGACCCATATCGCGATGAGTCAGCTTGTACCAAGCACGAGCAAACGCGTCTGCAAACTCTTCCGGATGGTCGCGGAAATGCATTGAGATCTTTTCGTACACTGGGTCGAAACGCAAAGCAAGATCTGTGGTCAGCATTGACGGCGAGTGGTGCTTGGACGCATCATGGGCGTCAGGCACCGTGCCAGCTCCCGCATCGTGCTTTGGCTTCCACTGATTGGCACCAGCCGGGCTTTTGGTCAGCTCCCACTCGTACTTGAACAAATTGTGGAGATATTGCATGCTCCATTTGGTCGGCGTCGACGTCCATGTTACTTCCAGACCACTGGTCATTGCGTTGGCGCCTTTACCAGATTCAAAAGTGCAGCGCCAGCCTAAGCCCTGCTCCTCAATCGGGGCGCCCTCGGGCTCGGGTCCGACAAAGGAAGCAGGACAAGCGCCATGAGTCTTGCCAAAAGAATGACCACCTGCAATCAAAGCCACTGTTTCGTAATCATCCATTGCCATTCTCGCAAATGTCTCTCTAATATCACGAGCAGCCGCAATGGGATCGGGCTTTCCAGAAGGACCCTCTGGATTCACGTAAATCAAACCCATTTGCACTGCGGCGAGTGGATTATCGAGAACATGGCCCTCGTGATAGCGCGCGTCTCCTGCCAGCCACGTCTTTTCCTTTCCCCAAAAGACATCGCGGTCAGGCTCCCAGACGTCGTTGCGGCCGCCACCGAAGCCAAATGTCTTGAATCCCATGGTCTCCAGAGCGACATTTCCAGTGAGAACAATAAGATCGGCCCAGGAGATTTTGTTGCCGTACTTTTGTTTGACAGGCCAGAGCAGTCGCCTCGCCTTGTCCAAGTTTGCATTATCGGGCCAGCTATTGAGGGGAGCAAATCGTTGCTGCCCGCTGCCAGCGCCTCCTCTTCCATCTCCAATTCGATATGTTCCTGCCGAGTGCCAGGCCATGCGAATAAAAAACGGAGCATAGCTCCCAAAATCCGCTGGCCACCAGTCCTGGGAGTCCGTCATGACGGCGGCGAGGTCTTTCTTGACAGCCGCCAGGTCCAAACTTTGGAATTCCTTGGAGTAATCAAATGCTTGGCCCATAGGGCTCGAAAGCGACGAGTGCTGGTGCAAAATGTGAACTGGCAAAGCGTTCGGCCACCAGTCGTCACTTGTTGTCCCGAGAAACATCATGCTTCAAATTGGAAAAAAAAAATATCAGCTTCATGAGCAAACTTCAACTAAAACGTGCATCTTCTATCACACAAAAACTTGCCACCACCGCCAAGCTCACAACAAAAAACGCACCCTCCACACAAAAAATAAATTGGGGAGCAACACAGACGGATCGGAATAGTCCATTTTTCAAAGAAAAGCTTTGAAATAAGGTGATTCTAGCGTTCTCTTTTGTAGCAGCCATGAACTGTTCTGCTAATTTCGTCTTTTTGGCGCAACGCCGTTTTTATGTCTTTCTTATCCATTTTGTCCAGCAAGGAATAAACGATGGCAGACACATCTGGAACGCGCGACAAAGCCGCCGAGGCTGCCCAGGAGGAGAAAAGCAAGGTCAGAGAACGCACTGGTGCGTTGAGGGATGAGTTGGCTGAGGCGCGCGCCAAGGTCCAAAAGTTGGAGGGACAGGTTCAGGAGAGGCTCGCCTACGAGGAAGAGCATCCTCGTGACACCTCCAGCGCATACGACAAGGTCTATGGTACTACAAAGGAGCTCAAGGGCAAAATCAAGGAAACGATTGGCGCCGCCGTTGGAGATGAGCTACTGGAGGCTCGTGGTAAGGTCGATAAGTTGGAGGGGCAGGCGCAAAAGAAGCTAGGCGACCTCAAAAAGGAGGCCAATGACTTGAAGAGTGCTTTGGATCAATAAATTACATGACGCCTTGTCCAACGACGATTGACTGGCAGGTACGCAATCTTCGTTCGAAGCAGTGGGGAATGTGTATGGCGAAATCGATCGGGTGGATGAAGCTGAAGCAATTTGTCTTTTGCATAGTCACAGCAAATGAATGAAGAGATGATTGTACATTCATTAGAATGGTCTAATCCAGGCTGATTGCCAGACACTTTTCACAAAGGGGCAAGAGCTCTTGGATGTGTCGATTCCACGATCTGTTGCAACTGTCAAAGCTTCCTTGACAACTGCGGTGGCATAACCCTTATGGCGCAGGTTGTCGGGCGTTTCTGTGTGGTAGAAGGCCCGCTGATTGTTGCCTAAAACGGCATACTCAGTCCTTGGACACATATCCGGAGGAAGTCCTTCCATTTTCAGATAGAACAGATGATTGTTTTGTTCATGTCGCACAATGGGAGTTTTGTTAGCAGTAACCATTACTGCAATGCCCCTCATGGCATTCAACCATTTCGTAAAGAAACAATGAAAAAAATCTGTTATATGAAGAAGGTTCTTGCAAGAGACCATGTTGATGCTGGCAATCGCCTCCTCGGTCTCGCAAAGCCCCTCTTCCCACCGCAGTTTTTTTTTTTTGAGAAACGAAGCGGCACAAATTAAAGTGCTGGCATCGCAACTGACCAGAATAAAGCGACGCTAAAGATGTCTTGCCTATATTGATGGGTTGACTGTTTTGGTGGTGCACTCCTCAAAGAGGGCGCGAAAGCCTGGCTTGGCTCGTTCAAACATTTCTTTGGACCCTGTGAGCGACACGCGAATGTAGCCCGGCATTTCTACCACGGAGCCCGGGAGCACGTAGATGCGGTGTCGCAGTGCCAGGAGCCGTGTATACTCGAGGTCGTCAGCCATCGGGGTGCGAATGCACAAATAAAATGTGCCGGCTGGCTTGCAAGCAACCTGGTAGCCCACTCGGGTAAGATATTCGTAGACATCGTCTCGCTTGGCCTGGAGCTCAGCCACATCGATACATAGCCCCTCCAGCTCAGGGAGGGCATGCTGCATCAACGCATTGGGAAATGCAAATTGCACAAACTGCGCCGCCACAATTGAGCGGCGCAATGCGCGGCGGATGGGCATTGGGGCACGCGGGGAGACGGCGAGATAGCCTATACGTTGCCCGGGGGCCAGGAGGGTCTTGCCATATGTATATGCGAGGATGGCATGCTCGTAGTGCTCCAGAGGCGACGGAACAGAGCGTCCATCGAACACCACGCGGCAGTAGGCCTCGTCGGAGACGATGAAGACGGGGCGACCATGAAGAGCAGATTTGGAGCGTAGGAGGGTCCCAAGCGAGGCGAGGGTGGCATGCGAGTAAATGGCCCCGGTGGGGTTGTGGGGCGAATTGACAATTACTATCCTCGTGCGGGGACCAACCATTCGATCCACCGCCTCCAGGTCCAAATCAAACCCTTCCTCGGCCCCCTTGATGGGTATCTTACGCGGGACACACCCCTGGGCCACCACTATGCTCTCGTAGAAAAACCAGGGCGGGGTCATAAAGGCCACCTCATCTCCCGGCTCTGTCAGCGCCCCAATCGCCACTGCAAGACCCGCAAAATTCCCCGTTGTGAGAAACACATCGTCTGGCGCCCACTCTCCTGCGCCAGGGAGACGCGCCGCAAGCGAAGCGACCACCACGGCGCGAGATGCGGGTTCGTTGCGCTTGTAAGCAAAATGGTCGATCCCCTGGGGGACCGCATGGCGCACCAGAGCATCTACTAGGCCAGTCAGCGGCAGCGACTGGGGGTTTCCAAGCACAAAATCCGCATCTCCGGCTACCGGTGGATACGCAGCGAAAAAGCCTTTGTAGATAAAATCCATAATCGGGGACGTTGCCTTTGACAGAGCTTCGCAGCGCTGTGAAATGACTATGTCTTCTTCTTCCTCCCCCTCATTCATTTGCAAACTTGAAAAGAAAAAAAAGGGAAAAACACCGAAATCGTGAGACGCTATTGTTTTTTTTGTTTGATTCTTCTTCTTTGTGCTGTTGCCTCAAACTCCACTCGTGCTACACCTCGAGCTCCATTGAAGTATTCGACTGACAGAGTATCATTCTTGTTGAGACAAATGGTCATGACTCCTACATATTGGTCCCTTTCGGTTTTGAAAATGGCCTTGAAATCCATGTCTTGTCCATACAAGTTGTTGCATGAGAGAGCAACCTCGCAATCGCAAACGAGCGCCTCACCGGCCAATCCATTTCCTTTCTGTCGCAGCTCAATCCAGTAACAGTCGTCGCAGTCAACGACATTCCATTCTCCAACAGCCTTTAGGTTGTGTTGCTTTTGCGCATTCTCAATCTTCGGTGGTGTTTTTTGCTTCTTCCTTGTCTCTTTTCCCGGGTTGAAATCACCGTCACTGTCGTCTATCACGTCTTCGATAGCCCATCTTCTTTTGGTTGTAGACCTTGAGCGAAGGCGCTTTTTTTCTCCTGAAAACTCCACCTCCTCCGGTTCCTCCTCCTCCTCGGCATCTACACCTTTGCCATTCTTCCTTCTGGGAGCCACTTTCATCTTCCCCTTTGCGTTCTCAAGACGTTTGATGCGACCAGCTTTTTTCTTGGCCAACCCAGCAGCGCCTCCATGAACTCTCAGCGCGAGGCGGTCCAGGTCCTTTACGCTGTAGTACACAGGAAAGCGACCAACTCCCCAAGCCGCTGCTCCTCCAGAACGCGGTAACGTTGCAAGGTCTGAACTCTTCAGAAACCAGTCTCTCTTTGCAACTGCAGTCGTAACGAGCTTATCCTTACCAGAGACAGGATTGTGAGAGCTCGCCCTTGTTTTCATTCTCTGCTTTTTTTTTGCTTTTTTTTTTGGAGTGTGAGAGTGCTCTTCTTATTTTTGATAATTCTTGGTCATAACGCTAATTTGGGGCACCATTGAGTATTACATCCAGTGTTGATAAAGTGACTGCCGTGAATGAATATTCATTTATAGCCAAAAGTCCCAGTCATTCAGTCACTTTCCTCCAAAGACGAGGAATCTTCGGCTTCTGCGGCCTCCTGCAGGTCCTTGACTTGATCCCCAATCATTTCCAGCACCCTCTCCATGTCAAACTGGTCGGATTTGATGAAATTTCGAAGAACAGTCACTTGTTCTAGCATGTGGTGCCCAATCTGATTTCGCTTCTTCGTCACAGTTCCTGTTGTATCTGAAAAAACAACCTCAGATGGAGCGCCTCCTGCAGGCATTGACAAAAACAATCGAACACTTGCTCTGAAATTTTGCCACAACGAAACTGTCTTGCTATCTTCAGCAAACAGAGTTTTCCACCATGGTAAAACTTCCTCGGCCTTCAACTTTGGAGCACTTTGAAGCTTCGAAAGAAGCAACGGAAACGACACATCCATTTGCTTCTGAATGACGCGAAGGTGCTCAGCGGTGGGAAACAAATGTAATGTGTCAGCCACAATAGCATTGCAAATTTTCTGAATTTCATCTGGGCTATGCTGATTCTGCACAAACGCAGAATAGCGAGGGTCAAGAAGAGCAGCCTTGATAGCATTTGCCACAATCTTTGCCTCCACATTCACTGCCACAAATTTCTTCAGACGCTTTGTCACAGCTACCGAAAAGGCCCTCTTGAATTCTGCTACAAAAGTCGAGTCATCTATCGAAGACGCACACGCTTGTTCGATCAAGTGCACTTGCAACGGAATGCAAGAGAGGACTGGTGTCTTGGCTCGTTGTGTCACTTGACTAGCTACATGACAGACTTTTAAGAAAGGCAAATATATCTGACTCAGCCGATTCCAGAATGTTTCCTCTAAAAAGTCGGTTGGGAACACTTCGGAATACTTCAGCACCAGTCCTTCTAGCTCATCTGAGTCGCTTACCTCCTTCAGTCCTTCACGCAGATCCCAAGCTCGCATCATAGAGGCATAACGGCTTTTCCCACCTCGTTGCGTTGAACTGGATCAGCTTCAACTTCCGACTTCCGGTCTGTTTCATCTTCCTAGCCAAGCGAGACGAGAGTGCATCACTTGCACGAACAAATGTGATCATAAGAGCAAGAGCAGCACAGTCTTTTGCAGCACGAGGACACGTGGCTGGTGTCGCGTCAGTGCCGACCAAAACATCCTCGATTACGTGCTTCAAATCATGGTTAAAACAAGGCTCAGCATCATCAGACGTCAAGTAACTCTTAGCAAGCACCACGTTGGATCCGGAATCTGAAAAAGCAGCCGCATAGAGGCTATCGTCGAAGCCGTGCGCCTTGATTCGAGCTTGCACAGCAAGGTAAATGAACTCTCCAAACGTAGAACACTCTACAGGAATCAGATCCAGCGGTGTCGCAATCAGATTGAACTCCTTATCCATGGAATGATACGTGACAGCAAGATATTGATTTCCAGTATTTGAAGTCCACAGGTCAAACGTGGTGGAGAAAAACCCAGCACCAATCACAGACTTCTCGATCTGCTTCACAACAAACTCATGAAACGGAGCCAACAGCTTCTTCATCGTCGCTGCCGATGGATATTCAATTCCCAAAGCACCCATCCAAACGGTGAACTGTTTCGAGTTAATGACATTGAAAGGAAGCTGATTGGCGATCAGAAACGTCAACAAAGACAAGTGCCGGCGTAACAAAATGTCACTCCTCTTGGTTACACTGACAAATCGTTCCATACCAACTGGTTTTGGCGGTGCCATTACTGCTCGAAGCGCCTTGTACTCCTGCCCCACATCTCTGCCCTCATTGTACGCCTTGACGAGGCCATCCACTACCGGGCCATGGTATTTTCGCGCATGCTCCAGCAGATTCGACGTGGTCTTTCCCATTTGCGCCACCTCCAAAGGATGCCCACTGGCAGGATCCATGAACTCCTGAAGATCACACACATACTTTCCTGGCTTGTCGGACTTGCGAAAGAGATACTGGACCACACTGGTCCTCTTTCTCTCGGCCTTCACCTTCCGCTTCTTTTTCTCCTCTTTTTTTTTTGCCTCCTCCCCCTTCTCCTTTTCTTTCTCTTCCCGCACCTCACGATCCTCAACTTCATGTGCAACAGCTTCGTCATGAAGCTGGATTTCGCTCTCCTCCTCCACTTCAGAGCTGCTTGAACTGGACGGCACAGGAACCGGTTTTTTTTTTCTTGGCCCGAGCGTCCCTTTGGCCGCAGCCTTCATTTTGGCCGACTCCGATGGCCCCCTCTCCTGTCTCTTTCTCATGTTACGTGCCCGCGCAGCAAACCAGGCCCTTAAACCCCGGTAACTTTCGCGAATATTCATGAATATTCATGACTGAACAACTGGCCGGCCAGGGGTCGCCGTCATTCATTTGGTATATCAACACTGATTACATCACATTGGCTACAGTGAAGCTAGCATATTTCATTTTCTCTCAGACCGACCGTATACATGCAGGGAAAAATGAGATCGATGACATTCATTGAGTTGAGAGAGTAATGGTTGAGACCCTACGAATGTACATCAACGCCATTCAACGGTCCTCCCCTCGGTTTTTGTTTTTCACCTCCTAAAGTACAAGGCGCCATCACAAGGAAGCTCCACTATGAGGACCCAACCTTCTTTTCTCAAATTGTCCTCGATGCTCTCAAATGGCCTTGCATGACTTACTTCTTGCGTTGCCCACCAAGTTTTGCCAATCTTGTCATGGCTGCAATATGACAGCTTGATGCCATTCCTTTCACGGATCAGCATGGCCAAGTCCGCTTGGCTCTCCTTATGCTGACTAGGAGAGTCTCGGCCACTACGGCTTGGCTCCTGCACAGTATGAGTGCAGCTGCTGAGTGCCGTAATACCTCTTTTGCTGCTGGGCCAGGCCAGCAGGCCTTCCATTGTGGAGTAAGCACTATTATAAAAAACCAGACACTACAGATTGAACAATTTCGGGAATCTGGAAAAAGTGGATGTGGAAAAATTTTGCAAAAGGTAAGGGGGCAGAGTTTTTCCAGGTTAGTAAGTTGGTTTATCCTCTAGTTCTAGTCAAGAAAATCAACATGCAACACGACGCTCTTTATCACAAAGTCATTGTCATTACTGGAGCTTCCAGCGGTCTCGGCAAAGGGACTGCTCTTGAACTGGCCAAGAAAGGAGCCTATCTTGTGTTGGCTGCTCGCCGAAAGGACCTTCTAGACAAACTTGTTGTTTTGTGTCACAGCTTTCCTGGTTCTGAGGCCATTGCCTTCCAAGCCGATGTGACTAACAAGGACAATGTCAAAAAGCTGGCTGCTGCTGCACTCAGCAAGTTCGGACGAATCGATGTCTGGATCAACAATGCCGGTGTAGATGCCCGCGGAACTTTCAATGATGTTCCACTTGATGACCATTTCAAAGTCGTGGAGACAGTCTTGCATGGAGTCATGTCAGGGTCATACTATGCTTTGGAGCAGTTCAAGAAGCAAGCATTCGGCACATTGATCAACGTTGCGTCAATGGCTGGAAAAGTACCGTCCCCGTACAATGCATCATATGTTGCAGCAAATCATGGCATTGTTGGTCTCAGTGCTGCTCTGAGACAAGAGCTTACCTTGGAACATTTGGACAAGACTGTCAGTGTTTGCACGTTGTTAGCACCATCGATGAATACTCCATTCTTAGAGCATGCAGCCAATTTTACTGGAAGTGAGCTTTCGAATGTCCCTCCTGTGTATGAGCCTGAGAAGGTAATTGAGCAAATCCTTCGACTCTGTGTTAGTCCAGAGAACGAAGCAGCAGTGGGACTTCAGTCCAAGGCTATGAAGCTTGCTCATAAACTTGCTCCTGGTTTGGCACAGGCATCCACAACCAAAAAGGCTCATGCTGCTGTTGAAACGCAGAAGCGTGCAGAAAACACTGAAGGAAGCATTAAGACCCCTAATCCAAAAGGATCTGGTATTAAGGGAGATTGATTTCTTCATTAAAGTTCATACAATGTAAGTACATATAAGAAATCGTGGTAGGTGCTTCTGTGGAAGAATTAGTTACATTATGCTGCATTTGGCGTTCTGCGAGTTTCTCAAGGAGTCGCGAAGAGAGCCTTTCCTTGACCCACTCCCACTTACGGGTGATTGCGATTTTGGCGACTCTGGCATCTCCAAAGGCGAATAGGATCCGCGCCTTGCAGATCCAGGCGGACTCAAATCTGACGCGCGTCGGTTTTGTAACCGTTCTTGAAATTGAAATTCAAGCAATGCATACGTTGTTGTCAGTTGATTGTGTTCGCCCGACAAGACAGCACTTCTAACGTCATCAACTCTCAGGCCAAGACGGTCTTCCATGTCCATTAAAATACCCTCATTGAGAACAACTACCTTGGTTTGAACTGCAACTTGGACAGGCTGCAAAACGCCACAGTCATTCATCCACTTGTGGTGAATCAAATCGTCCACTGTTGCTCGCAAAGATTCTGGCTGAAAGATCCGGTCGATCAAATCATGTAGTTCTTGAGAAACTGGAACTCCGTTTGGCCAAAGATATTGGATATCGGTAATATTGGTAGAGTTATCAAAAGGAACAAACCCAGAGACCAAAATATATAGAATCACTCCTATTGCCCATACGTCGACCGAAGGTCCATAGTAAGGCTGGCTAGCCCAAAGTTCCGGTGGAGCATAGTCTGGAGATCCGCAAAACGTGGAAAGGGTCGAGTTGAGGGCAAAGAAATTTCCGAGGCCAAAGTCAATAATTTTGATCTGCCCAGATGCATCGATAAGAATATTCTCCAGCTTCAAGTCACGATGACACACTCCTTGTGAATGCATGTATGCTACAGCACAAAGAATTTGTCGCGTAATTGCTCGACAGCCCGATTCTGGTAACCGGACATGCTGTACAGCATAATCAAACAACTCTCCACCAGAAACCATCTCGCTGATAAAGTAGACTGCTTCTTCGGTCGAAATTGCATGGAAGAAGCGGTAAATATTCGGATGAGTAAGCTTGGAAATGATTTCAATCTCACGAGGAGGATACTTGATTCCGTTGTCCAGATACTGTTGCCTCTTCAATGTCTTGATAGCAACCAAAACACCACTCAATCGATGACGTCCCACTTTCACGGTTCCAAAGAATCCTTGCCCTAGAACTTTTGAGGTCACATCATACCAATCCAGGACGTTATCCGAAGAAATAGTCTCCGAATACTGGATTTGAGAGAGTTGTCTACCAAATCGATTCTGCCTTACTCGCTTAAGGAGACCTCTGAAGCATTCCTCTCCGTCCTTGAAAAAAGCTTCAATATCAGCTGAAACGAAAATATGCGAACCATCCTTATGTTGACAGACCACTACACACTTGCCTTCTCGCAGTGATATTCTCGGTGCCAGCCTTGAGACGGACATACCAATCATCTCGCTTTCTTCATAACCGAACAAAACAGAACAAGCAGGGCTGACAGAAATAATTGTTCTCGACTGGTCTACAATTATCATGGCTTCGACGGTCTTATCGATTTCCGTCACAGTGGCATAGAATCCGGCTCTCTCTTCTCTCACCTCCAAAGCCACGGGAATAATGTGTCCTAGAGCATGCTTGAGTTCCCGATTTCTTACTTGTCCAACCACTGTAGATCGTGAACTTCGTCGCATAACATAACAACTCATCAACCCGCCATGTTCAAGCGCAATATGTAAAGGGCACAAACAAGACACATTTTCTCCAACGAGCTGCTGGACTTTATAGCCACATGTTTCCTCCACATTGCCTTCAACGGAAAGAATCCTACCCTTTCCATCTGTTGTCACGGAGAAAGATTTGTCATCCACCTTGTCGATTAGAGCAGAAATCAAATGCGAGGACCCATGTATAATACTGGAAAATGAGAGTCGTAATTTCACAGTTTGGCCCGTTTTGGTCACTCCAAATACCACTCTCGTGGTGGTTCCTTTGAACTTGCCTCTTTCAAAGTATCTTTGAAGAATCGAGTCGTGTTGTTCAGCTACAGCAGGAGGCATCAAAATCTTTACATTCCTTCCAAGCAGCTCGTGCCTTGGGTAGCCAAACAAAAGACACGCTGGTTCGTTAATAGAGCAGATGATGCCTCGCTTGTCGGCCACAATCACGCTCGGGACAAAATGAGGAGTTCCATCAGTTCCATCGTCGTACACATGCGCATCGCCCTCGTCCGACAGCGGGAAGGGCAATTCCTCACTCCTATCCTGCATTCTCCAGCACTCCTGGCTGCAACTCAGTGGTACAAGTTCCGTCAAGCCCTCCAGAAAAAAGTCAACTTTTTTGTTGACTTTTTTTTTGTCATCATCAACTTTATCAAATTTTTTGCCCAAGGTGTGTCCTAAATGTCATCTGATTGGTCTTGGAACCCTGAATCTGATGACAAGGAACGAACTTTACTGAATGCCTTGCAAAAACTTTTTCCAGTGTCTCCTGGGGAATTGCTCAAGAGCATACGAGCTTCAGATGAACCTTGTCCACCGACTGCTAAGTAGGCACTAGGCAGGCAACAGGGCAGGAGCTGGTGTCTATTTATTAAAGAATTAGCGACATTTCTCGAGATCTTGTTGCCTCTTGTTGAATGCCCAGGGATTTTTGCACCATTTGCACCATTTGCGTTTTCCTTCAAGGTAATTCTGTTCAATTCACTGGTGACTGGTCAGTCAAACCATCATATCCACCAAAAAAAAAAGTTGACCACTTGTCCATCAGAACAACGATCTCCCAAAAAATGATCTACATTTTGTCAGCATAGACCTGCATCACTGGCATGCCTTCGAGGCTCTTCTTTCGAATGGGCTTGAGACAAAGCATATCAACATCGCTCTCGTGGCAATCTTTCTTCAGATTGTCAGTCACATTACCAGTCACGATACAAATGGGGCGTTCGAAGCCACGTTCCCGCAACAGCTTAGCCAGGTCTGTGCCTTTGAGTATTGGCAAGTTTTGGTCGCACCAAATGACGTCGAAACCGTTGATGCCACTTTGCTCAATCTTTTCGAGAACTTCCGTCCCACATTCTGCACCTTCTGCGTGCAACCCAAAGCTCTTGAGATATGCCACTATGATGGCTCGATTTGCGACAGTGGAATCGGCAACAATGTGCTTCTTTGTCGGATCTTCCCGCACTATGTCCAACCGCTTTTCTGCACGTGCAAACATGATAACACGATTCGATTCCATGCATTACATGTACTTCATATTTTTGAGCGTAAAAAAGAGTGCGATAAAAAAAAAAGAGCGAAAGGGGATGTCCGACTCAAGTGACGATTTGGAATCCCCTCGAACGAGTACCCGGATCTCTGCTGTGGCGCTTGTGCAGAGGGCTCTCGAAAATTATGAGTCAGACTTGTGTGCAAAAGATGCAGCCACGATTGCGCGTTTTGCGCTCACTTTTGATGGTAGCCGAGACGAAAAGGCTCGTGTCTGCTTGCTGGTGGGAATTTGCCTAGTAAATCATAATTACTGTCATTTGGCACTCGAACCGCTTCATTTGGCGAAAGTGTTGTCGAGGAAGTGGCCAGGCACATGCTGGCATATTTTAGGTGTTGCACACAGTTATCTTGGAGACCAGGAGAAGGCGTTGGAGTATTTTTATTTGTGTAAGGCTGTCTTGGCTGAGTCTTCGGTTGAAATGGGATTGTTAATGCGAGACCTGGCCTTTGCACTGTGTCAAAGAGGAGAATTAGAAAGAGCTCTCGAAACAGGAGCTGTTGCAGTAGGACTATTGAATGCGAACGGCGCAAGTGTCGTTGCCATGGGGCGATGTTTTTACATTCAAGCACTTATTTATGTTCGCGTTGGAAACAAATGTTGCGCTTTAGAGTACGCGCGAAGAGCCAAGAACATGTGGCTGCAAGTGGTCGTTCCACGGTTTTGGCGGAAGGAACTCACTGCTCTGCTTCTTCGTATTCGTTTCAAACTTGCACGAAAGTGAAAGATAGCCAAACAACACACAGTCGGGTTCATTGATAGAACAGATATCGATTCTGCCTCTCTTATCTGCTACAATCTCGTTAAAAGAAAACCGAGGTGTCACATATAACCCTTTTTGGTAAATCGCGCTTTGCATAATTGGAGGGCTGTTACACCATTTGTGCAAAATGACAAACAGGGAGTATGTCTAAGGTGCTACGCAAAAGAAGACGCAGAACAATACTGTTTTTATGCATCTGTGCAGGACGTGCATCGAGGGCTCTGTATTGAAGTGTGGAAGCAGATCAATCAATGTTACAGTCTTCATTGCCCGCTTTGCATGATATTGTTTTTAATCACTTTTTAGCTTCTTTATGACGTGGACGGCCCATTCTTGAGCCGCATCGTCGAGCTCCGCGACCTCTTCTTCGTTACCACTTGACGCTTTTCTTTGAATAGAGTCTTTGAAAATGCGTTCTCGGTCCATAGCGCGCTTTTCTATTTTAGATTGCATAATCTGCAGTCTGTGATCGACGAATAAATGAGACACTTGTCAATCTGCACCAGGGACACAGAAGTGCACGCTTGCAGGTATGGAATAAACAGGCATATTCGATGCATCTCTGATGCATTGCATTTGTAGACCTTTATTTGTCCAATGTTAGAAAAACAGTGAGCATTTACCATAAAAACACTTACTCTTATGTCCTGGCGGCGAAGGGAGGAGTAGAGATTAAATGTCTCAACTCGAAGCACTCCGGCGAGCTGCGCTCCAACTAAAAAGTCCTTTCCTGAATTAGTCAAAGAAATGGAGTCAGATACAGCACGCAAAAGGAAGAGACTCAAGAGGTTATCAGCTGCGCAGATATGACAGCGCTCCAAAGTCAACAAAAAAAAGAGGAAAAAAGCACGCTTTCAAAATGGAACACATACCATTCCGAGTGACTACGGACATATCCTTGGCCCAGAATGATTCGCATAGGGCAGGAATGGCTGCAGTTTCGCTCAGCGTTATGCAGGAGGAAACATTTTCCATCATGTTTTCAACCCTCTAAAAATTACATAACAGTGCAGTAATGCGTCAAGATTGAGGACTCTCAATGAGATGCGAAATCCTGTCAGTCATTTGTCAAAGGCCTGCTTACATTACCCAGAGCCACCCAGCACAAATGACCCAACAGAAAAAACCAGAAAAGTAAGTTTGCGATGAAAACTAAAGTGGCAATTTCCTGGGGAGTGATCACAAGGCTGAAGTTCACTCCTAGCAGGCATTTTCAAGGTCGGCGAATACATGATGCATCGTTCTGCTGTATTTAACCAGTACGGAAGCACGATTACGGAGACGACGGGGAAAAAAACGTCTTCCCTCTGCATCCCAACGGACATTTTAGATGCACACGTCACGGTTCGGCAAGGAAGCACCTTGTACTGCAGAACATTACAAGCAGAAGAGCCAACAGAATCGCCCAGTTCTTCCTACCTGTCCTTGCAAAATCGATCTGGAGCCCGTTTGTTGGTGGCAACACATGTAGATCCTTCAACCTGATAGAGCTAGTCCACTGTTGGCCACGAAAAGTCGAGACGGCGAATGCTACACCTTTGTGGACAAGATCATTCATGCGTCTGGTAGAGATTGACAATAAGGAAGCAGCGGATTAGCGACCTGAGTATCGGTGTAGAGCTACTTATGCAATGCCACCGCTAGTGAGACCTGGAAACCGCAGCGAACATTTTTTTTCGCGTTACTCAGAGCAGGGAATCAGGCAAGAAGAACGTCGGTCTGTGATGCCTCTCTCATTCAGGTCGTGTGATGGTGTCATGCCGAGAATGTTAGCACCCTGGCGCTCATGATTAATCCTTGTTTATGTTGTCTGGTCACGTGGAGGCACGAGAAATTGCGCAAGAGATAGACTTTTGTGGACGATGGACATGCAGTTGTGCAGCAGCTTCTGTCGTCTTGTCTTATTTGCGCATTTGTCTTGGAAGAGTCATTCGTCCCTCTTTTTATTTTTGTTGTACGGAATGGGGTCTAGCTGCCAGCTCGCGGGATACGAGACTGCTATAGAGGATGATATCTTTCCTCTGGCACTGTTCCTACGAGAAACAAGCTCTAGCGGCCACTTTTTTCTTCTTTGCCGCACTCGCATTGACAACAGGACCACTCCGACCCAGGTTCTTAGGTCTTTGGGATGGGCTCCATCTTCGTCTTTTGTGTTGGTCAGCCCATGGAGTTGCTCCTTGGATTCAGCTGGAACATTAGGGCCACGGTTGCCATCGAGGATTCCAATTGTCGAAACACTGACACGTGCACCTGATGGCAAACTGTGTGCCGTAGTGACTTTGAAGTAATAAAACCAACTGGCTGTTTTCATTTTCGTCCCATGATGGCGAAAAAATTGAAAAAAAAAGATTCGGACGGAATGGGCCAGGAAGTTAGTTGCATAGTTAGCACAATACCTGATTGTATTGTGACAGTAACCGCTCCAAAGCATCATCTTATCCAAGATGTCCCGCAGTCAATGGAGGCTCCTTTGACTTTTAATGATGCGCTTCCTGCAAGTCTTCTCCAGTTACCTGAGGTCACGACGGAGACACCTAAGGACGATCGTCGGACGAACGATTCGCTGGAGGCCTTGCCAAAGAAAAGAAAGGCCGAGGGGAAAAGCGAGGTTCAGCTAGAAGATGAGGAGCGAATAGCTAGGAAAGCAAGTAAGAGACCTCCGGCAGATCCGCAGGGCTACAGGTACAAGAAATATGGCAGGAAAATAGTTGGAGGGAGCACTCGACACTACTACAAATGTACCGATCCCGAATGCAACGCAAAGCGATATATTACGTACCAAGATGGGAAGGAGCAGATTACCTCTGTTGGAACTCATATACATAATCCACCTTCCAGTCTAGTATCTTCAAAAAGAAGATCGCGTGTAGTGCAGCAAACGGCATTACAACCAATTTGTGTCAAAACCAAGGAAGAAGGAGAGTTCTCGGATTTGGAGTCCTTTGTCAGTGCTGTGGAGCAGCGTGACGGGAACTCTGAGATGTCCTTTCCCCTCAGTGACATAATCAATGCTTTTGAAGATGGATATTCGTGGCTGCAAACGGAATCTGCTGATTCAAGCACTCTTTGCTTCCGATGCACAGTCGTTGATTGTCCCGTCATTAAGCGAGTCGTTGTAGTAGAAAATGCACGCGGACTAAACTACGTCACGTACCAGGGATGTCACACCCATGCAAGGCCCATGGTGGCGCTTCGTCCGGGACCCGTTTCTTTTTTCTCTGATTCCTTGTCATCTTCCGGAAGTTTTGCGCTCCCAATCCTCCGGAGCATGGAATTTGATGATGACTTTGTCTGAACAAAAAAAAAAAGGCTCCTATCATACAATGTAGATAATCTTTATCGATTTGTAATATGCGAATTCTTCTTCTTTCTCTGGCTGGAACTGCAAGATTCGGCATCACTCGGAAGAATGCTGAGATTAGTTCCATGAACTTTATAGACACACTGCCCTTGCGAATCGGATGTTCCAATTTGACTGATTGAGGCGCAGGAAATGTCCGACGGGCCCAGACATGCACCGTCGATGCACCCAGAACATGGAGAAATGCATCGACCAGGAGCATACGCGCAAGCCGTTAGCAATCCACTTGAGGCACCGCACACAGATGACGTTACGGAAACAGTATTTCGCGCATAGCAGGCCGTAGGTGTGTAAGTAGAGACACATATGATGCCATTAGGACCAGTGGGAACCTGCATATTGCTGGTGCAGTTTGAAACTAGAGACGATTCAGAATTGACGATTTGAACTGTCGTTACTGAGCTACCGTCATTGACGATATGTAATGTAAAGGTTGCCAGTCCACTGATGCCAGGATTAAGAGTCGTGCCGATGGAAAGGGATTGGGTCACAGAGATGTGGTCATACTCTGTTGTAACAGTGTTGGATGTTGCTGTAACCAAATTATTTCCTCCGTCAGTTCCAGAAACAAGTGCCGAAACTACATGCTGCACGGTGCCAGCAGGATTGATGCTGTATGTACAAAACAGTGAACCTCCAGTAGGCCAGGAGGCTATTGTCTGCGTATTAGGAGTGCATCCGGGACCAGTGCAGCAAGTTAGCAGCTGCCCACCAATCGTAACATTAACATTGCTCAGCGTAGCGGCTCCATTAGTTGCAGTAAGAGAATACGTCAGTGAGTTGGCCGAGTTCGTATAGCATGTTGGACCTGTCAAAAAAGCAGACGTAATAGTTCCTGCAACATAGACATTTCCGATTTCCACTAAGCTGCATTTGCATTTGGAGCCTGTTCCGGGACGAAGATCCTGAGGACCTCCGCAATCGTTGTTGGAGTTCTGCTTCCAAAGAGTGCAGAACGGAGCTTTGAGAGTCTGTCCCGATGTTCCGTCGCACTGGAGCGGAACTTGAATTAGCTCGTACGCCACTTCGTTGGCCTTGATGTCACCGCATGCATCGCCATCGAGATTCCGGAAGGGACCGCAACCTCCAGTCGTATTTACGATGTTAGTGGATGTCGGGCTCAAAATATAACTACAGCATGATCCAGTTGCTGCAGTGGTACCAGACGGACTGATGTAGACACCAACATCATAGCGATCGGCATTTGCCTTAACCGTCAAATTGAGTAAAAATAGGTTGGTTGAACCTTGATTGCACTGTGTGATTTGAGAGCCGTCGCAGCTGATGCTTCCATTCTGATTCGCAACACAAGCATACACTACACCAACGGGGCTGTCCTTGGCAGTGCACTGAATGTTTCGGCCGTATATATCCTGAAGGCAGGTCCCAGTTCCCGGAAACTGTCCGTTAGGGCAACTGGAAAGACCAGTGGTCGCCGGGCATGGCGATGCCACGGACTGCACAGTAGTGATAAAAACCGGAAGAACGAGGCAAAGAATGAACATCTGCAAAAACAAGTTAGTGAGCACGGAAATCTCGTTGAACATAGTATGCCATCTGTCGAAAGTGTTTCGGAGACACGAATGAGGGAACGGATGGCAAAAAAAAAAAAGAACTAGTAGAACCACAAATAGCACAATAACAAGTGACACGAAATGTTGGATAATCGAGATAAGAAGAAAAGACCGCGAGAGACACAAACCTTGACAAGTGGAATATTTTTTAGAAAGATTCCTCGGCAACCTCGAGGTCAACAAACAAAGTGGAACTTTATTAAACTCGACCACTTTCAGTCTCATACAACGTGCGGCTTCCGCTTTTGGCCTAACTTACGATTCTTCTCTTTTCACAGAAGCTCAGCACATCTACTAGTACTAATTTGGCACCAAAACAGCCAGCTCATCGAAATCCTCCGAAACAACGCTTCGTCAACTACATGTAGCTCGTTCCACTCTACCTCGCTAAATATGGACCTGAACACCTTGCCACTAACGCTGTTTCGTCCTCCCAGCCGTGTCAGCAAGGCATCCAACGACATTGGATGGCGGGCTCTATATAGAGCTCGCGCAAGGTTCTTTGGGCCTTTTCCAAGCCCTCTTGCACAGTCGCACGAAACCACTCCTTCTCTGCGTCGAAAATTTCTTGGTGAAGCCTCTTTGAACGTCTCGCCTCAGCCATAATGTAACTCTGTCTGCTGCACCAAGGGGAACACAGGGATATGCTTTTCACAGCCCGCAACTGCGCCCTCTCGAAGAACAAAAAGTGCAGACGGACTGCATTTTTTCGTTTTGGCCAGAAAGAGTTTTGTGGAGAGCCGACTGCAGAGGATGGATCCAAGAACAAAATCCGAGACAACTACATTGCGCGACTTGAACGGGGGAGCTCCATAACAAATTTGCAGGGAGTGTCTGGAGTTTTTTTTTTTTTGGTCTTCATGCTTTCTTTTTTTTTTTCTTGCAGTCTGCACCTCGCTACAAACTGCACTCTTCTTCATTCGATTCTTCATAATCCTCTTCGTTTAGATCAACCTGATCTCTATACACGTACCCATTGACACATCGGCCATCGAAGCGGAGGCACCTTCTAGCCGCTGTTCCTCGACGAAACCTAGCGCACTTTTGGCACAGTCCCCGGCTGTTCACGCAACGGTCTTCATTGCAAAAGGGGCATGACTGAACGGCATCTTGTTTGCTTCCGCATAGATCGCAACGGAAGCGCGCCTCTGCTGCATTCATGAAAAAAAAAAAAAAAACGATGATGAATCGGGTGTTTTCCCGGCATAGAAATGGACTAAACATGTGTGGGAGGAACGAGGAAGACGAAGAAGCACAATAATTTGTGAGTACATAAAGAGAACCAAAGGAACGCGGCCCCGCTATCGCACCAAAGCGAGATGGAGATGAATGTTCATTTCTTCTGCTTCTTCCTGGTCTTTCTGTTCATGTCGCACCTCCAACACACATCAATCCATCCAGCGTTCCTCTTGGCGCAGCAATAGTTGCATGTCCAGTCGTGGTATTTGTAAGGAGCGCCTCTCATTCGGTCAAAGAGTCGCTCGAGGCCAATGGGGCCTTGAGTCCTAAATTGACCACATGAACAGCACGTCTTGCGCGTGCGGCGAGACCAATTACCGCAGAAGAGGCACGTCCAGTATTCGAGATCCACTGGAGCGCATCCTTCTGTGGTTTGGCGAGGCGGAGATGGCGGAGGAGATGGCTGGGGAGGCGGTCGTTGGACTTGTTGGATTCTGGTCTTGCTCGTAATGAAGATAAGCTTCTTAGGGGAGACGCGCACATTGTGGAGCTGAACGAGAGCTCCCAAATTGATTTGGATGAGCTGCTTTTCTTTTTCCCAATCGAGGCAAAAGACTCGCTGAGGAAAGTCTTTGAAGATTACACGCAAGAGATTGCTTTCCTCATGATGGAAGCCAGCGATTTCCATGGGAGGCAGATTCTGAAAGAGCGAAACCTGACGCCTCATTTTCCAATTTCATTTCATTTCGTGATGGAGGTGCCGATTTTACGTTCCCTTGAGAATCTCTTTGCGGAAGGTCGTGGTGATGAAGCCCCGAGGCTTCTCGTTAAATGCCCGTATGCCTTGCTCGTCAGATGGGAAGACGAATCCGCGAATCTCAAAGAAGGACTTGAGCGCCTCAGTTGGTGGGAGCAGTGCCTGATGCACGAGCATCCCGTTCTGTTCCAGAGAATCAAGGGGAGCTCGAATAGACGAGCCAACGCAAAGGCAGTCTTTCCGTCCTTGTGGAGGGACCTCCTTCTGAGGAGCGATGCATATTCAAAGGTTCTTCATTTGGAGCCAGGACACATCCCTATTGCTCAACTAGCAGATGAATTTGGCATGGATAAGACCTTGCTCTTCGACCCAGCGACCAATGTAATTCGAGAGGCAGCCGATGGACGTTTCTGCATAACCGTCGCATCAGAGGCTCTTTGGTGTGCGTTGGGCGGCTCTATGAAAGTATCAATGATTTGGCAAATCCCTCTCCAAGATGCCCTCCTTGTGCTGCTGCAGAATAGCATGACTGGCTTCAAGGAGTTGGTTTGGGTGTCTCTCAAGGAGAGGAAATGGGACTATTCATTTTTTGCTTTGAATCACAATAGCATCCTTGAGAATCCAGATGATTTCCTTGCTCCTGCGTTTCTTAATGGAGATGAAACAGTGAGTGCTTCCTTTGGAGTACCACCTATTGTAGTTGCCTCGACAGAAGGAAGGGTCAATGCAAAGAATGCGGCGCTCGCTATCTTTATGAGGCAGCGAGATTTGCTCATTTTCGATGAAGCTATTCGAAGCAAGCCCAAAGAAGCAGTTCATTGGCGGCACCTCTTGACGTGTGAATCCTTTGAAGCACATGAGTATCCAGTATGTGCTGCCTGTTATGTCCTCGATTCGTTCCTTCTTTATGCCTCTCAAGATGGCATTCTGAGGGCACACCCACGAAGCAATCCAAGATCCATATACCATGTAGAGGACATGGGAACGTTGGTGAATCACATGGTCTCCCTCTATAATGTCGTTGCATTTGTTCATTCCTCAAATGTGCTAGAAGTCCGCTTGGTCTGTAGGCGACAGGAGGACCCATTTGTTTCGTTTCCTCGAGTTCTCTACCGAAATGCCCTCGTTGATTGTGCGTTTGCTCCGCTTCTCTATG
>JADMIO012752819.1_pt1 | contig 53515 bp, 34 predicted proteins | sample 8958161 | NCBI WGS metagenome assembly JADMIO01 (sample SAMN16585339, study PRJNA669376) | soil metagenome | isolation source: Crop rotation soil | place: USA: Cullars Rotation, Alabama | collected 2011 | reverse complement strand
GCCGCGACTTCAAGTCACGTGAATTCCAAGCTTCGGATCCCACTGTGCTGGAAAGGGGGATGAAGGCCTGAAACTGGGCGTGGACGAAGAGGCTATCGCTGAATGGAGCAAATGGATAGACCCGGCCCGCATCCTGAACCAGAGCAAAAAAGACAACTTTTGGGAAATGGGCGACACCGGACCCTGCGGACCCTGCTCCGAAATTCATGTGGATTTGCGCAGCGACGAAGACAGGGCTAAGGTGAACGGGAAGGACCTCGTGAACAAAGACCATCCCCAGGTGGTGGAGATATGGAACCTGGTGTTCATGGAGTTCAACCGCATTGCCGATGGTTCTCTGAAACCCCTCCCCGCCAAAAACGTGGACACGGGCATGGGCTTCGAACGGCTCTGCATGGCTCTGGAGAATGTGAAAAGCACCTACGACATCAGCCTTTTCAAGCCCCTCAAAGATTATCTCGAGCAAAACCTCGGCTGCAAATATGAGCGCACCGAAAAGGAAAGCATCGCAATGCGCGTGGTCATGGACCACATCCGCACGATCACCTTCGCCATCACCGACGGGCAGATCCCCAGCAACAACGAAGCAGGCTATGTGATCCGCCGCATTTTGAGAAGGGCTTCGCGCTATGGCTTTTCCTATCTCAACCTGAGCGAGCCCTTTTTATTTAAACTGGTGGATGTGATGGCGGATATTTATGCTGATATTTTCCCCGAAGTGAGAGCTCAGAGGGATTTTATTAAAAAGATTGTGGAGGAAGAAGAGAAAAGCTTTTTGAGGACGCTGGAGAAGGGAACGAAGATGTTCGAAGAATACATCCTGGACCAAAAAGATAAAACTATTGATGGCGGATTCGCTTTCAAACTTTATGACACCTTCGGCTTCCCGATTGACCTCACAGAATTGATGGCAAGAGAACAGGGCCGCTCAGTGGATATGAAGGGGTTTGAACAATTATTAGCAGAACAGAAAAACCGCAGCCGTCTTGCCACCTCTGCAAAACCCGGTGATTGGGTAATCGTGAATAAAATGCACGGCATGCCTGAATTCACAGGATATGAATTAAGAGGCGCCGAGCCGGTGACCCTTTTGCAATACAGAACAGTTCAGACCTCAAAGGGCAATGTGAACCAGTTAGTGATCTCTCCTTCCCCATTCTATCCCGAAAGCGGCGGCCAGGTTGGCGATACAGGGTTTTTGATGTCAGCCAACGAGCAGTTGAACGTGCTGGACACCAAAAGAGAAAACGATCTCATTATCCTCACTACGGATAAGATCCCTGTTTCTGCCTCAGGTGAATGGTATGCTGTTGCTGATGGTGAGCGTCGCATGCGCACCCGCGCCAATCACAGCGCTACCCACCTTCTTCATGCTGCATTGCGATCTTATCTCGGCACCCATGTAGAGCAGCGCGGCTCACTCGTTTCGCCTGAATACCTGCGCTTCGACTTTTCCCATTTTGCCAAATTGACAGATGACCAGCTAAGACAGATCGAAGACGAGGTCAATTGGAAGATTTCCCAGAATGTATCTGTTGAAACCATGACGAATGTGCCAATCAGCGAGGCGCTGGCCATGGGCGCCATGGCTTTGTTCGGTGAAAAGTACGGGAATTTTGTGCGCGTGGTAAAGATGCACGAGACCTATTCGGTCGAGCTTTGCGGCGGCACCCATGTGAGCACCACGGGAGAAATCATGCTCTTCAAAATCATTGCTGAAACGAGCATCTCCGCAGGCATCCGGCGCATCGAGGCTGTCACCAACATGGGTGCGCTCAATTATTTCAACGATAAGAAAGCCACACTTGACAAGATCACCGGCCTCCTCGGCAACCCGCAGAATCCGGTGAAAGCCGTCGAAGACCTCCTGGCCAAAGGCCGCCAGAACGAGCGCATGCTGCAAACCTTCAACCAACAACGGGTGATGAACCTTAGGGAATCCCTTCTGGGCAAGATCCGCTCCCATGGCGGGGTGAACCTGCTGAACGAAGTAGTGGAAGTAGGCACTGCTGAGGACCTGAAAACCCTTGCCTTTGAATTGCGCAAAAGCCAGGAAAATACCCTGATCGTGCTGGGGGCTTTGATCGATGGCAAACCGCTGCTCAATGTCATCCTCACCGAGGACCTTGAAAAAGCCGGTAAGTTTAACGCCATCAACGTAATCAAAGAACTCGCCAAGTCCATCCAGGGCGGCGGGGGCGGCCAGCCTTTCTTCGCCTCAGCCGGCGGCAAAAAACCGGAAGGGATTACAGAGGCCGTGAAACGCGCGGTGGAAATTATCCTCTGAAACAAGAGATTCCTGTGCAAAAACACACCTATCCGGTCGCAAAACAATTTGTCCCGGCTTGTATCCGGTGATCCCGGTTGTGAATCGGAATTTCCGGATCATTAACCTTGTTTTTCCAGGTTGCGAAGCTGCTGGCTGGGTTATAAAAGGCCATTTCCAGGTCGAAAATCAACATTTCCGGGTATTTAGAACAAATGTCCCGGTCGTTAGCGTAATCATCCCGATCGTAAAACTGATTATCCCGGTCGTGAAACTTTTGATCCGGATCGTGAAACCTTTTATCCCGGTCGTGAAACTTTTGTTCCGGATCGTAAAACTCCTGATCCGGGTCATGAAACTGGTGATCTCGGTCGTGAAACTTTTGAGCCAGGTCATGAAACTTTTGATCCGGGTCGTAAAACTCCTGCTCCCGGTCGTGAAACTTTTGAGCCGGGTCGTAAAACTCCTGTTCTCGGTCGTGAAATTCTTGAGCCGGGTCGTGAAACTTTTGATACGGGTTATGAAACTGATGATCCCAGTCGTGAAATTCTTGAGCCGGGTCGTGAAACTTTTGGTACGGGTTATGAAACTGATGATCCCAGACGTAAAACTTTTGAGCCGGGTCATGAAACTGATGGTCCCAGACGTAAAACTTTTGAGCCGGGTCATGAAACTGATGATCCCAGACGTAAAACTTTTGAGCCGGGTTGTGAAACTTTTGGTCGTGTTGTGAAACTCCTCATCCCAGTTATGAAACTTCTGAGCCGGGTCGTAAAACGCTTGAGCCGGGTTAAAAACCAAAAAAGTCCGGGCTTCAAAACAATTTCAAAATCCATTGGTTTTATATACCATGAACAAAATCATTTTTCCCAATACCCTTAAATTTGCATTGCAACAAGCTTCTCTTTTCTAAACTCTTAAAACCATGATGTTCTTCTATGACTCTGCCTTCCTTCCCCTGTATATCATCACGGGCATTTTCATGTTGGTCGGCATTATCGTCTCGGGTATCCTGAAATCAAGGATGCACAAATACAGCCAGATTCAAAACACCGCCAATATGACGGGCAAAGATGTGGCTGAAAAAATGCTCCGCGACAATGGGATTTACGATGTGAAAGTGATCCAGTCCCAGGGCTTCCTCACCGATCATTACAATCCCAAGACAAAAACAATCGCGCTCAGCGATGCGATATACAACACTCCCAGTGTCGCTGCAGCGGCAGTCGCAGCTCACGAAACCGGCCACGCAATTCAACATGCGCATTCCTATGCACCCCTCAAATTGCGCTCCGCGCTGGTGCCCGCGGCCATGGCAAGCGGTTTCATCTCACAGATCCTGCTCACCATCGGGGTCCTCATGCTCAGCCGCTCCCACAACGATACCGTGCTGATCGCAGGCATCTGTCTTTTTGCGGTCACCACCCTCTTTACAGTCATCACCCTTCCCGTAGAAGTGGATGCCAGCCGCCGCGCCCTCATCTGGGTGCAGGGTTCCAACATCGCGCGCGGCGATGAATACACTATGGCCCGTGACGGTCTGCGCTGGGCAGCGCTCACCTATTTCCTCGCGGCCCTGCAATCCATCGTAACGCTGCTCTATTACATCTCTCTCCTCAATGGCCGCCGGGACAGATAAGTAAAACAAAAAAGGAAAAACAAAAAGAAAAAAGCGAAAAGCGGAAAACGAAGGAATCTCGTTTTCCGCTTTTTCCATTTTCAGCTTTCCTTACTCGCTCTCACTATCGTTATCCCATTCCGCTCTCCGCTCTCTTTCTCGCTCTGCCCCTTCGCCTTACCCTTCAGCCCTTTTTCCGTTTTCCGTTCCGTTTTTCCTTTTACTCTTTGTGCCAAATAATCCCGGAAAAGCTACTACTTCATCAGTACTTCATCTATACTTAACCTATAAAGCATATATACTTCACCTGTTACCCGTCTCCGCTCCCACCACCCTCCTATTCCACGCTATATAAAGCCTTTCGCCATTTCCCTGAATCCAGCCATCTCTAAAACCCACGATTCCAAATTCCCCTTTGAACCAAATAATAGAATAAAAACAGATTCCCTTGTACTGTCCCCTCGTACTCGAACTGTAATCCTTCGCCTTCCGCTCTTCGTTCTGTTTCTCTTTCTGGCTCTTGCCCCTTCGCCTTTCGCCTTACCCCTCAACCCATTTTCCGTTTTCCGTTTTCCGTTTTTCCTTTTACTCTATTCTCCTTTAAACTCCGCCTTCCTCTTCTCCATAAACGCCTTCGTCCCTTCCTTTCCATCATAAGACTCAGCGGCCCTTGCAAAATTCTGCGCTTCAATTTCAAACCCGGTTGCGGGATTCAGCACGCCTTGCCTGATAGCATCGAGCGTGAGGGTAACCGCAAGCGGAGAATTAGCGTAAATCTTTTCAAGAAGTTCCAGGCTTTTAGCCACCTGTTCCCCATGTTCACAAAGATGATTCACCAGGCCCAGGCTCAATGCTTCTTCTGCGTTGATCATCTCCCCGGTGAGCAGGAGTTCGGTTGCCTTTGTGATTCCGATACGGCGGGGCAGGCGTTGTGTTCCTCCGTAGCCAGCGATCAAACCAATCTTCACCTCTGGCTGACCAAAGCGGGCCTTCACTGAAGCGATGCGCAGTGTGCAGGCCATTGCCAGTTCGCAACCTCCGCCCAGGGCGAATCCCCCGATGGCGGCCACAACAGGCTTGCCTCCCCTTTCAATCTTTTCAAGAACGGCTTGTCCCCTTCTCCCATAAGCCAGAGCCTGACCCTCTTCGAGTCCGTTTACTTCGGCAATATCCGCCCCGGCCACAAAAGACTTTTCTCCCGCGCCTGTGATCACTGCCCCGCGCAATTCCGGGGATTGAATCAGGTGGTCAATGGCAGCATCCAGGTCGGTGATCACCTGGCTGTTCAGAGCATTCAATGCCTCAGGCCTGTTGATGGTAATGATGAGCGTTGAGCCTTTGACTTCGGTAAGAATGGTGGAGAGTTGCAAAGCTATCATAGAGAATAGAATTATTGCTAAGGTGCAAAGGTAATGAGTTAATGCGATAATGCGGTAATAGTGAATGCCAAATTTCAAATGCCGAATGCCAAATTTCAAATTCCAAATCCCCAATTCCAATTTCCAAATCCTCTCCACAACTTTGACAATTCCAGTTATACAAATAAAAACAAATCTGCCGTTTCAATGTGGATATTCAACCAATCCCGCACCACACAAGAAATATTTTAATCCACTCTTTATGACAACCTCAACCAGAATTTTCTTCACGCTCTTCCTCCTTCTCCTCCTTTCGGCATGCGGAGGCTCAAACCACGAACCACAAAGTGAAAACGATAATGCATTATTAAAAGACGCAATCCCGCCGGATGAGGCGGGAAGGCAATCAACAAACGAAGAATACAGATATAAAAACGGAGGCACCGACGCATCTTCTCCGGGTAATAACTCCTCAAACTTGTCAGCCAGCGGTGCGGGCTCTGCAGGCTTCATGGACGGAAATTCTGTCAACGGTCCCATCCAGGCAGATTCAACTTCCACAACACTTGCAATCTCTTCCAGCGCTGCCGTCGAGAATGGCAAGGACACCTCACATAAATTCATCCGCTCGGCTGATATCCGCTTCAGGGTGAAGAATGTAATTAAAATAACCTATGCAATTGAAGACATTGTGCGCCATTTTGGCGGCTTTGTAACTTTCACCAATCTCACCAGCACCATTGACAACCAGAACAATACTCCGGTGAGCGAAGATTCCACCCTGGAAACCATCAATTACACCGTCGCAAACAACATGACGATCCGCGTCCCCAACACCAACCTCGATACGGTTTTGAAATGCATTGCGCCGCTCATTGATTATCTCGACTCGAGGGTGATCAAGGCAAATGACATTCGCCTCGAAATGCTTACCAACTCGCTCACCCAAAAACGAATCGCTAAAAACGAGCAGCGCATGATCAATGCGATTGACAACCGCGGCAGAAAACTCGGCGAAACCACCACTGCCGAAGATGCGCTCATCAGCCGCCTCGAACAATCAGACAATGCTAAAATTGCAAACCTTAGAATTCTGGACCAGGTTGATTTCAGCACCATCAACCTTTATCTCTACCAGCGCCAGGTATCGAAGCGTGAAATGATTGCCAATCCAAAAGACATCAGCGCCTACAAACCCGGCCTCGGCTCCCGCATCGGAGATGCCTTCAAAAAAGGATGGGCTGCAATCGAGGAAATCATCGTGGGCCTCGCCCAGCTCTGGTGGGTGTTCCTTGCAGCGATCGTTGTCCTTGTGGTTTACAAAGTGAACAGGTCAAGGAAATCATAACCACATCCTGCAGGATGTGTACCTTGTGGGCGCTTGCCAGAAGTTCCCTGCATCCGCAGGAAACTTCTGGCAAGCGCCCACAGTAAGATGTAACATTTGTTGTTGATTCCAGAATTGCCGATTGTATTGAATCAAGATTCCAGAATCCAAAATCCTTCATGCGCTGACCCCAAAATCCCTCAACGCATCGTTGAGCGAAGTTTTCAAATCCGTGCTGGGCTTGCGCTTGCCGATGATAAGCGCGCAGCCTACCCCATACTCACCAGCCGGGAACTTTTTATTCACCGTTCCAGGGATCACCACGCTGCGCTCCGGAACATAACCTTTGAATTCCACAGGCTCAGCGCCTGAAACATCAATGATGCGCGAAGAAGCGGTGAGCACAACATTCGCCCCCAGCACAGCCTCCTTCCCTATCCTCACCCCTTCCACCACAATGCATCTGCTTCCGATAAAAGCTCCGTCCTCAATGATCACCGGGGCAGCCTGCACAGGCTCAAGTACACCTCCGATTCCCACGCCTCCGCTCAGGTGTACATTTTTACCTATTTGCGCACAACTGCCAACCGTGGCCCAGGTATCAACCATCGTCCCGCTGTCCACGTAGGCTCCAATATTCACATAAGATGGCATCATTATCACTCCCGGAGCAAGATAAGCTCCGTAACGGGCAACTGCCGGCGGAACCACGCGAACGCCAAGTGCTTTGTAGCCCCGCTTCAGTTTCATTTTATCATGGTATTCAAAAATTCCCACCTCATGCACTTCCATCTGCCGCATCGGGAAATAAAGGATCACCGCCTGCTTCACCCATTCATTCACTTTCCATTGGTCCCCGTCGGGTTCTGCCACTCTCAGGGCACCTTTATCCAGCGCTTCGATCACTTCCTCCACCACGCCCTGTCCATGGGGATCGCTCTTCAGCTTCTGCGGATCGTCCCAAAGGGTCCTGATCATTTTTTCTGCTTCACTTTTATCCATTTTGATCGAGTTTATTGCGGATGCTGAATTGTCTTATCTGCTGAACAACGCTCACCATTTGGTCTTCCTCATTGATCTGGTTTTTGCTTTGAAGCGATTGAAGCAATGCGTCCAGTTTCTGCGCTTCTTTTTCTCCAAACCGGATGGTGCAAATGCTGCGGAATGCCTCGTTCATTTTCAGAGGCTCCGCGGGATTCAGGCCCAGGGTACTTTTTACTTTGTGCAGAAACCGTTTCACCACCTCCCGGTAAACAATAACCTCCTCCCCTCTTTTCCGATATACCCTTGCAACGGATTCAACAAATTCTGAGATATTTCTTCCGGGCGGGGGCGGTTCAGGAATAGGCCTGCCCACCCTGCGGCTGAAGGAATAAACAGAGATCACAAAAGCGCCGACAAATGCCCACATCATATACCTGACGGGCGGCTCGTTAAGCGGAGTTGCAAGCCTGTCGATGGGGAAGCCCTGGTGGTATTCATCAAAGATAATCCTGCCGTTGTCTTCCTTCGTCAGTTTCCTGAAAAGATTGGTCACCAGGAGGGCGTTGTCATATTTGCCGATCCCTTCGTTGGTGAAAATATAAGGATGTGATACCAGGAATATTTTTCCGTTGCCATATTTGGTATAACCCAAATGTGTTTCATTGCGCGCAGACAGAACAGGGACCAGCGCAAGGGTATCCGTAAAATAATAATACCCGAAACGACCGTTGATGCCTTCTGAGAGGTAAACGCTACCCTCGTCGGGCAGGTAAAGGATTTCATTCACATTGTTCAGCATGGGAAGCGGACCTGCAGGCTCAAGCGGCAGTTCTCCTCTTTGATAGTCCCTGACGGATTCTGTTTCAACGAGGTTGATCTTTGCATCTTTCAGAAAATTATCCCTGCGCCTTGGGCAGGCGAGCAGATTCATCCCCCGCTTCACTTTTTTCAGAAGTACTTCTTTTTCCTCTGTGCTCAGTTCATCCAGGGGCGCCATCAGCACGAGATTGTCTCCCTTCCCGAGGTCGGCCTGGGTGAGCCGGTAGAAGTTTCGCTCCACTTTCATGCCCTGCTCTCCCAACAGTTTGTAAAGCGCTTCGAGCCCGTACTCGTCTGTGTATTGGGTTGAAAAGGTCGGGGCAAGCGCTGTCTTTCTTCCATTGTATCTGAGCATCAGGAAAAGATACAAACCCACAAAGGTTGCGACACAGGCAGCGATGATGAAAAACTTCTTTCTTTTCTTCATGAACTCATGCGGGTGATCGCACCCACGCCCTCCCCGATATTGGATTCATATTGCTGCATCGACCTTTCATCCAGCGTTTTCTTTCCGTAGGTGGACCGGTCAAACACATTGGTAAATTCAAAAACCGGCTGGGGCGGGAACTTTTTATCTGAAAGCAGGGTATAATATTCCCATGCAGTATAGGAGGGTTTGTAGGAGATCACCTTGCGCTCGTGCAGTAACAGGATGAACGAAAGATAATAATACCTGACAGCGGCTTCAAAGTTGCCCTCGGCCCGGGCTTTTCTTGCAAGCCCATTCATAGCGCCTGATTCTGTGGGATCATCTTCGCTCAACAGCCCTTTGCCGGGAATGAGTGGAACATCATCCGGTGTTTTTGTAAAATCAACATTCGAATTCATGCGCGCCATCAGGTACACCAATAAGACGATCATCAATCCGAAAAGGATCCACGGCGCAGAATCCATCAGTCCCCATTGATTGCGCAGTCCCCGGCTCAACATCCCATTTCTGCGGTAATCGATTTCGGGTTTCTTTTCCTTTTCAAACCGTTTGTCATTGAGAATCTCCTTCACAGCGCTGCTGGCAGAAGTGTCACTTTGACTTCCCCACGATTCTTCCAGTTCAGACCGGTATTCCTCTATCCGCTCTTTCAGGTTTCCTGCCATTTTCAAAGTATCCAGATAAGTGGTGTTCTGCCATCCGCCATTGGGTTCAAAGGTCGATTTCATCCATTGGTTGGAAACTTCCTTCTCCCGGCTCTTTCCCTGGTTGTCTTTATAAACAATCTTAAGCGTATCCGGCAAACGCGTCAGTCCAGCCATCAGGGAATCAGGCCGCCACGAATAAGGATGCATAACATCATTATCAACATCAGCCCTGTCTGCAATTTCATCCAGCAGGTCATAATATTCACTGAGTTTCAGGCTCTGAACCTTTTTCTGGGAAAAGGCAAAAAGGCTGTTTAAAAGAAACGCTGAAAGGATTATTAGTCGGGGCATTAGGCAAAAATAATTAAATTGAATCACTTTTAACGCCTGCACATTCAGCTAAAGTTTTGAAGATCTGCCACCTCACCCTGATGAACCCGGCCCTGCACAGCCGGATTTTTTACAAAGAGGCGCTGAGCCAGGTTGCTGCTGGATTCAAAGTAACCATTATCGGGCGCGACAAGGCCGCTACCGTTTGGGAAAAAGATGGTGTCACCATTGTTCCCCTTCCTGCATTTTCACGGCTAAGCTTCAAACGGTTCACCCTGCGCAAAAAACTCTTTCAGCTTGCCCTCGCGCAAAAAGCGGATGTTTATCAGTTTCACAGTCCCGAGCTGATCCCTGTGATCCTGAAACTGAAAGTGCAATTACCTGCAGCAAAATTCATCTACGACGTTCACGAAGACTATTACAAAAACATTCTCTTCGGCGGATACTATCCCAAACTTTTCGCAGGCATGCTGGCGCGGGGCGTGAGGAAATCTGAATTGCAGATTGCAAAAGAATGTTCAGGAATTTTTCTTGCCGAATCCTGTTTTCAATCCATCTTTTCCGGAGTGGCAACGCCCAGGATCGAAGTGCTGAATAAGTTCCGGCTGCCCGACGGGATGAAAAACCTTCAACCCAGTTTGCAGTCCCTGAGCCCTGAGCCTGTCGAAGGGTCGAAGGGCCCGCAAACTGAGGTTCCAACCCTGCTTTTTACTGGAACTATCGCCGAAAACTGGGGCGTCTTCCGCGCTGTTGATCTCTGGCAAAAGCTGAACCAGCTCGGGCCAGTGAAATTAATGATCGCCGGCCATGGCCAGCCAGAGCAAATCGTTTCCCGCCTCAAAGAAAAAGTCGCCGCAACCGGACTGGCAGACAAATTCACCCTCATCGGCGGGATCAACTATACTCCCTATGAGGAAATTGTGAAATGCATAGCAGCTTGCACAGCAGGTCTTGCGCTTTATTCCCTCCCGGAAAACATCCGCGAGCGCATCCCCACCCGCTTCTATGAATTCATGGCATTCGGCAAGCCTGTGATCTTCACTCAAAACCAACCCTGGGATGATTTGAATTCAAAACTGAAATTCGGTGTTTCGGTTCATCAACCATTTACGAATGCAGAAGTAAAAAATATTTATGCCCGGCTAACAGGAACCCTAGCCTTCCCAACCCTCCAGGCCACCGAATCAGATTTTTCCTGGGAAACCGAATCAAAGAAAATGATCGACTTCCTCGCTGGCCTAAGCCCTTAGATCCATACGTAAGACCCCGAAGTGGGTCAAATATTTATAGCCGTGGCGTTTTTACCTGCACCCGACCCCGAAGTGGGTCGAATCACATTATGCATATTCGACACCCTTCGGGGTCGCTTTTTGAAAAACATTACTGCTGCTATAAATATTTGACCCACTTCGGGGTCCAGGCCAGGGCCATCTATCTTAGACCTCAACCCTTTTCCGTTTTTCGCTTTTCGTTTTTCCTTTTACCCTCACCCCTCATCCCTTATTTCCTTACTTTTGCGGGTGCTCCATGGCAAAACCATATCCCTCATCATCCCGTGTTACAACGAAGAAGAAGGATTGCCCGTAGTATTGAAGAACGTCCCGTCATTTGTAGATGAAGTAATAGTCGTCGATAACAACTCAACCGATCTCACCGCGACCATTGGCAAAGATTCAGGCGCAAAGGTTTTCAGGGAAACGGAACAGGGTTACGGCCATGCCTATTTTAAAGGTTTTGCAGAAGCAAAGGGCGGGATCTTTGTGACGCTGGATGGAGACGGCACCTATCCGGTGGAAGAAATCGAAAGGCTGGTAAACCTACTTCTCCATGACGGTCTGGATTTCATCTCCGCCTGCCGGTTCCCGCTGCAGAATAAAAAGAACATGGACATCGTGAGCAAGTTTGGGAACTTTGTTCTCACGCTCATCACCAAAATACTTTTTGGCATGGGTCTCAAAGATTCCCAAAGCGGCATGTGGGTTTTCCGAAGTGAAATCCTTCCGAAGCTCACCCTCAAAAGCAAAGGCATGCCTTTCAGCGAGGAAATAAAAATAGAAGCCATCCGCCGCAAGCTGAAATTCAGGGAAGTCCACATCCCCTACCACCTGCGCTATGGCAAAAAGAAAATAAAGAAATTCCGCGACGGTGTCAGCAATTTGTGGTGGTTATTTAAACTCAGGTTTCGGAAATAATAATCACCCATTCAGATGTTGTTGGGGATTTTTTACTCAGCAGAATGGACGTTAATCCCCAACAATCAATCTTGCAGGTTATTTCCTTAACCTATAAGCCGCCAGCTCCATTAAACAAATTCTCCCTGAGAAAATCACTAAAAATCCCCGCAACCGTTTCAACCTTCAGAAAATCGCTTTTCAGGCGAAGCGCATTCGGATGGCTGTCCGTCACCACAATGGTTTGAAACAAACCTGAATCCTGCAGTTTCTGCTCAGACTTGCCCGGCAACACCCCATGCGTGGAAACGGCAGCAATGGTTTTCGCCCCCGCATTTTTATATGCATTCGCCGCCTGAATGAGAGATCCACCCGTGCGGATCATATCATCATAAATGATAACAGTTTTACCCTGCACATCTGCGCTCACTCCTGTGATACGCGTTTCATCTCCGCTCAACCGCTGCTTGAAAACAAAAGCAGCCTGCACTCCCATATCGTTTGCAAGCGATTCAACCCATTTTGCACGGCCTGCATCGGTGCATGCAAGAACGAAATCTGTTCCTCCCAGTTTGTGGCAGGCTTCAGTCACCACTTTTTTTCCATAAAGGTGATAAGTGGTTATGCCACCCTCAAAGTAATGAGGCAATCCTTCCGTGTGCAGATCCAGCATAGCGATCTGGTTGCCATTTCTTGCCAGGGGAATAGAAGAGATCAATTGAGCCCTGGTTTTAGCAGTCACCACTTCGCCCGGCAACACTGCCCGCTCCATCGTGGAATAAGCAAAATAAGGAACCAGCAGGGTGAGGCTTCTTGCTCCCTGCTTCACAATCGTGCTGGCAAGATCATAAAATTCAAGCGTGTCGGCATCTGTAATAGTGCCTCCCAGCAAAACCACATCCTGGTTCTGGACTTTATCCAGGATACGCTGATACCTTTCCCCGTCTGGGAATTCTTTCACTTCCACCTTTGCAAGCGGCAACCCTGCATCGGCGCTAATCTTTCCGGAAAGATCAGAATAGCTGCGAATTGAAAACAAAAGCGGGTGACCTGATTCGTTACTCATAAGCTCTTTGCCTTTTCAATCATGTTCAGTTTCCTTTCATTCAGCTTTTGCTCAAGTTCCACCGGATAGGTTTTGCCTTCTGCCAGAGAATCCAGGTATTGTTTCAGTTGGCTCAGGCAATGTGTCCTTGAATCTGTCAGCGACGGAGTTTTGTAAACCTGTTTCCCTTCCCTGATCACAGGAACCAGCAATTCAGTTGAATCCGCGCCTGCAATCTCATCTGCATTGCCAATGCCGGTGGGTTCATCAAACAACAGGTCTTTTATCCATTTCCCGTTTTGCGCATAACGGCGCACCTGCAGAATGCCGGGCGTTGTCATTTTCACCACATCCCCTGAAACCTTCACGCGGTAATTCCATTCTCCGTCGTCACTGCGGATGGCGCCTAACTTATATACCCCGCCCAAAGCAGGCTGATCCGCCGCTGTCACGAGATTCGTCCCGATTCCCCAAACATTTATTTTCGCGCCGCGGCCTTTTAATTCTTCCACCTTATATTCATCCAGATCATTGCTGGCCACTATCGCTGCATCGGTGAAACCCGCTTCATCCAGCAACTTGCGTGCATCAATGCTCAGCGCAGCCATGTCGCCTGAGTCGAGGCGAATGCCGCCCAGCTTGTGGCCAAGCGTTTGCAACAGGCAGCCAGCCTCAATTGCATTTGCTACTCCCTGGTGAGTGTTATAGGTATCCACGAGGAAAATGCAATTGTTCGGCAGAGACCGCGCATATTTTTCAAAAGCTTCCCGCTCGGTTTCAAACGCCATCACCCATGCATGTGCATGCGTGCCCCGCACCGGAATGCCAAAGCGTTTTCCCGCCAGCACATTCGAGGTGCCCATGCATCCGCCTAGGTAAGCTGCGCGGCTGGCTGAGATTCCGCCATCAGGGCCCTGCGCCCTTCGCAAACCAAATTCAACCACCGGCTCGCCTTGTGTCGCCTGGCAAATACGCGCCGCCTTCGTCGCGATCAGCGATTGAAAATTAAGAATATTCAGCAGCGGAGTTTCCAGCAACTGGCAATCGATCAGCGGACCTTTGATACGCATCAGCGGCTCATTCGGGAAAACGATAGTTCCTTCCGGAATCGCGTCCGCATCGCATTGCATAGAATAGGTTTCCAGGTATTTCAGAAATCCATCCTCAAACAAGGCAGACCCATCGTTGCCTTCCAGTGTCGCCAGGTATTCAACATCATCCTTTGCAAACCGGAACCTCGTGATGTATTCAAGCGCCTGCTCAAGCCCTGCTGTGACCGTATAGTTTCCCTTAAAGGGATGCTTGCGGAAATACATGTGGAAGACAGCCTCACGCTCGGCCATGCCTGTCTTCCAATAGCCATAAGCCATGGTGAGCTGGTAAAGGTCTGTGAGGAGGGAAAGGGAATCGTTGTAGAGCGGGGAAGATACCATCGGGCAAATATAGTCAGTAAGGGTGAACCGGTGGTTCGCCCAAACTCAATATGCGAGCCAGTGGTTCGCCCCTACCTTCCAACCAATCCCTGCAACCCCTTCTCCCCTTCCTTCATCAAATGGTCGTGGCTTTTTTTGAAAAGAGGACGGCCCAGGAAATTGCCGGCTTTCATCCACAACGGCTGTGTAGTTACTTCCCAATTGTGGCGGAGTTCAACGCCTTTGTCCTTTAATTCAAACTCCCAGCGCCCATGTCCTGTGAGATCGCCCCAGCATTTCACTTCTATGAATTTTAACTTCTCATAGTTGGTCGTATGTGTATAGAATTCAATAGAGACCGGGAAAAGGCTTTGAATGGAGAATCGGCATACAACGCCGGAGGGAGAATCCAGCAATTCGCATTCTTTGAAACCCGGCCACCAGGAATTCCAGGTTTCAGGATGGATGATGGCTTGCCATACTTTTTCTGCGTCGCCTTTGATCAGCCAGGTGTCGTGGAAATTGTATTTATGTTGGGTGCCACCTGCCATCTATAATTTAAAACTTGTTTTGAGCCTGTCGAAATATCTATAATCTATAATTTCACCCCAATGCAACTCATAACTCATAACTCAAAATTCATAACTTAACAAGTTCCATAATAGAATCAGTCGTGTACAGTGGGATGTTTTTTTCTGTGCGATAACCCGCTGAAACAAATAGCTTCTCCCATTCCTTAGCGGTTCTTTCTTTCCCCTCTCCTGTCAAAACACGCATCTGAACATCCTGGAAACGGGCAAGACTATATTCCCCTGGATCATCAGGAAGAATCTTTTCAATCACCAGCACCTTTGCTCCTGCCTCTGAGGCTTTGTGAATATTGCTTAAAATCTTCGCCCCGTTTTCATCGCCCCAGTTGTGGAGCACGTGGGCAAGAAGATAGAAGTCACAGGACTCCGGGACCTTTTTGAAAAAGTCCCCTGCCGTGAAGGAAACCCGTTCTTTCAGTTTTTGCTTTTCAAAGTAATTCTCGGCCGCTTCCTGCTGGTCCTTTTTGTCAAACCAAATCCCGTTTAAAGAAGCATTCTCTTTCAGCGCAGCTTCGAGGATCAGCCCGCCTGCTGCGCCCACATCGCAAACTTTTGTTCCGCCCGAAAAGGGATATTTATTTTTCATTGCATCGGCAACCGTAGCCGCTACGCCATCCATTGCCTGGTAAAAATCTGCTGCCGCGCCTCCGTCTTCCTCCAGCTTATTATAGAAGTTTCCTTTATAGGGATTGCCGATGATGGCATCATTCCATAGCTCATGGTAAACGGCTGAGTTCATAAAACTAACCGCACCTGCCCAGTTGGCTGTTTCCTTTGGCAACAACCGTTTGGACAGAACAGAATTGGAATAAGCTCCGCCTGCATCAATCTGAAAAATACCATTCATAGCAAGGAGATTCATCGCCGGGGCGACAAAGTCAGCACGGCCCTCAAGTTTTGCGCCGATCTCCTCCGCCTTGAGCGGTTTTTTTTCAAGTAGCTCCGGAATATTGTTTTGCACCGCCCAGGTCATCAATGGACTGAGTATGCCCAGGTTCAGGAATTCATACATCACCAGGTCAGGAGGCGATGCCTTGGAAAGCATTCGCATGAGCCCTCCCCTGAGCGGGATCAATTGATTCACAATTCCGGGAAACTCACGGCCAATATCCAGGGCCATTTTTTCCCAGCCTTTCATTACGTCCTCAAATGGATTCATAGTTTGTTTTCAACCCCTGAGTTTGCCGAAGGGTCTCTCCAAATTTCGCTGAAATAATGTCAGGTTCAAAATTGCCTGCAGCAGCAGCAGCAGCCAGTTTGCCTGAAATCACTGTAGCTTCCACACATCCGGCATTCAGACCATTGTCTGTCCAGTCACCGGCTAAAAACAAATTCCCATATCCGGAACTGCCTGCCCTGAGCCTGTATTTGCCTGTTCCTGCTTCTGAGAGAATATAAAGATCAGAACCCTCAGCATTGATGCGGTAATACTGGGCATCTATGCGTTCCTCTCCTTCCCTGTTTTCGGGATCAACCAGCAAATCCCACCTGGGTTGCCCGCCCGGCCCCACCCATCTTGGCCATAGAACCGCCGCAACACTTTTCAGAAACTTGATAGATTCTTCGCGGGCCTGCGGCAGAAAAGGAGCCTGAGGGTAACTGAGATCTTCTCTCAGCAATTCAGGTCTGAACCGGCCGCAAAGATAGGCGATGCCTTGCGTGCGCGGGTCTCCATTCTCATAGGTGATAAGATGGCTCATATCCGCCCAGGTATCAAAGGGCTGCTCAAAGGTGCCAACCAGTGGATTGCCAAGTTCGGGATAGTTCCAGCCGAGGCCAGTATGATTTTTGCGAAACCAAAGCTGAAGCGAGATCGTTGGGGTTGAGCCAACATGAGCCATCATTCTTTTCCAGCTTTCTTTTTGATTTATTATTTCTGCGCAGATCTTTGGCAATGCCGGAACCGGAATCCCAAGGATCACCGTGTCAAAATCCCTGCCTTTGCGCAATTGTATCTTCACACCCTTGCTTTCCCCGGTGAATGCCTCAAAATTCACACCTGATTCCCGCAAATCATCTCCATTCTTCAATTGATCATACAGGGGTTCTGCCGGCCAGCAGGGCAATCCATTCACATCGATCAGCGGGGCATATTCTTCTGAAATAATATCAGCCTGTCTGCAAAGAGATATTTCTTCAATGTCGCCAGAATGGTGGCCGGGGGTGAGCTTTTCCACTTTATGAAAAAACGAAAACTTTACGCCGCGCTTTTTGAGCACTTCATATAAAGGAGAGAAAACTACCTCTCCCATTCCCGCTTTCATTTTATAGTAATACGCGCCTTTGTAAGTGAGGGTCGCACGCAGTGCGCACTTCAATGCGGTTCCTGCCTCAAAAGTCCTGTCCTGGTTTCCGGTGAAAATAATACTGTAAACTCCCTGCACCGGGCTTGAATAGGGCGTTGTCTCCGGCGTATAACAATATTTTTTGAGCCAATCCCTGTAATCAAGATGATTCAGGACATCAAAATCATTCTCAAATAAATTCTCAGCGATAATTCCCTTGATGTTGGCCGAAATAAAATCAAAGAAGAGCCACATCCTGCGCACGCTGTCCTGGCAATGGATATGCTCCTCTACGACAGACCAGATAAATTCGCGTACCTGGTCGATCATGGCCGAGACAAAGTCATATCCCCTGCCCTCTTCAATTTTCTCAAGGAAGTTGCGGAAGAGATCGGCGAGGTCATAAAGATCCTGTTTCGTTTCATCAAACCCGATCAGGCTCATCACCTCTCTCATGTTGCCGGTGAGTCCTGCATTCACCTCTCTGAAAATCTTCTTCTCTTCGGCAGAATAAATCCCTTCCTTGTCAAGCGATACTTTTAACTGAAATTGGGTATAAGCCTGGATCATGAGACTGAATAACTCTCCCACCATATTCCACAGGGTTGGAAGCGGTTCCCTCGATCCGGGCGTTTTGGAATTGGGCGGCAGCTTGATGGGCCAGTGTTTCCACGACTGACCATCCATTTCCATGCTCACAAAGTGGTGGCTGGCTTCAAAAGCTTCGCGCCAGTAAGCAAGAGGCTCTTCAGGCCTGCGGTTATTTTCTTCATAGCATCTGCGGATGAGATCAAAGGCATTGTCATAAAACCCGAGCCAAACATGCAGGCCATGTTCCTCAATCCTGTTTCCTGCTTTGGGATTGCGCGAACTCGCCCCTTTGCCCCCAAGCCGCCATCCCATCTGGTAAACGGTGATGTCATATTCTTTTTCCCAACCCGGAACCGAGGTGAGCTCAAACACAGTCGATAGAGAACCAAGCCCCCCACCTAACACCGCTATTTTTTTTCTCGTTGACATTGAGAGGAATTATAGATTATAAATTTTAAATTATAGATCGCATTCGGCACTCGGCATTCGGCACTCGGCATTCGGCATTTCATTATCGCATTACCGCATTAAATAATTACCGCATTAACTAATTATCGCATTAAATCGGTGTTGACGTCCATATCTCCTTCCCCGGCACAAATTCAAATCCCCCTCTCAAATAAAAACCCACCAGCGCCTTCTGCCCATCCTTAATTCCCAGGGTTGCCCCGAAGTCGCAGGTGAGCGAGGGTTGGGGAAACCTGATCCTGTATTTGGATTGCAGAAGGCTTGCCTCACGGAACTGAAAATTGGTTCCGTAGTATTCAACGAGCGCCTGGAAGATCGCCTTATCTGTATTGAGAAAATCCCTGAATTGCTTGAGGGTGATAAATTTCATCTGGAATCCGCCCAGCATGGAAGCAATCTGGCTCAGCCCTAAATCATTGGTTCTCCAGGCGAATTCCTTCAGGCTATTCATCCATTTTCCAAATGGGCTCCTGTCTTCCTCTTTTATATTTTCCTTTTTTTCTTTATCATAATTTTCATCCTCGATCCTCAGCACCTCGCGCCAGTCTGCTATTTTGGAAGCATTGTCAATGTCATATACCCGCATCGAAAACCCATGAAGCGGGTGAAAATCCTGCAGGCCGTCTTCCATCGCCTTGCTGAACCTTGCAAGCACCTTTGGCATTCCGATCACCTCCCTGCCTCCTGCCATTGCCGCAGTATTATCGACATAAATAAAAGGCACAAAGGTATAGTTCACAGGCTTGCCAGGATTGCCGCCTGAATCATAAGACGTGAGCTTCACAAAGGTTCCGAAGATTACTTCGTTGTAATCAAGGCTTCCCTTTTTGAAATATTCCCTGGTGGTTGAATATCCCTGTGAATAGTGGCAATAGATCACATTCATGACCGGCAATATCGGCTCGGCTTTTACTTTGCCGCCTGAGGGTTCGTCAAACCATTTCACAAAATTTTCCTGCAGCTTGTTTTTGTCGCATTTAAAGGAGAAAAAATAAGCCTCGGAAAGTTCCAGCTTGAAGGGTGAAGGATAGACAATGTCTCCTCCATAGTCAATATAATCGGGGTAGTCGGCAATATTCATTTTGTGCGTGTGATTCTGGTAGCAGGGGGTTTATATAGTGAAATATGCATCAAAGTTCCCGGCTATGAAACGGTCGAACACATCCGGAACCGCAGAAACCTTGGAGGGAAGATCGTCGGGGTTGGGATTCAGCCTCACTTCGTGCAAACATCCGGTCGAGATCAAAGACGAACTTCCCTGGTACCGGAAAGCGGCCAAGGCTTCTGAACATTTGGCAGGGATGTTTCCCCTGTTCTGCTCGTTCAGCAGCACCTGCCGGGAAACTCCTTCGGCATTGAGACCCAGGTTTTGGCACACGGGATACATATCGCTTTCAATTGGAAACGACAATTTCACTTTCTCCGTTATGGGCATGAATCCCGAAAAGGTTGCTTGGTTTTCATAATATAAGATAGCCTGGTAAAATGCTTTATTAGTGCTCGCCGGCACCCTGAGCTGTTTCAGGTTCAGGAACTTTCCATTGGTCACGCTGGCAAGCATGCGCAGAACATCTTCTTTCAGCTTCAGCCGCTTGAGCTTTTCAGAAAGGAATTCAAAAGCTTTGTTTTCAGCTCCCCTTTTTGGCGGAATTTTCGTTGTACCGTGCGGATCGCCCTCCAGCTTCGCGATCATCCACACCTTGTCCTGTGAATTATGGGAAAACACCCGGATCGCCTGGGTTGAACAGGAATAAGGTTCCGGCGCCACTTTCATCACCAGCTCGCTGTCAGTGGTGGGAATTCCGAATAATTCCCTGGCCGCAGGGATGATCGCCGCTGAATTTGAGACAAAACGGTAAGGAATGAACCGGTATAATTCTCCTTTTTTCTCCCTCACAAGGAATTGAAAATAAAGCTCGGTCAGGCTCATCTGGGCGCTGCTTCCGTCCCATTCAGGATAAATGAGATCGGGACAACTGATGAAATTCGCCATCACCAAAGGAGCAACCGGGGAAAACTCAACTTCTGCTCCACCGAGATTGTTAAACCAACTGTCGCAGAGATTCTGCAGGCATTTAATATCCGTTTCGTAGTAGGAAACGGAATGAACTGCGTTATTAAATATAAGCGGTTTCAGAGGCACGATCTGTCCCGGCAACCTGGTATAATTGGGAAGAGAATTTCTGTCAACGATCATATATGAATATTCTTCTGGCTTTCGCGGATCAGCATTCAATTATCGCATTGCCGCATTAAAAAATTATCACATTAGAAAGGTGTGGAGGTCCATATCTCTTTCCCCGGGGAGAAACTGAAACTGCCTTTGATGAAAAAACCAAAGGGAACCTTTTGTCCATTTTTAATGCCAAGGTTTTTGGCAAAGTCGCAGGTCATGGAGGGTTCGGGAAACCGCACCTCATAGACCGAGTCGAGGATGCCCACCTCGGTGATGTTGAAATCGGTTGCCGAATATTCCACGATCGACTGGTAGAGCGCCTGCATGGGGTTTTCTGAATCCCTGAATTGCTTGAGGGTAACAAATTTGGATTGGAACCAATCGGGAAGCATTTTCCCTACCTGGGTGAGCGCCATAGAAGTTGTATCCGCTGCCAGATCCTTCGCAGCTCTCATCCATTTGCGAAAGGGGCTCACATCCTCAGGGTGTGTATGCACTTCGCTTCCCGATTTGTGCCTTTCCCCCTTTTTATCCGAATGCATGATCTCAAGCACTTTCATCCACCGGGCTTCTGTTTCATTCATAGCAAGGTCATAAACCTGCATACTAAACCCATGAAGAGGATGATCTTCTCCCGAATTCTTATCTTTTTGCAATTCAAATTTTGCAAGCATTTTAGGCATTCCGATCACTTCTCTCCCTCCTGCCATCGCGGCGGGGTTGTCCACATAAATAAAAGGAACAAAAGAATAGATCTTGCCGGGGAAAAGACCTTTACTATCTTCCGGAATAAGCCTCACCATAGTGCCGAAAATGATCTCGTCATAGCAGAGCCCGCCTTTGGTAATATATTCCGGGTCTGTTGAAAAACCGTCTGAATACCGGCAATAAATAATATTGACAAAAGGAGAGACAAGTTCGGCCTTGAACTTGCCGCCTGTGGGTTTCTCAAACCACGTGTCCAGGAGTTCTTTTAAAACGGTCCGCTTGCAGGGAACAGAGAAAAAATAGGCTTCAGACATTTCAAGCGTGAAGGGAGAGGGAAAAACAATATCTCCGCCATAGTCAACATAATCGGGATAATCTTTTGTTTTCATTGAGGGTATTAATTAGGAATAAATGCCTGAAAAGAATTTGCTGAAAGTATCTCCTATGCCTTCTTCGGGCGCCTTGTAATCGTCGGGGTAAGGATTGAGACGGGTTTCATGGAGAATGCCGGAAGAAGCCATGAAATTATCTGAGTGGAGTTTATACGAAACCAGCGCAGGGATGTGCCGGGTGTTAACTCCCTCATGACCGGTTACCTTTGACCTTGCCTTCTCCCCTTTCTTCGGCGCAACATTCAGCCCCAGGTTTTCGCAAACCGGGTACATATCGCATTGAACGGGGAAAGACAATTCCAGCGGGGCAGTAATGGGTTCAAATCCTTTTGCTACCACTCCGTTTTCAAAATAAATAACAGCCTGGTAAAATGCCTTGTTGGGGTCAAAGGGCATCCTCAGTTGTTTCAGGTTTAACCAATAACCGCCCGGAGAAGTAGCAATTAATTTAAGCGTAGAAGCAGGAAGCTTCATGCTTTTCAGCGGTCCCTTGATAAAATCAAATATTTTATCGTGAGCGTTCGGGTGTTTTTTGGGTCTGGTTCTGCCATTTGCAAACCCTTTGATCTTTGCAATCTCCCAATTGCGGTCTTTGGAGGTCGTGGAGAAATTGCGTATCGCATTGGTTCTGCAGGAGTAAACTTCGGTGATCGAAGTTGGGATCCTGATAAGGCCCTGGGTGCTCGGAATTCCATAGATCTCCCGCCCGAAGGGAATGAGAGATGAATTGGAAACAAACCGGTAAGGGGCAAACCGGTAATTCTTCCCCTCTGAGTCCTGCACCAGGATCTGGAAGTTGAGCTGGTCAATGTTGAAATTGGCTTCCTCTCCGTTCAGCTTTGTGAAACAAACATTTTCACAGGATTGAAAATCCACGATTACAAGCGGCACCAGCGGCTTAAATTTGGTTTTCATCCCTGGAAGGCTGTTAAACCAATTGTTACACAAAACTTCCAATGCCTCCATATTGGTTTGAAACAGGGAGATCGTGTGCACCGTATCTTTAAAAATATACGGGTTCACGGGGATAAGCTGGCCGGGTAAATGCGCATATCCGGGCAATTGAGTCCTGTCAAAAGTCATGGTAAAATTGAATTGGTTGGCGGTTTCGAATGCCTATATTATTACAAATTTTAATGATTCGCAAACCAGACGTTGTTGGGGATTTTTTACTCAGCAGTATGGACGTTAATCCCCAACAATCCATCTCGCAAGTCACCCCTCCGCTTCTCCATTGTTGCCTGATAACGCAAGGGAAGCAACTCCCATCCCTGCAGCAGACGCCCACGCGACAGTCTGGGAAACTGCTATTGGTAATTCATTCCCATAATATAGGATGCCAGCAATAGATACCACGCAGGCCAGCCCCAGAATGTTTGCCAAAAGGCGCCGCCCTTCGCGAAAGAATATTTGGAGATCGCTTTGTTTCCGGTTCTGGCCCTGCACCACGTTGTTCATCCAGTTAAAACCTGATTCAACCAATTGCAGGGAGGGATTATACATCTCCAGCCCTCTCAGCAAGGCATAATTCAGATCAAATTCAGAAAAGGCCCCGGCGATGGCTTTCCAGGAATGCTCTTTCAGGAAGGCCGCAGTTTCTTCCTGCGAATTATATTCAGGATCGAGATCGAGCAGCACCTGATCGATGGTGAATATGTTCTTATAATATAAATATATTTCAGGCCTGAGCCTGAAATTGTACCGCGAGGCAAGACGCACACTTTCCACGAACAGGTTGGCCGAGCTTTTATCGGCTGCCGTGGCCTGGCTGCTGCCCAGGGAATGGATATACAATTCCAGCTTGAGCCGGATAGCCCTGCGGATGCCTTCGTAATTTGAATTTTGTTTGGGAATGAGAATGCGGGTGAATAAAAGCGAGGCCCGGTCATAATCCTTTCTCACGAGGCAACCCAGGTATTCCATTTGCAGCGCGCGCATCTCCTTGTCCATATAACCAAGGATGCCAAAATCAACCATGCCGATGCGCCCGTCGGTCATCACGATAATGTTTCCCGGGTGAGGGTCGCCATGGAAAATACCTTTTTCAAAAATCGTTTGCAGGGTGATGGAATAAATCTGCCGCGCAACCACATTCACCGGAATGGGGGTGAGTTCGGGGAAAACAGATATGCCCTTGCGCTGTGCGGTAACAAGTTCTCTCAGCGAATACCCTTCCAGGAATTCCATGGTAAGCACTTTGTCGCCTGAAAACTTCCTCAGGATATCGGGCACTTTCAGCCAGGGCACATCTTTCCCATTCACAGCGGCAAGTTCGAGGTTGTCGGCTTCGTTGCGGTAGTTCAGCTCATTGGCCAGCACGCTCACCACTTCCTGGATCAGACCGGGAACCCCCAGACGGCGGTAACTCGGAAACCGGCTGATGACTTTTTTCATGAGGTTCATGAAAAAGATATCGGCGTTCACGCTGTAATCAATGCCCGGCCTTTTCACCTTCACGGCAACCTGTCTTCCATCAACAGTTTTTGCTTTGTAAACCTGGCTCAGCGATGCGGAGGCCAGTGGAGCATCAGCGAATTCGGGGAATATTTTCTCAATCGGCTCGCCCAATTCCCTTTGAATCACCCTCCTTGCTTTCTGGGTTGAAAAGGGCTGCACCCTGTCGAGCAACTGGGAAAGGGCTTCGCACTGCTCGGGCGAGAGATAATCGGGGCGGATGGCGAGGGCTTGTCCGGCCTTGATATAGGCGCCGCCCAGTATTTCAAAGGTGCGCTGGTAAAATCTGCCCAAGGGGAATTTCTGCCTGCCAAAAAGGGCCCGCCCAATGAAAAAGGGAATCACCCTGAAGAGGCACACCACCAGGATAAATAAAAACCTCCAGATGCAATAAAAGAAAAGGATGAATCCGTTCAGAGGAAATTATAGATTATAGATTTTAAATTATAGATGAAAAAGAGTTATGAGTTGCAACCCCTTCGCCTTTCGCCTTTGTTGCTATGAGTTCACGACATAAGGATCCAGCACCTTGCTTTCTATATCTCCGGAAAAATCTTCGAGAATTTCATTCAGCGCTTTGAGGTCTGCTTCAGCATCATCCGTTGCAGGCAATTCCATGAAAGCTTTCCAGAATTTGCCCATGATCTCCAAAACACTCTTTGCCGTTCCGGATAAAAAGGGACTTGCGCTCATCATCCGGATCGTGAAAGTTTCAGCCGCGGAATCGTAAAGAAAGCGATCCTGGTATTTCTGGTCTTTTTCTTTTTCTTTCTGAACCTCCCGCATATTCTTGCAGAACTCATCCAGCGCGTCTTTCACAACACTATCTTCAATTTTGCGGTCCCCCGAAAACCTCGATCTGAGCTTCAGAAACAATTCATTCAGTTCCACAAAAGTGGCGTTCTTAATCCAAACGGCTTTGCTGTTTGATCCCAATCCCGGAATGCTTGCAGAAAAGGAAAGCAGGGAGGCGCCCACTTGCCTGAACACCTTGTGAGGCAGAAAGAGATAATCGTCTAGTTCCATCGCGGTTGAATTTGAGGGAAAGATAGCAAAAATTGGGAATCTGGTCTTTCCCCAACCCCTCCGGAACTTCCAAAAACCGCCCTGGTACCTAAAAAAAGGGCTTTGGCGGGATATAAGAAGGACTTGGAGAGATATTATAAGGAGTTGGAGAAATATCAGAAGGACCTGGAGAGATATAAACCGGACCGGAGAAATATCAGAAAGGCTTGGAGAATTATTAAACCGGGCCGGAGAATTATCAGAAGGACTTGGGGAGATATAAACCCGGGCCGGAGAGTTATCAGAACTCCTTGGTGAATTATTGGAAGGAGCCGGCGATTTATCAGAACTGCCTGGAGAAATATTACAAGGAGCCGGTGAAATATCAGAACGGCTTGGTGAATTGTTAGAAGGAGCCGGCGATTTATCAGAACTGCCTGGAGAAATATTAAATGGAGCCGGCGAAATATCAGAACGGCTTGGTGAATTATTAGAAGGAGTTGGCGATTTATTAGAACTGCCTGGAGAAATATTAGAAGGAGCCGGAGATTTATCAGAACTCCTTGGTGAATTATTAGAAGGAGTTGGCGATTTATCAGAACTGCCTGGAGAGATATTAGAAGCAGCCGGTGATTTATCAGAACGGCTTGGTGAATTGTTAGAAAGAGTTGGCGATTTATCAGAACTCCTTGGTGAATTGTTAGAAGGAGTTGGCGATTTATCAGAACTGCCTGGAGAGATATTAGAAGGAGCCGGCGATTTATCAGAACTGCCTGGAAAATTATTAGAAGGAGTTGGCGATTTATCAGAACTGCCTGGAAAAATATTAGAAGGAGCCGGCGATTTATCAGAACTCCTTGGTGAATTATTAGAAGGAGTTGGCGATTTATCAGAACTGCCTGGAGAGATATTAGAAGCAGCCGGTGATTTATCAGAACGGCTTGGTGAATTGTTAGAAAGAGTTGGCGATTTATCAGAACTCCTTGGTGAATTGTTAGAAGGAGTTGGCGATTTATCAGAACTGCCTGGAGAGATATTAGAAGGAGCCGGCGATTTATCAGAACTGCCTGGAAAATTATTAGAAGGAGTTGGCGATTTATCAGAACTGCCTGGAAAAATATTAGAAGGAGCCGGCGATTTATCAGAACTCCTTGGTGAATTATTAGAAGGAGTTGGCGATTTATCAGAACTGCCTGAAGAAATATTAGAAAGAGCCGGCGATTTATAAGAACTGCCCGGAGAGATATTAAACCGGGACGGAGAAATATCAGAAGGGAGTGGGGAGATATAAAACCGGGACGGGGAAATGTCAGAAAGGCGTGGAGAGATATAAAACCAGGACGGGGAAATGTCAGAAGGGCATGGAGGAGAGTGTTTCAAAAAGTGTGTCAAAGTAGGATGATTTTGCAACATCTTAAATTTGAAACACATGGCAAAAAAAGCATTTGATTTCGAAGCCTTCAAGAAGGAGGCCGCCGAAAAACTGAAAAAAGGAGACAGCCTTTTGGGCAAAGAAGGCGTTTTGACTCCCTTGCTGAAGGAGTTTCTAGAAGAAAGCCTTGATGGAGAGCTGGAGGCTCACATCGAGGAAGCCGAGGACCCCAACCGCAAAAATGGCAAGGGTAAAAAGCGGGTAAAGACCAGCATGGGTGAGGTGGAGATTGAGACTCCACGAGACCGCAATGGCACATTCGAGCCCGAGATGATTCCGAAACGTCAAAAGACCTTAGGCGTGGATCTAGACCGTCAGATCATTGCGTTGTATGCCCGTGGTGCTTCTTATGGCGACATCCGGGATCACCTGATGGATATGTATGGCATTGAAGCCTCAACGGCCACTATTAGCCGTGTGACTGACAAGATTCTGCCGCTGATCCAGGATTGGCGAAGCCGGGCGCTGGAGGCAGTTTATCCCTTCGTGTGGCTGGATGCGATTCACTACAAAGTCCGCCATGAGGGCCGCGTGATGAACCGTGCAGTGTATTGCGTGATCGGTCTCAATCAGGATGGCTATAAAGAACTGCTGGGTCTTTACATAGGCGAGAACGAAGGCGCCAAGTTTTGGCTTTCGGTGCTGACGGATTTACAGAGCCGGGGAGTGGAAGATATTTTCATTGCCTGTATTGATAACCTGACCGGGTTTGCAGACGCAATTGAGAGCATTTATCCGCAAACAGAAGTTCAACTTTGTATTGTTCATCAGGTGCGCAACTCTCGCAAGTACCTGGCATGGAAAGATGCTAAGCCCTTCTTCCACGATATGCAATTGATTTACCGCGCATCTACCAAAGAACAGGCTGAGCGTCATCTGGATCAACTCGAAGCAAATTGGGGATCGAAGTATCCCAAGGTGATCGAATCCTGGCGCAAGAACTGGGACCGATTGTCGAGTTTCTTCCGCTATACCAAAGAAATCCGAAGGATCATTTACACCACCAACATTATCGAAGGCTTCCACCGCCAACTGCGCAGTATCACTAAATCAAAAGGTGCGTTCCCCTCCGAGGAATCTCTCATGAAGTTACTGTTCCTTGCTCAAGAGGACATCTGTTCAAAATGGAATCGGCCCGTCCACAACTGGAATCAAACTTTGTCTCAACTATCCATCCTCTTTGGAAGCAGGCTGAAACTCAATCTCTGATCTACCCAATTGACTTGGTCAAACACAATGATTAGTTTTACGATACCACACCAAGAACGCTTCAAGGACAGGGGGTGGAACCTTCCATCCTCTGCTTTGAAGAAATGTTTGAAAAATGTGGTCTTTATTTTATGTGTCCCAAATGACACACTTTATGTAACACTACCGCATGGAGAGTTATAAAACGGGGCCGGAGATTTATTAGAAAAGCTTGGAGTGATATAAAATGGGGCCATCTCAATTCCCTCACGAATATAGGGTTTGAATGTTTTAAGCTTTCCGTAAGGATCTCTGTATTTAGTACCCTCTTCAATTTTGGTCTGGACGATATTAGCTTAATCCTATCTCATAAATCAGGATGCCCTTTTCTCATAATGGTTTCCATGGTTTGCTTTTCAATGTTTGCCAGCAGCCAGACTTTTAACTCAAAAAGGCCGGTTAAAGACGATTTCTCCTGGACCAACTTGCACTCTCCCAATGCTTTTTTAAATAAATCCACCTGTTGCCTGTAGGTTTCAATCCCGCCAATGGCATTCGCGAGTTTCAGCACAATTTTGAACATTGCCCCTGAAGCCGTTTTCTTTTTTCGGGAGGCAGATCTGGCCAGGTATTCTACGGTGTCAAATTCTCCTTTATTAATATAGATAAGGATTTCGATCAGCCGGGCCCCGTCGGTTATATCGCCCCGCTGGTGCTGGACAGGAAGGTTTCTGATAATGTTAAAATGGCGCAGTGCTTCAGTTTCAAGCCCTGCCAGAAAATGAAGTGACCCTAAGTTGTAGCGCAGGGTCAGGGCAAAACTTGAGATCAAATGCTGGCAGTAAGTGATCATTCCCTTCTCAAGTGTGGAACTTCGGTTGAGCGCAGCCTGAAACTTTCCGGTTGCAAGGGCATATCTCAGCCATAAATGATGGTTGTTGAAAAATATCCAGGCTTGTTCTGCTTTATCCGCGACCTCAACCTGGTCAAATTTTTCAATCCATTTTTCAATTTGATTCAGGGATTTTAACTGTAAAGAAATATCGGAATAAATCTGCACAGTTTCGAGGTATTGCCGGGGGGATTTGCGAATCGCCTCTCGTTTTTTGTCCCATTCCTTCAGAAGACTGAGAAATGCCTTTTGGGCTTCGGAGTATTTTCCCAACAAAAGGGCTGCAAAAGCCTTGCAGAAATAATAGTTCTTTAAGGCAGCAAAATGGTTGGGAGGTGGTGGGACGGCAAGTTCGGGTGCATTAACCAGTCTTTTTACTGCTTTATCCGGTCTATTTGAAGGTGCATTTGAATAAACAACAAATAGCATCTGCAATTGCGAAAGAATATCCCGCAGTCTTGCATCATAATAATGAGCCTTCAATGCCATTTGCTCCTGCTCTCCGATTTGCACAAGGGTTTCGAGAGACCGCCCTCCTCCTTTTGATTTTATGAGCCTGCGTTTCCACCTCAGAAATTCTGCTTCATAAGCAAAAGCCTCCATGGATTGGGATAATTTTATTCCTTTCTGAACCAATTTAATTGCCAGCTCCGGCAAGCCTTTCCCATGCAGCCATTCTGCCTGGTCAAGCATTCCGCGCAGTTTCCCTTCCGATGATATTTTCCATCCGGAGTGGCTCAGAACTCCAACAATGCTATGAAAAAGGTATGATTTTGCCGCGCTCAGGTGGGCATCGGTGATATGCCGCCCCAAGGCAAGCCTCACTTTTTGGTTATCAAAGGTGTTTTGCTCTGAAATAGCCCTAAAAATCGAGTGGTAAAGGTTGTTATCAGAATGTTTGTGCCGCAGGGTATGGCGCTCAACCAGCCGCTTTTCGGTTGGATCAAGGCTTTTAATCAGCCTGAAAAGGTCATCAGAAGCTTCTCTGCCCACAATATGATTTGTTGAAATAGAGCACAGTTTACAAAAATTTCATATATAATAAAGTATTGGGTGAATCAATTGATTCTGGTTGATAATACTCCTGGAACAACCGGAATTGCCATTCATATTTAGAAAACCATTGCAGAATCACTTCATTTGATGAAAACTTCTTTTATTGGATGTCTCCAGAGAAATTTCCTTTCCAGGGCCTAAGATTTTGAAAGAATCCAATTTGTTGAAATATAAAATATTTGATTGGAAGGCCTTGTTCCTTTTCGATATGTTTGAGGCATGAAACAATTAGAAATCACCATTTAAACCTCAACGGTATGAAAAAAATCTTTTTGCCCCTGTTTGCCGCAGCCTTGCTGTTTGTTCTCACTTCCTGTGGGAAGAAAAACACCCTCAACTCCGGTCCAGATGGCGTTTGCCTGGTCTGGGAGGGCAACAAAACTTGTCTTGAACTCTCAGCAAGCATTCAATCGCTGACCCTACAAGAGGGAAAACCCGTATTGACCGCTCTTGGGCTGGATACTGATTCAATGAAAATTCAGTTCCCCCAATATGAGGCCCAACTGAAATTGACAAAGGAGCCTGTCACTGTTGAACAAAAAAACGATTCCCTTTTCCTTATACAATCCGGAAAAAAGATAGGCACAAAAGCCAAACAGGGTTTCCTGATCTGGAATGACGGTTCAGGCCAAGCTATTGTGATGCAGTTTGTTTCCAAACCAATTCCCGAGGAACAAATTACTATAACCAGGGGCAATATTTATTTAAACGGAAAGGGAATGGGCCGGCTGGCGGTTGCAAGGTCACGTTATCTCAAAGGAGGTTACATCATCACTGACTTCACGGGGTATCCCAATTTTGTACCTCCGGACAGTAGTCATCGCGATGATCTGCCCATGCTCTTTTCAAATGCGATTGAGAATTCTGATTCAACCAATAACACTGGCGGTACCATGCTGATCAATCTTGACAGTTTTGTTTCTGAAACTTCGCTAACCGAATGCTGCCTTGAAAAACAACAAATAGTGGTTCCTTTCCCACCACCCGATTATGATTCTTTAGATGACCTTGAATTGATTAATGTTTTATTTAGAGATATCCTTTGTGTTATCAAGACCGGTCATAAATATACAATCCGGAATTGCCAAAAAAATTCCCAACAGGAAGTAAACACCATTAACGGTGATATCTATTATTATATAGATGATGATTTTGAATTTGTCGTAGTTTTCCAGGGACCGCCACCGGTTCTGCCCGGTGATGACCAAACTCAGGAATAATTTAATTTTCCCTTTCCTGACCCACAAAGAAATTGCGTCCACCCCAGAAAACCCACTCTTAATCCCCTCACCCATCTCTCAAATCACTGCCGCTGTTCCCCAACAGCGGCAGTCTGGAGAGGCTTACCCTCAAAATAAATAAAGCAACAAACAGTGGAGGTCAGAAACCACTTTAAAAAACGGTTCTGTTCCGGAAGAAATTTTCCGGAAGGCGAAACCGAAAAGCCTTATGAGTAGGGAACAAATAATAATTAATATGGAAACCAATAAAGATTCAAAAACAAATCTGCCGCCTGTGGCTCCTTGTCCTGATCCCATGACCGTCACGCTGACTGCAGAGCAGTCCAATGTTGTCACTGCTGATTTCAATGCAGCCCAGCTTGCCAACTACCAGGGAGAGCTTGGATACAACAGCCCGAACAAGGCCTATGCACACACCTTTGAATGGAAACCAAAAACCCGTTGCTGCCAGGTCACTAAAGCAGTGCTGAAAGTGGAATTGAAAGCCATTCAACGCGGAGCGTCGCCCAAAAGCGCTGATTCGGGCAATGACCGCATTGCAATTGTTAGTTCAGGCGGTGTGAGCATACCTCCTTTCAACGAGCCTGTTTACGACCCGAATGGCACCTTCCCAATCCCTGCAGGAACGCTGGCAACCAAAATCTGGTCCCTGCAAGGGAGCGATTTAAATAAGCTGAACACTGCACATACCCTCAGTTTTTTTGTGCAGGATGACAGCTCAGTTTTGTCGGCAACTCTGGTGCTCACGATTTGCTGCCTTGACAAAATAGGCTAAAAAAAAACTTAAGTAATTGCGATTATTGACAAGTGACCGTCTCCAAATGGCTTTGGAGACGGTTCTTTTTTTGGAAACAGGTCTCTGGCTGTGATACTTCATCTACCACACAAAATTCAAAACCAAATTCCCAAAACACTCATTCCTGTTCCCATAAATCACGCTGCGGATTGAATTCACCGTTAACCTGAATTGCGTATTCAGATTTTTCAGAATTCTCACCCCTGCATTAAGGGTAGCTCCCGCTTTGGCATCCTCCGGTGTCTGGCCCAGATAATGAAATTCAAGCCCGGTAATGATTTTCTTTTTAATCATTCCTGTTCCGGCAAGGGAAACTCCGGATTGCTTCAGGGTTCCTGCACTTGGAGAACTGTTCCTGAAGAAAGTAAAGGTGAGGTTCATTCCTTTTGAAAAAGCGATCGTATGCATCAGCATAAGGGAAGTCATGTGCAGGTTGCTTTTCCAGAATTCATCCAGGATGTTGTATTGGCTGCCAAAGAGTTGTGTGTTGCAGCTCACCTTGGAAAAATTGTAATTATAAGAGGCCCCTGCCGTGATCATTTCACTCGCAAGCCGCGCAGGCTGGCCCGCAAAGGAACTGAAATCGCTCACCTGCGTCACGGGCAAATACTTTATCCAGAGAGAGGGCAGTTTCGGCAGGTTGAGCGTCGCCTCGGCGCCAAAACCTTGCAGAGTAGTGGTGAAATCTTTGGAGCCAGGCAAGTTGTCATTTCTTATAAAACCCTCAAGATGGTCAGGCAGGCTGTCAAATCTCATAAAACTTCCAACGTTGTCAGTCACATATTTATAAAACCCGCCGGCAGAGAACCTTTTTCTCCAGAGCGATTGATTCAGCTTCACTTCATAGCGAAACTGGTCAACCATCAGATAGGGCGCGGTGAAGGAAGTATAACCTGGTCCGGTATAACTTAAATTACTGCTCATCACAGTATTGCCATTGAACAGGCGCAATTCAGACCTGATCAGCCCGGCAAAATCAAACCGCGAGCTGGAATTGACTGCAAAATTCATTTTCCGCACAACGCCCACCACTCTTTCAAAATCTTTATAGAAATCAGAAGGGAATTCAATCGCATAGTTATCCGCATTCGTGGCGCTCCCATTGATCTCCATCTGGGTCACAAATTTCTTTTTGAACAAGGCAAGCTGCATATCGATCCCGAGAACCAGGTTTTGACCAGGATTGAAAACAGTTGAGTCAATCGGAGAAAAGGAAACATTGCCCCGGTCGGTAGAATTGAGATAGGAGAGAATGAAATGCGATGCATTTTTCTTGCCGATTCCAATACGCCCTGCAAGCAAATCCCGCTTGAAAACATAACGGTTAAAGGTGGAGTCAAAACCAGGGTTGCGGATGACGCCGCGCGTAAATGCAAAATAAGCGATGCCCGGATTCCACTCCACATTGATGCCCGTCGAGCGAACCCCATTCATCGTGAGCGGCGTATAAAGCGGATAAGAAGTTCCTACACTCAGGCTTTTCAGGCCGCCCAGCGCATTCGTCGCTGGATTACTCATGCCCAGCTTGCCCAGCATTTCTTTGCGATACCGCGGATCGCGCATCATTTGCATATAGCCTCCCCTTTCCAACTGCGCCACCCTTTCCTTCTGAGCCAGCAATTTGTCCGAGCTCTTTTTCGCCTTTTCGAGCTTTTTCATTTGTGCCTGTGCATCTTCATAAGCGGCGGCAGTAGTGAACTGAAATTTCATTTCATTATAATCCTGCCGGGGAATGGAATCCTTTTTGGCTTCCAGTTCCTCAATCGTGGCAACGCCGTATTTTACACCCAACTCCTCCAACCGCTTCTGATCCATAGCTTTTTCGAGATTCGCCATTTGCTTTTCCAGCGAATGATAAGCCTCCGCCTTCGCAATCTCCTCCATCGCCTCCGGGGAAGACAAGTTTTCCTTCATCTCCTCAAAATTCTTATTTTTCTTGTCCAGGAATTTCTCCTTCATGGCTTCCATCTCCGCCGATTCTTCAGGCTTCATCTCTTCGATCTTTGACATCGCCTTTTGATCTAACAATGTCCCGAAGTAATTGCAATCAAACAGCAAACCCACCTGCGTCATAGGTTGCCGCCCCGGCCCCTGTTCCGTGCTGAGCAGAATAGATGCCCCAACAGGAATAAACCCGCCGAATACCAGAGTGGGATTCGCCTCAAGCCTGTTGTAAAAGGGCTTCTGTTCTGACTGAAACCCCTGCGGGTTGTTGAAGGCCGTAGTGAGCCTCGCTGTGCCAGTCGTGCTGATGACTTTCTTCATTTCAAACTTTCCGGAATCAACTTCCGTGAAAAAGGTGAGGATATCGCCGTTCACCGTGAATTGCTTTCGCTTCAGTAGCTTGTTGCTTTTGTTTTCTCGGTAGCTCACTTCATAGCTGCCATCCGGCAGCGTGTTGCTGGTAAGTTCATTGGTAAGCGTCTGCGCAGGACTGAAACTTGAGTTGAGCGTCCTCACCTGGTTGTTGTTGAGCAGCAGGTAGGGCGACAGGACTTCGTAGATGACCTTTTCCCCAGCGTTGGAAAGGGAGAGCCTTAGCTGGATTTCCTCCTTTTCTTTGGTGCTGTTGGTTGCGATGGTGATGTTCCAGAATGTGGGGAGGTCTTTGGTGATGAGGTTTTCGTGGAGGGTTAGGGTGTATTGGGCTGGGGAGAATTGGCGTGTTAGCAAAAACAAGAGGAAAAATATTAATAATTTAATAATTCTAGAAAAAAACAAGTATGTGTTTTTTTCAATAGCTGAATATTTCTTCTTACGATAATAAATCATTTTAAATTTCTTTTTAATTTCGTCCCTGTTTTACTTTCTAAAAAACCTAACGGTTACTGAAGTTTTTTCCTCGTTTGGACCATTAAGGCTAACATAGTTTCTTTTCACACTTTTATCTATATTAGAATCTAGTACCTGGTTGACCCCTTTCATAAAAGCAGCGTATCGTTCTTGATCGCCTGAACAATACTCAATGTTGATTGATCCAATAGCCGAAATAGAACCAGAAGAAAACCCATCCTTAATAAATCCTGCAATCATATTGTTAGCATATTCAATACCTTGATCTGTAACATCAGATAATTTCGAAGTTGACTGTTGAGTACGATCCCCACCACTATAATTAAGAGAAAGTGCTAAACTAAATGGATTTACAGCACCAATTAATTTTTCTGGTAAATCCAGATTTTTACGTGAATCGGGTTCATCTACTGTAATCGCATATCCCTTAATTTCTGATTCATCAATTTTGAGTTGACTAAACGGGGAAACAGCGACTCGGTCACCGATGCCGTGAGAACCAGTCGCTCTTTTATCACGATTCTGACCTGTGAGCATTTCTATCTCATCTTTAGAAAAGTATTGTCGATAGGGACCAGTTCCATTCACATAGTTCGCGTGCATTTCATTTACTTTCACAATTACACTTTTGAATGTAGCAGCCTTGTCCGCTGGCATACCATCTACAATGTAATTAATGTCTTCTTCAGTTAAAGTAGACCATTGACATATCCACGCCGGCTCTAATCCTTCAACCTCAATAGCAGAAATAACAATATTGCCCGAAAATACGTATGGAGAGTAGAATGAATACTCAGCAGCCAATGGATCCCGCGTAAAAAACCTACCCAACCGAGCGTCATACATTCTAAAGGAAAAATTAACACTGTTTCCCTCGCCCAAAACCTCATCATCTCCCTCCTGCCTTTGAAACCCAAACCGATATCCCTCCCCCTCACTATTCCTCCCCGGCATCACCATCCCAAATGCATAATAATCCTGTGCACTCAATACATCCGCCGAATAAGTAATCCCATCATCCGAAGCAGACGGTAACTTCCTGTCGGTAATCACCCCCAACACATTCCCAAGGTGATTGCTCAACTCATACCGTACAAACCCACGACACCTCACAAAATGCTCCTCACCCTGGGAGATAGCAGATACCGGATAATTCCCGGGAATCGCAAAAGTCACTGTAACTTCAGTTGTCGCGGGATTTGTAATTTGATCAACGCTGGCATTATCCCCAAGTGTCATCTCCAAACCAACACTGTCAATTCCAAGCCGGCTACTCCCATAAATTTCAACTTCCTCCAAATAAAGTTTTTTATCTGTAGAACTATGGTCCAGGGGTACACTGTAAACATAAGTCGCCATAATGTTCCCCTGTGCATCACGCACATAAAAGGTGCTTGCATTCTGGGCTTCCGTCCCTCCCGTCACTTCTTTCTTCACGCGGTTGCCCAGCGCATCGTATTGAAATGAAATATTCATTCCGGTGCTTTTGTTCACGGCAGCGATTTTATTCTGCAGGTTCCATTTTATCGATGAAATGTTTTCAGCGGCATCACTCACGAGGTTGCCGATCAGGTCGTATTGGTAATTGGCTTTGGAGATTTGTTCATCAATATCCACGTCATAATTTCCTTTGGGAACCTCGTCGTACACGTAAGCAAGTTTATTGGTGGGCGGAATTTCACCTTTAGGGTCGTAAATACCCTGATTAGCATTGTAATAATAATAATCCATTTTGTCCATATCGGGCAGTGAAGCCTTTCCGTTTCTGACCTGATTGAGAATATTCCCATCGGCATCGTAGGTAAAGGCGCTTCGATAGGCATCTCCTGGAAGCATTGCTATGCTATGGTTCTCAATGGTCCATGCCTCTTGCCCCATGATGCGGTTCAATTGGTCATATCTATAATTAAACCCATTGTTTCCAAGGGTTTGAATCTGTGTGTACATGCGGCTGATGTTGCCGTTGAATAATGCATTAACAGTTCCGGCTTTCTGCGCCATGTCTTTCAGGACATCATTGCCCGCGATGGCAGAATAATCCCCGGGGAAATATTCAAGCACATAGCCAAAGGCATCCTTTGCCACAGGTTGGTGTATGCCCTTATAGCCGGGTCCGGAAAATTCAAGTTCAACCAGTTCCTCGCCCTCATCGACAGGAGAAGGTTTAAACTGAAATACATACCCATCCCGCCCCATGTCGGCTTCAGGGGTTTCGGTAGTCCCGTTCACCCCTTTGATCCAGCCCTGCAGGGTATAGAGATAATCGAGGCCCTGCACTTTATCAGTTCCGTATTCGGTGCGTGCGAGGGGGCCATGCCGGTAATACATATAGGTGGCATCGGTTTCCCAGATCAGGCCGTTGGCGCTGGTTTTCACTTCAGTGAGCCGGTTGGCCATGTCGTATTTATATTTGTGAAAAAACTGATCGGGCTGGTTCCGCTGGTAAATCACCGCGTTCACTTTCCCGCTTTGCAGGTCATATTCATATTCAATGGTTTTATCGCCGATGATTCCATTGAGGTAATCCTGGATGAGCTTATAAACATTGCCCTCAATGTCATAAGTGTAATGCGTGGCATGTAGGTATTCACCCGCGTTCAGCTTCTCTGCATTTTCAAAGCTGAAAATGGAAGCTACCCGTTTGCGCAGGTTAGTCTGTCCCTTTGCCCCAAACTTTCCGGCGATGGCCTTGGAATAAGATTTGTCGTATTGGGTGAAGGTGATTTCAGTGCGTTCATTCAGCCCATTGAGGAAGGCTGCCCAGATGTTGTAATCCCGGACCTTCACCGGAATGTCTTCCCCGGAATTCAATTCCCCGGTTTCGACCATGCGGCCCAGCTTGTCATAAAGCGAATAGCTGTAAAAGTTCACTTCCTCTTTTTGTTGTGCATTTTGCGAAGCAGCGATCCTGCCCAGCTTATCATAAAAAAAGTTGCTCACTCCTGCATCGGGCGTGCTTTGCCAGATCAGCTCATTCAGGGTATTGTATTGATAGATCGTGGTTTTATAATGTTCGGGTCGGATGTTCTCAGAATAGCCCGCCTTCCTGGATGCCTGAACCTGCAATACCTCAGCAGGATTCAACAGTTTCACTCCTGCGGGGGGAACGGTTTTCACGAGGTTGCCTGCCTGGTCGTAAAAATATAAAGTATAGTGGTATTCTTTGGCAATATATTTCACAGAAAGGTTTTCCAGGGGAGCCATGCATTTGGCGTAATATTTTTTTAACAAGTCCGCCTTCAGGCTGTCCACCCAATGGTTATACCGGGTCTGTGCATTTAATCTCGCGGTAGCAAGCAGGAATTTTACGCATCCGTCTTCCAAAGCGGTCTCCTGCATGTCGGGAAGCGAATCACACAAGGAACCAGGCATGGGATTTCCTTGGGCATCTTCACAGCAAAAGTTTTCGGCAACAGCCTGGTTGATCGCCTGGCTTTGCGCAAGGAGGGCATTGGCAAACTGACAGGGATCGTCTAAATCGGTTATTGTCGTGGCATCAAAAGGAATGCCTTCATCGCTCCATGCTTTCATGATATTGTCAATCCCTGTGCTGAAACAGCTTTGCTTGTCCGCATAAAATATCGAGCAGAATCCAAAGGGCGTATGACAGGGAGTGAAATGCAACCAATTTAAAAACAGCGGCAAGGCAGACCAATGCTCATAATCTTCAGACCCGATGCACCGGCTGTTACAACCCTCAGAGGTTGCTTTAGCATTCATATTTTTCTGAAGCAATTCATTTTTGGCTGAGAGATACAAGGTGCGCAGAAAGGTCCATTCAAGATCGGCAAGCCTGCGGTCTGATTCAGTGGGATTCGGAGGAAGAAAGCCAAAGGCACGTTGAGAAAAATAGTTTTCCGGCGCCTCGCAAGGTGGGCCATTCAGATTTATAGCAGGTTTCACCCCATTGGGCATTGTTTTCGGGGAAGACAAGGCACAGCGCGCCATTTGCATAGCCAGTTTATCAACAGGACCCGCTCCCGGTGGACAGCCATAGTTATTGAGCTTCTCGAGCAGGATCGTTTTCAGGTTATGCGGATCGCCGTTCTGAAACAAGGGGTCTTTATCGACCAGTTGCTGGTAGGGTTTGGAAGCAGTTTTGGGTGGCAGGCTTCCTTCAGTCACGTATTGGTTGGTGATGGCATCGTGGATGTATTCGGTTGAAAGGATCTGCACGTCGAAATCCAGGGTTGCATCTATGTTGGGTTCATTGCACCATTTGTACATGCAATTTTCAGGATGCAGGGAAATCAAAGCCTCTGCAAATTCAGGCTTCCATTTCGCGAACAGTTCGGTATAAGAACTGAACTTGTTGGGAGCCAATAAATCATTGATCGTTTCGAGTTGGGGGCGGTCCGGCAAATAATTGCGGGGGTTAAAAATAGATAAAGGATATGCGCTTGCATTAACGTTGTGTTTCTCATCCATATCGAACTGGGCATATTGTCCTCCCGGTGTAAGATGTGAAATCATCATTTGCCTGATGATGTCGCAGCGGTTGGGCGCCGGCTTGCAATATTCAGGGTCGCACGTTTCGGTCTTCTCCGGCGGCTCCTTGCAAGTGAGGCAACTGCGGTAGCAGTCCATGGTGTCCACTTTAGACAGTTCGTCCGTTAGAATTTCATTCCATTTTGACTTGCAGGTGTCTTTGAAGACCTCCGCGATATAGGCGTTTGCAGCAGCCGCGTTCACCGTGAGCTTTTTAGTGAGGGTATAAGTGCCGATATCTAGCAGGAGCGTATCTGGTTTAACAAATTGAATGGTGTCGTTGTTGCAGTTGAGATCAACGGCATTCAGTTCCATCAATTTGCCAATGGTACCTGAAAAAGGCATCAGCGTTTTCTGATCACAGCTTTCATTGTGGCGCAGGGTAATGGTGAGGTCATAAATGCAATCGAGACAAACGTTTTTCCCATTGCAGGTTATTTCCTGCAGCATTTCAGGGAGCATGGTGTAATTGAAAATGTAACGGGTATCGTCAGCCGACACCATGAACTGGTGTTCTACGATCAGGGTGTGATCAACCTTATTGGTTTGAGTTTTCTCATAGAGGGAAACGATAAAGGTATCTACCTCTTGTTTAGGTAGCGGATCAAGATTCTCAGGCGAATTTCCCGCCAAGGCGGTCGCGATCGTTTTCCCTTCCGGATTGAGGTAGGTTACTGCCACCTGCCCGTTGGGATCCATCACTGCATTTTTCTGGTATCGCATTGCATCCCCTGCTTCAGTGCCAAACAGGCGGTCCAGTTCTTCCTGGTTGGGCGCCGCATAATAAAAACGTGTTTCATGGCCTCCCTGCCCAAACTGGAAAGTTTTTCCTACACCGCTTTGTGCGGCAATCCTTCCGGTATTATCCTGCAGATAGCTCACCTGCGTGAAGGGGAATTTTTCAGCATCTGGAATAAAAGCATTGAAACCCAGCTTATCGGGATTGTTGGTAGAATAATAGGCCGAAGCGCTCATGATCCCCGTGAGCGGGTCAGGCAGGGGCAAAAGAGCATTGGTTTCCGGACAGGTGTAACCGGCTTTATCAAAGTCTTCCCAACAGTAAGATTTTTTAGTTGCCTCAGAAATATTCAGCCGGGGAATAAATTGAAGGATCTCCGAATTGGTTGGAACAGGCAAAATGGTCACAGCCGCCCTGCCCTGAAAATCATAAACGGTTTCGCCTGCGATCACTTCCCGCTTTTTATTCCATCCCGGTTGCGCGCAGCCTGCCGTGGCATGACCCCAATGATACAATTGGTTGGAGGGCAATTGCCGCTCCAGGTTCATTGCGGTCACCGTTTCATGCATCCTGAAACTGCCATCGAAATAGCTCACGACATCGCTGCGCTTCCCCTCTTCCGCAAAAGTGGTTGAAACCTGCCAGTTCATTTTGTCATCCATGTGGGCCTTGTCATGGTGATATTTATTTGGAAAATCGCCCACCATTCCTTTCTCTGGTCCATTCCATTTACACCAGACAGGGGCGTCGAGGTTTTCTCCCCCCCACCCTATCGCTCTCACGCGAAATAAATACCAGCCCCTTTCAGCAACCTCAGGCAGCCGATACCAGGTTTCCGTCTGTGCAATCCGGGTGCTGTTTTCATTGAAATTATATGGAATGTTGATTGCCAGGGCCGGCACATTGTAATCAGCGGTGTAATCATCCGCGAAAGTGTATTCCAGTTCATATTTTTCCGCCTCAGGCAGGGCATTCCAATGGATCACCAGTTCGTCAGTGCGGGAATCTTCACATGCTTCAACCGTAACGGTTTCATTGTAATTGATACGTTCAACGGTGTTTCTCGTGAATTCAGCATTGATTTCAATAAAATCTGCCAGCTTTTCTTTCAGCGCTTCATTATCCGGGCTCAATTTCACCTCCTTTAAAATAAATTTTATCTCATACGCATTCCTGAAGGCGAAGAGATCCGTTATTTTACTTTTGGTCAGGGCTCCTGCATGAAAATCCACTTCAAGCGTCAGGTTGGTTTCAATGGGATGAATTTCATTTAGCTGGTAATAGGTCAGTTCAGCCTGAACGGTAATTTTCACATCTTCATCCAGCGCGGAATGATTTTTAAGGGAAAGCTCGATCTTGTTTTGAAAAGTGGTGATCATTGCCCCCAGGTTGAAGGTTGTTTGATTGCTGTTGTTCATGCCCGGGACCACTGCGTTTAAAGTGACAGGGAGGGGGAGACTCACGATTTGCTTCCCCGTGAGAGAAAAACGCAGCGGTGGATATTCCTTAGCCGAGGCATTAAATACTGCCAGCAGCAGGATCAGCAGGACAATGGATTGCTTTTTCATTCTGATAAAGATTTTCAGCCGTGTTGAAGCTACTGTGTTTTGACTTTGACAAGTGAGGTGGTTCCCTCCTGCAGGGTCACGATGCCCTCTTCCGTTTCTCTTTTGATCCGGATGAGTTCGCCCTGGTTGTTATACTCATTTTTGGTGTAGTAGTTATTCTCGTCCAGGCTGTAGGTGAGCTTCAGTTTCACATCGTCATAGACATAAGCCACCAGGTTGCCCTCTGCCGGGAAAATGCGCAGATCGTCAAAAAAGGTGGAGTCGGTTCCCGGCCTGAGCTTCACCGTAACCTCGTTTGTATTGGCGGCTGTGGTGAAATTGCCCATGACCCTTTGCCAGCCCTCGATCATGGGGCCATCTGACACAAGCGTCACGGGGGCCTTGCCTTCAGGCGTGATCACCACAGAGGCCTCACTGCAGGTGATCACCGGCGGTGGATTGTTTACCTTCACCCAGCAGGAAAAAACATATTCTTTATCCTTTTCGGGGTTGAAACCGCCGATGCAATCGGTGCATAGCGAACCGTTCCACGCACCTCCTTGCGTGTTATCGCAATTTTCAGGCGGATAAATTGAAAATGAAAGCCCTCCCTGAACAATTAAGGAATATTTGCCGGTATGCGACTCCTTGTTTGTAATCAGGAGATTCCCCTCTTCCAATTTTACCCTTTTCATCCTTTCGTTGTTGAGGAAACTCTGTGTGGACAGTGGCCCTGTCAGGGGACAAAAGGCATAATAATAATCTTCAAAGCCTTCTGAATAAATTTCACCGTAACCCGCGTTCACAGCCTGTGCGGTCACCATCGTATTTTTATATCCCAGCAGGTTCGATGATAATCTCCCGATTCTGTCTCCTGTCTCAAGAGTCTGGCCATCCACATCCCTGAGATTTACTTTTTCTTTCCATTCCCAGTTGATCGTATTTGAATCCCACGCAACGGATGCATTAGCCGGCACCATCCAGAAGTCGTTATAATTTTTGAACAAGCCCTGGTTTTTTATATTGGTAACCCCGTTTACGATTGTGCCGGGAGTCCGTTCAGCCAGGTAAAACCAGTCGCGAACAGGCTTGTAGTTTCCCTTCCTTCCATTCAGAAAATCATTTTTGCCCAGGCGATTTCTTAGAAGGTCACATGAATCACAATACAATACTGCCGTATCTCCAAATTGCACTGCAGAACTGTTGAGGGTGTTTGCTTGTCCGAAATCGATGTGGTGTCCATTTTGAAGGGGATTGAATTTCCAGGTCACGATTTGCCCTGCTGGGCTTGACAAAAGATTTTTTGCGCCGGAATTGTAAACAATATAGACAGGGCCGCCCTCGAACATTTGAAAGGGAAGGATCTCAGCATCCTGGTTTTCATCAGTTACAAATTTGGGGACAGCGGGATCTGTCACCCAAAGCCTCGGGCCGCCGTCAACCCCTCTCAGCTCATCTCCCGGTTTCAGAAATTGTTTCACCTCGTCCTTGTTCAGAGATGTTACCCACAGTTTTGAATTTTCATAAGCCGGGCCCATAGCGGGATAGATCCACCACGCGGGATATTTAAAAGAAAACAATGTGTCGTTGAACTCATTGGTGGTTTTGGTGAGCAGCACCTCTCCTGTTACCTGGTCAAAGGCCAGATTCTCGGTCGTGATGGTTGCGCTCTGGCTGTAAACGGTTTTGCTTTTGAGTATCGCGTTTTGGTGAATGATTTTGTTCACTACGAGCGACTGACATTGTTTTTCTTCCGTCATCAATGAAAACTGGGGCATCAAAATCGGAATAGGTAAAATACCAACAATTGAGATGTTCAGATTGGCTTTGCAACTGGTCGAGACCGATTGGTCAAAGCTGCGGCGGCCATCTACGGTATAGTCCACCGAGAGGCCAAGGGTCGTGGGGTTGTGTATCGCGCCGTAGCGGTCGATTGTGATGAATTTATCGTTTGAGGGAAAATATTCCGAGACTTCACCTGAAACCCTGTCTCCGTTTTCATTGTAAACCCAGGTAGCTTTGGCCAGTCCGCTCATGTTGTTCAGCACAATTGAAAATCCCTGCGAAGCCATTACATAGTCATGCTGGGCATCCAGCGCAATAAAGGGATTTTGGGCAGGGTTATACCCTGATTTGTCCCGCACCATATCGATTCCTGTGAAGTCAACCCATACAGGAAAATCCTTGGCGGTAAAAAATTCGTTCACGATTTTACCCGTCTTTCCAACCTCCTTTTTATTAGGGTTTGAAATCTCATTTGACGGGTTTGAAATTTGGGTTACTTTACTATAGGTGATTTGGGGAGCGGGGAACAGGGATTCGTTGTAAGGCGTCTCTACATAATATTGAGTGTCTGGCGCACTTTTCTTTACATCCTCAAAGCGAATGGGTTGTTTCAGGGGAATCTGGTCTCCTCCCAGCATGGGTTCATATTCAGCTACACCCGAGCTGATATTAACCGAGTCGTTTTTTTCAGTGGTGTATAGATAAAGAGTGGAATAAGATTTCCCAGACTCTGTATTGCCTGCTATTTCATCCCAGTTATCATCAATGCTCACCTTGAATGCCCTGCTGCCTCCCGCGAGCTTGAATTGATCAGGGCTGTAAAGCCGGATAAAGCTTTTTTCAGGGTTAATGTACTTGCAGAAGTTCTGCGTTTTGCAATATTTGTTAACTCCCTTGTGAAAGGCCTCCCGCTGGTTGGACATTTGTTCAAGAACAGAAGGTATGGATTGAATAAAAGATACAAAGCTGGCCGGTTCCCCCAGGGTGGGGTTTTGAAAAACCATGTTGCTCAGATTCATCCGCATGAATTGCAAAGCCATTTTCGCAATCGCAGAGCTGACTCCGGTTTTCTTTTGATCATCGAGGTCGGCCTCTTCAATGTCAATAAATCCATGGATCCCGTCGGGGGCCACCCCGAAATTGTTAATCCTTGCATACCCACAGACATATTCCCAGGTTGGAACGGGTTGGTCTGGTGAGCTGCCATCGGTCATTTGCACAAAAAATTTATAATACAGGTATTTGTTGGTAAGGTCCTGGATATAATCCTGCTCCAACTTGGCTCTGTTTTGTGCAGCGGTCCCGGTCATCGGTTTTTGCAGCTTGAAATAGATGCGGTTATTGCTTCCGCTCTCGTCTTCGTCATTCGTATAAAGGCTCTTGCCGTTCATATCCGGGTTGATGGAGGAAGTAATCCCTGTGACTTTAAACATTTGCCCGGCGGTCTTATTCTGCACAAAAGCGTAATCGTGGGATTCATATTCCACGGAGAGCTTTCCACCACCGGGAATCGTGATGCCAGTGAGATTCCATGCGTAAGCATTTTTGTTCATTTCAGTTTTGTCCTGGGAGGAATAGGGATAATCAATATTGGACAAATTGGCATTGTTGTCGCAATCACTGTAATCCCCGGCTTTGTTTGGCTGGTAATATCCCCAGTTGTTTACGCTACGGGAGTCATAGCCGGGATTCATAATGTCTCCATTGGGCAACTTCCCATATTCAAAACTGTAGGGACTGAGCTTCCCTTTGGCGGATTTCTCATAAGTGAATGCAAGGGCATTAAGCTTGAGTTTTCCTGTTTGCGCTGTTTCCCCATTGTCGATACCCGTGCAAAGGGAATTATCAAAATAAAAGTGAATGGTCTTCACCGGCGTTGCCAGCTTGCCATTTTGTTCCCTGTCGGGCAGCGAATAAACAACAATGGAATCAAGTTGCCTCAGGAAACATTTATCATTTTTCCCGCCGTCTTCGCCCAGGACGCCAAAACCATCTTTCCGGGGTGAATAAAAGAATTCTGCGATCTCTGTTTTGGATTGGAGGGAGCAGATATACCAGAGTTCCTTTTCTCCATATACATAACTTCCCCGGTCATCTTTGGGATCGCTGCGCAAGCCAATGTTATAGGTTGCCGAATCCTTGCCAAACGGAGTTCTCCAATTGTAAATGCCCGGTTCTTTATAGTAAGTGAATTTTACAAAGTTGCCAAGGTCGTCATCTGAAATTCCGTCACCGGTCAAATCCCTGTAATCAGTTCCCAGAACCGCTGTAATCAGAAACTGTGTGACATAAGCGGGAGTTGTGGTTGCATCGAAGTAGTTGTCAATGCCCTGCTTGTTCAGGCTTGAGTTGTCTTTACCCTGTTCATAATGAACCAGGTTTGTCGCCTTGTTGAAAGGCCTCCCCGAAACATTAAAATTCACTTCTTTCTCAATTATGTTGTAAACTGGAAGGCCGAAGATATATTTCATTCCATCGGGCTGGGTAACCGAAATTTCGGCAAGGTGATGGCTCTTGCGGTAAGGCATTGAAGCGCCATCATGCCATTCCAGTTTAAAGGGAGTGGGATTGTCAAATTCATAATAGGTGATTTCTTTTTGGAAACCCGCCTTTTCCGCCTCTCCTGCCGTGAGATATTCAATATTCGACTGGCGCACGGGATTGGCCGTGTTCAAAACATTATCATTGATGAGCTTGCCATTGATGAATCTGGAGGCAGCTGCGTTTTCGCTCACAATATCAAATTGGACTGCACCATATTTGCCCATGGTTTCAAATGCAGTTTGATTGAATAGGTTCACTTCGGCATTGTTCCGAAAACAAAATTCCCTGTAAAGGTGATTGTCTATCACTTGCTGGCCAGGTAAAAATTCAAAGAAAGGCTGCGGGAGTTTTCCCGTATTCTGAGAGGAAAAAGTAGTGCCTATATTTGCGCCTGCTTTCACTATTTGCCCAAGATTCACCTCCGCACCCGCATTCATTCCCGCAGAGGAGGTAACTCCATCCGGGTCGCCCACCACGCCGATATCATTCTTCACAATGGAAAAAGAAAGCATGAGACCCTGGGCGCTCAGGTTGAAAACATCGGGTGTATTGAAGGGGACTGGCAGATTGGGGGTCGATCCCATCAATAACGGCAGACGTTTCTCGCGGTTAAAATCCATAATGGCATTTTCATCTGTGGCCCTTCCTTCATACATCATGCCGTATGCTTTGAAGGTCTGGATTGGTGTGGACAGCATCTGAAGGGAATAATATCCGGTAACCCTGAAGCTGGGATCCACATAATACCCGTCCAGACCCAGCGTTCCGGAAAAATTTCCAGACATGTTGACGAAGGGGTGCTCGATGTCTGGTTGAAAGGAATTGTTTAGGTATGAGTTATGGGTAAAACCCATGAGGGCGGTGGAACTGAAATCCTTCCCGGTTTTTTTATCTGCTTCCCCCTCTTTCTTTTTTTTATTTTCGGCCTTGTCTCCAGGATCTCTTCTCTTTCCCTCCGTTGCACGCACCATGCTCATGCTGGCGTTAATGCTTGTTTTTTTGCCCTCGCTGGAATTGACAGACCAGGTGTGCCCCAGCGACATGGATAGTGTGCCATCGTTGCCTTTTACTTTCCATCCCAAAGCGGGTGTAATATATTTATCCACTCCACCCTGGGAATTAACGGATGATCCCAGACCCAGGGAAGCAGAAGGCCCAAAGCCTTGCTTGGATAATGAAAATGAACCCGAACCACTGATGGACCTGTCCATTCCCCATCCCTTATAGTTATTGAAGAACACTCCAAGTTCAGCCCCCAGCGTAAGTCCAAACCTATCCGGAAGCCCCGCGATCTCAACGTCCGCTCCAATTTTCCCTCCGAAGGTGGTGTTGGGTTTCACATAATACTCTTTGATGACTAAATCTCCATCAAAATCATCCGGCAGGAATCGCTTTGTCCGCACAATACTCCCCGCATTCACATTCCATCCCAACCCCGCCATAGATGCAACATCTTCCATCAGGATTCCTGATTGGTAGGTCAGGTTCATGGGATAGCCGCCAATGGTAAACAGCGGTATCTGGTAGGAAAAAGTTCCGGAAGCGGGATTCACGAGATCGGCGGTGCCTGCCTGCTGGAACTGCATGAATTCTGGCTGGCCGGGGCCGCCGGTTTGGGGAAAAACTGATAAAGCAAAAGCAAAGAAGGCAGAAAAGGTGAGTAAAGTTTTTTTCACGTTGTTGATGATTTAGGGTTCCACTTGCTTGAAAGTGAGTTGATATTGATTGATAAAATCTGAAACCTGCAATAGATAGATTTTTCCGGGTTGCAGGGCGTAAGGTTCCAGGTCTATTGAGATCCGGTTTTGTCCGTTCTCGCTTTTTAATTCGCCGGGAGGTTCTGATCCGGGTTTCATTACAGACCTGGATGCTAAATCGAATATACTCCACCGCAAATCTGAGTTGGAAGCGTAATCATTAAAAAATTGAACCTTGAGCAGGTTCCCGCTTATTTCCTGTATCTGTTCCGGGGGTTCGCTGTTCAGCACATAATAATATTGCACCTCCATCAGGGAAACAGAATCCGTGCAGATCACTTCTCCGTTCTTGTTTTTCCACTCTGCTGTCAGGGAAAGCGGATATGTCACAGACCCGGTGAATTGAATAATTCCCGGGCGGGTCACTCCTTTGGGAAGCGTGCCCTGCGATAGTTTCCATTCAAGCTCTTTGGCAGGCTGTTGGGATAATTCAGGGATCAGTTTCCATCCATTCACCACGCTGTCCGCGATGGCAAATACTGAATCGTTTTGACTTTTGATCCTGATTGATTTGGGAAAAAAATCAGGGTCTGTTCCGGTATATTTATTTTCAAGAACCAATTGAAACAAGCCGTCCGCCTCGGCGGAAACCTTTCTGAATTCAATGAGATGGTTCTTGCAGTCGGCGCTGTCGCAAAGCTGACATTGAACCGGAAGGCCGTTTGAATCCAACGGAACCGCACCATCCGGGTTGGGCCCCCAGCCATTCCATTGCTCGCAGTCCACTCTGAAATCCCAGATTTCAGATTTTGCGAGGCTGCGTCGTGAATTTCCTATTCCCTCGAAGGCTTCGATTTGCCAGGCATATTTCTGGCAGGGAATGAGGGGCTGCGAGGTGATGGGATACTGAAAGAGATTAAAATCGATCTGGTCTTCTTTGAAAACCGCAGGGTTGGCTTCCATTGCGATCACGGGACTCTGGTCCTCAAGGACGTTCACCAATTTCAGAGCATAATAAATATCCGTAGTGAAGGCATCTCCGCTGCCAGATACCCTCGTCCACGTAAAAGTTGGGTAATCGTTTAGCACAGACCCGCCGTTCAATGGAGTGAGCAGATTGACAGAGGTGAAATTTTCATAGGAGACAGAATAGCAACGTTCATACCTGATGGAATCATGAACCACGGTGAGGCATATTTCATACATGCCAGGAGGCAGGGCGCCTGTCCGGACTACATATTCCGGATAGTTCCCATAAGTATGAAAACTTGCTAGAGGGCTCAACAAAAGTTCAGCATTCTGATAGTTAATCGTAAGGGGGCGGCTTGCCTCAAGGGTAAATCTGGCAGAGGTGGCGCTTGCAATGAGATTACCGCTTTCTTTACAATCCATTACGAGATAAACTTCAATATCCACTGAGTCATTATTTGTAAAGATCCCATAGAGCAATTGCACCATAGTCGGGTTGCCCCCGGGCGCAATGAAAGGCGGAATTATGCTCACCCCCAACTGGCTGTTTCCCCAGATCGTGGCAAAGGAAAATAGAATATACAAGATAAAATGTTTCATTTTTTTGAAATAGAAGTTTGATCCGATGAAGTTTTTATCAGTTGACAGGCAATCTGTGTCAGTTCGTGTTCATGGGTTTATTCAACCGCACAAAGAAAGCAGGTATAATCGCGTAGTTTTTTTATTTCATTTATTTTACTGGGGTTTTAAATTCAGATTGAAGGTAGGCAGGTATTTTTCAACCTGCATACCTCAAAAAACAATTTTCTTACTTATCCTAAAATAATATTTTACTGTTTTTTTATGCAAAATAGCATTTAAGAACGATTCGGAATGCGATACAACAGAAAAAATCTTACTTACAGGCAAATCTTATTCTCAAGCGCAAAGTTAGTGAGCTCCACCGCATTTTTACACCCGGTTTTGCTCATGATGTTTTTGCGGTGAGTTTCGATAGTGTGGATGCTTTTAATTAGTTTATCCGCGATTTGCTGGTTGGTGAGGCCCTGGGCGATGAGGCAAAGAATCACTTTTTCGCTCGGAGTGATTTTGAAGAGTGGCGGCGGTTTGTGATTGCTGAAAGTCATCATTGCTTCAGTAGCCTTCTGGCTGAAATATTTCCCTCCGTCGGCAACCATTTTAATGGCTTTCAGTAATTCTTCTTTATTAGCGTTTTTCAGCCTTTCCAGCACATTGGGATCCTAAGCTTAGAATTCCACGTGGACAAGTTGTCGCGGCCGCTTCTATAGTGTCACCTAAATACTAGTGACTCCAGCGTAACTGGACTGGCCACAGTTAGGCCGCAAATGTAATCACACTGGCTCACCTTCGGGTGGGCCTTTCTGCGTTCGCGAGTGGACCCGATAAGCTCATGGAGCGGCGTAACCGTCGCACAGGAAGGACAGAGAAAGCGCGGATCTGGGAAGTGACGGACAGAACGGTCAGGACCTGGATTGGGGAGGCGGTTGCCGCCGCTGCTGCTGACGGTGTGACGTTCTCTGTTCCGGTCACACCACATACGTTCCGCCATTCCTATGCGATGCACATGCTGTATGCCGGTATACCGCTGAAAGTTCTGCAAAGCCTGATGGGACATAAGTCCATCAGTTCAACGGAAGTCTACACGAAGGTTTTTGCGCTGGATGTGGCTGCCCGGCACCGGGTGCAGTTTGCGATGCCGGAGTCTGATGCGGTTGCGATGCTGAAACAATTATCCTGAGAATAAATGCCTTGGCCTTTATATGGAAATGTGGAACTGAGTGGATATGCTGTTTTTGTCTGTTAAACAGAGAAGCTGGCTGTTATCCACTGAGAAGCGAACGAAACAGTCGGGAAAATCTCCCATTATCGTAGAGATCCGCATTATTAATCTCAGGAGCCTGTGTAGCGTTTATAGGAAGTAGTGTTCTGTCATGATGCCTGCAAGCGGTAACGAAAACGATTTGAATATGCCTTCAGGAACAATAGAAATCTTCGTGCGGTGTTACGTTGAAGTGGAGCGGATTATGTCAGCAATGGACAGAACAACCTAATGAACACAGAACCATGATGTGGTCTGTCCTTTTACAGCCAGTAGTGCTCGCCGCAGTCGAGCGACAGGGCGAAGCCCTCGGCTGGTTGCCCTCGCCGCTGGGCTGGCGGCCGTCTATGGCCCTGCAAACGCGCCAGAAACGCCGTCGAAGCCGTGTGCGAGACACCGCGGCCGGCCGCCGGCGTTGTGGATACCTCGCGGAAAACTTGGCCCTCACTGACAGATGAGGGGCGGACGTTGACACTTGAGGGGCCGACTCACCCGGCGCGGCGTTGACAGATGAGGGGCAGGCTCGATTTCGGCCGGCGACGTGGAGCTGGCCAGCCTCGCAAATCGGCGAAAACGCCTGATTTTACGCGAGTTTCCCACAGATGATGTGGACAAGCCTGGGGATAAGTGCCCTGCGGTATTGACACTTGAGGGGCGCGACTACTGACAGATGAGGGGCGCGATCCTTGACACTTGAGGGGCAGAGTGCTGACAGATGAGGGGCGCACCTATTGACATTTGAGGGGCTGTCCACAGGCAGAAAATCCAGCATTTGCAAGGGTTTCCGCCCGTTTTTCGGCCACCGCTAACCTGTCTTTTAACCTGCTTTTAAACCAATATTTATAAACCTTGTTTTTAACCAGGGCTGCGCCCTGTGCGCGTGACCGCGCACGCCGAAGGGGGGTGCCCCCCCTTCTCGAACCCTCCCGGTCGAGTGAGCGAGGAAGCACCAGGGAACAGCACTTATATATTCTGCTTACACACGATGCCTGAAAAAACTTCCCTTGGGGTTATCCACTTATCCACGGGGATATTTTTATAATTATTTTTTTTATAGTTTTTAGATCTTCTTTTTTAGAGCGCCTTGTAGGCCTTTATCCATGCTGGTTCTAGAGAAGGTGTTGTGACAAATTGCCCTTTCAGTGTGACAAATCACCCTCAAATGACAGTCCTGTCTGTGACAAATTGCCCTTAACCCTGTGACAAATTGCCCTCAGAAGAAGCTGTTTTTTCACAAAGTTATCCCTGCTTATTGACTCTTTTTTATTTAGTGTGACAATCTAAAAACTTGTCACACTTCACATGGATCTGTCATGGCGGAAACAGCGGTTATCAATCACAAGAAACGTAAAAATAGCCCGCGAATCGTCCAGTCAAACGACCTCACTGAGGCGGCATATAGTCTCTCCCGGGATCAAAAACGTATGCTGTATCTGTTCGTTGACCAGATCAGAAAATCTGATGGCACCCTACAGGAACATGACGGTATCTGCGAGATCCATGTTGCTAAATATGCTGAAATATTCGGATTGACCTCTGCGGAAGCCAGTAAGGATATACGGCAGGCATTGAAGAGTTTCGCGGGGAAGGAAGTGGTTTTTTATCGCCCTGAAGAGGATGCCGGCGATGAAAAAGGCTATGAATCTTTTCCTTGGTTTATCAAACGTGCGCACAGTCCATCCAGAGGGCTTTACAGTGTACATATCAACCCATATCTCATTCCCTTCTTTATCGGGTTACAGAACCGGTTTACGCAGTTTCGGCTTAGTGAAACAAAAGAAATCACCAATCCGTATGCCATGCGTTTATACGAATCCCTGTGTCAGTATCGTAAGCCGGATGGCTCAGGCATCGTCTCTCTGAAAATCGACTGGATCATAGAGCGTTACCAGCTGCCTCAAAGTTACCAGCGTATGCCTGACTTCCGCCGCCGCTTCCTGCAGGTCTGTGTTAATGAGATCAACAGCAGAACTCCAATGCGCCTCTCATACATTGAGAAAAAGAAAGGCCGCCAGACGACTCATATCGTATTTTCCTTCCGCGATATCACTTCCATGACGACAGGATAGTCTGAGGGTTATCTGTCACAGATTTGAGGGTGGTTCGTCACATTTGTTCTGACCTACTGAGGGTAATTTGTCACAGTTTTGCTGTTTCCTTCAGCCTGCATGGATTTTCTCATACTTTTTGAACTGTAATTTTTAAGGAAGCCAAATTTGAGGGCAGTTTGTCACAGTTGATTTCCTTCTCTTTCCCTTCGTCATGTGACTTGATATCGGGGGTTAGTTCGTCATCATTGATGAGGGTTGATTATCACAGTTTATTACTCTGAATTGGCTATCCGCGTGTGTACCTCTACCTGGAGTTTTTCCCACGGTGGATATTTCTTCTTGCGCTGAGCGTAAGAGCTATCTGACAGAACAGTTCTTCTTTGCTTCCTCGCCAGTTCGCTCGCTATGCTCGGTTACACGGCTGCGGCGAGCGCTAGTGATAATAAGTGACTGAGGTATGTGCTCTTCTTATCTCCTTTTGTAGTGTTGCTCTTATTTTAAACAACTTTGCGGTTTTTTGATGACTTTGCGATTTTGTTGTTGCTTTGCAGTAAATTGCAAGATTTAATAAAAAAACGCAAAGCAATGATTAAAGGATGTTCAGAATGAAACTCATGGAAACACTTAACCAGTGCATAAACGCTGGTCATGAAATGACGAAGGCTATCGCCATTGCACAGTTTAATGATGACAGCCCGGAAGCGAGGAAAATAACCCGGCGCTGGAGAATAGGTGAAGCAGCGGATTTAGTTGGGGTTTCTTCTCAGGCTATCAGAGATGCCGAGAAAGCAGGGCGACTACCGCACCCGGATATGGAAATTCGAGGACGGGTTGAGCAACGTGTTGGTTATACAATTGAACAAATTAATCATATGCGTGATGTGTTTGGTACGCGATTGCGACGTGCTGAAGACGTATTTCCACCGGTGATCGGGGTTGCTGCCCATAAAGGAGGCGTTTACAAAACCTCAGTTTCTGTTCATCTTGCTCAGGATCTGGCTCTGAAGGGGCTACGTGTTTTGCTCGTGGAAGGTAACGACCCCCAGGGAACAGCCTCAATGTATCACGGATGGGTACCAGATCTTCATATTCATGCAGAAGACACTCTCCTGCCTTTCTATCTTGGGGAAAAGGACGATGTCACTTATGCAATAAAGCCCACTTGCTGGCCGGGGCTTGACATTATTCCTTCCTGTCTGGCTCTGCACCGTATTGAAACTGAGTTAATGGGCAAATTTGATGAAGGTAAACTGCCCACCGATCCACACCTGATGCTCCGACTGGCCATTGAAACTGTTGCTCATGACTATGATGTCATAGTTATTGACAGCGCGCCTAACCTGGGTATCGGCACGATTAATGTCGTATGTGCTGGGGAAAG
>JADMIO011101922.1_pt1 | contig 53522 bp, 36 predicted proteins | sample 8958161 | NCBI WGS metagenome assembly JADMIO01 (sample SAMN16585339, study PRJNA669376) | soil metagenome | isolation source: Crop rotation soil | place: USA: Cullars Rotation, Alabama | collected 2011 | reverse complement strand
CGACTTCAAGTCACGTGAATTCCAAGCTTCGGATCCCACTGTGCTGGAAAGAATTCAGCAAATGGCGAATTTAAGACAGGAAGAAAACAAACAAGAGGCAAATAGTAAAGCGGGAGGAGATGAAGAGTCTCAAGGAGAGGTGGAGGGTGAGGGAGAAGAGCATAATCATGTGCTGCATACTCAAAAGCAAGTCATTCGTGCTCATCCAACCGATATAAAAAAAGATAACTCTATTACTAATCCGAATGACCTAAAACAAATTGATTCGAGGACGCCTTCGAAACAAGTAAATTCGAACGGGGAGCAAAAAGGTAGTCAGGAATCTCCGATATATGATTCTGAGTTGATAGATCGACAAATAATTCGTAAAACTCAGACGCAGAGGACAATTACGGAACTCAAAATAAATACTTAATCGAAATGTAACTGTTAAAATTCGATCGTGTGTGAGAATTTTTCAACTAAATTTTGTAAAGATTAATTATTCAATGACATGATTTCGGTCTTTTCTTTTGGTCAAATATTTTGAGGTTATGATTGTTTTACCCTATTTGATCATATACCGGTAAATATATTTTTTTGGGTTTGAATTCTGATAAAACAGAAAATAATTTCTTGCTTAATTTTGTCGATAATTAGCAACTGAATGTGAAAATTTGGAAGGCCGTATGCTTTGTGGACGTTGAGGAAGTAGCTACCTCCAACTGATAAAAACACAGACCCAAAGTAGAAAAATATGAAAAGGAGAATTTTAATCTTTTTAGTTTGATTTTTAATGCTATTGAAAGTACAAAGAATTCTCAGGTGGCTATGAGAGTAGATTCGCTATGTGGCCTTAATTTTTGTTCAATCTAAAGTCTTTGGTTTGTCGTTGTTATTTTCTCTCGGTAGTCTCATATCTCCTTTTTTTGCAAATACAATGGATGCAACGAATTTGTGAAGAGCCGCGAATTCAATGCTAACTACATACATTTCCTCTATGATAATAGTTTCATGACATGTTGACTAATTTCTCGATGAAGCAGAACAACTTTCTCATAAAGGTGAAAACATTCCAACAGAGCAGATGTGAATTCTCGTTGTACCCCTAAAAGATGACACTAAATTCATGCTATCTCTGAGAGACTCGCACGTAGAGAGGATATCAAAAGTATCGTAAATCAAATAAAAAACCTTTCGTCTCATTTCCCATCCTTTTTTTGGGATTGACGTAGGGTTTTTTAAATGCTATTTTTATTTCGAGTTATTCACTTACTCCACAGAAACGATGATGCATTGAATAGGGGCCCTCTTCACCCCCAAAACAATTAAAGAATAACTTCAAAATTAAAAAATACGACTTTTTCCAGATGAACAGCTCACCAACAGTTATTGTTAAGGTAGAGAGCATTCAATTAACCTGTTGCAGCCATTTTTTTTGTAACATTACTACCGATTTCTGAATCTATGCATGAGAAAAGTTAAAAAAACTGTTCAGAAACGCCGCCACAAACAGCGAAATCATCAATTAATGAAAATGCTACTTATCAAAATTTCTGGTCCTTTTTGCAACATCGTGTTTCTCTAATTCTGATCGGTCGTACTCCCGATAAAACAGTTCATTTATATCGACGTAATCTAAGTCTGGTTATCAAATTAATTATTACAAAAACAATCTTTGTGAATAAAAAATCGATTCCTGCTATGGAAAAAAAGAAGGCTAGAGTATCTCGCTGTGGACCCTATATTGTGAAGAAAACCATGGGAAAAGGAGCGTTCGGAAAGTAAAACAACGCCAACCTCCAGGCTTATTTATTAACTACTTTACAAAATTAGAGTCAAGATGGCTGAGCATGAGGAAACCAAAAAACTCATTGCACTCAAGCTCCTCAACCCAAGCGAAAACGACTTGGCTGAAGTTAAAAAGGAAGTGGCTTTCCTCAGGAAAGTAAACCACCCTAACATAACAAACGTTCTCGCTTTTGAAGAGGAAGGACTATACGAAAAGAAAAACGGCACATCTGTGAAAAGAATCATCATTGCTATGGAGCTCGCAGAGAAAGGGACCTTGTTTGAGTTTGTTAAGGTCGCTACCTCCATCAATGGAAAAGGATTCCCTGAGCCTATTGCAAGAAGATATTTCCAACAGATGATCGAAGCTATTGAGCATTGCCATGAGCAAAAGGTCGTTCACAGAGACCTTAAGCCAGAGAATGTGCTCTTAGACTCTAAATATAACGTAAAAATTGCTGATTTTGGTTGGGCCACCATCCTCGACAAAAAGAAACACTTTACCGACGCTGGAACTGGAACGTAATTTAATTTCTTTACCATTCAATTAACTTTATTTGATGATTTTTAGCTATCAAGCACCTGAAATGGCTGCTGGCAAAGGATACGATCTGCCACCTGTTGATATTTTCGCTTGCGGAATTATCCTTTTCATGATGATTGCCGGACATCCACCTTTCAGAAAGGCTGAGTCTTCAGACTCTTGGTACAAGTTTATCGCCGGAAAGAAATCCGATATGTTCTGGCAATACCACAACAGCGCTAAAGAGAAGGCGTTTGGTCCAAACTTTTATTCCGAAGACCTACAAAACCTTCTTAGTGGTATCTACGAGCCTGAACCTACGAAGAGATACAAAATCTCCCATATTAAGGCCACGAAATGGTACAATGGGCCTGTTGCGGATGATTCTGCAGTGATCAAAGAATTTAATAAATACACTGAAGGATTAACTGCTTACATGCTCGAAGAGAAGGAAGAGAGAAGACAAGAAAAGCTTGAGAAGCTTAAGGAGACCAAGAATGTGGTCGGAACAGGCGCATTCCAAGGTTTCAGAGCTTATCGCGCGGCCTTGGTGAGTTCTATATAGTCTCACTCTGACTTACGTTCTTTTTAGGAGCAAGACCTTGACAAGAAATTAGATGAGTTGGGCATCAAATTCGGTGAATATGCAGAGACAAGACTTGTTGATTTCGGTGGAGACCTCGAGCAATCACCCACGTCACTAATCTTCGCAGGAAATCTCAACTACATTTACAAATGTGTGGCTGTGGCTTGCAGTACTGTTTTGGAAGAGTTCACATTGGGAAAGAACAGTTACAAGGTAAGATTTTGTGGAGAAACACAGTGACTTATTGTGAATTTTAATAGATAAAAGGTCAATTTAAGAAAACTAAAGATGATGAGGAAGCTTCAGATATTGAAATCAGAATCCTTGAGAGAGAAACAGAAGAAGTTTACACTGTGGACTTGTCTCTTGGAGAAAAGGTAAAATCAGACTTGTTTGGGAGTAAATTAAATTGATTCGGTAATTTAGGGAGATTATGTGGACTTTATGGACTTTGTCGTTGAAAAGTTCCATCCAGAGCTTAAGAAATTGATCGAATAAATTTCTGAACTGAAAGGAGAACAAGCCAAAGCGGTTTCAGTATTTTGCTTGAATAAGATACATGGCTTGCTCAGAATCTATGCCCAAACTGTAGATGATTTACACATTCATTTGATTCATTAAAAACAAGAGGATTTATATATGGGCAAAATAAATCAAATGATAACCTTTTCAAAGCACCATTCTGTAAATAATATCCCAAAAAGTACCATGTTTCACTAGTCTCTGTTAAGCAATATACAAATATTTTTTCAGGATATCATTTTTAGAATAGTAGCTCCTGAGACCTATTACACCGTGAGTTAGAAAATTGCAGGTAACCAGTATTTTGATTAAGCTGTATTCTCTGCATAAAGCGGATTGTTCCTGGTTTGATAATTATATGTAATACTTAAGATAATTTAAGACCGGAATAGTTGCCTTGAAACTATAAGAATTCAGATAGTTTTCGATTAGATCAGTACTTTCCTTCCTTACTCAAAGTACGCAGTCATTATTTTTTATTTCTATGCTTTGTCATAACTGGGATCAACAACAATATGAATGTTACACATTCTTCCAATGCTCTCAGGGATTTACATTAGTAGTCACGATCTCTCCAAAAGGAGGTCATCAAATAAATTCTCTCAGAAATATGCCTGCATGATTATTCATTGTTAAAAATTATTTCTTCAAGAATCAACATATCCTATTTAACATTTTCTCTCCAAAAATGAAAATGTCAACGGTAGGTAAGAGCCTCTACTCCAGAGCACTGAGAGGATTCTCCACCTCGGGCTACAATTACACTAAACTCTCCTCAAGCCATATTGACTACTTCCGCAGCATACTCAATAACAACGAAGTCATCACTAATTCTGATGAAGTCCAGCCCTACAATGAAGACTGGACTAAAAAATACCATGGAAAATCCGAACTCGTCCTTAAACCCAACTCCACTGATAAAATCTCGAAAATATTGAAATTTTGCAACGATAACTCCCTCGCTGTCGTCCCACAAGGAGGAAACACTGGGTTAGTTGGCGGAGGAGTTCCAGTTTTCGACGAGATAATTCTGTCGCTCAGAAACCTCAACAAAATCGAAGACTTCAACGTTAACACTGGAGTCCTCACCTGCCAAGCTGGCTGCATCCTTGAGGAATTAAACAATTATCTCCGAGACCACTCTTACGAAGTTCCATTAGATCTTGGAGCAAAAGGTAGCTGTCACATCGGCGGCAATATCGCAACACACGCAGGCGGAATCCATTTCGTGAAGTACGGTCCTCTCCGTGCAAACATTTTGGGACTTGAAGTTGTTCTCGCTAATGGAAACATCCTCAATCTATCCAGCACGGTAAGAAAAGATAACACAGGATTTGACCTCAAACAGCTGTTCATTGGAAGCGAAGGTGCTCTTGGAATCATAACCAGAGCAAATATTAACTGCTTGCGTCTTGATAAATACTCAAGGGTCGCTTTTATCGAGTGCAGGTCATTCAAAGAGGTTTTAAAAATACATAATATGGCAAAATCCTTGCTGGGAAGGAACCTCTCTGCTGTTGAGTTCATGGATAGAAACGCTTACCAAAGCGTCGTTGAAAACATCCCTAATGTCCATAAGCCTTTTGAAATGCCAAAGGCAGAAGATATGGAGGTCTCATATGCGCTGGTCGAAATCGCTGGGTCCCAACCACTCGATGATATAGAAGAGCAATTCTTCTCTGCTCTCGATCAGGAAAAGCTTCTCGATAGATGCGTGATTGGAGAAAATGTGGCTCAGACTCAGGCGATCTGGCAGATTAGAGAGTCGATCGCGACAGCCTCGGCTCATATGGGAAGCTTTTTGATTTATGATTTCAGTCTCGATATTAATGAGTGGGAGACGTTCTTAGTTGATATGAGAAAGAAAGTGGGACCTCTTGGATTTGTTAAAGGGTATGGTCATGTTGGCGACGGAAATATCCATGTGAATGTTATACCGTATAACAAGCAGGATATGGAAAAAGTCGTGAATTTAATTGAGCCATACTATTTTGCATGGCTGAAGGAGAAACGGGGGAGCATCAGTGCTGAACACGGAATTGGTTTCATGAAAGCGAATAAAATGCATTACGCGAAAGATGAGAATGTCATAGAATACCTCAAGCAAATTAAGGCAGCTTTTGATCCTAAAAACATACTTAATCCTAAAAAGATTCTTCCTTATAAATAGTTTGCCATTTTGCTTTCTAGACCAGAGAATTTTAAATATATCGTGAAAATAAAACGGAAGTTTCGTTGGATTGTTAGTCTGAGTGGAGAAAAAAAGGTTAGTTTTGATGGTAGGTGAGATTCAAACGACTCTTTATAAAGGTTTTTAACACTGAGAATTCATATTATTGTCGTGAAATTAAAGTTAAGCTGAAGGTTAATGAAAAAATTAAAATAGCCACGCTTATGAGTGAAAGAGGTCTCGAACTTCGCTTCTGGGAGCAGGAGCTGTAACAAATTTCATCATATTCGAACAATTTTCTCGGAAGCTGGTTGAAAGAAGAAGCGATTTGTGCTCTAATTGGGCTTGGCGATAGAGAGCAACTCTCTCTTTTAAAGTTATGCCTTTCATCGCGTTGAAGCAATTGTTAAATGCAAGTGGAATAATCCTAAAAACACAAATTAGTAAGCAAATTAATAACCAAACCTCAAAAAATTACCATCCAAATCCAAAGGGAAGACCCATTACAATATAAACTAATGCCCAAAAAGGATACTCGTAATATTTTAAATCCATTCCTTGAGCAGCATACGCGATATTTCCAACGATAATTCCAAGGGAAAGCATTAAAGGAAGGAACTTTAATTCTCCCATAAATCTGATTCTAGATGGAAAAAATTAACCAAAGCTTCAGCTTTTCAGGTTTACCCTGTACAATAGCATCCAACAACGAGGAGAATTCCTGCGGCGATTAGAAGACCTTCTGAACTCATGAATTTATTCCAAATATCAGGGTGATCCAGAAAGGTTGATACCAGCACTGTTGTTGAAGCAATAATTGTGAAAAGCGCTATTTATCAACAAACAAAAAAAATCAACAGCGGAAAATGAATGGAAACTTACCTTTGCAAGAGGTAAAAAATAAAAACAGAAGAAAATGTTTTGCGTTTCTTTCTCCAACGCAATTGCCAATAAAATAGCAATGGCTTTATTATGGGTAAGATTAGATATTAAAACATAGAGATAGGTATTAAACTTACTGGTCATATTCCCGGATACAAGTCCCGCAGTCGTTGCAATGGGAGGATTTAGGAGGTCGGATAATTTTGCAGGTTTTGCAATATCTCTCGCTGCGCGAAAATATGCCATTATGAAAAGACTCTCTGCTAAGAATCATACCGGTGGAAATCAATATGCATTTCTTTATAATTTGCCGGTTGAAGAGCTTGGCTAGCATGCTGATTTGCAGTAGTATTACCTCTAGTTGAAAAACCATATCCATCTACAGTAGGACTTTCATTTTGGTTTCTGGCTGTAGGGAGAGTTTAATAAGAGTTCAAAGAGTGATTTACTATAAGGATCTAAGAGTTTACCATTTTCGTCGGCATTGAGGACAGCTTGATTCGCTTGATTATCTGAGGTCGCGGGTAATTCTGGTTCGTCAATATTTCCAGGTAGGACGATCCCAGGATCAGAGAAGGTGGCAGCGAGCATGTGATAATAGATTAATAGGCAAAAGATAATATCTGTAACAATCCGTTAGCGCTTTAGTTTATTTGACTTTTTGTTACCGATAATCGTGAACATTGGAGAAACATTTTTCCATAAATAAACACCAGGAAAGACGCAAAAGGCGACTACGCGTCAATTTAATCGGATGCTTTCAAAAATAGATATACCCGTAAATGCGAAGATCAATAAGTAGGCAACATAGACGGCTGCTTTCCCCATCTGGTTATGTCCAACCACTATCCGTCTAATGATCCAGTAAAATTGACTTTTGGATGATTTGGAAGTGAGAGAGTTACCCATTGCAGTGGAATTTTTGATTTCCTCTCCAAGCGACGCCATGGAGATCTATTCCTTCATGCGAAGTATCATGCAATCCATCGAAGCGGATGTTTGAACTCTTTGATGACATTTATTTAGTTGAAAGAGTTTATTTGTTTTCGTAGTTTCGGTCGTTTATTTAAATGAAGTTCAAAAAGATTCAGGGCTTTTTAAACAACTTAAAACGATATCTCAAAAATATTTGCTTTGAAAGAAGAAATATTTCGAATGGATTCATCAAGCGCTTATACACTTGTTTTTAACCAGACGCTTAGGTTATTATTTTCTCAGCTTTTTCAATTAATTCTATTCAACTTCCAGGATCAAACTTTCGAAAAATCAAAAGCTGTTAACTTTAATAGAATCTCCCAAAGAAGCACGTACCTCGAACTTTTATTGGAAATAGAACCATAAAATCACAATTTTATTGTATAGATTCTTAAATCAAACTTTTATATCAACACCCACGCCAAAAAGTACTTTCAATCAGGATTAACCTGCTATTACTAGATGATCCCGAGGCAAATAGAAGTGAGAATATTTCTTCCCTTTTCGACAATGCTCTTCAGAAACTTAAAAGTTACTGAAATTGTTTAGTTTTTAATTCCGCAGCTATTTTAAACTCTCAGTTTCGATAATAATCATAATTATCGTTGTAACCTCTTCTATTCACTACAATCTCAAGATGATGAAATTCAATTCATTTATCCTCTCTCTTATCTGTTTGTCTTCTCTCTGGAAGACCTTTGCAGGTATTGCTTCCACTCAATCAATCCGTCTAATTAATTGAAGGCACAATATATACCGATGGCTCTTTTCCGATCGCTAACACCATCTCCAACAGACAGGAATACGCAGATTACACCTTCAGTTTCCGCCCTCAAAGCAACATTCCTGTCGGAGCTATCCTCCAGGTCGGTTTCCCAAATCAATTCCAAACTGGTCTCGGTCTGCCTCTTACCCCCACATGCAACGTTGTATGTGCTCTCAGTGGTTTGAATGTCAACTTTACATTCAATGCTGCTGTCGTAGCTAACACACGTAAAATACCCCCTTGCTACTACCGATTCTAAATCTTTTCATTGAAAAAATAGCTACCCAAATGACAATTCAAAAGGTCTTAAACCCGACTACTAAAGGAGGCACAGGCAATTTCAAGCTCACGATCTATAAAGGAGATTCCGTCATTGACCAAAATTTGATTTTTGGTGTGATCGGTGTTTCTGATTATGTCCCTCTCCTCGCTTCTCCTCTTGTCGGATTGACATCGACATTTTCCTCACAAGCATCACAGGCTTCATCCTACGACTTTTCCTTCCAGCTAACGACAGCGATTCAGCAGGCTTCATTTTTCATAATTGATGTTGGAACCACAGCTTTTACTATCGCAGCCACTCCTGCTTGCGTGGTTTTCCCTATCAATGGACTGACAATCACTGGAACTTTTACATGCACGAAATCAGGAAGCCAAGTTACCGTAACTGGATTAGGTCAAGATCTTCCAGCCGGAACTGAAATGGGAATTCGTATTCCTATGACGAACCCAGGAGTCTCAGGAACCACAGATACTTTCTCAATCTACATCGTCAAGTCCGGAACTTCTACTTATCTGTCCAAAAGGACAGGGATCAGCGCTTTGACGATTACCCCAGGAGTGATAAACTCAGTGTCATTTACGCAGTCTGTTTCTACGGCAGTGTTATCAAAGGGAAAGGTAATGGACTACACTCTTACGTTTACTCCAACCAGCGCGCTTATCACCGGCTCAGTCATCACTATTACCATGCCGACTGGGTTTGAGATTGATACCTCAACGCTCTCTTTGTGCTATATTATTTCTGGTATTGAAGATATCAGCGATACCTCCAACGCTCAATTGATCTACGATAACACAACTATCACGATAAGCAATTACCTTCAGAATTTGTCACCTGGAGCGATTAGCTTAAGCATCCGAGCAATCAATCCTCTGTCATCTGGGAAAACCTCCCCGATTATCATCACTACCTATACCAGCTCGTCGCTCACTAGTGTCATGGACTACAGCGCTTCAGCGAACACGCAAATCACTATATTGGCCTATGAGAACGTCGGTACGAATAGTATAGCTCAGACAAACTCACTGGCAAATGGTGCCGCCAATACAGTGACATTCACGTTCCAGCTCGCAAGCTCAGTGCCTCTCTCTGGAATCGTGGGGATTTTGGTTCCTTCTCAGCTTACTATCGGCGCAGTTGTCGCAGCTTCATGCAAATACATTAGTGGCTCTACAGTCACTTCCTCTTCAGCCTGCACTGCTACAGGACAACTGATAAAAATGACGCTACCTGCTGCTTTGTCACTTGGACCGTCTCAGAGTATCCAACTGAGCGGAATACTAACTAACCCCACCTCAAATGGAACTTTCTCGTTTGATATTACTTTCTACCAAACTGATGGCGTCACAGTAATTAACAGCTACTCACAGTTCTTCCAACTATCATCCTCCGTTTTCCCTGCAGCGCCTGCTGCGGTTTCTGTTCTGCATTATAATAACGAAGCAGGTAAATACACTGTTATCGGTGTTACCTTCTCCGTGGGAACTATTATCCCAACGGCGATACCCCAGACTCTGGCCTCAGACCTTAGAAGCTTTATCGAAATACAGTTTATCGGTGTCGGTTTTCTTGCTGATCTTGGCACAGGCGCTGCTAACGCTTCACAAATTCCGTGCCTGGGTGTTTCTAATCTCGCAGGATCGGTGGGTAGTGATATCAACTGTCAACTTATTTATGGAACAAGTTTCTCACCAGTGAAGATAAAGGTTAACAATTACGTAGCAATAAGTTCGGGGTCTAAAGTTACTCTGCATCTTCCGAACATCACCAATCCAACGAGCAGCTATCAAATGCTTATTAAGGTCGTTAAGAGACAAAATCGTATTTGGACTGAGTACTACACTCAGACAGTGTCTGTAACGATTGCGGCAGCAGGCGTGATAACTGCATCAGCTGCCGGCGCGAGTGCTTATGTTTTCACCTCCAGTGCAGTCGGCACTTCGACAGATGTTACTTGGACGGCAAATAACGCTGCGCTGATACCAAACTCAGCCTCGATCTTGATGCGCTTGCCGACTTATGACATTGGATGGATACCTAACTATACCGTTGCTTCTGCCATTACTTGCTCGATCCAGGGAACGGCTTATACTTGCTATGCCTACAAACAAGTGGACTGGATCATGATTGTGCTTACGGCTGGTCAATCTATCCCTACCACATCGAATAATTGGAAAATTACTGGTCTCAAGGTTCCTCGATACGTTAAGGGAACTACAGCAGGATCGATGTATATCAGTGTGTCAACCTCGGCAGGATTACAGATAAATAACTATACTCAGGCAACTTTCCCGACAACATTCACAAGTCCAGCCTTCACAACAGCGACAGTTACCCCTTCAAGCCTCGTCCTGGGAGATATTGCTGTCACATACACGTTGAGCTTCAGCCATGCGAACGTAATCCCTCAGGGTTCAACGATATGGATACAATTCCCTATCGCTTATAATCTCCTTGGCGGCGTGAGTCAAGTTTCTTTCTCTACATCGACTCCGACTGTACTAACGCCAGTTGGAACCTCTATTACTTATACCGTCACTGTAAACACAGTTCAAATAACAGGTTTCCAAGCGATTGCTGCAGGAGCGACTTTCACGATAGTCGGTACTGGAATTACAAACCCAAGCAGTGGAAGTCCATTCGTTAATTGGAATATCTATGTCTACCAGACAGTCGGTAATAACTATGCCTCAGCAGTTGGCTTTGCGAGCGTAACCATGACTACGTCGTTCCTCTCAGGAGTGATTTCGTTTAACTCATTCGTTGTACAACCTTCAAACGCAAATACTACAGCCCGTTACACATTTACCATTACCGGCTCGACTGCAATACCCGCTGGAGGAACCATAAGCATAACTTTCCCTAGTAGTCAGTACTCCGAGCTCCCATCCCCTCCAACTTGTAGTATAGCCGGTGCGCTAACTACTTTCCAGACTTGTGTCTTGTCAGGCAGCGCGTTTGTCATCACGACTGATAGCTTGTATACTCCCTCATCAGTTAATACGCTGACGATCACGATTGAAAATGTCAAAAACCCCTCTACAATAGGAACCAGTGAAGGATTCACTATCACAACAGCTTATGGAGGAGTGACTCTCGACTCAACTAACACGCTATCAACCATTGGGAGGACATTCAAGGTGACAAGCGCTCCAGGCACGATCGCCGTCAGCCAAATCAACTTCTATCCCAAAAATGAAGGAGAAGCTGCGGACTACATATTTACATTCACGACCACGAATAGCTTAAACACTTTGAGCCAGATCATCATCACTTTCCCTAAGGTATATGATCAGCTGCTCGGATCACCACTTACTTGTACCACGTTATCCGGAATTTCGGGACAAACTCCTTGCACAGTGAGCGCTCGACAAGTCACTATTAAAGGTTTTGCGAATTACTTAGCTTCAGGAAGCAACCCGATATCCATTCTGGTTAGAGGTGTGATCAATCCAAATCAAATCCAAAATTCCAACACTGGACAGTTCAAAATCTCGACTTCTTTGACAACGTCTACGAGTAATCTAGACGTGATCGAGTCTGCAGGTGCTCTGGAAACGTCTGCAGCTCCTGGTATCGCTAATTTGTTAGGTCTTTCAGTTGATAGCTACTATGCTCGCTGGTACGCTACCTACACAATCGATCTACAGATTTTCAGTCCTTTGCCCAGCAGCACTGAGAATGGTGCGCTTAGAATTTCATTCCCGTCAACTTATGACATCAGCTATCAGAGCCCAGCCTGCAAATCTATCACATCATCTTTTGGAAGCGATCTAACCTGCACGATCGTACGTCCTAATGTCATTGATTTGACAGGGCAAACCGCTGAGTTTACTGGAGAGGTTGTATTTACAGTCAGTAATATAAATAATCCAGTCTATGCTGGAAGCAGTGGATATATCTCGGTTAAGACCTACGATGGCTTCGATCAAGTTATCCTCGAGAGCACCTATCCTAACCTCCAGCCAATCGGGTATACCTTCTCATGGCCTGGTCCTCTAGTTATCATTAATGGTGATAATGATATTACCGTGATTAGAGGTACTCGTACAGTACCTATTGATATCACGATGTCCTATCCCTGCGCGCTGAATCTCACCTACCGACCAACGACCACACTCTCATTGATACCTTTTAACATTGGATTCTCACAGACACAGATTCAGGTTACCTTCCAAATCAGTGTTCCAATCGACCAGAACGTGAATACGTACTACATTGAGTGGTCAGTTGATGGAGATATAATACCAGCTTACTACACACCTATTAGAAAAACGACAGTGTATGTCGTCGCTCAGACTGGTATTTAATTGCTTGATTTTATAGACATTAATATAATTTTATATCTTAGGACTCAATGTGAATATCCCAACATTACCGACAGTACCGGTAGGAGGCTTCTCGTTGCCGATTTACATTGTCCTTGACCAGGCTCCTGATTTGCAACTTATAGTTTATCTCGCCTTTTCTGGCACTTCAACGGGACTAACTCTCTCTACAAATCTCATTTACTTTGACAACGGAATTCTTTCGAATAGCTTTTATGTAAACGTTTCTAGCACAACGGCTGTAGGTACCACCGGCACTATCACCTTCACTCTTGGAGGTGCAGACCAAGCTATCTACACTCTCTCAGCTACGAGCGCTACCTTCACAGTTGCTGCGGCAATCCCTACAGCCCCCACGTTCAGCACATTGACACAATCCGCCGTCACGATGACGACCGTGAGTCTTTCTATCGCAACCTCCGAGATGGCGGATGTCTATTACAGGATCGCGCTGAAAAGCACTGCAGCCGCAACGATTAGTGAACTTTTAAATCTTGGACCAGCTCATTATCTGAGCACTCTTTCACAATACGGTCTTATCAGAGCCACGACAGTAGCAACTACTCTCGTAATAACCGGACTAGTTGCTGGCACTGACTGGGAAGTGCATTTAGTTGCGATCAATCAAGGTGGGCTCAGTGGTGCTGTACAAATTTTATCAGTGACGACAACAGGTAAATTTGCTCATTATTTTCATGAATTAATTGTTTCTTTCTTTTTCCAGCGAGACCACCAGCGGCAGTTATCTCGTTAGCATTCACGACAGCTATCACGCTGCCAACTCAGCTTCAGTATATTGCCGGCCAAATTGCTTTTGTCTGCAGTCTTCCAAGCACTAAGTAAAAATTTTGCTTTATTCTTCATCCTTTAATGATGTTGTAGAGTGTTGCCCAAAAAATACCCGGTCGGAAGAAGGCTGCTTCTTGAGGAAGAACTCAAGTTCAATAGAAGAATGCTAGCGAACTCACAGAGCTTTTTAATTGCTCCGGTTGATAGCTCAGAGTACTATTTCGCTCCGGTCCTTCAAGGAACTAGTTTAAATGGTGCCTCTTTCCAAGCGTTGCTTACGAAGAATATCCAATATTTCGATAACACTGTTCCTATCACAAGCACAGCGTTCGTATCTTACACACCTACTTGGTCGGCACCTCCGACCTTCTCCAATTCTACAACCACATCGCTAGTAGTTACATTCTCTCTGAGTAACTACGGATTTGTGTACGCTGTCTTCATTAACAACACAAACGCCAGCAGCTCGATAAAGCCTACGCCATTCCAGGTTTGGAGAGGCACGGATTCTGCGAATGTCGCTTTCATGTCAGCTTCTGTCGAGATTTCTTCTCCGAGCACATCCTTTAATATTACTCTTACAGACCTTCCCTCGAACACAAGCTGGATGGCTTATTTGGTTGGTGGTTCTACAAATCCAGGGTACCCTGACCTCGATACTAACGTTTTGTCCGTGAATGTCAGCACGCTTCCCATTCCAATACGTATTATTTTAAATTTTTTTGTCAGAGAATTTAACCTTTCTTTCTTTCAATAGCAAATGTAACCAACTCAACTTATGGAAGTGCTCTGATGATAAGCAAGATGTTCCTCATACTTGTTATTTTGTTTGTTGTATCAATGGCATAGACGTATTACCGAAAAATTCTATAACTTCTAACTCAAATAGTTACACAGCAAAGTCCTAATATTTTTGCTGGTTTCAATTCGTAACTAAAGCTATATATTCATTCGTATTTCCCAAAAAATACCTTCAATCTAGAAAATTGAGAACTACAAAAATAACAATTATCGGAACCGCCATATCAAGATAAATTTTGACGTTGGTAGGAGAATCATTCGCTACTGAGAAAAATTTAATTAATGACCGAAAGTAAAAGGTTTCGTAACGCATTCGTATGGTTTAAGAGTGAAGCTAGTTGGCTGAGGCTATATTTTTGTTTATATTTCAGGCTCTTCTGAGTGAATGTAGACCGAAATTTCTATTGCCTTTCTCAATTTCAATTATTTTCAAAAAGCAGGAGGCTGCCATAATGAGACCAGAAAAAACGTTGGATTGTTTAAATTATTTTTCGTTAAACATAAAAATCTTTTGGCGATGAGTGCTGACCCCGAACAATAATCGCAGCAATATCAATTCACATGGCTTCTATTCGGCAATAGTTATTTCAGCAATTTATCTCTTAGAAGATGAGGGTCCCGAAAGTTAATTATTACAGTCAATGACAAATGAAGCTAACTTCTTTGGACTTTAAATATTCTGAGTCTATTTAGATTAGTACATGTATAATCACTCCGAGCCCTAAATAAGGCAGCAAGATTTGTTATCGATAGCTTTCGATGAATAGTAATAATATCTCGAGTCTCCTTTAATTATTTTATGAGACTGGCTTAGCTATATAGTATCAATTAAATTCTCCGAAATTTAAGTGGCATTATCCTATTAATGAGCTCCAAACGACTCAGATAAACACCGTTTATAATGACTTTCATTCAAGCTATTCTTGAATATACCAATAAATTATTGATTTTATCAAGAATTTTTTACACGTTAAATTATCATACAGGGTTAACAATTTGATGGAAATAGAGTTTTTATCATATACACTGCTTGTATTAAGCGAAAGAGTTTGTATCCAGCAAGATAGCGACTGGCTTTACAATTCGTTAGGTCATATCTTGTTACCTTATTCTAAGTTTCTTTAGCTTTGCATGGATTAATACTTGGCTGATCGAGAGAGTCTTACTTTGAATTTGTAACCAATCAACTCTGATCATTTCTGAATTCTATGTAACTCCATGGATTCTACTTTCCAATAAACAGAGCCTTTGTTTTTATCGAAAAAGATTACCTGTCATTTTCCAAAAATTTCCATAGCCTCTCGAAAATGGCATCCTAGTTGTGGGCCTTTTCTAAAATAATTTTTTACAGCTTAACGTGGAAACCTGAGAAGTAAGCCTCTGTCCATCTAATTTTTTGAGGTTTCTTCAAATAGCATCTAACAGAATTCGTTAACATCTCTCGGTCTCAATAAATTTTTTTAAATGAGTCGATTTAGTAATTTAAGAGTAGCCAAGCAGTCTATTAAATAACATTAAATAACGATTCTAAACAGCTTTGCAAAAATTGGAATTCAAAAAAAAGAATGTTTTTTAAACTTACAACGCAGATTTTTTAATTACTCAAATTAATTAACTGAGGTTCCTGCTGCAGCTCTCTCGACATCAGAAAACTACTTGAAGTATTAGTTTCTTCGAAATGTGACCTCTAGTCGATAGCTTCCCTCTATTTTTGAGACCTGCCTGTAAATTTATCCTACGATACAATTATTTAAAGAGCTTTCTGAATTTTCTTTAGTAGTTACATCGGAAAATTAACCCTTTTTCAGTTCCGACAACGGAATCTCATCCCGACCATGCTTACTTTTCAATTAACTAAGTTTGCTTCGGCCGCTAACTATTCTAATAAGACCTACTAGCATGCTGTAACGCGATAAAAAAGCTTCTTAAACCAAATTAATTAAAGATTAGGAGCTCCTCTTTAAGAATCACGAAACACAAATTTAGACTCCAATTCTAACTATCTCATATTCTGAATTCTAAACTTTCTATAATTGATATATTTGGATCGAAAATAGATTCTTCCAGGCGCTCTTTCTTCCTCCTCTCTCTTCTGTCAGAATGTTCCAGCCTTTTCGACCAACTGGAGTGCGTCCAGTCACCCAAGCTAAAGACTTTGGATTCAATATCAGTCTCCCTTCTACCGAAACTTCTCTAGATTTTGAATCCAATGACCGCTGCTTTTCCCCTCCAGATAACTCAAACGATGAAATTTATCAACCTTACGGCAAAATGAACGCCAAAGGCCAGAATAAGAAGTCTGACAAGCATAAGAACTTTGAATTAAAGCTCAAAACAGAGGTAAATTTTTTTCCCGCTTAAGCTTGTTGAATAACATATTGTTTTCATTAGCCTTGCAAACTTTACACACTAGGTTTTGTTTGCCCTTATGGAGACAAGTGCTCGTTTGCTCATGGAGTCAATGAGCTTAAGCAAAAAGTTACTGTGATGTCCAGCTACAAGACGATCCGTTGTACCAAGTTCCACAAGAAGTCCTATTGCCAATATGGGTCTAGATGCCAATTCGTTCACAGAAAGATTAAAAAGGGTGGATTCAAAGGCATGAAACCAAAATATCAGCAAGTGTTGGACTTCATTGAGAATTCATCGCTGGTGATGAACAAAAGCACTGTGGAGAAAAGTTTACCACAATTGTTGAGTGAAAACTCTTTGGAAACCTTTAAGCTCCCAAAACTCAGAGTGTTTGAGCTTTTAAGGTGCTAATTAACCATAATCTGAACAGGTTATTTAAACAATGCTCTATATAATGGCATTTTACAATGAGTGCATTTAAAGTTCAATATTTCGCATTAAATAATTATTTAAACAAATATCTATATATATATCTCGGTTTGCAGCTTATATATATGAGCTTATTCTATAAGTAATGTCGTATAATCTGCATATTCGAGTGGATCAATCATGTTATCCTATATTTAATTGCTTCTCTTGTTATGGTTAGAAGATTTGAATTTTAAAAGTGAAGCTATAGTATATTATTGATTTGATCTTTTAAATTCAGAGTTATTATGTATCAAGGCGATTAAAAGTTAAAATTCATGCTTGTGAAATTCAAAAAGTTTTTGGGCATTTGCAGTCAAATATGTGAATTATTTCTCGAGTTACACAAAGAGTTTTGTAGGAATTCATCATAGCAAGAATTAACAAGGAATTTTACAAGTGTTATAACCTTGCTAGTAATTAGTTTGCTCATTCGGATTCATTGACAACAAAAAACCGGATCTATTAATTAAATGTAGTCTACTTAACCAGCCAGTCACCAGCTATCACAAGCTAATTAGCATATCCATTGATCGGTTTTAGTTCTTGTTGTGGCGGTACCACTTTTTTTTTAAAGTCCCTCTACTGAGTTATTTCCGGCTTTTTTTTTTACTAAGATGTTCCTGCTTGGTGTTACAACTTAGTAAGTCAACCGAACCTGAAAAGATCGTCTTTATAAGACATTTTCTGTTGTTGTTTAATAAGCACCATGTTGTGTTCATTGAAATAATCTTGAATTTCTTGTCGCGCCTTGAACTCTGAATATCAAGCACTGAGCTTATAGAAATTTTGTAGTCCAAAAATTCCGAAAATACTTCATAATCTGCAACCAATACAAGAAGCCAATGGAGCAAAATCGCAATAAATATTGAATTCTTTCACTTCATCCTCAAAAAAATTAGTAGAATATGATCACTTGCGGAGTTTCCTAATTCCACGATTGAAAAGTAAGATTTCTTCCGTAGAAAATTTTTTATCAAAATACATCGCATAGAGATAATCCTAACAAAAATCTCAAAAACACTGAATACTATTAAAAAAAAAAAATACACACGACCTCGAATGATTATTGCTGTATGCTTCCTTCTAATGCATTATACATATTTCTTACTCGTTCATGAGCTCTTCGCCGATTTCTTCATAATCACTTGGGATCTCTTTTGGAATTGCTTTATTTTTCCAATCACTCCAATCAAGTTTTTGAGCGTTTTTCGGTTCTAACATCGTTTTCGAGCTCGCATTCGACTTGATAAAACTATGATTAGTACTGCCTAGATTATTTTCTGCTGGATCAAGCTGATAGCTCCGCTGTAACGAACCAGAATTATCAAAACTTGTATTCCTTGAAACCACATATGATTTAGACAGCCCAGTCTTTCTTCCATTTCTCACTGGAGGCAGCACTTTACTCGTTATCATTTTGCTCTGCGGAGTATACATCCCAAGTCTCTGCATCAATTCCTTTGGAGGCTGGGAGACCGTTAGCTCCAAGTCCTGTAAAACTGATTTCTGAACTGCCTGCGTTTGAGCCAGCTTTTGCAACAGCTCCTTCTCAACTATTTCCATTTCAGAAATCTGCAGCTCTCGTTTTCGTTTCAATTCTTGCTCTTTTTGTATTCTCATCTCATATTCCTGCCTAAAATTCCGAATCTTTGTCTCAAAAAACTCTCTTTTTTTAATCTGCTGCCTTTCTTCAAATCCTTTGATTTCGCGTTTTTTGCTCTCGTTGGTGCGGAGACGAAATAAAATCTCCTCTTTTTTCTTCCTTGCTAAAAATTCGCTCTGTTGTTTAATTTGAGCCATCTGTGCGTATCGCATCTTTTGTAAGGTCTGCTGATTTTCTAACATTCCAAGGTCTCTTTGTTTTCTAAGCTGAGTGATGTAACTTATTCTTTCTTTCTCTCTGAAGACTTTCGTTTGTGCATCTTTCTGTTTCTGGTGAAAAGATAAATAGACTATTAATAATGGGCTCAAATGAGGGTATTTACTTGTTGGAGTTTGAGTTCATGGGTGATTTTCATGGTTAGAACTTCATGGGATTTACTTCGGGCTTGATAGAGCCGAGAGAGTGCTCTTTGTTGTTCTTCTTTGAGTAAATGTATTCTGTTGGCGAGAGAGTTGGCGTTTTGATCTTTCTGAAGTCTTGCCTGATGAGCAGAATAAAAAGTTAGAGAGCTATTTCTTTTCTCCAGGAGATAGTGGTTCATATTAGATGCGCAACTACAATAAATTAAAAATAGGACTCACACTTATATTTAGTGTAGAGTTTCAAGAGTAAAATTTTAAAGTATTTTTACTGAATAGACGGGTAATTTGTGAGAGAATTAAGTGTAAAATAAGAAAATCGTTGATTAGTTAAAGTTGAGATCTCCAATTAAACCTGAATTAGTAGAGAACATCTTTTTCAAACTGGATGCTCTAAGTAGGAATCACTCCTTAAAGTTGGAATTCGCAGGCAAATTTCATCATTGGTAATATTTGGTCACAAACTCTTCTGCAAATTCAATAAATTGGGCTCTTGAGACTTTCAACAATTATCTCAGCAATTTTTTTCTGGAATTCTTTTTTGGGATTGGCTTTTTAAACTAATTTGTCTCTAATGACCTAAGTTTTCAAGGACGATACAAAATTAAATAGCACTCATTCAATTGGAGATTAAATTTATTTAGAAAAACACAATGCAATTATCCGGGAAAATAAGGTATCTGATTTGACCCGAAACTCAGCGAATTGATTTTTTCATATTCAAACTGTCGAGAGATACTGCAATCTGCCCTTGCTTCTCTGCAAACACAGAATTCTTTGTCTAATATTTGAGCTGAGTGAAAGATTTATTTTAACCATATCAAAAAATTTTTTGAAAACTTGAAGAGTAGTTGATCACTCTCATTTTGGAAAACCTATCAAATCCATAAAAGACCGCATACTGTCGTTTTAAATCAAATTAGATGCTTTATTTGTCATTAGTCTCCCGCCTTTGATTAAACTATTTTAATTTATGAAAACATTACTACTTTAACGGAATAGCTTTAAATGTATCTCTATTGATGTACTTGAACGGACTTTCACATAGTTCAAACGCTCTCAACCACCCGACCCTAAGTATAATGGGCAGCTCACTTACAGCTTGAGTTGATACTGAAACCAATTTCATCTAATATTGACATTACTCTTAGGTTGCAAGTTTTATTGGATATTGGATGAAATTTATAATAGTTCCAACAGAATCCCCTCATTCCTCGAACTTCAAATTGGAGAAGCACGGAAAGTATGAAAAAAACTAGGCTTTATACCCTAATTCCGTGTTATTCATGACGCTCTGATAAAATCCCGAGAACAAAGGAAACACAAAGACATGGCCACAAATTAATTCCTGATATTTTAATAATTGTTCAACGCTTAGAGCTTCAATCCATTTTTTAACCTATCTCGTCTGAACCAAGGAACGAAACCTACGGGATTCTTTGACCAAGTTGAGATTCTTCACCTGATTTTACTGAACTAATAAAGATTTGTCTTAATTACTTACTTAAAAAAAAGTTAACTTTCTATTTGCAGTGAATCTTGAGTTGCCCTGAAATCATAAGAATCACCCTATAAAATTAAACTTTTATATGATTACACAAAATCTCACCAGGGCGTGATTACTACAGCAACAGAACAGATACTCAATCTGACCACTTTCACCCTGACCTCATTCAAATGAATAGGCTGAGATCTGAATCTGTACTTGCACGAAAGTTATTTCAATGGCTAAATATGGCTAAATTATATTAGATAGTACTTATTCCTCTGCTTGCCAGATTCAGTAACAAAATTTTAGAGATTTGACAAGTTAAAGGATTTTGGAGTTAAATCCACCAACAAAAGAAACTCGGGTAGGGAGTAAAATTCTGAGGATTATCGGAGTTTAACGGCATTTTGTTGATCGAAGGAGTCAAAGTTTTGAAGATATGGTATTATTCAGCAGCTAGCTTATATTGAAATCTGCAATTTTTGAATTTCTGATATCCTGTATTTCTGACTCTTTCTGGTTTGACAAGAGTCCTATAAATATATCCGATTAAACCGGAACTATATAATTTTAGTTTAATTCTGAACAAATCAATGGGCATGGTTTGCGGCAAGCAGAAAATGAGACAACGCACTCTTGATAACATGAAATTCGATAGCTTGTATCAGCATAAGGCTGCTGATACCCCCCTGAGGGTCAGATCTCGAAAAGGCCCTCGAGCTAGTGCGGACTTGAGCTTAGCGACGATAACTTCATACGAGGACATTGAGAAGATCTATGAAATTGAACCAGACATAATAGGTAAGCTAATGAGAGTTTCTTTCGATCTGAACCCTTCCATAACTAGGTCGAGGACATTTCGGTAACGTCCGCTTAGCAAGACTAATCAGCAACCCAGAGAAGAAATTCGCCATTAAAACGCTCGAAAAAGACCAAAAGAGCTCCGACAACGCTCTTCTGATCCTCGAGCTCGGTATTCTGAAAACCTTGGACCACCCCAACATAGTCAAGTTCCACGGAACCTACGAAGATGATAGATATTTTCATTTAGTCATGGAATATCTCAGCGGAGGAGAGCTTCTCGAGCGAGTCATCGAAAGAGGGAGTCTCAGCGAGAACGAGGCCGCTCTTGTCATGGAAAAGGCACTCTCAGCCGTCAAACACCTACATGAAAAAAACATTGTCCACCGGGACCTTAAGCCGGAAAATTTTCTCTTTTCTCACGTCGGAGAAGACGCTGAGCTCAAGCTCATCGATTTCGGACTCGCAAGGTCCATCGATGACATCGAATCACTCAGGTCAGCAGCAGGCACAATTTTTTATTTGGCTCCAGAAGTCATCAAAGGCAACTCTAGCGAAAAATGCGACGAATGGAGCCTCGGAGCGATCATGTTTCTCCTTCTAAGCGGCCAACCTCCCTTTGTAGGCAACCACAACAAAGAAGTCATCTCCAAGATCCTTAACGATAAGCTTGACATGAAGAGTCTCGAATGGAAGAGGATTTCTAAGCACGCTAAAGACCTCATAAGCAAACTGTTAGAAAGAGACGTCAGAAAAAGGATCACAGCTGCTGAAGCCCTTGAGCACCCTTGGTTCAAAAAAATTCGCTCTCTGAGGCCGGTAGAGCCTGTCAACTTCGCAGCCATTCAAAACTTACGCGCATTTAAAAACAGTTCTTATTTTCGCAAGGAAGCTCTTATTGTTATGGTTGGCTTGCTTGCAGATTCAGAGCTAGCGATGTTGAAGAACGCTTTTAACTATTGTGATAAGAGCAATACTGGAGAGATCCAAGTCGCTGAGCTGCTAGAAGTAATGCATGAGCTCGGGTACCGTGAGAATGATCAAGAGATTATCAAGATGATCCAAAGGATCCAGATTGATGAAAAAGAGCACATTGGCTATACGGACTTTCTTATTGCTGCGCTTGACAGCAGACACCTCTCTGATAGAGAAAAGCTTTGGACTGCTTTTCAATATTTCGATGTCGACGGCATTGGATATATCACACGTGAGAGTATTGTGAAAATGATGGCGAGAGGAGGCCGGAAAATCTCTGATGAGGAAGTTGATATTATGATCAGAGAAGCTGATTTTACAAATAATGGAAGAATTTCATTCGAGGAGTTTTGCTCGGTTATTAGCGATGATGCGAAAGCTACAAGGCATCAAGTGACGCTCGAAGAAATAAACATTGTTGAAGAGGTGAATGATTTTGAAGAGGGAGATGTCTCAAGGAATAAAGTGAGAGAATAACTTGAGGCAGCTAATTTATTATTATATTTGTTTATAAAATGAATATCTTACATTTTCTAAAAATTGATAACTATTGTGGAAAAAAAACGCAGGAGCCAACTGCTCAATAGCGGTTTGTTTTTGTACTTAGGAAGGATAATTAATTTTTTTATTTATTCCCATCTGTTTATATGCTTGAGTTTAAGGGCTTGGAGTTCTTAGGAAAGAGATTCTGCCCAAAGCCTTTTTAATTCTAATTAGTAATGATACAGTTGATCTTTATATTTATTTTCTGAAGCATTTAAAAATGATAAAATGTCAGTTATACAAAAACTTATAATTCCAATTCGATGCCAGTATATCAATTTTTCCTTCCTTAGAGTGCCATTGTAAACCTTCTAATTTAATGTAGCTTTTGATTACTGGGTGAGGCTTCAGAAACCTGCAAAGATTTTAAATGAGTTAACTAAATTAAAAAAAGTTTAGATATTCAGATGAGTCAGAGCTTAATATAATTCTTTATCGAAGGATCGGTAACACCTAATTCAGACTACCAACTCTAATGTAAAAACTTGTTCAAGTAAAATCAACATTAAATCAGATGGCGTAAAGGAAATCTCTTGTATTCTTCATTAGGATGGCATCAGGGTTAACAATAAGATAATCTGATCTTAAATAAAATTAGGTTGGCAGCCTTCTTGTGTGGTGCAAAGAAAGATACCTTAAAACAATGTTCACAGAACTCTTTAAGGTTTCATGTGAATAGCTCTAATACCTAAATTTTTTGCGGATATTTGACTACCCATAAAAGCTTTGATTAATAAGAATTAATCATTTTTATTCACCTTCATGGATTTAATTTTTCTTACACAAGGATTTTTGATCTTATTCAGAATCAAAAAAAGGAATAAATGCATTCAAATGCTCAATAATATGAACTTTTTTACTTTTGAGACTAGATTGACACACCTAAACTAGAATAGATCCGCTTTCGATCTAAAAAGCCTGAAAATATTTGAAAATCCATAAACTTGGGTCATTTTATTCCAAAAATTTTCCATAGTGAATAAGCCAGGACTCCTGGTTTAATTAAGATTGTATTTGAATATTTTTAAAAATGCAAATTCAAAGGACTCAACCACTAACCACCACAACTCAGCAAGACACCCGCACTAGATCAGATTCCCATTCAAAGCCACAGAAAACGGTCTTGCTTGAGAACCAAGAAAAAAATTTTGAAAAAGCATATCTCTATCAAAAAGAGTTGAATGACATACTCAAAAAGCAAATTCAACACAAAGAACAGGAATACAAAGACCTTTTTACAGAAAACAAGCAACTGAAAGGCCAGATGACTGAATATAAAACACGGATTAAGAAACTCGAGGAAAAAGTGAATGAATTTAAAACAAAAATGGAATATTACAAGCTAAAAGCACAGGAATTGGAAAAAAGAAAGAACGCAGTGATGTCTTTGAACATAGGATCGGTCCGGTCACAAACTTCTTCACAAGCAGATTCAGAGTACCCATATTCTCTAAGTGGCTTATCCAGAAGTGAAAATATCAATGGGAATGAGCATATAGATAGCAGTCCAAGCACAGAATATACAGGGACCTTATATCCAGTGAAACATAATCACGATTTCAGACTCACACCTGTAAAAAGCTGGGGAACACCCTCAAAAACGGACGAAGCAGATGAAAAAGAGTTTGCGAGTCCAGTGTATGAAAATCAGAGTGATTCGCAAAGAAATAGAGAGATAATGTCTCCAGTGAGGCTTTTAGCAAAGTATGATAAATCAGCTTCGAAGAAAGGGTCAAATAGGAAAGAATGTATTGAATCCGAGGATGAAATGAAAGGAAAGACGGAAAATTTCTCAAAATTCTTGAATTATAAAAAAGAGCGTAAAAATTTAGCCATCTGCGAATGCATCTCGTCTGACTTGCATTATTTTCATTCAGATAAACTTAAACTCGATTTGGATAGTTGCAATAGTGTAAATGCGCAGGGAGAGGCTGATAGATTGGGTACGGAAGCAGTTCAAGAAGCAGGTATGTTGAATTTTGTCACTGTATTTTAATGGAGATTTTACAAAAATAGAAAATGTTGACCAGCTTGCAAGATCAGTTGTCGCTCTAAACTGCGTTCCTGTTGTGACTTATGAAAGCAGTAAATCTTTTTTGTTATCATAAGCGATAACCATCTGATATTTACCGGTAGACGATTTTACCCCTCCAAAATCTATCAAAAACAGCATTTTTAATTCCGCTCAGAAGAAAATCCTGACAGCAGATAGACGTCATACAAATATCTTCTTTGTGAGCCCAGAGGAGAGTGGGATGAAAACCCATAAAGAACTAAGCGTAATAGCAATCCTCAAGTTTATGTTTGCGAGCTAATTGTGTATTAAAGCCCGAATCATATCGTGCGGATGAGAAAAAGAAGCTGAGCCCAGTGAAACTGTTTGAAGAATATTTTGTCATAGGTGTTGACAAAAACGATGTTCTTGTCTTTGAAGAAGAAAATCCCAAGTAATTTAATTTGTTATTTAAATTTTTTTCTTAAACAATGTTCTAATAGCGAGAAAGTTGGGCATCTCAAGGCTAAAATATTGTTTACTTATCCAGGAAAATCCGACGAGATGAATAAGTAATTTGGTTTTCGACTCTCAAAATTTAAATTACATAATAGCGCTCCAAAAAACGCTGTTGCTGATTTTGCGTTTCCTTTCGGAGTTGAAGCTCATAAAGAAAAAATAACGTCTTTCACGCAACTCTATGAGTAATATAGGATTTGGCTTCCGCTTACTTATCAAAACATTTCAACAGGATTTTATTCTCAAAAAATGACTTTGGAACCAACGAAAACTGTTTTGCTTTTCCCTTGCTACCAGGCGGCTTGCTTGATAATCAGTCTTTCGAGAATGATGTACTAAAAGAGGGCAATCCAAATCGTCTCCTCTACCATGTCTGCATCAAAACTACAGATTATCTCGAGCTTGTATAAATGAAAGCAATTCATTGTTTAATATCCCTTGCTATTTAGGGTGAATTGAATGCACAAAGAAACGAAGGTAAAAAAAGACTCAGTCGTAAGTATTGGAAAGTCGAAAAAGTCTACTGCTTTATGACTTTCTATCCATTGATCAAGTTTTTCATGCAACTTAATACAAAGATATTAGGTAACTCTGCTTTGAGTTGCCTTTGTAGGTTTACCGTTGACGATTTTGTTTGAAAGATGCGTTTAAAATTGAAAGACTTCAGAAATTTTCGGAAATGAACTCAGATAATCGGAGATTCTCTATCGGTGGTGAAGAGAAGAATATATTCAAGGAGCTCGATGCTGAATGGATCAATCAAGTTAGAATTGATTGCCTTTGATAATTTTTTTGACAAACTCTTCATCGTATAATAGTACCTGTCCACAGAGCTCAGCGCATACCTCAGCAACGTCTTGGCACTACCCTCTCCTAAATTTGATTTCCCACTAGAGTTCAAATATAAAAACTTCGAAAAACTAACGAGTCAAATTTGTGAGCGGCCTCAAGCCTTTGCAATGGAAGCCATCTGGGCAGCACCTCTTGTTTTCTCTTATTTCCCACTGAAGGACCTTATGTATTTACTCTTAACCGTTATGCTCGAAAAGAAACTCGTTCTCCTCTGCGAAAACTTGGCAGTTCTAACATCAACTTTGTAAGCATATCGATCCCTCTAATTTATTCCTGAGACTCATCTACTATTCAATAGGCAAATCCTCTACTCCATGATAAAGCCTTTCAAATATCCGTTCCCACTTATCTTCAACCTACCGAACCTGCTTCTGCCTTTATGTGATGCACCAGGCGCAGCCCTCATTGGTAATAAAGCTAATCGCAATTGTCTCTAATCCCATTGTTTTTGCTTTCAAAAGGTATAAACCAAGGACTCAATTACTTGTTCGAAGAGGATCTCATTTCAAATTATCCAGAGTGTATTTTCGTCGTTCTAAATAAGGGCCGGATAAATCTCTTCGCTGATCCAAGCGTGAGTACTAGCATCATAGAGCCTTCTTTCGATGGTGTCTTTGAGCGGATTTTCCAGATTTACCGAGGGTTTAATCCTGAAACAAAGCGAACGATAGAATCTGAGTCAACAGCCTCGCCACAGAAAAAACCTGACTCTTTCCAACCTCGTAACGCTAATGAGAAATACATATTCGATGCGAATGAAACTGAATACAGAAATTGCTTGAGCATTCTCAAGCTTTTCTATGATGCGTTATTCAACAACATAATAAAACATATCCCATCCGATCCTCTATACATAGTCAGCGATAATAAAGTAATAATCTTATAGTCTTGAATGTCTTACCAGATTATTTTTGTCGATAGCAATTGGATTATGAAGCGTTGGCGCAGATCATCATCAAAAAGAACCCCAAAGAAGAGGCGTTCTTAAGCGTGTTCTTAAATACGCAAATTTTTACTTACTATCTCGAGCAGCATTATGACCCTGAACTTTTCCCTTAGCTAAATAAATTATTCCTTTTTTAATAATACTCTTAACTATTTATTTGTTTTCTGACACAATACCAAAGTTTATATAGAAAAACCTATTTTTCAACGTAAAAACCAAACAATTAAAAGGCCGTAGCCCATTCAAAGAACGCAGAAGGTATATTCGATTTAACATCCATAATGAAGGTACTTAATTGCTCGAGTGGCAAATTGAGGAGGAGTTCGCTGGTGTCGAGCTCGAGAGTGTTTCCTTCTATTGAAAATTTGCAAGGTGAATTTAAGAATCAAATAGGATATAAACTACTTTCAGTTTTGATAATTGAGAGAGAGTTTAGCATTTTAAGAGAGTTGCTCAGGACTTTCCGAGAGAATTGAACGGCAGACATGATATTTGTTCTCTATAGAATGCAAATGAGAATGAGGAAGAAAGCTCGAAAAAGACAAAATATACCTTCTTAAGGCTATCGTACTCTTCGAGTATTCGATCGAATTTAATAGGAGAAACCTCTTGTTGAATAAGTCTCTTGACTAATATGAGTAAAAGTAGTTCTGAGCTCACTCCTAGCTCTGAAAACAGTTTATTACGATGTGTTCTGATTAATGATAAAATGAGTTATACCTCTCAGATGACCTTCTAGGATATCAGGCTCCAAAGTATTCTTAGCGAACTTTAAGCCTTTTAAGAATTCGTCGGAAAGGGATGGAGATGTTTTGCTTTCAAAAAAACAGAACGTGACTTCCATCAGCCTCATAAACCATCTTAAAGGCCTTGGTGATGAAATTAGATAAGAAATTGTGGTTAATCGCTGTAATTGAATACCTCTGAGCGAGATAATAATATTTGAAAAATTCCTGGACATCGTCTTGTTGAAGCATTTTTTTCTGTTACCAGCAAAATAATTAAAGTTCATCTAAATTTTCATTTCTTTACCAAGACATCATTGTAAGAGTCATTCTTGACCATCTCAACTCGTTTAACGACACATGAGTTCAGCTCTTCGAACGTATGATTGAAAAAATAATAGGAACTAAATAACACAGATAGGTTAACTTCAAATTGAAGCTTGTAAGACAGTTTTACTTATATGACAGTCGACTTTTCACTCTCTTCTCCAGCGACTCTAAAAACATAATGTCATTTATCGATCCCACCAGAATCATCTTCACGGCGCTTGATCTCACCTATTTTATTCCCTTACAACCATTTACCAACACGAACACTTACCCAATCAAGCAATGAATATAATAAAACTTGTCTTTTACTTTTACTCAATTCATGCATGTTCTGCAAATATACAATTATCGTCTCTGGCAGGTCCTATGAAATATTATCAATCATTCAAAAATTTCTCTGAGCTTTACTTTCAGAATTTCATTGGTATCTTTAAATAGAAACTCCTTTGTTGGGCCAAACACATCGTAGCCTATGCTAACACCTTGCATTTCGAGCTCCTGGCAGAATGCAGAGATAAACTGTGATTCCGTATTGAAGATTTCGACATCGATGCTGATGATTCGCACTTGGTGTTTTTGTTTCTTGAGGCTTTCAGTGACATAGCGCATAGTCGTAGTTCGCCCGCTGCCTGGGAAACCGAAAAGCAGGTTTGCAGAGTTCTGCTTGCTCATTACGACTTGAGTAAAATCAGTGAGCAACTCCTTATGTATTCCTTTTATAGGAACAATTTCTTTCAAGCTAAGCTTATCGGCAGGTAGGCCAAAAGCATTAGAATACTCCAGTAAGCCTTTAATCATTGAGCTAATTGATTGCTGTTGAGTTATTATTATTGAAGAGATGGATTTAATTTTCGATTTGTTTCATATTGAAGTTGAAATAATAATGACACGAAATCTTAGTTCAAATTTTCCCGCAACTATAAATAAATCGCGTTTATCGCATACAGATACAGCATATATGAACCGATCGGATATACACCCTTTGATCAACTGAACCTAAGCCCACACGCTTCAACCAGAGGTTTATTCTGAATACAGAGACAATTTGCTGAGGGTCCTCGAAGCATACTCATCAAGTTCAGCGAGTATCTCAATTCTACTAAGGGTTAGAGAGCGGAAGCAGAAGTATCATTACTTATGAAAAGTGAAAGACGTATCTGGCGCGACTTCCAGTTTATTATTGGCCATTAATATAAGTCGTACCGCGAAATATTCTCTGAGGCAGCTGTGCATGCGGAATAAAAACGTTTTAAGAGATTCTGGAAGAGGAGGAGGAAGAATGTACTATGGAGATCCCGTGCATTCGAAAGTGAAAGTCAAGAATGTATGGGCAGTTGCTTTAACATCTTTACATTCCGAGAATGGGAGGGTGCCAAGATAATCCACCTCTTTGTAGGGAATAACTCTTGTGAACGGGGAGGAGTGCCAGGCTCTTTGGTCTATGATGTCATTATTGTGATCGATCAAATAGACACCAATTGAAAAATCGTGGAGGAGAAAATGACTCAAGTCAGACTAGAGAACAATTATCTTTAGAGTTCAGGAATAAGGAATTTTGACCTTTTTAATCCGGAAGGCGTATTTCGAAATCTTAGCTCTTCTTGCAAAATCTATTCCTAAAACTCCCGTTCCTCCCTGAAAACTCCAAGACTCCATGTCACTATGAAAGCGTTAGCAATAGAAATTGAGAATTATCAAAAACTTATGGCCAATAAGAGGGGTTGGATCCAAACAATCTGGCTTCTTCAGGTTTTTTCTGCTTGAAAAAATATCGATTACTGAACCGATAAGCTAGACCAAAAGATAAGAATAAAGAAGATGGAATAACATTACGAACGACGAGAATGGTTGAGATTCGTTCTTGCAGTTCAGGTCCTTGATCAGTCCGCCTCATAAATTAATTGAATGTGATCTTTAGTGAGAGAAATATACCTTGCAAGCTCGACGCAATGTCGTATAATCTCAAATCAGCGAAATCGTGATTCGGAGCTGATTCAATCCCTTCACGATGGGAGTGACCTTTCTGGCGATGCTTTACCACAAGACTAACGTCAGCTTCTGTTTGTTCATCAGTCTGATCGGTCGTAGTTCCATTAACTTTGTCATCAAGCCCTGGTACCTTAGTTTCGTTCGCCATTGCTGTTGTAGTATCATTGCCCATTGATGTCTGAATTGTGTTTTTCTCTCCCTTGTTACTAAAACTCTGATGAGATAAGCCATAGTCGGAGATAACTGAACAGTACCAGATTGATAATGAGCAAGGAGACTAAGAGTATCACCAAGGGGATTATGCACTGCCTTACGAATATGCTAGTGTTCTTGATATTTCGTTGTGGATACCCAGTTTCCTTCAATTGTCATTCCTAAGAAAATAATAATTGTTACCTCTTCATTAGTTCTATAGCGGATATTTCGAGGTGCAGAATAGGTTGTTGCAGCTTGAGGATGTTCAGGGTATGGTGAAAGCTCGATTAAAGTAGAATCGTCTTGATCTGGGTACCCGTGTGGTGGGCAAATCTGAAATGCGTAGCCTTGAGATGGGTAAGGCCAATTATCGTCAGAAGAAGCAGATTGCAAATATCCATAGTCGAATTTTTTCATCTTAAGTTTTTCTCTTTTTTATGATTAATAATTGATTATTATTAAATGATTCTAAATTTTGAACTTAGTTTTTAAATTATCTTTTCAGTTCATACTCATATTTTTGAATTTTTCCACTTGAAGCGGCAATACAACTAATCGTCAATATGATGATGTTGATAAAATTCCCTTTTCCTCCTCCTCCACCTACCTCTTTCTTAACATTACTAAAAATTTCTCTTTCGACCCTACTTACACTATTATGAAATGGTAGAATACAAACACACCTGTAGTTCAAAAGAGTATATACTATTAATATTACATGTATTCCTTCCTTTGTAATGAAAGAACAGACAGTTGTGGTAATTTTGATTTGGAAAATGTTCTAGAGAAGATATCAATAGTGAAATAAAAATGTGAAAATTACAACTGATAACAAGGAAGTTATGAACCTTATCTTATGTAAGACATTCTATGAATGAGTATACTTCTCCAATTCAATTGCACCATATCACCTTATACAGCAAGGTATAAATATATTTTTCCATCACCCTCCTTGTAGTGATAGTTACCCGCTTTAAACATCTGACAAAGATTTCGGTATAGAACAGAATAACCATCCTTGCTATGGTGCCCTTTGCCTGTGATTATCTCATAACAGAGATGCTCATCGCCATCAATAATTTTCTTATTATACTTATATTGACTCTTGTTGCTCATAACATTTAAAGTTATAAAGTCGATCTGCTCATTGACGATCTCCTTCGCCTCATCCCAATACAACCCATGCAAATCAATCCCATACAAGCAATTATTTGCCCTGTACTTGCTCAAAATGTACTTCCTCGACGCCAATTCAAGCAGCCTAACCTTATTAGTCTCTCCTTGAGAAATGCTCGTTAGCCCAGATAACCCACCATAAGACCGCCCTGCCCGCGCCTGTGCCGCAGTCCGATCCAATACCGCTTTTATCTGCCTATGCCTATGATACTCATCCCTTATCTCCTCAAAGCTCATTTCTCTCAATATCTGCTCCACTTCAGGATTAGTATATAGCTCTGTCGAAGCATAATATTTCTTTGGCTGTAAAACCTGAGGTTTCACCACATTTGTTTTCTTTTTTAATTTTATAGGGCTTTGCTGGTAGTTCTTGCTGTAATTTTTCTTCAAATAATCCAGAGTAGCTTCGTAATCTTCTTCAAATAGAGAGTAGCAATATCTTATTACGGTGAGGTCAAGTGACGGGAAAAGTCTCACTAAATTGAACACTTCCTCCGAAGATTCGCTCTTCTGACCCTCAAAGAAAGGGTTTTTTGGAATAACCCATTGGTTGGAGCTATCTGAGTTCTTGTATTTGATTTGTGCCTTTGGATTTGAAAGCGAATCGATTGCTTTCGTGTATTTTGCTTTTGACATTGTAGGATTGCTGTCGCCAAGGGAAGGGAAATAACCCGCCTTAGTGTCTGGAATATTGCTCTGGTTGCCATTTCGGATAAGATCATACATGTATTTCTGCACGCTCTTGGTCAGTTCATCAACTTCGATGGCATCGTAGTGTTCTGCTTCATCAGGAATTTCAAATATTCTAAGTATTTTTAGAAAACAGGGATTTTTTAGAAAGGCATTACCTCTCTTCGGTCTCTTCTTCCTTGTCTATAATAGACCTGCAAGCTGTTTGCTGACATAAACTGATAAGATTTTCGATGTCCTCCGCTGCCATTGAATCATCGCTAAGAACCGACTCGAGAAGGTCTTGTATGTTTGCCATAACGTCGTTGTATTGTTCTCCTAACTTGAGACGCTTGACGCCGTAGTTTAATGATTCTACCGGAGTTTCTCCTGTTTCAGTTTGGTAATAATCTTTAGGTTGAGAAGGCCGCCATTCTTTATGTTCAGCCGGTTTCCATTTGGAGCTTAAGACTTCAGCTTTTTCCGGTGAGTAAGGCTGGGTTTCCATCTTCTTAGGAGACTCCGTTTTCTTTGGGCTCTCAGTTTTCTTTGGAGGTTCATATTTCTTCGTGTTGGTACTGTATTGAGGGTATGCTGTGGATTCATCCTCATAGTCGTCGTATTCGTTTTCATATCTGAAATCTTTTTGGTATTTTTTCAAGGTTTTTTTGGTCTTGCAGTCATAGCCGTCATCGATTTTCTTTTTACCAATTTGAATGAAGTGTTCTTCCATCTGCTCGAATTTTATTTGGAGTTAAATTGCTTATGATCGTCACTCGATAATCATCAAAAAAAGCGTAATCGTTCTAGTAATCCAAAAATAGCAATAACAATGCATTGTTGTGATTGGCTTTATTAAACAAAATGAGAAGGTTAATGAAGTAAAGCGAATCAAATTTTAACATATGAATAATTTCTGTCAGTATCATGAGCGAAAAATATGGTATTAAGCCCTCAGAAATATTGCTTTTTTCAGAAAGTTATTGAAGGAGATTTTCTGAGGGTGATATATCCGTTTGACTCAGCAGATTTTAATTCTAAATGCTGAACTTTAACTGTTTTGTGTTTGTTTCTGATGACAAATTTCATGTCAGGATAACTTCCAACAAAAAACAAGGACTCAGATCAGAAAATATTTACTTTTACCAAACAAAATTCTCCTTACAAAGTTCAATCGACGGAAGGTTAACAACTCGAAGGAAACCATTGAATTTCCAATAAATCAATTATCTAACTTTCTCGTTGTCTAAGATTGCCTTGAGTTTCGGCTCTTTTTGGCCGAAGATCATCATATTTTCAGAATGGTTCAACATCGATAATTCTTATTCGGAAAAAATGAGAAATCACCAAACATTTCAGATTCTGTGATTTTTGCCTTGCTTTTTAGCTTAGTCACATTCACTATGCACGATATTGAATGATTTTTTGGACCTTTGCAAAGAGAACAGATAAAGATATATCAATCCTATTGTGTTTTATCAAGCCAAACAATTTCTGTACTTTCAAAATTCTAAGTACCGGAATTACTCGCTATAAATGATGAATTGGACTAACGCTAATGACCATTCCATTTTATTTTTTCAACGAATTACACGAATAGTATCGAATGCAGCGACGAAAAATAATCTTTTAGAGGCGGCTGTATCCTCAGATAGTCTCCATGATAGCATTTCCCAGATACTATTTCATAAAATATGACACGCGTCAAATATCCTTCGAAATTTAATTCGCATTTGTCACACGTACTGATTGGTGATCCTATTGATATTTATATAATTATTCAACTGTTAGTTAACGTGAGTTAAACGTATCAAAATGGGAAAGAAGACATCACAGAACAAAGGCAATAAAACTGAAGAATCCAAGGCAGCAACCAGTAAACCCCAGAGGAAAGATAGCGGTGAAGCCGAAGAACATGAAAAGCCACATCTTTCTTTAATCAAGAATCCTATTACGACTCTTTACTACTTCGCGCTCGTACTCCTTGAATTCAAAGTCAAAATCCTCAAGTTTGCTGTGAGAAACATCATCTGGATCTCTCTCATCGTTGCATTTTTTGTCGTCCCTCGAGTGATCGAACATCCTTATCATAATGTATAAATTATCCAAAGAAATTTTCTTAAACCATTTTATTTCTAGCTTGTCGTCGAATTCGATGAGATTGTCTACTTTGCTGCCTATTGGATAATCCTCGGAGTTGCCTCATCTATCGGTTTAGGTAGTCTTTTTCCGTTATTCTAAATTTCATTCGATATTGTTCTACTAGGTACTGGACTGCACACTTTTGTGCTCTACCTTGGGCCTTACATTGCCAAGGTGACCATGGTCGCCAATGAATGCAATGCACTTCCAGAGTATCTGCCATCAAGATGGAACATGAAAGGTTTCGGCCCATGCCCACGTAGAAGATTAAACTTAGCTAAATGGCTAATTTATTGTTTTTTATTAAGCTGGAAAAAGAGAACCGATCAGTCTTTTCAGCATCCTTTTAGCTGTTCAACTCGAATCTTTCCTTTGGGGTTTGGGAACAGCGCTGGGTGAACTTCCACCTTATTTCGTTGCTAGAGCAGGTACCTAATGTTTAGCAATGAGATCTAATTGAATAATTATAGCTAGGAAGGCAGGCAAGAAATCTGATGAGGTTGAAGAAGTTGAAAACATCAAAGAAGGTATTTCGACTGATAGAGATTCAATCGCTAAAACAGATTATTTTTAGCCCACAGTTTAATGGAAAGAGCCAAGATCTTGATCTATAAGCACTTACAGAGACACAGTTTCATTACTGTTCTCCTTTGCGCTTCCGTAAGCAAAAAATCCGTCGACCATTTAATATGAGTTATTAAAATTTAGATTCCTAATCCTTTGTTCGATCTGGCTGGTATTACCTGCGGGCATTTCGGTATTTCATTCGCCACGTTCTTCGTTGCAACAGCAATTGGAAAGGCTATTATCAAAGTTCATTTGCAAGTAATAAATCCAGAATCGTCACATGTTACTAACTTTGTAAATTAGATGATTTTTGTGATCGTGTGTTTCAGTAAACACCGTGTTGAACATCTTTTAGGATTTATGGAGCGCAATATTCCATTTTTGAAAGAGAGTTTGAGCAAAGCTCTTGAAAAGCAGAAGCAGACCCTCCATAACCCTGACAAATTTAGCGAGGTATCTGATTTTTTTATGCACCTTATTTAATACTTTTTATAGGGTGAAAAGCCGCTGGTTGCTAAGCTATGGGACCTTTTCATCTTGGGAATGATTACTTTCTTCATCGTTTCGATCATCAATTCTCTTGCGAACAACTACCTTGTAAATTTTGCTTTTAATTGCCGAATCTGAATATCTAACTTTTGTTAATTTTAGGAAGAGAAGATGGCTAGAGAAGAAAATGGAGATGAGGGTGACAAGAAATCTAAATCCCAATCCCCAAAAAAACTCGCGAAAGATGAGAAAAAACCAAAAGAAGAGCAAAAACCAAAGGAAGAGCAGAAACCAAAGGACGAGAAAAAGCCTAAGGATGAAAAGAAGCAGACCAAGGACAAGGACGAAAAGAAACCTGCAGAAGAGAAGAAACCAGCTGAAGGTGGACAAAGCAAGAAGAAGGGCGGAAAACAAGAGACCGTTGCTGAAAAGTCTCAGCCAGAAAAAGCTGATACTGGTAAGGGCTCAAAGAAGGGAAAGAAAAATAAAACTGAATAATAAATCGCACTATTTCGGTTTAATTAGGACATCATATTGAGCACTTCCATTTGCTTATTTGTTTTCCACGTTAGTTGCGCTTCTCTAAGATATTTTCCTGTTGAAAACAGAACTGTTAGATACCCTTCTAAAAACAGATTAGAACTATACTATTAACGCAGTCATTCTCTTTAACTAAATGTACTAAGCTACGAGAAATATTATGGATTCAAAGATATAATGAATAACCTGTTCGTATCAAATGAATGAAACACAAACAAAGATTATGCAAATGAGTCAAAATTAAATGGAGAGATATAACTGAATGGAAATGTAGTAGTGGAAAAATAGGAGGACGTTGTGGAAAAGTCAATGGTACGTTTCAAATTGGAAAATTTTAGATTGAAATGGGATGAAAAAATTGATTCTATCATCGAAATATCACCCAACTAACACAAAAATTAAAACAACTTGAGAGCTTTTCCTGGCTGGACCCAGTCAATTGGCTTCCAAGCGTTTCTTTCGTTCGAATTGATAAGATACAGGTCAGATAATGTATTTTCACAGTCTTCTTCATATTGATCATCGTTCTGTGGAGAATCTAACCAATTAAAGTCATTAGTGAGAAGTAAAGGATTAAATTACCAGCAAATCGATCAATATCATTCATTAAAGAGGTAATTTCATCTTCCTCTTGGAATGTTTCATTTAGAATTTCTCTTAACGCTTCTTTTTCTTGCTCGGATATCGATCCAAGCTTCGAATCGTTTTTGATGAGGCAATTATTTAGAGCTTTCAGGTCTAGCTGAGCTGAAATTATTATTGAAATAATACGATGTAATCCTCTTCTCTGTAGCTTTTCAAGAAAATTGTAACAAGAAACTGCTAGTTTTCTTGCTCCATACTCGATTCTCAAAGAATCATGGCTGATTTCTTTTTTATTTGAGCCAGATTCCTCATTTATTTTATTAAACTGACTCGTAAGGCTGAACGGTTTTAAGTATCCTTGCTTTGGTTTTCCTGGGATTTTCTCTGAAGAAATTGCCTCAGGACTCCAACCGCCTGACGTTTTAACTCCTTTAGGGGTGCTCATTATTTTATCTACTACCGGTAAATACAGTTAGTTTTTGAATGAGTGACTATAGACAGTATACATTGCTCAAGTTCTTTCTCAGTTTTCCTGTTTTCAACAGCAAAATCTTGAGACGATGAGAAATTTGAATCGCTTTTTGTGAGAGAGGCATCTTCAAACAGTTTTTGATTGCTAGCTTGCGATGGAGAATTTTCTTTTGCTTTTGCTGCTGTAATTACTCCCCTTCCTTGCTGTCCTGACGGAGAATTTCTCTCGTTTTGCTTTCTATTCTGGTCCTGAGCTTCGTGGTTCAATGAACTGGCTTGAGAATTGCTCGCCAATTTACTGCTATCTAACTATTTTTTTCAAAAAATGATAAAATGACCTACCCCTGAAAACATTTAGCATACCTGATTTTGATTGATACTATTCAATGGAGTGGCAGTTTTCTTCACCTCCCTAGAAACAATGAGCACATTCAAATTTCTAAAAACTTTACCTTTTATCTTTACTCGAATGATAGTAAGAACAATCTTTCTTCTGACACTTCCCTGCGTTTGTGCACGGTCTAGTCTTGTAAACCATGTAATGGAATTCATACTCCTTCCACCCATGGCATTTCTCGCAAGAAAGCATTTTGGGACACCCCGCCTGCTCATACGAGCTTACAGCATCAGCTTTTTTCCAAAATTGGCACTCTTCAGGTCCATAGCAATAGATCTCAGGATTCCTTCTGTAATCCTGCACGTTATGCGCATACGTACACATACTCCTGTCATGCTCGTTCTTGAAAGGACAGAAGATCGTCTTCAGCTTGTTCAGATTGAAGCTATCATCCTGCTTCTGCTTGTATAAGACCTCAACTCGCAGCTCTCCTTCATTATGCGCAAACGAGCAAAAATCTCCATATTCGCACTTCTGGATGCGATTTGGGTAATGCGCACAGAACTTCTTCTTGTACCTCTCTGGGTGATAGAGCTGCTCAACTCTATTCTTACAGAATTTACAGCTGTCATCGCAAAAGCAATGATTATTTTGAATATGAGGGCATAGCTCAGGACAATAGCCATTCTCAAAATCAGACCTTCTTCGGTCGATTTCATTATGATAATAGGGACAAAGTTTCTTATCATGCACTTCTTTTTTAGTACAGGGGTTCACCTTGAATTCTTTGAGGTTTATTAAAACTTTCGCTGAACCTTGAGATTTGGGTTGATGGCTCTGAGGCGTCTTTTCTTTTAGGTTAGACTCAAATTTTTGATAATGACCTCCGATTAAGAGCCGGGAAGGTTCGAATGGATGAAGGTAAGGGCAGAAGAGGGGTTTATGTTCGAAGTAGCATTGGTCTTGTTGGCAAGGTTCGGTTTTGTAAAAGGAAGGATGGTAGTAAATCTCGCTTTGGGAGTGGGAATAAGTGCATGCATCGACGTTAAAGCATACGAAATTTTCGTGGAATGAGGGGCAAGGGAGAGATTGGTAGTTGAGGGAGGTGGCGTTTTCGTTGGAAATGAGTGGACGCCTTCGATCTTCGTCGGTGTGGTAGGCGGGGCAGGACTGATCGAGACATTCTTTCGAATGCTGGTGTTTAAGAATGAGGCGGTGGTCTTTCATCATTGGGTTCTGGATTAAGTTGGATTTGCATGGTGAGGTTCCGTAAGTGAGAAGAACCTGTCGGTAGTCATCCGTTTCGAGGGCGAAGAGGTCGGATAATGACATCTTATTCCGTTGATGGTTGCTTGTTTAATTTTCAGACAGTTATTGAATTAACAAACACGAAAAGTTTATTTATATCAGATATAAACGTTCTGTTCTTTGAGCTAATATTCGTGGCTTGCAAATGTCTATATAATTCTAACAATGTTTTTTGCATGATTATTGGGGGTTTCATATTAATTTGCATACATTTAGATAATATTGATGATTTCGATAATAATTTTTGTGACACTTCTTCTATGGGAAAATTGAGGAAACGGCGAAATTGGACCAAAAGCAGTTTCTTTTGAAATAATGCCAGGGGTCATGGAGGGAAGGGCGGCATTTGCCGGCAGTATGAAAATTTAAGATACTGCTTTTGGCGGATAAATTAATCACTGGAAATCAAACTAGCAAAATAATTACAAATTCAAAAACTAGCGGGTGATTTTGTAGGAAAAATCAAAGATGCTCACGAATTGATTATAATCATACAAAGGGGGTGTGAAATCGAAGAAATAATACTTAATGAATTGTGACTATTTGTGAGTATAGTTGAACTCCTTTAAGTTATACAAAAATTCAAATCATATAATATTTTGATACGTATGGAGAAAAAATTTGGTTTTTTAGGAGTAAATGATGATGCACTTTCTAACTGAGAAATTAGTTGCTCGTTTTTTCTACATTAGATATCCTCTTATTGATATCTATAAATCGAATCTCATCAACTTCATTACCAACAGAAATAAAAAGTTTCACCTGTGTCGGAACTTTAATTGTTTGGAATTCAAAATCAGCGCAGTTTTATATTGTTAGGAGGGGAAAGATAATTTTTTTCAGACCAATATGCCGAATAGTTTTATCTTTTCAAAAGACATTCATTACATGAAACTTGAGATCCGTTATATTTAGGCAACCGCGCTCCGATCACCAAAAGGAGTTAACTTTGGACTGAATTCACAGGGAGCTCTGGATATTTCGGAAAAAAATTCTGACCGATTCAATCATTAAACAAACATTAATGTCATCATCAATAACAAACTATCGCCAATAAATATACAATTGCTCCGTTCATAATTATTCAACAATTGGCATTCATTTGTACTATTGAATAGGACGGAGTTTCAATATCTCAAAAAAAAAAGAGAGAAAAAAACAGTTAGTCTTTTTTTCTCTAAAGATTTGATTACAATACTTTCTAAAAACGGCCATATTAAACCAATAAAAATTTCCAGAAATGAACTAACGATGATATTGCTTTTTCTATGTACCTACTCACATATCAACGCATATATTTAGAGAAAAGCTAGTAACAAGATATCTTCGCTACATTTTTTCAAAAACCACTCCAAATGCCTCTTCCTCAATCCGAAGAAACAAATGCTCTACTTTTACCATTGCATACTGAATCCTCAGAGACCGAAGCAGACTCTCACGCTCACCCGTCCCTGGAGACCACGAGTCTTCTATCTCTTAGACCAGCTTTAGATACGAAAAAAAAAATCGTCGCCGAGTCTCTAAAGCTGCTACCAGTCATCAGTTCTCTACTGTTTATCGTGGTTAACTTTGCCCCGACCTTTATTTCCTGCAGCTTAACCTGGGAGACCGAATGTCTGAAACTTAGCTTTTATCGGAGCTCTCAAAAACTCAAATGGGCTTTTGTGGTGAGTGAGATTATTCCGTAGTGCTAACCTTTTTATTTTTTTTATTTTAGATAGGAAATCTGACTTCAACAGGTTTCTCGATAGCAACAATCGAATTACTATACTCTTCAATGAAAAAAAGATACTTGGTCCCTGAATACATCAGAAATATAATTTACCTCAAAATCAACTACATGATTGGCGTTCTAAGCGCCATAAGCTGCCTTCTACATATTGTCTTGCAACTACGTTTGGTAACAGACTTACCGAAAAGTAAACTTGCTGAACCTTCCAAGCTTAAAATATGTTAGTTGATGAAAATCTTTTCTTACAGATACAGCTGATGATGATAGTTACATACAATGCGATTAATCTCTGTTTTCTGCATAAATTGACCAAGAGAAAAAATTTTACGGATCTTTTAGTGGAATGCGTTCTTTATAGACTGAAGAGAAGGATATTTGCGTTCAGTAGTGCTATCGCTGCTATTTGTAAGTATAAATTGCATATTAAGTGTGTAATGCGAATCTTAGGTGTTGCGTGTGGATTTCTTCTTTTTGTGGTCGAACGTAACCCCTACAGCGAGAAACTGAGGTTGATTCATACTATTATGACGATGGCAGCTGTTTTGGCCAATCAAGCCTATTGCGCTACGTATTATGTGGATTTGAGTTTGATTGATCGGGATTACCAGTCAAAATTCGATGAAGAGTGTTATTTTCAGAAGAGAGTGCGAAATGGTAAGAATCTTGACTCTGTCTATAATTTTTGAAATATTCTCATCGGCAGCGATGAATTTATATTAAATTTTGTTTGAAGATGCATAATTCAAAGAATATATTTATAACTAATAATATAGTCAATTTGATTTCTACTAAGTATGCAGTATAAAACAATATTCAATTTACTCTCAACATTTTTGCATGATTTGAATTTGAGTTTTTTTGTGCTGATTGATAGCGTAGGCGTCCGGATTGCTCAAAAGTTTTTGTAATGTAATGTTTTACGTCTTAGAGTCGATGGGATAAAAAATAAAATTTTACTTCTGGTGCCAATTTTGGATGAGTTTTTCCAAGTGGTCAAAATCACCACCATCGATGAAAAGTCTATGCCAAGAGCTTTGTGCTGGGTTTATATTTGAGAAATATTTTTTGGGTGAGGGGATTTTACCGGTAGGTTCATGGAGAATTCTAAACTTTGGCAATTTTATAGTGATAAACTGGCCTCAATATACGCAAATTTTCAGTTGATATTTCATCCAAACCATCTGACAATTAAATTTTTTCTACAAGCAGTTTAGCGAGTTCCATATTCGCTTTATAGTATACTAAGAAATGATTTCTTTTATATAGAGAAATATAGTGACAATAACCTCACTGAATTTTTTCGATGAGACTCATTTAATTGCTTAGAAAGAATAAAATTTCTGTCAGAATTGATAACGTATTTCCCCTTCTAACACCATGATGAGTGTTTCCTCCCTCAATACTAAATTCCTCAAGGAAAAACCCTACAAAGTCGATGTAAACATGCCGTTTTTCCAAAGTTTCTGGCAGAAAATAAATCAGCCAACCCAAGCTTTGCAATACGTCTGCGAACTAATCACAAAAATCATCGCTCACGAGAACAAAAAAGGCTCAAAGCATGAAGATTTCGTCGAACTTCACTTCATCAGCACAATGAACACCTGCAGTCTCCTCCTGAAACTCGAAGGCGAAGAATTGCTTAAACAAGCAAAAATCAGATGGGAAGAGCATTCCAAAAAAACTAATCTGCCAAACCAGCATCCCTACACCCAGCGAATCGTCAATAATATTTTCAAACTCCACATCGAGAAGGAAGATATCATTGGCGCAGTGCTCAGTCAAGCTTGCTTCATGCGAGATCTAGATATTACTTTCGACACTTTCCGATACGAGGATGTAGCTGCTCAGTACAAGAAATCGGTAGATATGATACAGCATTTCCGATCCTGGCAGTACCTGCCAGAGCATACGACCCTAATGCACCAAGCTCTAAGGAACAAAGAGATGGAAATCTTAGATACTGGTGAATTTTCCTTCAACTACGAGTATTTCGTGCGCTACATGCAAGAAAACAAAAGAGTTACCACCAGAGAGCTGCAAGATTCCTTCCGCGTGCTATTCAAGGCGCTGCCTGTGGCAGTTACTGATGCTCCTCACAGTTCTCAGATCGCGGCCTCTTGCTTATTGCATGTGTTAAAGCAAACTATAACGCTCTATCCAGTTGTGGAAATGGAAAACCTTAAGGCTCTTATGCTGGAAATGAGCACCCTACGCAAATGGCCTCTGCCCTCCGGCTTGCTTGCTAATGACGTTTTCCAGATATTACTCCAGGAAATGAAGTGTCCAGGCCATGCATTGAGGATGTACCTTCGAGAAAATATCCCTATGATCGATGTTTTGCTTAGCGACACAGAAGACTTGGACTCCAACGTCACCAATGCAGCGCATTGTCTCTATGAGGACACGCTCGAGGTTGAAAGCATTCTTAACGTGAACTATAATAATCTACAAACCACTCCTAACCTCGAGCCGCACCAATACCGATGCTTAATTATAATCCATATCCTGCAGTGCATGACATCCATTATGCAGGATAAAGTCGCGGCCCATATTCTCAGTTTATCAATTCGTAACATTTTTATCATTTACAGCCGAATGATGAATATCCTTGATAAATGCGATGAGTTGACGAACGTCGCTGATGCGAGGTCAATCCAAGAGGGAGTGTTTAAAGAGCTCTTGACTGAAATTCTGAAATTAAGCGAGGGGTCTGCACCATCAAAGTCACTAATGTCGAAAATATTGAACGAATTCTCTACTTTCGTCCCTCCCGCTCCAATCCATCAGTTAAAAGAATTGAACCATACAACTCCAAAGACCAGAGAGGTGAAGGCGGGGTTGACTATCCTGGCTCTAAATAATCTAAAAAAAGCAGAAAAAAGAGAAATTCCTGTAGTCGTCGAATACGAGTACGTAAATAGAGCTGAGAGGTTCGCCCAAATCCTAAAATCTACTAAAAAGCCCGCGATGCCTCTTCACGAAGCTCCTCTTAAATTCTGCATAATGGGCGGAGATTTCGAGCTTCATTGCTTTTTGCAAGATTTATTGACTGTATTTAAAAACAATCCAAACATGTTCTTGAATACCGACATCAGAGTTTTCCTGGTCCCAACAAGATACTGCTCGCTTGCTCACTACATCGCTGCCAAAGATTACTGGTACCAACGAAATGTATGGGTGCCTTTCCGCGCGAACCCCTTAGTGCCTAGAGTATCACAGGCAGGACAAGACACCGGAAAGACAATGCAGGGCGAATCTATGCCACCAGATAAAGAAAAAGATATTTTCCCATACGTTATTAAGGAGGGGATAGTTCAAAGCTACCTCCGAGAGGCGACTATCAAGTACAATCCGGTCGTTTTTGAAGTGCTATGCTTCGCTAATCTCCCTACGGATAAATACTCAGTGCCAGATTCGACGTTCTACTGCATGCAGTATCTGGAGATCGGGGCAAGTGTCTTGGTTCATAAGCTAAAGGTAGAAAAGAAGTTACCGCCTGAAACACCTTACTTTGAGCTGGAAGACCACAAATCGCTGAAGGACTTTAGCATAGAGCTTAAAATCAGAGCGAATTATTGCGAATTCACTGGGGTTATTAAAGAGGTCGAGGATAGCGTTACGAAGACGGTGCATGATTTCGTGATTAATAATGTACCTAGAGAGTACATGAAAACCTGTATGCCGATTCCTAATAGCGGCTGGTTGGAAGTCGCGTATCTCGAGACGGAAAATCACAAGAGTCTGTTGAAAGCTTATGAGAGTAAGGATAAGATGAAGAAGGTCCGAGGAGATCATGTGAACGCAGCGTTCACTGCGTTATATAATCAATTGCATGTTTCGTCTGTTTCGCTTACCGCGCCTAAAGGAGAGAGTTTCGAGATGGTGATTGATGGGAAGTTGTATGAGCAAAAGTTTAATACGATAACTGTGCAGCCGGTTGATTCGAAAGGGTTCCTGAAAGATAAGAATTTTACATTACCAATAATGACATTCTTGCCGATTCAAACTTAAAAACAATTTCATATTCACTCTCTAAAATTAGTTAGAATTCTATGGAAAACAGTTACTGGTATATCTCTTCGTTTGATAAAGGATAAATTTGCTTTGAAAACCTCCTAGAACTAGTTCATTGAAAATTCTTATTAGAATAAGTTGTAGAAATTGATCACTATTTAAGCCTCGTATTCCAGAACAGAATTTGATTTTTGATTTTCTGCATGCGCTGGCAATAAAAAATATTGTGGGAAAATATTTTGCGGTTTTGTTCCATAAGAATTATTGAGCAAGACGATATGTCTTTAACTCTAAAACTCTTTGAGAAACGAAAATAGAGAAGTTATGGTAGAGAAAAGAGCACATCTAGTTTAGTCTGATTGAATTAGGTTCGAAAAAGCACTCAAAATCGACCAATTAAGGCATTTCTTTTCAATATCAGCACTTCAGTTATGAGAAAATAAAGAAACATTGATATTTGTGAGCATTTATTAGGATTGAAAGCATACAACTGTATTTAAGTCTTATTCAATGGATTTCTCAAAATGCCTTTCTACGAAAAAAACCTGCATAATTATAGGACAAGGATCTTTTATTAATCAAGAAGTTTATTTATATTGCCAGCTCGTGTAAAAATGAATGCCGCTCCCTCACTCGAACAATCGGACAGTCCCGATCAATCAATAAAAGCGCGAGTCATTACTCTCGCTTACAACAGTGACGAGCAGCGAGCAAAAGATTTGCTGAAACGCGAACTTGAAATAAATCCAGAGCTTGATGTGCTTCAACTTTCAGATACCAGAGGCTATACTTGTAATGATCTATCCCTTCAACAACCATTCCTAACTACACTAGTACTGCATATCTCCGCTCTAAACAACCTTCATGAATTGGGCTTGCTTGTGATTTCGATACTAAAAGAGAAAGTTTTGGACAAGAGCGCAATTAAAACATTCGTCAACTCCCAAACGGATGAAGGATTCACAGCTTTGCATTTTGCAGCGTTTAGAGGCAACATTGTAACATATCAGTTCATTGACCCTGGCACTAATCTTGTTCATATGCTAAAAAGAAATTGATTAAAGCGCTAGAGGAGAATGGAGCAGATCTAGCGATTCCGAACTCTCAGGGTATATTCAAACTTTCAAAGAGCTGAGCGTAAACATGGCCGTTATTTATAGGATTGAACGCTCTGCATATTGCTTCGCAAGGGGACCAGCCAGTTTCTATAGTAAAAAAATTGAGACTTATGGCATTGATCAAGCGATCGCATTATTGCATAGGCATATTTTTTAAGCAAAGAATTTGATATCAATCAGCGAGATTCAAAAGGCAGTACTGCATTGCATTGGGCAGCTTTCCTTGGGTAAGAAATTAATTCTCATCTAGCGAATGGACTGTGGTACTTTTGTTAGCTGCGAGAACTCTGCGAATTTTTTGACGGTTTGGAATGCAAACCCTAATCTTCCGGATGATGAAGGTGGACTTACTCCTCTGCATCTTGCCGTTATATCAGGTAATGTTTTTGCAGCCAATCATATATCATTTTTCTTCGCATATTAGGAAATACAAGAGTTGTAAGAAGGCTACTGATTAAAGGAGCAGACAAACGACTCAGGGTTACCTGAGCTTACTTACTCTAATTTAACTGAATTCTCTTAGACTAAAGATGGAAAACTTGCAATAGACCTCGCGCAAGAAAGTGAATTTGATAATATCGTCACTTTATTGGTATGATTAAATTACTAATTATAATTGGCTTATTGAGAATGTTTTCTTCTCTAGAGAGGAGCAAACTTCATTGTCCGATGCTGCAATATCAGACCAGGGCTCGGAAATAAGAGATCAAGATCTTCGCTGCTCTTATTCGTGCTCTTGTATTTCGCTCCCCACATCGCCGACGTTATTTTCATCTTTCCATGTAACTAATATACCATTCTCATCCTGAATAGCTGACATTTACGCTTAGTTATATCTGAATTATGGGAAGTGGTTTCCTTTGGAGCAACTTTCGCCCTAGCAACTCTGGCATTTTTATTTGCTTGGCTTGCTGATCCCGGATACCTTCCTAAAAACGATAAAAGCGCTATCTTGGTAGATTTTTCTAGCCTCATAAGATGGACCATAATTTTTTTTTAGGAATTGCTTGAACATAATGATTGTTATAAGATATGTCCTGAGTGCGCAGTAAACAGAGTTTTTGAAACATATCATCTAACTCATAATAATAGATCGTGAAACCGCCGAGGTCACGTCATTGTGAATTATGCAAACGCTGTATTCAAGTTTTTGACCATCACTGCCCTTGGATTGACAATTGCGTTGGCGCGAAGTAACTTTTTTACGAAAGCAAGCCTTTGATGAACTTTTTTTAAACAAACAGAAATCATGCTTACTTTTACCTGTTTATTTTGGGTATCATGGCGAATTTGATATTCTTGATCGCATTCAGCGTTATCAGTAATGATATTGGCGATTAATTGGACTAAGTTTTTCTTAATGCAAACAGCTTTTGGTGCTCAAGATCCGAGCTTTAGATACTTTATGGAGCTTTTTGATGACCAGCACCTCTATTTATGGATCAAAGACGCTTGTTGTGTAGTCACAGGTGGTGTGAGCCTCGCATTTTTCTTCCCTATATGGTAATTTACAAACATTTTATTTCCAATCTCATCATAATTTTTCAACTCATACAGTGTCCTTACATTCGTCCAAACAAAGAATTTATTCCTTAACCAAACCACCAACGAAAGATTCGGGCATGGCCGGAACCAAAATAATAATGTAATTAACTAATTATTTAATTTAAAACAAATAATTTTAATTGTACCTCGACAGACATCAGTCATCTCTCAAGACACGTACAAAAAGCCTAGTGTAGCAGAGGCGGATGCTTATTCAGCACTTTCTGATCCTCCGAGGGGAAGAAAATCATGTAGTATTTACTGGGGGAACTGTTTGGATATCTGTTGCAGAAATGCCTCGAATAGGGATTACAAGGCTGACTAACCGAGTTTTTTTTTCCTCTTGTAACTAACTACTTACGATTTAGAGAGACTCTCCGAATCAAGTTGGGTTAGCAATATAATAATGTTTGGAATTTATAATAAATAGGTGAAAAATGTCTTCTTTTTCCCCTTAAGTATGAATAGTGAGAATTGTAATCGAGTCATCATCCATATTTTATAGCATATTATCTGCTATCTTTATTTTGGTTAATTATCAAATTGCCCCCAAAAAATATTTAGCTGAGCATAATTTCATTGGATTCAAATCGAAACTTGAAGGAATAGTGAGAATTGCTAAATTCCAGATGCACTTGGAGTGGCATGCGAATCGTCTTTTTTGTAAGTATTCCTATAAAACTCTTAGATTGAAGTTTGCAGGTGCTCAATTGCCTTTTCAACTATAACGGCATATTTGAATATGACTTTGCTTCTAATAAATAGAAAAGCTTTCCAAATAACAAGAAGAAAACTCGATATACACTTTGAATTAAGGATTTGATTCTCATAGTTTCAAATTGAATCGACATATTTTGAAATATAAAGTTATCCTCGTTTTGAAGCTGTTATTACCTTACTCAACTTTACTATCATTGCTCCAAATACATTAATATGCTCAAATTTAGATTGAAACTAACATTTCCAGTAATTCTTTGTTTACTTTTGTAATTTTCGAAAATTTTCTTGGAAAATTCTTTGCTCAAGGTCAAGCAATACCCAATAGTAGTAGTTCGTAGCCAGTTCACTCCAACTATCTACAGCAATCTATCACTCTTGCAACGGATCCGTTTTTCAATTTGCCCCAATGTTTCAATTATCAAATTTTATGATATATCCTCGTATTCAAATTAGAGAAAGATATTCAATTCTCTAAATTAACCTTGACTCATCACAATAAAATTTAGCAAGAAACTCATTAAAAAAATTTAGATCCGCAAAAGTCATTTCCAGATCCCAGCTGAGTAAATCTTAATAAAATTTCAGTTAAAACTTATCTGCTAATCCTAAAAACACCTATGCATACTCCAAGTCACCGACGCGTCGCTTCATTTGGCGACAGCTACAAAAATATTGCCGAATCTCGTGGAAGTTTGTCTGGCTCAGGAAAAAAAGTTAAAGCTGATCCAATTGACACCCAATTTGAGCCAAAGACTCGACCAACCCCGTACGTTCAGGGAGTGAAAAACCAACAGTTCAATAACCCCTCATACATCTCTGATAACTCCCTCTCGAACCCCAACTATCCAGATCCCAACAGACTCCAAAAAGGTGAACCTATGTATTCTCCTATGAGGAAGAAAAAAGATATTGCCATCAAAGTAGGTTCTCCTGACCATGCAAAAATATTATCAGGAGACACTCTCACCCCACAAAAAGGAGCAGGTACTCGCGTCCAAAGAGACCGAGACTGGACGCCTCAGCCAAGCAGAAAGCTGTTCTTTGATGGTCCTGAAACCAAAGACAATGGAAATCTCAGGCTCAAGCTGTCTCAAACACCATCAAGGTCCCAAGAGAGACCTGTTAGCTCAGGTTCGATGAGCGAAAGGGGTTCTATTCGAGGGAAAGAAACCTTTGAGCCTAAAAGAGAATTAACTCCAGATAACAAAGGAGCAAACCGATGGGGCTCAAGACAAGTAAACAACTCGCTGGCAAATTACACTTCTGCACCTGTGCTCGATAAACCCCAAGCTTTGAGGTCTCCAGGGCTGCCAACGATCAAGGAATCTGATGCTGAGTTTAGAGCTGCACCGAATAATAAGACTAAATCCCCTCTTAGACAGGAAAGACCAGCGGAAACTTTTTATAACGACGATTTTACGAAGCCTTTCAGCATGAATTCTCTCGAATCTCCAAACAGCCTATACCTTATGAAGAAAAGAAAGCAGGACGTGGCTCCAAAAGTCACAGAGCAAAGCTACGACCTGCACGCGATAGAAGGAAGCCGCTACAAATCACCAACATCAAAAATGGCTCAAAGAGAAGATAAATTTCCGAATGATACGGCATCAGTGGGCGGGAAAGACACAGATTCTCATAGTTCTAAGAGTGACGCTTTGCTTTGTGATACTTGCATAAACGATTTACTCTCAAGGAAGAGGGTTGGGATACATGACGCGCATACTCTAGCTGATCAAGAGCTGTATCGCATGACTAATCAAAACGTGCAGAGAATGGGCGCTGAACAGGAGCTAAAACAAAGAGAAATAGAGGCGAAGAAACGTGAAGTAGCAAATGAAAATAAGAGGTTGATCGAAGAGAACAGGTGGAAGAACCGAGATGCGAAGTCGAGAGAGAAGGATTCGTACAATAGGCAGCTGGAGGAAGCTGAGAGAGCGAGAATAGACCCAGCTGAGATGATCGCTGAAAAAAATAAAAACTATAGAAATGATCTATTAAATCAAATGAACTATCAGCAACAGAGGAAAAATGCGAGAAAAGAAGCCGATAAAGCAGCGTGTGACACCGGGCTGAGGATTGAAGGTGGCGGGAGGAGAGACCTCAGTCAAGGAGATCTTCGAAGCGATTTGCTTAATCAGATGCAAGATAGAGCTGATCAAAAGAACTTGGACAAATTACAAAATGATCGCAATGAGAAAAAGCGATTAGATGATAAAATGGCAAGAGATAATGAAGCGCAACGCTTGGCAGGAGAGAAAGAAAGGGAGAAGAAAGAGGAGTATAGAAGAGCTCTTCAAGAGGATATGGAAGCAAAGCGTCGAGCAAAAGAGAATCAGAAGCAAAGCAAGCTGAGAGACAGAGATGCTGTTGATAACAGTGCTGATAAGCATAGAGAAGCCCAAGAAGAAGCTTCGAAAAATAAGAGAAATCAGCAAGAAAATCTGAGACAAGAACTCCTTGGTCAGATACAGAATAAGGGGAAATCAGCGTCTCCTGATAAGAGGATAGAAGAAGAGGAAGTAAATCGTAAGTGTTTTTTTAAATTTTGTTATTAATGCGTTTCTGTTGGCAGTTATGAGTAACATAGGTGCAAGACCAAATAGAGAGAAGGAGAAGATGTCGCAGTACAGAGAAGAGTTGATGGATCAAATGAATGACGCAAGAGACCGCAAGCTTCGAGACAAGATGTCTTCAAGAGAGGGAGGAACAGGGTTGGATGTGGGAAGCGGATATAGAAATAATAGAGTTCCTTCTCAAAGAGAAGTCAATGAATATTTGTTAAACCAAATGACGGAAAAAGAAATGGATAATGCCACGAAAAAAGCGGTAGGAAACTTTATGTCTTTACAGCAATTTCAATTATTATAATTTTTATTATTACAGGAAGAGAATGAGAAAATGATGGAAAATCTTAGGAACCGAATGGAAAAGGAAGACGAGGTAACAGAGATATTATTATTTCAGCTTGATTATATCCTTTTTATTTCCCACCTAGGCTATGAGAAGGAAAGCTGACGCAGAAAAAGCTAAGAAAGATGACCTAAAAAATTCATTGTTGGATGCTATGGATCAAAAGCAGAGAGCGAAGGTTTGAGTCTAGTTAAATGGGACAGTGGCTAACTTGGTTATACATGCAGGGAGATAATAGACGGCAGAAAGAAAAAGACAAACAAAGCCTTGACGAAGCTGCAGATGCCAGGAGAGTTGAAGAAGAGGACATGGTCATTCAAAAGAGAGTAATTTTAACTTGTTGTGATATGAAGATCTTATTTATCGGTAATGTAAATTTTTTAGTCGGATCAAGCGAATTTTAGAGAAGCTCTCTTGGATCAAATGGAAAATGGTCGAAGTAATCGTAGACAAGAGCGCGAAAAACAGCGTGAGCATCAGGACCAATATGTTCTTGAACAGACGCAAGAATTGGATCGAATGCAAAGAGAAAATAGAGACAAGCAAATTCAGTATAGGCAAGCAATCGTAGATAATATGAGGTTCCCAGGATCAAACGATAAAGATAAGCTTCAAATGAAGAATGAAAGAGAGCCTTCTCCTTTTGAAAAGAACCACGGCTACATCAACTCCAAGATTCTCAGCCCAAATAGAGTACGAGAAGAGCTTTTGGAGCAAATGAATGAAAAAAAGCTGAATGATTGGAGTGTGAATGAGGTAATTCGGCGTTGAAAAAAAAGTGCAATAAATGATATTTTTCAGAAAGGTAAGGCTGCGCAGAGAGAATTACTTGAGCAGAAAGCAGCTGAAGAAGAAGAGGTAATTAATTGATTGAAGAGTACCGTGATTCAAGCTTTACCAAAAGGCAAATCGAAGAAAAATTGAAAGAGAAAGGGAAAAGAAAAAGGATATGAGAGACGCGTTATTGGATGCTATGGAAAGAAGACAGATTGAAGAGGTATTATCGTGTTAGACCCTCTGATGATATATTTTTCAATTGTTTAGGAAGAAACCTGGACCAATAAAGGCAGAGAAGGTGAAGCAATTAGAGATGCCGCTGAGCGAAAGAAAGAAGAGGAGCTGCTCGAAAAACAGGCGAGAGATGTAATTGTGGTCTTATCAGCGCAAGTTTCTGAAAATTGTATGCTGGTATAGGAAGCAAAGAGGCAAGAGCGAGCTGATTTAGCTGATCAGATTCACAGAAACAAAACAAGAAAAGAGCTCGAGAAGAGATCTGAAAGAGAACAAGAAAGAGAGTACCTTGAGAATAGTATGAGTTTTAGCCCTCAGCGAAGAGGAGAAAGAGAGAAGAAAAATCAATACCGAGAAGATTTGCTTAATCAAATGCAAGAAAATCAACTCAATCGCGAGAGACAGCCAGAAGAAGGAAATACAGGGCTGATGATCGGGGGTAACTACCGCAACGATAGAGTTTCCAGTCCGAATGATGTAAGAAATACTCTTGTCAACCAGATGACGTCGAAAAGGCTTGAAAAGGAGGATGAAAGAGAAGTAACTATTGATTTGCATTGAAACGGTTTGTCATTGATTTTTTTAGAGAGAAAAAAATCAATTTAATAAAAACTTGGAAGAGTTAGCTGCCAGAGAAGAAGAGGTAGAGCTCGGCTTTTAGAAATAATTAAGAAATTTTTATAAAGGCCAATAAAAGACTCCTCGAAAAAGAAAGGTTAAGGAGAGAAGAGAATCGGCAAGGGTTTGCTGGTCACTGGGCTGATAAAGATGACAAGAAGGTTTTTTTTTTAAAAAAATCTGTGGTTTAATTCCGTGGTATTAGGACGCTCAGAGAAAGCAAAAAGAGCTTGAGAAGAAAGGAATTGATGATTCCGCAAACGGATTTGCAAAGAAAAGGAAAGATTCATATACTAAACTACATGAGAAAAAGAAAGAGCATGTTGAAGCGTTGAAGAATCAGATGTTGGAAAAACAGTATTCCAAGCAAAATGAAATGGATAGGAAAAAGGCTCCTTATTTAGCATCGCTTCCAGTGGGGTCTCATGATCCTCAGCTTGCTGATTGTGATTGCTGCCATAAGACCTATCCAAGGACTCGGTTAACTCACAAGAAGAGTCTGAGAATATAGATAGCTCAATCGGTCGTGCATATTTATCAAAAAAAAACTTATTATTTTTCTTTAAATGCGAATTTCCTTTTCAACGGGAATATTAGCGTCTCTGTCACTCATTCATTGATTCTCAATTAAGAATATCACAAATTTCATTAAAGAGTTGATAAGGTAACTTTTAACAAAGAATATAACCCCAAAAATCTGCTTTCGCTCATGAGAATCTCAATTGTCGATTGATTTCCATGTTATTTATTTTCAATTTATTGAGATTTTTGTCGGAGATTTTCAACGTCAACTTTGTTTGGTATAATTAACTCTGCATTTTTTGACGGTACCCTCTGGTTCTTCCAGTATAATTACTAATTACGAATTACTAATTTAATTTTTTCTTGGGGTTTTGGGGTTTTGGGGTTTTGGGGTTTTGGGCTTTCCAGCACATTGGGATCCTAAGCTTAGAATTCCACGTGGACAAGTTGT
>JADMIO010854422.1_pt1 | contig 53523 bp, 51 predicted proteins | sample 8958161 | NCBI WGS metagenome assembly JADMIO01 (sample SAMN16585339, study PRJNA669376) | soil metagenome | isolation source: Crop rotation soil | place: USA: Cullars Rotation, Alabama | collected 2011 | reverse complement strand
GCGACAACTTGTCCACGTGGAATTCTAAGCTTAGGATCCCAATGTGCTGGAAAGGCAGCTGTTCGCCGGGGCCCCCGGGAGCGGGGCCCTGAGTGGAGGCGGAGTGTCGAGCGCGGTCCGCTCCAACGACACGAAGTTCACGACGTTCATCTCGGACTTCACTATGGCCCCCGACATCGCGCGCCGCGAGCAGATGGCGCTGCAGATGGCCGACGGGAGCGGGCGGGAGTTCCCGGTGGAGGTCGTGTCGGGGAAGATCCTCGACCGGCGCGGAGAGCCGATCGCGATCGTCTCGGTGCTGCACGACCTCACCAAGCAGGTGGAGAACGAGCGGCTGTACGACGAGCTCAAGAAGTTCAGCGGCGAATTGGAGGCGCGCGTCAAGGAGGCGACGGCGGACCTCGCCGAGCAGAACATCCGGCTGCAGTGGCAGTCGCGCGAGCTGGAGAAGGCCAACCGGCTCAAGTCCGAGTTCCTGGCCAGCATGTCGCACGAGCTGCGGACGCCGATCAACGCCCTCATCGGCTACACGGCGCTCATGCTGGACCGGATCTACGGCGACATCACCGAGAAGCAGGAGGAGGGGCTGTCGCGCATCCAGGCGGCGGCGCACCACCTCTTGGCGCTGATCAATGACATCCTCGACCTGGCCAAGATCGAGGCAGGGCGGATGCCACTGCACCTGGACGAGGTGCCGCTACAGGACATCGTGCGGGAGATCAACGTCCAGATCGACCCGCTGCTCAAGAAAAAGGGGCTCAGCTACCGGTACGAGATTCCGCAACCACCGATCTCGATGTATACCGACCGGACGAAGGTGAAGCAGATCCTGCTCAACCTACTTTCCAACGCGGTGAAGTTCACGCACAGTGGTGGGGTGACGCTGTCGGCGTCGGTGGAGAGGGAGATGGTACGGATCGCAGTGCGGGATACGGGGATCGGGATTCGTGAGGAGGATCTGGAGTCGATCTGGGAGGACTTCCGCCAGGTGGATCAGTCGCGGACCCGTGAGTTCGGAGGGACCGGATTGGGGCTCAGCATCACGCGGAAGTTGGTGGGAGCGTTGGGAGGCGAGGTGGCGCTCCAGAGTGAGTACGGGGTGGGGTCGACGTTCACGGTGTACTTGCCGCTCAGGACGGAGGTGCGTGGAGATCTGGCGGGGGTGTCGGTAGGCATGCGGGAGTTCGGTGGGCTCATTGACAGAGCGCGGTGAGCCGGTAGATTAACACAACGCCCCGCGCAGCCGGGGCGTTTTTTTGTTTTGGGGGCGAGAAAAGGTAGGCTGACACCCCCGTCTTACATGAACTTTCTCTATGTTTGATTCTGGGACCCGGACGATCGTCGTCGTCGGCGCGCAATGGGGCGACGAAGGGAAGGGGAAGCTGGTGGACGTCCTCGCGGAGCGTGCGGAGTGGGTGGTGCGCTACCAGGGTGGTGCGAACGCCGGGCATACGGTGCACATCGGGGACGCGTCGTTCGTTCTACATCAGATCCCCAGTGGAATTCTCCACTCGGGTGTGCGGTGTGCGATCGGGAATGGCGTGGTGCTCGATCCGGAGACGCTCTTCACTGAAATCGACGAGCTGGTCGCCGACGGGGTTGATGTCGAGGGGCGCCTGTACGTCAGCGATCGGGCGCACCTGGTGCTCCCGTATCATAAACTGGTCGATTCCCGCAGCTCGGCGAGCAAGGCGATCGGGACGACGGGGCGGGGGATCGGGCCGGCGTACGAGGACAAGATCTCGCGGCGCGGCGTACGGGTGTTGGACGTGCGGCACGTGGACCGGTTGCGTCCGATCGTGGAGGCCGCGGTCGCGCACGCCAACGCGCAGCTCGCCGCGTTCGGGTGTGAGGAGCGGGCGAGCGTAGCCGAGACGATGGAGCTGCTCGAGCGGTTGGCGCCGCGGCTCCTGCCATTGGCCCATGACGTGGGACTGGCGGTGCACCGGGCGCAGCGCAACGGGGCGGCGGTGTTGCTCGAAGGGGCACAAGGGTCGCTGCTCGACGTGGACCACGGGACGTACCCGTACGTGACCTCCAGCAGCACGACGTCGGGAGGGGCGGCGACGGGGACCGGGATCGCGCCGCGCTCGATCGACCGGTGCCTGGGGGTGGTGAAGGCGTACACGACGCGTGTCGGCCACGGGCCACTCCCCACGGAGTTCCAGGAGCCCTTGCAGTCGCACGTGCGCCAGCTCGGCAACGAGTTCGGTGCGACGACGGGGCGCGCGCGGCGGTGCGGGTGGTTCGACGGGGTGGTGGTGCGCTACGCGGTGCGCGTGAACGGGCTCACCGATCTGGCGGTCACCAAGCTCGACGTGCTCGACACGCTGGAGCAGCTCTCGGTGTGCACGGGGTATCGCGTCGGGAACGACGTCTACACCGAGTTCCCCGGCGACCTGTGCGCACTCGAGACGGCGGTCCCGGTGTACGAGACCTTCGAAGGGTGGCGCAGGCCGACCGCCGGGGCGCGGTCGTTGGACGACCTCCCGCGGCAGGCGCGGGTCTACCTGGACCGGATCGAATCGCTCGTCGAGGCGCCGATCACGTACGTCAGTGTCGGTACGCGGCGCGATCAAATCATCGGACTGTAAGGACAGTAAGTGATCACATCCATGGGCTATCCTGACGTGATGGACAAGCTCGTGTCGTTGTGCAAACGGCGCGGCTTCATCTTCCAGTCGTCCGAGATCTACGGCGGGACGGGGTCGGTGTGGGACTACGGCCCGCTCGGCGTGGAGCTCAAGAAGAACATCAAGGACCACTGGTGGCACGCCATGGTCCGCTCGCGCGACGACGTGGAAGGACTGGACGCGGCGATCCTGATGCACCCGCGGGTGTGGGAGGCGAGCGGTCACGTCGCCGGGTTCTCCGACCCGCTGGTGGACTGCAAGACGTGCAAAGAGAGATTCCGCGCCGACAAGCTGGAGGACGCGCAGTGCCCGCGCAAGCCGAGCCGGCACCCGGGCGAGTTCTCCGACTGCCAGCTGACGGAACCGCGCCAGTTCAACCTCATGTTCAAGACGTTCATGGGGGCGGTGGAGGAGAGCGCGGCGACGGTGTACCTGCGGCCGGAGACGGCGCAGGGGATCTTCGTCAATTTCCTGAACGTGCAGCAGGCGTCGCGGCAGAAGATTCCGTTCGGGATTGCGCAGATCGGCAAGGCGTTCCGGAACGAGATCACGCCGGGAAACTTCATCTTCCGCACGCGCGAGTTCGAGCAGATGGAGATGCAGTTCTTCGTCGAGCCCGAGACGTCGATGACGTGGTTCGAGTACTGGAAGGCGGAGCGGATGGCGTGGCACCGGTCACTGGGGTTGGCGCCGGAGCGGCTGGAGTACCACCAGCACGCTCCCGAAGAGCTGGCGCACTACGCCAAGGCCGCCTTCGACGTGCAGTTCGACTTCGGGGGGACGCTCGGGTTCCAGGAGATCGAAGGGGTGCATAACCGGGGGGACTTCGACCTGCGGCGGCACATGGAGTATTCGGGGAAGAAGTTGGAGTACTTCGATGCGGTCCGGAATACGCGGTATGTCCCCTACGTCGTAGAGACGTCGGTAGGGGCGGACCGAGTGGCGTTGGCCGTGTTGGTGAACGGGTACCGGGAAGAGGCGGTCCCCGGAGAAGAAGAGGGGCGCGTGGTCCTGGGTTTGCATCCGTCGATTGCGCCGGTGAAGGCGGCGGTGTTCCCGTTGACGAAGAAAGACGGGCAGCCAGAGATGGCGCGGAATATTGCGGGGGATCTCCGGCGGGTGTTCCCGGTCGAGTTCGATGAGACGGGGAGTATTGGGAAGCGATACCGGCGGCAGGACGAGATCGGGACGCCGTTCTGTGTCACGGTAGACGGGGAGTCGATGCGTGATCAGACGGTGACGGTGCGGGACCGGGATACGCTCAAACAGGATCGGGTGTCGGTGAGTAGTTTGCGGGCGTACTTGGCGGACCGGCTGGGGGCGTGAGGGCGGGATACTACGTGAGATGAATCTGGACCAGTTGCGGGTGCGGGCGCAGGCGTTCATGGAGGACGTCTCGCGGGAGGGGTACTTGGCGCACTCCGGGCTCAAGGAGGAGGCCGAGCTGCAGAAGATCTATGCGGCGTATACGGATATCCTGAGCCAGGACGTTTTACGAGAGTGCATCGACCGGTTCCAAAACGCGCAGGAGGGCTCCGAAGAGTGGCGTGCCGCGCGGATGATGCTCGATTGGCAGGTCGACGGGCAGCTTGGGCGGCAGTTGGCACCATTGGACGAGCGGGAGATCGCGCTGGAGACTAGTGCGGTCGTGCGGCTCGAGGACGGGCGGACCATCCCGTATCAGTCGGTGCCGATCGAGATCACCAATACGGTCGACCGGAAGGCGCGGAACACGATCGATGCGGCACGGGCGGCGCTGGTGCAGGAGCAGTTCGCGCCGCTGGCACTCGAGCACTTGCAGCGTGAAAAGGAATACGTCGAGGCGCTCGGGATCGCGGGGAGTTACAACGAGACGTTCGAGCTATTGAGCGGGGTCTCGTTGCACGACCTGGCGGACGAGTGCGCTGCGTTTCTGCGCGACACGCAGGCGATGTGGGACGACGTGTTGGGCGCACAGCTCAAAGCGTTCGGAGTGCCACGCGACGAGGCGACACGCGCCGACACGCTCGCGCTGTTCCGGTTGAAGGAGTACGACGCCGCGTTCCCGGGGGCTACCATGGAGGAGACGATCCGCCGCAACTGTGCGGAGATGCGGATCGACGCGTCGGCGGCCGGACGCATCATCTTCGACCTTGGCGAGCGGGAGGGGAAGCGGTCGCGGGCGTTCTGCGCCCCCGTGCGCGTCCCGGAGGAGGTGTACCTCGTCATGCGGCCGCACGGCGGGCAGACGGATTACAACACGCTGCTCCACGAGCTCGGCCACGCGCTGCACTTCGGCTACGCCCGCCCGGACTACCCGTTCGAGTACCGCTGGCTCGGCGACAACTCGGTCACCGAGTCGTACGCGATGCTGTTCGACCACCGCATGCAGGACCGGGGGTGGCTGTTGCGCTACACGGAGCTCGGCCGCGGCCGCGTCGCCGAGTTCCTGCGCCTCGCGGCGTTCGAGGAGCTCCACTTCCTGCGGCGCTATTGTGCCAAGCTGATCTACGAGGTCCGGCTCTACGACGGGGCGATCCCGTGGCCGTCACTCCCCGAGATCTACGTCGAGACGCTGAGCGGTGCCACCGGCGTTCGCTACCGTGCCGCCGACGCCTTCACCGACCTGGACCCGCACTATTATTCGACGCGCTACCTCCGTGCCTGGCAGCTCCAGGCCGTGCTCGACGGGGCGTTGCGCGACCGCTTCGACGAAGACTGGTGGCGCAACCCTGCCGCCGGTCCGTGGATCATTCAACACCTCTTCGGCGAGGGACAGCGCGAGACCGCCCACGAGATTGCTGCCCGTGTCGGTTCGGCGGGAGGGCTCGGCTTCGCTCCGCTCGTCAAGCGCGTGGAGGCGTTGCTTGCCGCGTGATCGAGGGGACGACTGGGACGCTGTGCGCGACGAAGTCGTCACCCAGCTCCAGCGGCTGATCCGCTTCAAAACCGTCAACCCTCCTGGCGAGGAGCTCCCCCTCGCCGCGTATCTCCGCAATACCCTCACTGACGCCGGCATCGACGCGTCGCTCGTCGAATCCACCGTGGGGCGTGCAGCCGTCGTCGGCACCATCCGCGGGACAGGCGCCCTTCCGCCGGTCTTGCTCGTCGCTCACACGGACGTTGTCGACGTCGAGGCCGACAAGTGGTCTGTCGACCCCTTCGCCGGCGAGATCCGCGACGGCTACGTGTACGGCCGCGGCGCCATCGACGACAAGGGGATGCTCGCCGCGAACTTGGTGACGATGCTCCTCCTCAAGCGCGAGCTCGACCGCACTGGTGCCACGCTCGCCCGGGACGTCACCTTCCTCGCTCCCCCGGACGAGGAAACTGGCGGGTCCTGGGGGATGGGGTGGCTCGCCACCCACCGTCCCGATCTCCTCCGCGCTGAGTACGCCATCAACGAAGGCGGGAGAATCCGCATTGCCCCTAACGGCTCCCGCACCTTGTTGTTGCAGACCGCTGAGAAAGTATCCCACCTCGTCACCTTCACCGCTCGTGGCCACGCCGGCCACGCCGGCGCCCCCCGTGCCGACAACGCCATCCTTCGCATCGGGCGCGCCCTCGCCCGCATCTCGGACTACGCGTCCGACCCGAGCCATGGTGTTTCCCCAACGGTCCTGAACGGCGGCTCCAGGTACAACGTCATCCCGGGTGAGGCGTCGGTCCACCTCAATGTCCGCACCAAACCGGGCGAGTCCATCGACGCCGTCGTCGCGCACCTCATCGCGTTGATCGCCGACCCCGAGCTCGTCGTCGAGGTCGTCGAGCGTGGTCAAGACGCTCCGGCTTCTCCCGAAGGGTCCGAGCTGTATTCGGCGATCGCCGACAGCGCCCGCGCGCTCGACCCCTCTATCAAGGTACAGCCGTACCTGAGCAACGGTGTCACCGACAGCGCCCGTCTGCGCCGCCTCGGCGTCAAAGCGTACGGCGTCCTCCCCTTTCCCATGACCGCGGAGGACGAGGGGCGCATGCACGGGCACGACGAACGGGTCCCGATCGACTCGCTCGTCTTCGGGACCCGTCTCATCCACGACTCTGTCGTGCGCATTGCCCGGGGGGCCGTGTGAGGTCCTGCTGTGAGGTGTTGCTGCTACGTCGCCCGCTCGATGGTTGCGAGCAGGAAGCTCCTCCTAGCGCCCGCCCGCCGTGCTCGGCTTCGCTGCGTTCGTCGCTGGCTTCGCCAGCGCGTCCAATGCTTGTTTCGCCTTCTCCTTGTACCGCGGATCGTTGAAGTCAGAGACCGGCGCGTCGAGCACGGCTTGGAATTCCGCCTTGGCCTTGGCGGTCTCCTGCATGTCCGCGTAGGTGCGGCCGAGGTCGTAATGGTGGATCGCGCGGTGCGGCTGTGCCTTCACGGCAGATTCAAGGTATTGTGTCGCCTGCTGCCAGCTCGCCGTGGCGAGCTCCTGCAGCCCCAGCATCTGGATCCCGGCCTGACGCAGCTCTTGGGGGATGCGCATGACCTCGGCGTTCCAGAGCCCCATGGCGTGCAGGCATTCGGGGAGCTGCGGAGTCAGCTTGAGGCACGTCCCCGCGTGCTGGTAGATCTCGTGAGAGTAGCTCCCCCGTTGCATCATTTCGACCGTGCCCACGATGTGGCCGAGCGCCCAGATCAGGGCGAACTGGGCGTGGGGGTTGGTCGAATCGGCCGCGATGGCGCGCCGGGCGTACGCTTCACCCTTCTCGTAGAGCTCCCCGCGCTTCGTGATGCTGTCGGCTGCGATACTGTCCTGGATCTCTTTGAGGCTGTCCCTCACCGCTTTCGCGTGTGACGTGTCCATGAGGTCCGCGGCCGTTTCCACTGTCGGTTTGGTCGCGGGGCGGTCGAACGATTCCCCGAGGACGACGGCGCTTTGCGACGCTTTCCAGAGGGCGTCGACGTTCTTGGGGTCGGCGGCGAGCGCGGCTTCGTACTGTGCTAGCGCCGTGTCAGGGTGGAACGCCGCGTTCGCCTTGTCACCTTGTGCAATGTGGTCGGCCGCGGATTGGGCGGAAGCCGCTCCTGTGGCGACTGTCAGCAGCATGCCGATGAATAGATGGAAGCGGGGCATTGAGGTTGGGAGAAAGGGAGTGGAAGACGGAGCGCGGCACGGACCGCGCCATTGGATGATAATCACTGCCGCACCCGAGCGGTGGTAGGGAAGGGGGCCGGGTGGGCTCCGGAGCTCCTGTCTCCCTGGCCCTGGGGAAGTATTAGATTCTTCCCTCATGTCCCAGATCGACCGCACCCTCCAAGAAACCACGACGTCGCTCTCCCCGGCCGACGTCCTCGCCACCGCCAAGCAGTTCTTCGCCCGCCGCAACGGCGTCTACAGCGCCTTTCTCGATATGGAAGGTCCCGGTTTCACCACTTTCCGCGGCCAGGGCGGCGAAGAGGTCGTCATCGCCGTCGTCCAACAGGGGCCTGTGACTCGGGTCACCGGCTCGACCTACCTGTTCGATCCCCAGCTCGCCCGCTTTCTGTCCATGCTCCCCACCCCGGACCACGCCGCCGCCCGCGATCTAGTCGCCGAACTCCCCGCCTCCGCCGAACCGCTCGCATGACCGTCGCCGTCCCGTTCGTCACCCAGCTCCGCGCCCGCCCAGGCGTCATCGCCGTCGGCGACCAGACCGCGAACAACATCCTGCACCTGCGTGTCGAGCTCCCAGAGGTGTGGGATACCATCCGCATCGACGCTCCCGCCGACGAGCCCGTTCTCGTCGTGAAAGTCCACGCCCTGCAGGCCCTCGCCCCCGGCGCGCTGTTCCACGAGGATTATGTGATCAAGCTGCGCGGCTGCGAGGTCCTCGACGAGTCCAAGTCGCTCCGGGAGGCCGGCGCGATCGACGGTTCGATCTTCCTGCTGACCCACCGGCGCCGTCGCCCGGTTCGCTAGCTACGTCCGCCGCCTTCATTTCGCACGCCGATTGTGGGCGGCACGACACCGGGTGGGGACACCCCGAACACGTCGGCCGCCTGCGCGCCATCACGCGTGCCCTCCGGAACGACGTCGAGCTCTTTGTCTCCGTCGAGCACCTGGAAGGGCGGCACGCGACCCCCGATGAGCTCACCCTCGCCCACGATCCGGCCTACGTCGCTTCTATTCAGGCGCTCGCCGAGCGCGGCGGCAGCCGTCTCGATACCGACACGGTTGCCAGTGCGGGGTCATGGGATGCCGCTCGTGCCGCTGCCGGGTGCGTCCTCGACGCCGTCGACTTCGCCCTGAGCGGGACTCACCTCCGGAGCTTCTGCGCCGTCCGTCCTCCCGGCCACCACGCCTTGCGCGACCGCGCCATGGGGTTCTGCCTCTTCGGCAACGTCGCCATCGGTGCGCAGTACGCCAGAAAAGTCCATGATTGTGAGCGCATCCTCATTGTGGATTGGGACGTGCATCATGGGAACGGGACACAGGCGCTCGTGCAGGATGATCCCAACATCCGATTCGTTTCCGTGCACCAGTGGCCCTGGTATCCGGGGACCGGGGCTGCTACTGATACGGGTCCTCACCGGAACGTGTGGAACGTCCCCATGCCGGGCGGCCTTCCTTCCGGCCAGTACGTCGATGCCTTCACTCGGGCGGTCACAGCGGCGGTCTCCGACGGTTTCCGTCCAGACCTCGTCTTCGTCTCGGCAGGGTTCGACACGCTCATGGGAGACCCCCTCGGCGAGTTTACCCTCGAGATGTCCGACGTCGACATTCTCACCCGCTTCGTCACCACGCAGGCCGATGCCCTGTGCGGCGGACGGGTGGTGAGCGTTCTGGAGGGGGGGTACGCCCCGGAGCGCGTCGGAGAGGGGGTCATCACCCACCTGCGTGCCCTCGCCGGCCTCCCGGCCTCCCGATAGCTTTCAGGAGCGATGCCCGTGGTTCCCCGAACCCCCCCGGCTCCGGCCATGCTCCGCCTGGTGCAGATGGCCGTCCTCGACCGCTGGCGGGCTACCGGCGAGGATCTCTACCGTGAGGTCGCGCAGCTCGCCGGCCTCCAGCCCGGGCACGAGGTGGTCGTCGCCGGGTGCGGACGGGGCATCACCACAGAGTGGCTGGCCAGGCGCACCGGCGCCTCGGTGACCGGCGTCGATCCGGACCCCTGTGACATCGAGCGTGCAGAGGCGCGCGCCAGGGAAGAAACCGGAGGCGGGACGCCGCTGCACCTCACCTACCAGCACGCCCCGCTCGACGACCTTCCACACGAGTCCGACGTCTTCGACGCTGCCATCGGCGAGCCGGAGCTGGCGGCCGCGGCGAGCCCGGAGCGCGCCGTCGCCGAGCTGGTGCGCGTGACCAAGTCGATGAGCCCCGTCGTCCTCTTACAGCTCACCTGGAGCTCCGAGCTCCCGGCCTCCGCGCGTGAGCTCGTCGTCGAGCGCCTCGGGCTCCGCCCGAGGCTCGTCGTCGAGTGGAAGCAGATGCTGCGCGAGGCGGGGGTGGTGGACGTGCAGGTGGACGACTGGACCAACGAGTGCGACGACGAGTTGGCCGATGACGACCAGGTGCACCGCCCGCAGCTCAACTGGCAGGACAAGATGCGGATCGTGGGGCACGTCTTCCGCCGCTCGGGGTGGAAAGAGGCGCGCGTCGCCCTCGCACGCGAGCGGGAGCTGCTGCGCGACCTGTCGCGCGAACGGTCGATGGGGTTCTCCATCATCAAAGGGGTCAAGTGGCGCCATGGCTGACCCCCGTCGTGCGTTGCGCTTCTACTGCGTCGTTGACGCCGACGCCGATCATCGGCTCCCCGCCGTTGACGGCGTGACCACGGTCCAGTTCCGCGATCTGGCAGCCGTCGTCGTTCCAACAGAGTACGTGCGCGTGCACCCGGGCGACCCCGAGCTGGCCGACTACGTACGCATGGTGGACGAGCTGTACGCACACGGCCCGGTCGTCCCCGCACCGCCGGGGACCGTGTTCCGGGACGCGGACGTCCTGCGCCGCTGGCTCGAGATCCACTACGCCAAGTTGCACGAAGCGCTCGGCGAGATCGAGCGGCGCGCCTCATCCACCGCGCCGTACGACTTCGTGCGCATGGAGCTGGGAGCGTAACGGTGTTCTGCCCCGACTGCGGTGCCTGGAACCGCAACGCCGCCGCCCGCTGCCTCCGGTGCGACGCGGCGCTCCCCGACGTCCCGTCGCGCGCGCAGCAGCCCGATCTCGACATCACCGCGCTGCGCCACATGATCGGCGGCCGCTACAGCGTGTCACACCGCATCGGAGACGGCGGGATGGCCACGGTGTATTACGCCATCCATACCGCGCTCGACCGCCCGGTGGTGCTCAAGGTGTTGCACCCGCACCTGGCGCGCGACGCCGACATGCGCGGCCGCTTCCGCCGCGAGGCCGAGACCGCCGCGCAACTGGTGCATCCTCATATCTGCAACATCATCGACTTCGGGATGGCGGACCGGCACGTGTACATCGTGATGCCGTACATGTCCGGGGGGACGCTGGGCGACCGGATCTCGGGGAAGCGCATCCTTCCCCCGGAACGCGCCGCGTCGGTCGGCGCGCAGGTGGCGGCCGGGCTCGACTACGCGCACCGCCACGGGCTGGTGCACCGCGACATCAAACCCGACAACGTCCTGTTCGACGAGGACGACAACGCGCTCGTGACCGACTTCGGGATCGCCACGTCGCACTTCCGCTCCCGGATGACCGGGAGCGGGCACGTGATGGGGACGCCGCACTACATGTCCCCCGAGCAAGCGCGCGGACGGCTTCTGGACGGGCGGAGCGACCTGTACACGCTCGGGGTGCTGTTGTACGAGGCGCTGCTCGGTTTCGTCCCGTTCGACGGCGCCGACATCTTCTCGATCAGCTCCAAGCACATCACCGAAGTCCCCGCGTCGCCCGACGTCGTCGATTCGCGGGTCCCCCCGGCGCTCGCCGCGATCGTGATGCGCTGTCTCGCCAAGAACCCGGCCGAGCGGTACCAGCGCGGGAACGACCTGGCCGACGCACTGATCCAGTTTCTCGGGACGCTGGGGGCGCCGCCGGCCGAGAAGCGGACGAGTTGGCTGGCGCGGGCGCTCCCGTCGTTCGTGGCGTCGTCGTGAGGGGGGGCGCCGCATGCAGTTGAGTTGGGAGACCGTCTCACTCACCACTACCTTCCCGTTCGTGATCTCGCGCTGGGGGTACGCAGGGCACGAGAACGTGATCGTCACGGTGACCGACGCCGACGGCCACACCGGAACGGGCGAGGCCGCCCCGAACCGGTACTACGGCGAGTCTGCCGAGAGTGTCGTCGCCGCCCTGCGCCGGTTCGTGCCGATCCTCTCCGCCGCGTCCGCCTGGTCGCTCGACGCGACCGAGACGGCGCTCACCACCGCACTCCGGGGGAACGCTTCCGCTCGTGCCGCGGTGAGCGCCGCACTGCACGATCTGTACGCCAAGCAGCTCGGCATCCCCGTATACCGGCTCTGGGGGCTCGAGCCCGTTCCCACCCCGACCTCCAGCTACACCATCGGCATCGCCGATGACGACGGGCTCCGCCTGCGCGTCGCGGCTGCCGCCGAGTACCCGGTCCTCAAGATCAAGCTGGGAACCGACCGCGACGAGGCCATCGTGCGTGTCGTCCGCGAGGCCGCCCCCGGCAAGACGCTCCGCGTCGACGCGAACGCCGCGTGGACTCCCAAACACGCCGTGCGCATGGCGGCGCTGCTGCGCGACTACGGCGTCGAAAGTCTGGAGCAGCCGGTCGCCCCCGGCAATCTGGACGGCCTCCGCTACGTGCGCGAGCACTCGCCGCTCCCGGTCATCGCCGACGAGGCGTGTGTCGTCGCCGCCGACATCCCCCGCCTCGCCGGCGCCTGCGACGGCGTCAACATCAAGCTCGCCAAATGCGGGAGCCTGCGCGAGGCGCTCCGAATGATCCACGTCGCGCGCGCCCACCACCTGCGTGTGATGGCCGGGTGCATGATCGAGACGTCGCTCGGGATCTCGGCCGTCGCGCAGCTCGCCCCGTTGTTGGACGACGCCGACTTCGACGGCGCGGCGCTGCTCGCACACGACCCGTTCGACGGCGTCACGATTCCCGCCGGCCGGGTGACACTCGGCGAACGGGCCGGGCTCGGGGTTCGGCGTAGAGACGCTACGACGTGACCTCCGCCCCGGGCTCCTCCCGGGACGCGCGCCTGATCGACGTCGCACTCCCGGTCCCGTTGTTCCAGACGTTCACTTACGCACTCGACCGCGAATACCCGAACCCACCGGCGGTCGGCTCCCGCGTCCTCGTCCCGTTCCGCAAAAAATCCAGCGTCGGTATCATCGTGGGGCTCGATGCCCCGCCTCCCGAGCGGGGCGGCGTCAAAGGCGTGCTGGACATCCCGGATGCCATCCCCGCGGTGAGCGAATCGCTCCTCGCGCTGTGTCGCTGGATCGCGGAGTACTACGTCGTCCCCATCGGCCTTGCGCTGCGCGCGGTCCTCCCGGTACTGCTCACCGGGGGCAGCGACCTCACACCGCCGCGCAAGACGCGCCGCGTCGTCACCGTCCGCGGTGACATCCCGACGCTGTTGCAGCGCGACAAAGCGTTCGCCCGTGCGCCACAACAACGTGCCCTGTTCGAGCTCCTCGAATCGCTGGGAGGACAGAGCACCGTCGAGCATCTGCTCGAGCAGCTCGGCTGCTCCCCCTCTGTCCTCAAAGGGCTGGAGCGGCGCGCCCTCGTCGAGATCACGTCCGAAGAGGTGGACCGTGATCCGTTCGCCAACCGCGTCAAACTCCCGGCCCACCGGCACTCCCCCACCGTCGAACAGGCCGCAGCGATCGCCCGGCTCACCGCCGCCGGGCCCGGCGAAGTCGTGCTCCTACACGGCGTCACCGGGAGCGGCAAGACGCTCGTCTACATCGAACTTCTCAAGCGGATCGTCGACGAGCGGCGTCAGACGGCGATCGTTCTTGTCCCCGAGATCGCGCTCACGCCCCAGACCGTGGACCGGTTCCGCTCGGTCTTCGGCGATCAGGTCGCCGTGCTGCACAGCGCCCTCAGCGACGGCGAGCGGTACGACGCCTGGCGCGCGCTCCGGCGCGGCGACAAGCGGATCGCCGTCGGCGCACGCTCCGCGATCTTTGCTCCGCTCCAGAACCTCGGCGCGATCATCGTGGACGAAGAGCACGAGTCCAGCTACAAACAAGGAGAGACCCCGCGCTACCACGCCCGCGAGGTGGCCATCGTGCGCGCCAAACACGAAGGGGCGGTCGTCGTCCTCGGGAGCGCCACCCCGTCGCTCGAGACATGGGCCAACGCGACCGGTGGCAAGTACACCCACCTCACCCTCCCCGACCGCGTTGGTGGCGCCCAACTCCCGACCGTGGACGTCGTCGACCTCCGTCGTGCCCTGCGTGACACGCAACTCGGCTACGAGGAGTACCGCCGCGTCATCACCGACCCTCTGGACGCCGCCCTGGACGAGCGCCTCCGCCGCGGGGAACAGAGTATTCTCCTCCTCAACCGCCGTGGGTATTCGGCATTCGTGCAGTGCGAGGCGTGCGGCGCCGTGAATACGTGTCCCAACTGCAGCATCACCCTCACCTATCACAAGTCACCCGAGCGGTTGGTCTGCCACTATTGCATGCACCAGGAGGCGCCACAACACACCTGCCCCCGCTGCAGAGGCACTACGCTCCGCCAACGCGGCATGGGGACCCAACAGGTGGAACGGCTCCTCTGTGAACGGTTCCCCGCTGCCCGCATCGCCCGCATGGACGTAGACACCACGACGGGGAAGTGGGCCCACGCCGACATTCTCGACCGCGTAGGGCGCGGCGAGATCGACATCCTGATGGGGACTCAGATGATCGCCAAGGGGCTCGACTTCCCCAACGTGACACTGGTCGGCGTGATCGATGCCGACGTGGGGATCAACCTCCCCGACTTCCGTGCCAGCGAGCGCTGCTTCCAGCTCCTCAGCCAGGTCGCTGGTCGCGCCGGCCGCAGTGATAAAGGTGGGCTCGTCCTCATCCAGACCCGCGCTCCGGGGCACCACGCCGTGAAATGTGCGGTCACCCACGACTACACTGCCTTCGTTGCAGAGGAGTTGGCCGGCCGTGTCTCCCCGCCGTACCCTCCCTATAACCGCATCGCCAACGTCGTCTTCAGCGGCCTGACGGAGCAGGGGACCGCTCGACTCGCCATCGCCGGGAGCGAATGGCTTCGTCGCCTGATCGCCGCCCGCGAGAGCGTCGGTCTCACGGTCGTGGGACCGGCGCCGTCCCCGATCGAGCGTATCAAAGGGCGCTGGCGCTGGCACGTGGTCCTCAAAGCCGAGCACCCCGCAGAGCTTACCCGCGTGGGGCGCTACTTTCTCGAACGCTTTACACTCCCCCACACCGGAGGATACCGCGTCACGCTAGACCGCGATCCGGTCAGCCTCATGTAGGAGCGGTAGAAGCGAGCAGATTCCCCGGTTGTCGAACTCCCACCTCTGGTGCACCTTACTGCGATGAACGAAACAACGGTCCGCTTCTTTCACGACATCGCCGCCCGCATCGGCTACGCCCGCGTCACCGAGCTCCACCTGTTCCCGGTCATCCGTCAATCCGGCATCGAGTCGGGCCTTGCCGTCGTCGCCGCGCTCCCCGAGAGCGCACCCTCAGACAACACGACGCCCAAGGATGCGATACCTGAGGGTGCAATGCCCGAGGACGCGACGCTTGAACGTCCCGTTGTCGAACTCCAGGTGACCGAGGTTCCCGCTCCCGAGGTGCTCGAACGCCACGTCGTTTACACCGCCCGGTACCGCAACACTCTCAAAGGTCCCGATCGCGGCAAATGGGAGGTCGACGTGACCGCCGAAGCCGACGCCCCCCTCGTTACGATCGACGAAGTCGTCCGCGGCGTCGTCCGGCGCTCCGGCGACGAACTCCACCCCGAACGGATCAGTGGCGATCAGTTCCGCGAGATTGCTCCGTCGCCGACTGCATCGCCGAGCGAACCGTCTCCAACAGATGCTGGATCGCCACCGGCTTCAACAGCACCGAGTGACACCCCGCAGCCAGGCACCGTTCCCGCGTAGCGTCGTCGTCGTACCCTGTGAGCGCGAGCGTCACTGGGGGACCCGCCTCGCCCGATTCACCGAGCCGTTCCAATACCGAGAGCCCGTCGCCGTCCGGGAGTGTAAGGTCGAGCAGCATCACGTCCGGCCGCTCCTTCATCACCTGCTTCACGGCCGGTCCCACCCCGCCGGCAATCGTTACCCGAAAGCCGTTCGCCTCGAACACGACGCGCAACGCGTCGGCGACGAGCGTGCTGTCCTCAACGAGGAGAACGTGTGCAGGCGTCATCCGCGACGCACGGAATGCTGAAGAAAAACCGCGACCCCACGCCGACCTCGCTCTCCACCCAGATCCGCCCGCCGTGCAGCTCTACTAGCCGCCGCGCGATCGTCAGTCCGAGCCCGGTCCCGTGGTGCGCCCGCGACGCAGAGGAGTCGACCTGCGAGAACTCCTGAAAGATTAGCTCGAAGTGCTCCGGCGCGATCCCGATCCCCGTGTCACCTACCTCCACGACGTGCTCGGGCAACCCGCACGTCGCGCCGTACGTCACGCTCACCCACACCTCCCCGCCGACGGGCGTGAACTCGATCGCGTTACCGAGCAGGTTGTTGAGGACGTGCGTGACTTTGTCCCGGTCGGCTCGCATCAGCGGCACCCGCGGTGCGATGTGCAGTCCGAAGCTGATCTCTCGTTTCTGTACCAGCGATTCGTTGATGAGCATTGCCCGCTCGACCACCTCGGCGATGTCGAACTCTTCGAGCGTGAGCCGCAGCCGGTTTGCCTCGCCCTTGGCGTACGTCAGGATCTCGCCCACCATCTCGAGCAACTGCCGTCCGCCGTTGATGATTCCATTGACGCTCTCGTCCTGGCGCTCGTTCAGTACCCCCAAGATGCCGTCGCGCAGGATCTCTCCGTGCGTGATGATCGCCGTGAGCGGCGTGCGGAGATCGTGCGAGATGTTCGAGAGGAATTGTGTCTTCAGCGCGTCGCGCGAGTGGAGCTCCGCGAGTTCTCGCTTGGCATCGAGCAACTGGGCTTCCAGCGCCGCGACACGTAAGTCCAGCGCGGCTGGGTCGATCGTCGCGTGCATGCCTTAAACTTACACGTCCTAGACTCCCGACACCACCTCCTCGACCAGTCGTTGCCGGCGAACCAACGCCCAGTAGCGCCCCTCGGCGGCGAGCAACTCGGTGTGCCGTCCCATCTCCACCACACGTCCCCCGTCCAGCACGATGATCGTCGTGGCGTCGCGCAAGGCACTGGCACGGTGTGATGCGATAACCGCCGTCCGCCTTGTCAAGGCAGTCCGTAGTCCATGCAAGATCTCGGCCTCGGTGTGCGTATCGATCGCGGAGAGCGCGTCGTCCAGCAAAACAATCGCGGGGCGCCGCGCCAGCGCCCGGGCCAACGCCGCGCGCTGCTTCTGCCCACCCGACAGGTTGATGCCGCGCTCGCCCAACATGGTATCGTAGCCGCCGGGGAAATCGGCGACGGTTTTGTCCAACTGCGCTAACCGCGCCGCCTCGCGCCAGATTTCCTCGTCGTCCCCCTCCACTCCATAGCGGAGGTTGGCGGTGATGGTGTCGCTGAAGAGCAAACTCTCCTGCGGGACGTACCCGATTTCCCGGCGCAGTTCGTCGAGCGGAACGTGCCGGATGGGGACGCCGTCGATCAGGATTTCCCCCTCCTGTGGGTCGTATACTCGGGCGATGAGGTCGATCAGTGCCGTCTTGCCACTTCCTGTCGCCCCCGCCACCCCGAGCGTCGCCCCGGCGGGGACGGTGAACGAGATGTCGCGCAGGACCCAGCGCGAGGGAGTCTCCTCGGATGTTTTCTCAGGCGTCGCGCCGGCCGCCGGGTAGTGGAACCCGACACCACGGAACTCGATCGACCGGCCGCCAGCCGCTGGCGGGAGGTGCACGATGGGGGGATGCGTCACCACCGCCGGTTGCACGCGGAGCATCTCCACCAAGCGCCCCATCGACGCGTCGCCACGCTGGAACAGGTTGATGACCCAACCGAGCGCGATCAGCGGCCACGTCAGCATCGCCAGGTACATCCCGAAGGCAACGAACGCTCCGACGGAAATCGCCCCGCGCAGCGCGAGCATCCCCCCCACGCCGAGCACCACCACTGCCCCCGCCCCGGCGAGGAGTGCGAACATCGGGTGCATCATCCCCCAGAGCCGCGCGAGTGCCATGTTGCGGGTGAGGTACTCCTGATTCAGTCCCGCGAACCGCGCGATCTCGGCTTCCTCCTGCCGGTACGCACGGACGATGCGCACGCCGCTCAGATTCTCTTGGGCCTGGGTTGTGAGCGTAGAGAAGTGCTCCTGCACCGCCTCGAAGCGGACGTGGATGAGCCGCCCGAGCCGGAGTGCGATGACCGGGAGCACGAGCATCGGGAGGAGCGCCAGCAGCGTGAGATGAATGCTGATCGCCGCCATGAAGGCGAGCGAGAAGATGCCGCCAAACACCGTGTTGGTGAGGTACATGATCGCCGGCCCCGCCGCCATACGTACGGCGCTGAGGTCGTTGGTGAGGCGGGCCATGATGTCGCCGGTGCGGGTCCGCCCGAAGTACCCGGCGTCTAGCGATTCGAGGTGTACGAACAAGGCGTTCCGCAGGTCGTACTCGATCCAGCGGCTGAGCCCGTTCAGCAGCTCACGCATCCCGAACCGCAGCGCCCCGCCGATAAGCGCGGTGACAACGATCCCCCCGGCAAGCCACGCGGTCGTCGCAACCGGCACGCCGGCGTGCATTCCGTCGATGGCACGGCGGAGGAGCCACGGGATCACAGACGTGATTCCCGATGACAGAACGACGAAGGCGAGTCCGCCGATGAGGTGCCAGCGGTACGGGCGGTAGTAGGGGAGGAGCTGTCGGAGAGATCGCATGGAGGGAGGGGTGGCATAGTCGTTGCGCCACCATCACATTTACAGCCAATTCACAACCGATCGTTCACGTCACGAGACACGAACGGGGAGTTACTAATGACGAAATATATCTGCCGCACTTGGAGCGCCGTCGCGATGTCGGCGTTGGTTCTGGCGGCCTGCTCCGGCGGTGAAAAGTCGTCGGATACCTTGTCGCAGGATACGACGCTGAACCGCGACCTGCAAATGGCGCAAGGCGATACGACGGCGCGTCCGCAGCTGACGGACGTCCCTGCGACAACGACGCCGGCCCCGGCCCGGACGCACACGCCGACGACAACCCGGACGCGGCCGTCAGCCGGCCGGCCGGAAACACCGGCCCCTAGGCCGAGCGAGCCCACGCGGACAGCCAGTGGCAACCTAGTGACGCCGACGCCTGGCGCGGGCGCCGCGACGGTGGGGACGATCTCGGCGGGAACGCGGATCGACATGTCGGCGTCATCGCGTGTCTGCACCAACACGAACAAAGTGGGCGACCGGATCACGGCTACCGTGAGTAATGCGGTCTCCGGGGCCAACGGGGCGGTGATTCCGGCCGGAGCGACGGCGGCGCTCGAGATCACGTCGCTCAAACGGAGCGAGAACGTGAACGACAAAATCCAGATGGGGTTCCGGGTCTTGTCGATCAGCTTCGGCGGCAGGTCGTATCCGGTCAACGGGACCGTCGTCTACGCACAGGTCGACAGGGTGAAGAACCAGCCGCAGGGGAAGGACGTGCAGAAGGTCGCGACTGGCACCGCGGTGGGGGCGGTACTCGGCAGGGTGTTCGGGAAGAGCACCAAGGCCACTGTGATCGGTGGTGCGGTTGGCGCGGCGGCCGGGGCTGGTGCGGCAGTGGCGACGGCCAACTACGAAGGGTGCGTGCCTCAGGGCGGGCGGATCACGGTAACGTTAGATCGTGCGCTGCAGGTCAATACCTGAGTCATAGCTGAAACACGTGAGTGGGGCGGCTGCGATATTTCGTGGTCGCCCCATTTTGTTGTGAAGTTCGGGGGCCACGACACACCCCGGACACCACACCAGCCCTCCGCCACCCCCCAAGATCGGCTAACTTTGATCCGTGATCGATCTCCGAGCCACCGAGCGTCGTAACCCGCGTACCACAGACATCGATCTAGCCTCCCCCCGTGAGATCGTCGACACGATCAACCACGAAGACCAAAGTGTCCCCGCCGCCGTCGCCACCCAGGCAGCCGAGATCGCCGAAGTCATTCACTTCGCCGAGGCGGCGTTCAGAGCCGGCGGGCGCTTGTTCTACGTCGGCGCCGGGACGTCCGGACGCCTCGGAGTGCTGGATGCCAGCGAATGCCCGCCGACGTTTGGGACAGATCCTGAGATGGTGCAAGGGATCATCGCCGGAGGCCCACCCGCGCTCACGCGATCTCAGGAAGGGGCAGAGGACGACCGGGACGCCGGGGTTCGCGCCATGGACGAGCGTACCGTCGGCGCGAACGATCTAGTCGTCGGGATCGCCGCGTCGGGAACGACGCCGTACGTGGGGGCGGCGCTGGAGCGCGCGAAGGCGTTGGGGGCGCGAACGGCGATCGTTGCATGTTCGCCGCCACCAGCGAGTGTGCTCGCGACCGTCGATGTCGCTGTCGTCACCGTCGTGGGTCCCGAGGTCGTCACCGGGTCGACACGGATGAAAGCAGGGACGGCGACCAAGCTCGTGCTCAATACCATCACGACCGGGGCGATGATCCGGCTCGGGAAGACGTACGGGAACTTGATGGTCGACCTGCGGGCGACCAACGCGAAGTTGACCGATCGTGCCGAGCGGATCGTCATAGAAGTGTGCGGGGGGACGCGCGAGGAAGCGCGGGCGGTGTTGGCGCAGAGCGGTGGGCAAGTCAAGACTGCGATCGTCATGGGTTGCTCGGCGTGTCGCGCGAGGAAGCGGAGGCGCGGCTGCGGGCGGAGGGGGGCGTCATTCGGCGTGTCGTGCCGAACGCGCCGCCGCCGGTGGCGGCGCGTAGTGCGTGAGTCACGGGGCGTGACCCTGAGTGGGGGGATTTACGTCGGCCTCATGTCGGGGACGTCGCTCGACGGAGTGACAGCGGCGGTGGTGCGCTTCGTGGAGCCGCAGACCCAGGACGCACAGACGCGGGACGCGGTGGGCAACGGGAGCGCTCCCAGGGTGTTGCGGCACGAGCTCATCGGGTTCACGGTGCGCGAGTACACGGCCGAGCGGCGCGAGCGATTGCGGCGGGCGATGCGTCAGGCGACGCCGGAAGAATATTGCCGGCTCGGCTTCGAGCTCGGGGAGTGGTTCGCGGAGGCGGCGCTCGCGGCGTTGGCGGAGGCGGGGGTGGCGCGAGGGGACGTGCGCGCGATCGCGTCGCACGGGCAAACCGTGTGGCACGTCCCCGGCCAGGCGACATGGCAGCTGGGGGAATCCGCGGTCATCGCGGAGCGGACCGGGATCGACGTCGTGAGCGACTTCCGCGTGCGCGACGTGGCAGCGGGAGGACACGGCGCGCCGCTCGTCCCGGTCGCGGACGCGTTGCTGTATGCGAGCGAGACGGCTTGGCGGGCGTTACAGAACATCGGCGGCATGGCCAACGTCACCGTCGTACCGCCGTGGCGTGAGCGTCGTGGAGGGACCCGGGATGATAACGCGTTGCTCGGCGTACGTGCCTTCGATACGGGACCGGGAGTCGCCGTCATCGACGGTGTCGTGCGGGCATTGTATCCCGGGCTCGCCTACGATGTCGACGGACGCATTGCGGACACGGGCGTCGCGGACGACGGCGTCGTCGCCGAGTTGCTCGCGGACACGTACTTTCGTGCGGAGCCGCCCAAGTCCACCGGGCGGGAGACTTTTGGCGACGCATACGTCGAGCGGCTGATCGAGCGGTGCCAGGGGCGAGGACGCACGGACGCCGACATCGTCGCGACCGCCGTCGCGCTCACCGCGCGGTCGATCGGCGATGCATACCGGCGTTTTCTCCCTGAGCCGGCAGACGACGTGCTCGTCTCCGGGGGTGGGGCTAAGAACCTGACGTTGCTGAGGGCGATCCAGGAAGCGCTGGCACCGCGCGTCGTGCGACCGTTCGTGGAGCTATTTTACGACGGAGAGGCCAAAGAGGCGGTGGCGTTCGCGCTACTCGCGCACCTCCACTTAACACGGCAGTCGGGGAACGTGATTGCAGCGACAGGGGCGCGAGGGGGACGGGTTTTGGGAAAGCTCACGCCGGCATGATCCTGATCCATGAGCGGGGCACCTGAGACAGTTGGGTGGTAACTTCAAAGGCACCGCACCTCTAGTTTTGATCGTATGCGTCTCGTTCGATTGACTGCCTTCGCAATGGCGGGTGGCACCGTGTTGGCTTGCGCCAAGAGGCCCGAGCCGGTAACGGCGCCGGTCCCCGTGCCAGTGCGTGAGCCGGTGGCGCGCATCGCCAGGGCTCCGCTCCCCCCCGCGAATCCGAAATTGCCCCCGGTCCCCGCAGTAGACGGACCCCTCGAGGTTCACGTGGTGTACCCGCGGGAAGGTGCGCTCATCACGTCGCGTGATTCCGATTTCATCTTCGGGTCGGTGGGGAACGGGCAGGCAGGACTCAGAGTGAACGGGGTGCTGGTCCCCGTGTGGCCGAACGGTGCCTTCATGGGGTGGATCCCCAATCCGCCCGCCGACTCGCAGGCGTACACGCTCGTCGCGTACACGGCGACCGATACTGTCCGCTACGTCCACCGGGTACGCACGCTGGCGGCGCTTCCGCCCGCGCCGGCGCGACACGATACGCTCATTCCCGTACGGCCGGCACAGGTCGCGACGTTGCGGAACGATTCGCTCGAGCGGTTCGTGAGCGACACCGACCGCGCCATCATCGGCCGGCCGACCCCAAGGGGGACGTACCGGTGGTTCCTCTTTCCGGGGACCACGGTGCGCGTGTCGGGGTACCTGGGCGACATGGCGCACGTGCAACTGGACGACGGACAAGAGATCTGGGTTGCGCGCGAAGATGCCCACGTGAACGGAGGAGGACCGGCGGCCGGAGCAGAGGAGACGCAACCGCTGCACGTAACGCGGTCGGCGCTGGTGCCGCAGCGGGATTGGGTCGACCTCAGCATCTCGGTCGCGGCGCCGCCGGCCTATCTGGTGGAGGAGAGCGAGCGGGGGATCACGCTCACGTTGTACAACACAACGTACAATACGACGAGCGCTACACCGACCGTCGCATTTGACCAGCAGGGGGATCCGTACGTCAGCGACGTGCGGATGACCACGTCGCCGGGGCGGGTGACGTACAGCATTACCTGCACACGCCCGATCTATGGATATCTCGCGCTGTATCACGACGGCGTGATGACCTTCCGAATCCGCCGGCCGCCGACGGTAGATCTGGCGCACCCGCTGCGGGGGCAAGTCGTCGTGGTTGATCCGGGACACCCTCCTGTCGGTGCGACAGGTCCTACCGGGTTGTACGAGCCGGTGGCGACGCTGGCCGTGGGGCTCCGGGTGCGCGACATGCTCCAGGCGCGCGGGGCGACGGTCGTCATGACGCGCACCACCCCAGACCCGGTCGCGCTCGGAGACCGCCCCATCATGGCGCGGCGCGCGAACGGCAACGCGCTGGTCTCCATCCACCTCAACGCGCTCCCCGACGGGATGAACCCGTTCAAGAGTGAGGGGACGGGGACGTACTACTTTCACCCCCACTCGCGAGAGTTCGCGACGCTCGTGCAGCAGGCGCTCGTCCCCGAGCTGGGGTTGCGCAATCTCGGGATCTTCCGTGAAAACCTAGCGCTCGTGCGTCCGACGTGGATGCCGTCCGTCCTGACCGAAGGAGTCTTCATCATCATGCCGGATCAAGAGGCGGCGATCCGCACGCCGCAATACCAGGATGCGTACGCGCGCGGGATCGTGAACGGGCTCGAGCGGTTCTTCGCCACGTTCGCACGGTGACCGGCGTGTCGAAGCTGCGACCCCCTCGCCGGTACGGTGTCGGCGCTGCGCTCGGTGCCGTGCTGCTCCTGGGTGGCGGTATGCCGGATGCGGCGCGGGCACAGGTCCCCGCCAACGAACAGTGGTACACCGTTCGTACCCCCCACTTCTTCGTGCACTTCACGCGCGAAGAAGAGTCGGTCGGGCGCCGCGTCGCCACGGCAGCGGAGCGGGCGTACGCGAATCTCGCGCGCGAGCTGGTCCCGCCCCGCGGTCCGATCGACGTGGTGGTGACCGACGCTGCCGACGGGTCCAACGGGTTAGCCGGCATCTTTCCCCGCAACCACATCGTCGTCCAGGCACAACCGCCGGTGGACCAGACGTCGCTCGAGAGCTACACGGATTGGATCGCGCTCGTCATGCAGCACGAGGTGACGCACATCTTTCACCTCGACCGGAGCCGCGGGTGGTGGCGCGCGGCGCAGTTCGTCTTCGGGAGGAACCCGGTGTTCTTCCCCAACGACTACACGCCGTCGTGGCTCACCGAAGGGCTGGCCGTGTACTTCGAGTCACACTACGACTTGGGCGGACGGCTGCAGGGGTCGTATCAGTACAGCGTCGCGCGCGCGGCCGCGCTGGAGCGTCAGCCGCCGCGGCTGAGCGACTTGTCGCTGGTGACGTCGCGCTACCCCTACGGGCAGGCGGCGTACGTCTATGGGGCGTTCATCGTCGACCAGATGTCGCGGACGCACGGCCCCGGGAGCATCCGGCGGTTGATCGAGACGATGAGTGCCGAGCCGATCCCGTTCCTGCTCGACTTCTCGGCCAAGCAGGCGTTGGGGGAAACGTTCACGCACGCGTGGCAGCGTTGGCGCGACTCGGTGCTGCGCGACGCGTCGGAGCGCGGCCCCGAGGTGGCGGCCTCGACCGCCGGGTGGACCATGCTCCCCGGTGGAGGACGATATCTCATCAATCCCCGCTGGCGCACCGACAGCACGCTGTTCTATTTCGCCGACAACGGACGCGAGACCCCGGGGCTCTACACCGTGTCGCTACACGGTGACGTGCGGCGGCTGGCCCGCCTGACGGCGTTGGAAGCTGGGGCCGCGGGTCCCGGTGGGAGGCTCGTTTTCGCACAGGGGGAGTTCCTCGACCGGTTTCACTTCCGCAACGATTTGTACGAACGGTACCCCGACGGGACGGTGCGCCGGCTCACGACCGGGGAGCGGTTGAATGACCCCGACGTCCGCGCCGACGGCGCGATCCTCGTCGTGCAGACGCTCCCCGGAACTACACGGTTGGTTCGCGTGTCGCGCGGGCACGACACGAACGGCGCCGACGGAACGGTCTCGCCCCTCACGCGAGGAACCGCCGATACCCAGTGGACCGCCCCGCGCTGGTCGCCCGACGGCGCCGCCATCGCGGCAATTCGCCTCGCGCGGGGGGCGAGCGAAGTGGTCGTGCTCGACACGCTCGGGCGAGTGCTCCAGACATTCGGGTACGGCGACGCGGTCACGCGATCGCCGTCATGGTCCGGGGACGGGCGGACCATCTTCTTCACGTCCGATCGCACCGGCGTTCCACAGGTGTACTCGGCCCGGTTCGGTGTAGCACGCGAGGCGACCGTGCCGACGGTCGCGCAGCTCACCACGTCAGTGACAGGGTTGTTCGGCCTCGACGCACAGCGTGTGCCCGCCAACCCCGCTCTCGTCTCGACGATGCTCCGTCTAGACGGCTTCCACGTCGTCACGTTGCACCCTGGTGCTGGCCACACTCTTCCGGCAGCCGACACCGACGCTGCCTCGCTGTACACCAGCATCGCCGGCGCGGCACCGCCGTTCACCCCCATCACACCGGACACCACTCCGGCCACGACATACTCTCCCTGGCGGACCTTGCGCCCGGCATACTGGTCCCCCCTCTTCTCATCCGGCGCTGATTTCGGGACGCGCCTCGGCGCCGTGACCAGTAGCGAAGACGTCGTCGGCCTACACAGTTACGTCGCGCAAGCGTTGTGGAACACCCAGACGCACCGCGTCGATGCGCTCGCCACCTACCGCTACAACCGCTTCGTCAATCCTATCATCGATCTCAGCGCCGACCAATCCTGGGACTACACGTCGGTGTACGACAACAGCTCTGGTGTCACGTTAGGGCGCCTTGACCGGCGCATCCAGACGTACTCTTTGCAGACCACGTTCGTCCGCCAGCGCGTCTTCACAGCCTCCGCGCTCACGCTCGGCGCAGAATACGAAACGCGTATGTACCGTACCGCCCCGGACACGCTGCTCTCAGGGCTCCTGTCGTTCTACCAGCACGGCCACCAATATCCCGGGCTCCTCGCGTCCGTCGCCTTCTCCAACACACAGCGCCCGACGCTGAGTATCTCTCCCGAGGACGGCATCGGGGTCGTCCTCACCGGACGGCAGCGCTGGGCGTCGGGGGTCGGAAACTCCGCCGCTCCCAGCGCCGTTCTCGTCACGACAGCGTACAAGTCGCTCCCATTCCCCGGCTTCGCACACCACGTGATCGCGTTGCGTGCTGCTGGGGGGATCACCAACAACCGTTCGCCCGGGGAGTATTCGGCCGGTGGGGTGAGTGGGACGGCGCTCGAGATTGTCCCGGGCCTCAGCATCGGTAACGAGCCCCAGACCTTCCCGGTACGCGGCTTCGCGGCCGGCACCGAGGACGGAATTCGCGCCGCAGCGGCGTCGCTCGAATACCGAGCGCCGCTATCGCTCCCGTCGCGCGGATTCGGGCTCTTTCCCCTCTTCGTCGACCGGACCTCTCTGACACTCTTCGCGGATGCCGGGCGGGCGTACTGTCCACGGGACCTCCAACCCGCGGGGACCAGTGTCTCCGGCCCGGCCTGTGGGACCACGGATATCGACAATCCGACCTTGACCTCCGTCGGAGCGGAGTTGAATATCGACACGGCCCTGCAATTCGACGTTCCGTACCGATTCCGGTTCGGCGTTGCCCACCCTATGCAGGGGCGCACCCGCTTTCAGGCAGGCCAGCTGAGCGCTTATGTGACGCTCGGAGCGGCGTTCTAAAGGGCGCTCGAAACGTCTGTACTCTAGCGGGGCAACACCCGCTGCCGCTGCTAGAACACGGAAATCTGCCCTAGTCGTATCACGAGCCGATCACGGGCATGTATGATGCTCGTAACGTGTGTGCAAGCAAGTAGCGAGGTCCTTCCGTGTGTAAAACCAGGGTAGTCACAGATGTTCGTGATGAGGAAAGTGTAAGTCCTTGTATGGCAAACACTTATCTGGATACTGGCGCGGATTCACGAGTCTTCCTACTTTCACTCCCCCTGCTTGTACCACCACGTTTCGTGGAGGATCACTTTCGTTTCCTTCACCAGTTGTCTCGTTCACGGGTACTACCCTGTGAGCAAACTCACACGCCGAGCGAAGCCCAAGATGTCCAAATCCTCCCCCTCCGCACTCCCAAACGCTCAGCTCAGCCAGAACGCCTGCATCGTTCTCGAAAAGCGGTATCTCAAAAAGGACGAGACCGGAAAACCGACCGAACGTCCGGAAGACATGTTCTGGCGCGTCGCCACGACCGTCGCCGAGGCCGACCGCCGGTACGGTTCGAGCGAGGGTGCGGTGACCGCAGTGGCCGAAGAGTTCTACGCGCTCATGACCCAGCGCCGCTTCGTCCCCAACTCGCCCACGCTCATGAACGCCGGACGGCCGCTGGGACAGCTGTCGGCCTGTTTCGTCCTCCCGGTCGAGGACGCCCTGTCCAACGGCCAGAACGGGATCTACGACACCCTCCGGTCGATGGCGCTCATCCACCAGAGCGGAGGCGGGACGGGGTTCTCGTTCTCGCGGCTGCGCAGCAAGGGGGCAATGGTCCGGTCCACCACCGGAGTTGCATCGGGGCCGGTCTCCTTCATGGAGCTGTATGACGCTTCCACCAACGCGGTCAAGCAAGGGGGGACGCGGCGCGGGGCGAACATGGGGATCCTGCGGGTCGACCACCCGGACATCCTGGACTTCATTACCTGTAAGGAAGATCTCACCCGGATCACCAACTTCAACATCTCCGTCGCCGTCACCACCAAGTTCATGGATGCGGTGAAGGCGGGGACGACCTACGACCTGGTCGAACCGTCCACAGGAAAGGTCACCGGGCAGCTCGACGCGCGCACGGTTTGGGACAAGATGATCGACGGTGCCTGGCGGACGGGAGAGCCGGGGTGCTTCTTCATCGACGAAGCGAACCGGTACAACCCGGTCCCGCACGTAGGGGCGTACGAGGCGACAAACCCGTGCGGAGAACAGCCGTTGTTGGCCTACGACGTTTGTAATCTCGGCTCCATCAACGTCGGTTACTACGTGAAAGACGGCGTGATGGACTGGGAATCGATGAAGCGGGATGTCCACCTCGCCACGCACTTCCTCGACAACATCATCGACGTCAACAAGTACCCGCTCCCGGAGATCGACGCACTCTCCAAGCGGATCCGGCGGATCGGCTTCGGCGTGATGGGGTTTGCCGACGCGCTCGTGCGGCTCGGGATCCCGTACAACTCCCCCGAAGGGGTGGAGTTCGGCCGGACGCTACAGGAGTTCGTCGACACCGAGTCCAAGCGGGAGAGCGAGCGACTGGCCAACCAGCGCGGACCGTTTCCGGAGTGGGCGCGCTCGATCTGGGGGCCGGACGAGACGTGCGCGCGCGCCGCCGCCGGCAACCGGATCCGCCCGAAGCAGATGCTCCGCAACTGCAACGTCACCACCGTCGCCCCCACGGGAACGATATCGATCATCGCCGGCTGCTCGTCCGGGATCGAGCCGCTCTTTGCAGTCGCCTTCATGCGGAACCAGGCCGGCGTGATGATGCCGGACGTGAACGAGGACTTCGTCGCCATCGCCAAGCGCGAAGGGTGGTACAGCGACGCGCTCATGGAGCGGATCGCGCAGCAGGGGCACATCCACTTCGAGGAGGTCCCCGAGAAGTGGCAGCGGGTGTTCGTGACGGCGCACGATATCACGCCGGAGTGGCACGTCCGGATGCAGGCCGCCTTCCAGGAGTACTGCGACTCAGCCATCTCCAAGACCACCAACTTCCCGCACGCAGCGACGCGCGAGGACGTCCAGGCGATCTACGAGCTGGCGTACGACCTCAAGTGCAAGGGGGTCACGGTGTACCGCGACGGCTCGCGCGACAACCAGGTCCTCTCCACTGGCGCGACCGCGCAGGCGGCCGCCGAGCGTGAAGGAAAGGGCGGGGATCGTCGGGAGATCGGTGAACTACAAGGGACGATCGCCGAGCTCAACGCCGAGCTCGAGCGGCTCAAGAAGGCGCTGTACGATGCGGAGGCGGAGAACCTGCAGCGGCGCGTGAAGCGGGCCCGTCCCGACAAGCTGCGCGGGACGACGATCCGCAAGGAGACGCCGCTCGGGACGATGTTCGTGAACATCACCGAGGACGATCGCGGCCAGCCGTTCGAGGTGTTCATCAACCTGGGCAAGGCTGGCGGCGCGGCGATGGCCGATGCCGAGGCGATGGGGCGACTGATCTCGCTGGCGCTCCGCTCGGGGATCCCGCTGCGCGAGGTGCACAAGCAGCTGCGCGGGATCAGCTCGGACCGCGCGGTGGGGCTGGGGCCGAACAAGGTACTGTCGGTGCCGGACGCGATCGGCATCGCGTTGGAAGAGTGGACGCGGGAGAAGCAAGGGGTGCAGCAGGATCTGCTCGCGGCGCAAGGGCAGAGCGGCGTGTCCGGCGGTGCGCAGTCAGTGCCCGAAGTGCAGGTCGCCCCGACCGCGGGTGCGGCGCGCGTGCAGGCGCAGGCACAGATGGGGTTTGATCCGTATAACGGGGACGCGCAGTTCATGCAGACGTGTCCGGATTGCGGGTCGCAGCTGGAGCTGGCGGAGGGGTGCGCCAAGTGCCACGTGTGTGGATTTTCGGAGTGCGGCTGATCGAACTGCCGCATGTTCTGGACTGAGTCGTGAGGGTCAATACTCGACCGAGTTGGTCGAGTAGGTGATCACTCCGCATCTTTCGGCGAGTGCCGCTCGTCGGAAGGTGCGGGAGGTACGTCGGGCATCGGGCGTGGGGCTCCACCGGAGCTCCGCGCCCGTTCTGTTTCGGGGGCGGGCGTGCCGGAAGAGATGCCGCATCGGGTGTGACCTTTGCACGGTTGCAGCCGTACCGCTATGAAGTCTTCCGGCGCCATCTACGTCTCCATCGCGGCGAACTGCGCGATCGCGGTCACCAAGTTTTTCGCGGCTGCCCTGAGCGGGAGCTCGGTAATGATCGCCGAGGGGGTTCACTCATGCGTCGACGCGCTCGACGACGGGCTCCTGCTCCTCGGCCAGGCGCGTAGCCGGCGGCCACCCGACCCCACGCATCCATTTGGCCACGGGAAGGAGCTGTACTTCTGGACGCTGATCGTCGCCCTTCTTTTCTTCGCCGTCGGCGGGGGGATGTCGGTGTACGAGGGGATCCGACACATTCTCTCTCCGGAGTCGATCAGCGACCCTCGGTTGAGTTATGCCGTGCTCGGGATCTCTTTGGTCTTCGACGCCGCGTCGTTCGTGGTCGGTTTGCGGGCGTTGCACAAGCAGTCGCCTGGGAGGCGGATCGTGGACGTCGTTCGGTACGGTAAGGATCCGTCGGTGTTTACCGTCGTCCTGGAAGACATCGCCGACATGGCGGGGCTCGGGATCGCCGGAGTCGGGGTCTTTCTCTCCGTGCAGTTCAAGGCGCCGTGGATCGACGGTGCGGCCTCGGTGGGGGTCGGGCTCGTCCTTGCCGGGGTCGCCGTCATTCTGGCCGGCCAGAGCCGGGGGCTCCTCATCGGCGAACGGGCCAGTCCTGCGGTCCTTTCCACCGTCGAGGAGGCGGCTCGCGAGGAGCACGGGATCGTCCGGATCCAACGGATGCTCACCATGCACCTGGGCCCTGACGAGGTCCTACTCGTCCTCGATGTCGAGTTCACACCGAACCTCCCAGTTGCCGAAGCGTCCAGTGCGATGGCTCGCATCGAGGACAGAGTGCGGGACAGATGCCACGAAGTGACCCACATATATGTAGAATCGCGGACGCTCAGAGAGAGCGCCCGTAACTCGGTGTGAGATTGGTCCGCCGTGCTCTTATGAACCCCTCTGCAGGCTGGCTCAGCTCCGCCTTTCGTCCTTCCGCATGGCGAAGAGCGCTTCCAGTTCCGGAAGTTGATCGTGGTCTTTGGGGCGGCCGGTCGCCTGCTTGGCACGAATGAGGGTCGGCAGGTCGATCACGGAGAAGTACACGCCGAACGCTTGCACCGGTTGACTATGGGGGAGAAGCGCGGCGTACCCACCCACCCCTTCGACTCGATCCAGGATGTCGAGATCGCCTTCGGTCGTCGACAGCGTCATGACCGGTGTCGTTCTGAGCGTCCGCGCATCCATGATGAACGGGAGTCCTCGCTCGATCCCGCGCGGGTACGCTTCCCAGTGCGCGAGCAATGCGGCTAACCGCGTCACGGTCTCATCGCTCGTGGCATCGTAGCAAATGTCCAGGTCGTTGGTCACCCGTGCCGACCCGTGGGTGGCGGCGGCAACGCCCCCCACCACGACGAAGTCGATGTCGCCGTCGACCAAGCCGCGGAGCATGGATTGGAAACTCACCCGAGTGAGACGCTCAGGGTGGGTACGTTCGCGGAGCCACGGGCAGCAGTCAGGAAGGCCGCATTCTCATCGAGGAGGGCGAGACGCTCCGCCGGGGTCCGGGCGAGCGCTGAGGAGAGCAGCGTGAGGTCGACGCCGTGCGCGCGCGCTGCCGCGAGTGCGTCCCGTCGCCGCCGGGAGCCCCGCCGCACGGTGCGCTGTCGTCGTCCTCGCTGCCGCGGTCCGCTCAAGATCAGCGCGCTGGACAGTCGGGCAAGGAAAGCCGAGTGATATCGCGCAAGGTCGATCTCTAATGTTGCACTACCGTCCGTTGTCGGTGTGAGACGGACCTGTCGAGTGTCCGGCGGGAAGGTAAGGGCCTCGGTCGCTACGGTGGCGGCGGTCGTGAGGGGGAGGCCCAATGTTTGATGGAGTAGCCGGACAAGCCCAAGCCACCGGGCTGTGACGGGAGCCCGGTCAGTAGGCCGACCGAGAATACGGAACGCGTTCTGGACCCACTTCTCGTCAGCCCCGACGGCAAGGGCGAACTGATGTGCTGTCACCTGTTAATTCTACCTACAAAGTAGGTAACAATACAGCGTTTGGTCGTCAACGCTCGTCGGATTCGTTAACTTTTTATTCGGGTGACGGACTTGATAGCCCGTCACCCCTGTTCTCGACAGACCTGACTTTTCCAGGACTCGATCATGGACAAACGGCAGCTCGACGCACTCGTGAAAAAGAACTTGGCTCGCGCGGCGAAGGGAACACCCCCGCGCAAAGGGTTCGGCAAGAAGTACGACGCCAACATCCCCGACGAGCCTACTGACGAAGCGACGCTCAAGGAGCGCGAGCGGAGCGAACAATTCTTTGAAGAGATGCGCAAACGAGACTTCTAGCGAACCAGAACGGCTGTTTATCTGGTGGCAGGGAAGGGGTGGCGCGAACCATGCACGCGGCTAGAATCAGCTGGTCTGATTTTCTTTCACTCTTACCCCTTGTCTATGACTCGATTCATGCTGTCGGCCGCGGTCATGTTCGTCGTGAACGCTGCACTCCTCACGTCGCCCGCGAGCGCCCAGGAGCAGGGGCGCGCGTTGGAGGAGACGGCTCAACACGGCACAACGGTACCCGTGGCCACCACCCCGCGCGAAGCGTCGGACGCTTCCAGTTCGTCCGACGTAGGTCTCGCCTCCGGTGCCTTGCACGGTACGCCAGTCTCCGATCGCACGGCGGCGTCTTCCACCGGTGACACGCCTTCTGCTGGGCCGACGGTTGCCGCGGCGCGTGCCGGCGTCGAGTCGCGCGTGCCGGCCACGAGCCACGACGCGGCGGCTACGGCCATGCGTCGCATGGGGGGCGAGCAAGACGTGGCATTGATGACTGTGGGTGGTGCCGCATTCGTTGCCGGTCTGCTCATCGGTGGCGGTGGCGGCGCGGCACTCGCGATCGGCGGCGCGGTGGTCGGGCTGTACGGCCTGTACCATTTCATGCAGTGAGCTGATACCAGAATGTCTGGCGCCCAGTGTCGATTCAGTGTCGACCCTGGGCGCCAAACGTTGCTCTCCGTTCGGGGCGGCCTTCCCGCGTCCGCCGGCGAACCTCACCCCTCCGCCGGTCAGCTCTCCCCTTCGGCTGGCGCCACGTACGGCAGCTCGAACCAGAACCTCGTCTGTACGTTCTGCGTCGACTCCACCCCGATCCTCCCTCCCATCCGCTCCACTGTCGACCGCGCGATCGCCAGCCCCAGCCCCGCTCCTCCTGGGTGCCGCGTGTCCGAAGCGTCGGCTTGTGTGAAGCTCCGGAATAGCCAATCGATCATCGACCGTTGGATCCCTACGCCGTGGTCGATCACTTCGAACAGGAGCTTATCGGATGGGAGCCGTACCGCGCGGACGATGACCTCGCTGTCTGCCAACGAGAACTTGACCGCGTTCGCGACTAGGTGCTCCAGGACGTGGAACAGTCGGTCCCGGTCCGCCTGCATCCGCGGCGGGAGCTGCGCGTGCGTGACGATCCGCACGCCCTTGTGCTCTGCGCTCTCCCCCAACGACTCGATCACCTGGCGCACCAGCTCCGCCGGGTCGAACGGGATCGGGTGCATCACCATGCGCCCGGACTCCAACTGCTCCAGGTCCAGGATGTCGTTGATGATGCGCATCAACCGCTCGGTGTTGGACCGCGCGATCCGCAACAGTTCGTGCGCCTTGGGGGGAAGCGATGCGAAGACGTTGCTCTCCAGGAGCTTGAGCGCACCGCGGATCGACGTGAGCGGCGTGCGCAGCTCGTGCGACACCACGCCGATGAACTCGCTCGTGAGCCGGTCCAGGGCGTCGTAACTCTCGCGCATGGCGCGCTCGTGGCGCAACCGTTCCGTGATGTCGGTGAACGACGAGGCAACCGCGTAAGGCAATTGGTCCGGCGCGTGGCGCAGCGGGTATGTGTTCACCGAGAGCCAGCGGATCGAGCGGTCGCGCTGGTACAGCCCCAGCACGTAATCTCTGATCGGCTCGCCGGTGCGCAAGGTGATCAGCGCCGGGTGCTCCGTGTGCGGCATGCGGTGGCCGTCCTCGGTTACTGCATGCCAGCGCAGGTCCAGCAGGCGCTGGCCGAGCAGGCGTTCGCGCGGCGCGTCCACCAGCCGTGCCGCGCTGTCGTTCAGCGACGAGATCGTCCCGTCCGCCTGGATGACCGCGATCCCCTCGCTCAACACTTCGACGACCGAATGATACTCCTGTGCGTTGGCGCGCAGCGCCGCCTCCGCCATGCGGCGCTGCGCGGTTTCTCGCGCCAAGTCCGCGCTGTGTTGCATCGCCTGCAGCGGAAGGAGGATCCCGTCGGGGAGCTTCACATACCCAACGTGGAGCGCAGCTCCGCGGCGAGGGTCATCGGATCGAACGGCTTGGGGAGCGTTGCCACAGCGCCCAATTGCCGCGCGCGGTCGATGTCTTCACTCTGGGTCTTGGCCGAGAGAAATACCACGGGAATCCTCGCCGTGCTGGGGTTTGCCTTTAATTGCCGGCACGTCTCATACCCATCGATCCCCGGCATCATCCCGTCCAATACGAATGCGTCCCAATGGCCGCGACGAGCCAGCTGCAACAGCTCGGTCCCGGAGGGGACAATGGTGGCCTGTACGTCCGGATCGAGGCTCAGGGCGAGCTCGAGGATCATACGAATGTCCTCCTCGTCGTCCGCGCATAGCAGCCGCATTTGTGTAGTATCGGAATAAACTGCCGGGGAGACAAGAGAACGGGCATATTTATATCATGGCAGACCGGGAGGGAGCAGGGGGAGCGCCGTCTAACGGTGTAGATCAGAACGACTGTTCTGCGTGACGTACGCCTACGTCTGGGTCGTGATCGCGGTGGTGCAGGTCGCCTTTGGCGTCATGGTCGCGCTGCTTGATTACGTGGAGCGTGACCGCGTCACAGCGGATCGGGAGGGGGTGTCACTGAGCCATGACGCCATCACCCGGCTCTCCACCTCCCGCTTCTGGTGGCGCCGGATGCAGGCGGCCCGGGCGCTCTCGGCAGTCGCCGGTCCCACCGACCGGCCGGCCATCCGACGGCTGCTCCTCGATTCGCACCCTGCGGTCCAGAGCGCGGCGGCCTCGTGTCTCCTCCGGCACGCCGATGAAGAGCTCGTCTCCCTCGTCATTGACCGGTTGGCCACGCGCTCGACGGCGGTGCGGATGTATCAGATCAGCGTGCTGCGCCGGCGGCGTGGTTTTGCCGTGCCGCTCTTGCTCCAGCGGCTACGCTCCGAGGCAGCTCCGGCGCAACTGCACGCGTGCATTCAATTGGCCGAAGCGCTGGACGCACCGGAGTGCGTCGACCGTGTGGCGGCGCTTTCCATTCACCCCAACCCCGAGGTGCGCGTGGAAGTCGCACGGGTGCTGCAGCGGCTTCGCGACGACGCGGGGGTGATCAAGCTGCTCACCATGCTACGCGACCCTGACTGGCGTGTCCGGGCACAAGCAGCGCGGTCGCTCGGGGTGCAGCGCGACGAGCGGGCGGTCGCCGAGTTGGCACGCGCACTCACCGACCAGACGTGGTGGGTGCGCTTTCGCGCCGGCCTCGCGCTCGCCGCACTGGGCGACGCCGGCCGCAAGGCACTAGCAGAGGCGCGCGAGCTCCCGGACCGGTACGCGCGCGACATGGCGGCGTTCGTGGCAGGGCTGAGCGCGCCGAGCGTCATCGAACTGTCCGAAGGGTAGGTAAGCCGCCGTGCCGAGCATGTTCCTGCCGGGCACGTTCCTGCCCCCCGTGATGACGGCGATTCTGCTCTTCTTTCTGGTGCTCTGGACTTTCCGGGCGCTCCTCCTCTTGTACGCCGTTCCCCAGCTCTGGTCCGAGTGGCAGCTCGCCGACGACGAGTACTTTCGCGCGCTGATCGGATCGGACGCGCTCCCCCCCGTCTCGGTCATCGCGACGCTCTACAACGACGAGGTTGGGGTCGTAGAGCGGATCCAGGGGCTCCTCGACCTAGAGTACCCCCGCCATGAAGTCGTGGTCATCAACGACGGGTCGTCGGACGGAACGATGGAGCTCCTGGTGCGCGCTTTCGGGCTCGCCCAGGTGTCGCCCGCCTTTACCACAACCATCCCCACACGTCCCGTGCGCGGGTATTACCGGTCGCAGCGTGAAGGGCGGCTGCTCGTGGTCGACAAGGAGCGAGGGGGGAGGGCCGACGCCTTGAACGCGGGGATCAACGTGTCGCGCTATCCCTACACGCTCACGAGCGGCGCCAGGATTCTCTTCGAGCCCGACGCGCTGCGCCGGCTCACGCGCCCCTTTCTCCTGAACAAATCTGTCTGCGCCGTGGCCACGGCACTGCGCATCGCCAACGGTGGGCGGATGGTGCGCGGACGTTTCGCCGCGGTCGTTCCGTCCCGGTTCCTGGTCGGGGTCCACACGGTGGACATGATCCAGACCTACGTGTACGAGCGGCTCGGGTGGAATCGGATCGCCAGCAACCTCCTCTTTCCGGGGAGCGTTGCGCTCTTCCGTCGCGAGCACCTCCTGGCGCTCAGAGGGTTCCGCGCGGACTCGGCGACGCCGGGGACCGAGTTCGTGCTCCGGCTCCAACGGTATCTCACCGACCACGGCGTGAACGCGCGCATGCTGGCGATCCCCGACCCGGTGGCGTGGACCGACTTTGGCGAGCAGGTGTTCCAGGGGACGTCGCGAGTCATCCGGCACCGCGGGCTGCTCCGGGGGTTGGTCGAGCACCGGGCGCTCTGCGGCAACCCCGAATACGGAACGCTCGGGGTGCTCGCGCTCCCGTATTACTGGGCCTCACACGTCGTCGCCCCGTTCCTTGAACTCCTCGGCTATGCAGGGCTTATTATTGGTGGTGTAACGGGGATTCTCTCGGTCGGATTCCTCGTGGCCTATTTGGGGGTGGTGTTGGGATATGGTATGCTCCTCTCAGTATGGACGGTGGTGCTAGAGTCGCTTTCCGACCACCGCTATACGCACCCCGGTGCCTTCCGACGCCTCTTGTTATATGCGATTGCCCAGCCGTTCGGCTACCAGCAGCGTGCGGCGTGGCATCACGTCCGCGCGTGTTTCCCGGTGTCGCCCACCACTCATTCTCCCCGTCCCTCTTCATCGCCGTCCTCACCTCTGTCACACACTATATGAACAGCTCGCGCCTCCGCGCCTTGCACGACGCCGGCCAATCGATCTGGCTCGACTACATTGACCGCACCATGTTGCACAACGGTGATCTCGCCCGCCGGATTGAGACCGACCTGCTGACCGGGATGACCTCCAATCCCACGATCTTCGAAAAAGCGCTGGCGCAGGGGACGGCGTACGACGCCCAGTTGCGCACGGCGCCACAGGGGATGGCCCCCGGGGCACTGTTCGAGCTGGTCGAGACGGACGATGTCCGGAGGGCGTGTGACATCTTCGCCGGGATGTACAAACAGACCAACGGGGGCGACGGCTTCGTCTCCATCGAGGTGTCGCCGGGCGTCGCCCACGACGCTGTGGCGACGGTCGAAGAGGCGCGCCGGCTGTGGCGCGCGGTGGGACGCCCCAACGTCATGGTGAAGGTTCCCGGTACCGTCGAAGGGGCCAAGGCGGTGCGGCAGCTCACCGCCGAGGGGGTCAACGTCAACATCACGCTCCTCTTCGCCGTCGAGGCGCACGCGCGGGTGATCGACGCGTACCTGGACGCGCTGGAGGATCGGGTGGCCCGTGGGCTCCCGGTCGATCACATCGCCTCGGTCGCGAGCTTCTTCGTCAGCCGTGTGGACACCGAGGTCGACAAGCGGCTCACCGCGATCGGCGGCGACGCGCTGGAGCTCCGGGGGAAGGCGGCGATCGCCAACGCCAAGCTGGCGTACCAGCTCTTCCGCGAGAAGTTCTCTGGTGTGCGCTGGGAGGCGCTCGCGACGAAGGGGGCGCGGGTGCAACGGCCGCTCTGGGCCAGCACCAGCACCAAGAACCCGGCGTACCGCGACGTCCTCTACGTCGAGCAGCTCATCGGCCCCGACACCGTGAACACCATGCCCCCGGCGACGATCGAGGCGTTCCGCGATCATGGTGAGGTGGCGCGCACGGTCGACGCGAACGTCGACGCGGCACGGCAGCTGTTCGCCGACCTCCGGCGGGTGGGGATCGACTTCGCCGACGTGACCGACGTCTTGCTGCGTGAGGGAGTCGCTAGCTTCGAGAAGTCCTTCGAAACGCTCACGGCCGGGATCACCGCCAAGATGGATCAGCTGCACGCCAGCGTCGCGTAATGGCCCACATCCCGCGGACAAAGATCGTCTGCACGCTCGGCCCCGCCACCGACACGGCGGAGTCGATCCGCGGATTGGTGGAGGCGGGGATGAACGTGGCCCGGCTCAACTTCTCGCACGGGACGCACGCCGAACACGCCGAGCGGATCGCGATGGTCCGCGCGGCAGCCCAGGGGTGCAAGCGCCCGATCGCCATCCTGGGCGATTTGCAGGGGCCGCGCATCCGGATCGGCGAGCTCGTATCGTCGCGCATGCTGCACCAGGGCGACGACGTGGTGCTGGTGCACGAGGGGGAGGAGCAGGACGGCGAGATCCCGGTGACGTACACCGAGCTCGCCCACGACGTACACGACGGGGATCGCATCCTCATCGACGACGGACTGATCGAGCTCGTGGTCCTGGAAGTCGCTGCGCCGCGCGTTCGGGCCCGGGTCATCCACGGCGGCGAGGTGAAGAGCCACAAGGGGATCAACCTCCCTGGAGTGCAAGTGTCGGCGCCGTCGATCACCGAGAAGGACGCGGCGGACGTCGAATTCGCCGTCCAGCAGAACCTCGATTACATCGCGCTCAGCTTCGTGCGCCGTGCCGACGACATCGAGTTGCTCCGCGCGATGCTTCCCAAACATACCGGCATCATCGCCAAGATCGAGAAGGACATGGCGCTGGAGAACATCGAGAACATCGTCCGGGCGTCCGACGGAGTGATGGTGGCGCGCGGCGATCTCGGGGTGGAACTCCCCTTCGAAGTGGTCCCGGGGGCGCAGAAGCGGATCATCGGCGTGGCCAACCGTCTGGGACGGCCGGTGATCACGGCGACCCAGATGCTGGAGTCGATGGTCACCCATCCGCGCCCCACTCGGGCCGAGGCGAGCGACGTCGCCAACGCCATCCTGGACGGGACCGACGCAGTGATGCTTTCGGCCGAGACAGCAGCAGGGGCATACCCGCGGCTTGCGGTGGAGGCGATGAGTCGGATCATCGCTGAGACCGAGCAGCACTCGCCGGCCCCCCGGCTACGCGAGCGGCGCAACATGCGCACCGAGACGATCAACACTGCCGACGCCATCGCCGCGGCGACCGTGGCCGCGGTGACCATGCTCGGCGCGCCGCTGGTAGTGGTCATCACCAAAGGGGGGTTCTCGGCGCGCGTCGTCTCGTCGCACCGGCCGCCAGTTCCCATTCTGGCACTCACCGACAACCCGCAGACGTGCGGGCAGCTTGCGCTGATGTGGGGGGTGATCCCGCACGTCGTCGAGTCCCGGCCGTCGTACACGGAGATGGCCGAGGTCGGGAAGAAGGTGGTGCTGCAGCTCGGGCTCGCCGCGTCGGGGGATCGCGTGGTCTTCACCGCGGGGCACCCCTTCGGCGTCCCCGGGACGACCAACCTGATGAAAGTCGAGGTATTGTGAGTGGTGGAGGGTGGGGCTCCGCGTGAAGCTCACCTTCCTAGGGACGGGGACTAGCTTCGGCGTCCCGCAGATCGGCTGTCACTGTGCGGTGTGCCGCTCCCCGGACCCGCGCGACAAGCGCACGCGGGTGGGGGCGCTTGTCGAGAGTGCGGGTGGGACCCGGCTCCTCCTCGACACTCCACCAGAGCTTCGGCTGCAGCTCATCGCCAACGGCATCGACCGGCTCGACGCCGTGCTGTTTACCCATGAGCACGCCGACCACACCCACGGGCTGGACGACATCCGCGCCATCTCCAACCGGCGCGACGCGCCGCTCCCGATGTACGGCCCCGCCGATACGCTGGCACGGTTGGCTAAGCGGTTCCCGTACGTCTTCGACGACACGATGCGCGTGCTCCCCGGGACCTCCAAACCGGAAGGGCGGGCGCACCCGCTGACCCCGGGGGTGACGGTGCGGATCGGCGACGTAGATGTGACACCGGTGCTCGTCCCGCACGGCTTTGTCACGGTTTTTGCATACCGCATCGGCGCCCTCGCGTACGTCACCGACGCCAAACGCATTCCGCCGGAGGCGGCCGACGTGCTGCGCGGGGCCAAGGTGCTGGTGATCAACGCGTTGTTCCGGACCGATCACCCGAGTCACCTGAGCATCCCCGAGGCAGTTCAGGCCGCGCGCGAGATCGGTGCCGAGCGCACGTACCTCACGCACCTGACGCACGACAACTTTCACGCCGATCTCGAAGCGGAGCTGCCGCGCGACATCCAGCCCGCTTTCGACGGGCTCACCGTTCGTATCTGATCGCATCTGATGGCTCTGACATGATCACGCTCGATTTCACCAACATGATGGCGTCTGCGGTGACGAACGGCGTCACCGAGGACGAGTGGCGCGACGCGGCCGGGTCGTTCCGCGCCGCCTTCGACGCCGTGAAGCGGCGCCGCACCTCCGGAGAGATCGGTTTCATCGACCTCCCGGGGAACAAAGTGCTGTTACAACAGTCCACCGAGTTCGCCGACCGTGCACGTGGGAAGTATGACGACGTGGTCATCCTGGGGATCGGTGGCTCGGCGCTGGGGCCGATCGCGCTGCGGACGGCGCTCTGCCCGAGCGGGTGGAACATGCTCTCCCCCGACGGGCGTGGCGGGGCACCGCGGCTGCACGTCCTCGACAACGTCGACCCGATCACGATCGACGCGTTGCTCGGCCGGCTCGTGTTGGCGCGCGCCCTGTTCATCGTGATCTCCAAATCCGGGGGGACGGCCGAGACGATGTCGCAGTTCCTCATCGTGCACGACCGACTCGTGCGCGCTGGGCTCCCGTTGGAGGATCACTTCGTCTTCGTGACCGACCCCAAACAGGGGGCGCTGCGCCCCCTGGCGCAGCAGCTCGGCGTTCCGGCGCTCGACATCCCCCCCAATATCGGCGGGAGGTACAGCGTCCTGACCCCGGTGGGGATCCTCCCGGCGGCGCTCCTCGGGGCAGACGTCTGGGCGCTGCTGGAAGGGGCAGGGGAGATGGCCGCGCGCTGTCAGACCGCGGATCTGGCCGAGAACCCCGCCGGCGCCTTCGGCACCCTCCTCTATTTGAGCGACGTCGCCCACGGTCGGATCATCGACGTGCTGATGCCGTACAGCGATCCACTGCGCGACTTCGCCGACTGGTTCGTGCAGCTCTGGGCCGAATCGCTCGGCAAGCACCGCCCCGACGGGACTTCGGTGGGGGGGACCCCGCTCCCGGCACTCGGCGCCACTGACCAGCACAGCCAGGTGCAGCTCTTCATGGAAGGTCCCCCCAACAAGGTCGTCGCCTTCATCGCGGTCGCCTCGCACGGTGTGGACGTCCCCATCCCGCACGGCTTCGCCGACGTGACCGAGCTGGCGTATCTCGGGGGGCACTCGCTAGCCGAACTCATCAACATCGAACAGCGCGCCACGGCCGGGGCGCTGGCCAAACGCGGGCGCGCCAACCTGACGTTGCACATCGACCGGGTCGACCCCTGGCACTTGGGGGGACTCATCATGCTTCTGGAGCTGGCGACCGCGTACGCCGGGGAGCTGTACGGCGTGAACGCGTTCGATCAGCCGGGGGTCGAGCTTGGCAAGCAATTCGCATACGCCTTACTCGGCCGCCCTGGCGCTGAGCAGGCCAAGGCGGAGTGGGACACTCTTCCGCGTCCAGACGCGCGCTGGCGCGTCGGTTAAATTCTAGCATGACTCAAACGACCGCAGAACAACTGTTTGACGGCGCCGTCGTTGTAGACAACGGCGCGGTGACTGTGAAGGATACGTCCCGCCTCGCGAGCGCCCACATGGACGCGCTCGTGCGCGAGGCGGTGTTCGGGGCGGGGGACGTGCGCGACAACGCCCGCTGGCTCATCTGGGAGCTGGCCCAACATGTCGGCATCCGCCCGGCCTCGATCCACGACCTGTATCTGGCCCGCGGCCGCGGGGAGTGCGGTGGTTTCACCGTCCCGGCCATCAACGTACGTGGGATGGCCTACGACACGGCTCGCGCCGTCTTCCGGACTGCAGTCAAGCTCAAGGCTGGCGCCTTCATCTGTGAAATCGCCCGCTCCGAGATCGCCTACACCGAGCAGCGCCCGGCCGAGTACGTCGCCGTGATCCTGGCCGCCGCCGTCCGCGAAGGGTTCCGCGGGCCGGTTTTCATTCAGGGGGATCACTTCCAGCTCAACGCCAAGAAGTTCGCGGCCAACCCGCAGCAGGAGGTGGACGCCGTCAAGCAGCTGGCCCGCGAGGCGGTCGCCGCCGGCTTCTACAACATCGACATCGATACCTCCACCTTGGTCGACCTGTCCCAACCCACGCTAGCCGAGCAACAGCGAGTGAATGTGGAGCAAGCAGTCGAGCTGGCGACCTTCGTCCGCTCGCTGGAGCTGCCGGCGGTCACCATCTCGCTGGGTGGGGAGATCGGTGAAGTGGGGACGCAGAACAGCACCCCCGAGGAGTTGCGCACCTACATGGACGGCTTCAATGCCCTCCTCGCGCAGCGTGTCCCGGGGACGCCCGGGCTCTCCAAGATCAGCGTGCAGTCCGGGACGTCGCACGGCGGCGTGGTCCTCCCCGACGGATCCATCGCCGACGTGAAGATCGACTTCCAGACGCTTACCGCGCTCTCGACGCTGGCGCGCGAGGAGTACGGATTGGCCGGCGCTGTGCAACACGGTGCCTCCACTCTCCCGGACGAGATGTTCCACAAGTTCCCGCCAACGGGGACCTGCGAGATCCACCTCGCCACCAACTTCCAGAGCATGTTGTACGACCACATGCCCCGGGCGTTGCGCGACGAGATCTACAGCTGGCTCGACGCCAACGCCAAGGACGAGCGGAAGCCCACCGACACCGACGAACAGTTTTACTACAAGACGCGCAAGAAGGCGCTCGGGCCGTTCAAGCGGCAGATCTGGGGGCTCCCGGCGGAGGTCAAGACGTCGCTGGCCGCCGCCTCCGACGCCAAGTTCGAGTTCCTGTTCCGGCAGCTCAACGTGGGCGATACGGCCGATGTCGTCGCCAAATTCGTTCGGGCGCCCGAACTGCACCGCCCGATGCCGCACGTGGATATGGCGGTGGTCGAGGCGGCACCGGACGACGCCGATCTCAGCGACTGACGAGCTGGTCTCGGTGAGCTCGCACCCTTCCGTGTCGCACGCCACCGAACTTCGGCGTCTCGCGCACGAAGTGCGGAACGCCTTGAACGGCGTCTCGGTCAACCTGGAGGTGGCACGGACCCGGGCCGCCCGGGGTATCTCCGATCCGGACCAGCTCGTACCTTTCCTGGAAAGTGCCGCAAAGCAGCTGGAGGCCGCGGCCAAGCTTCACAAGCAGCACGCCGACCTCGCGGTCGCGGTCGCCCGCGAGCTGTCGCACCCATCGCACCCGTGAGAAACGGACCAAGCATGTCAGGGAGCACACCGAATAGCACGCCGCAGCGCGTCCTCGTTGCCGACGACGAGCCGGCGATCACCCAGGGGCTGAGCGCAATTCTGTCGGACGACGGGTACGACGTCGCCGTCGTGAACGACGGGCAGCGGGCATTGGACGAGCTGTTGGGCGGAGGATACGGCGTTGTTCTCGCCGACCTCAAAATGCCCAGACTCGACGGGCTCGCGCTCCTCAAGGAGCTACAGCAGCGCACTGTCCCGACCGAATGCATCATCATCACCGGCCAGGCGACGATCGACTCTGCGGTGCAGGCGATGCGTCAGGGGGCGTACGATTACATCGAGAAGCCGCTCAACGCCGAGAAGCTCAACCGGCTCAAGGCGCTCATCCCCAAGGCGCTCGAGAAGTACACCATCGGCCAGAAAAATCGCGAACTCGCCTCCAGGCTCGAAACGCTCACGCACTACGGTGAGCTGACCGGGCAGTCGGAAGAGATGCGCCAGGTGTACCAGATCATCGACGCCGTCGCCCCGTCCAACGCTTCGGTGCTCATCCTCGGAGAGTCCGGGACGGGGAAGGAGCTGGTCGCGCGCGCCGTCCACGCCAAGAGCGACCGCGCCAAGGGGCCGTTCTTTGCACTCAACTGCGCGGCGCTCCCCAAGGACATTCTCGAGAACGAGCTGTTCGGGCACGAGAAAGGGGCATTCACCGGATCGATCAACGAGAAGGCCGGCGCCTTCGAGATGGCCGACGGCGGGACGATCTTCCTGGACGAGGTGGCCGAGATGCCTCCCGACATCCAGGTGAAGCTGCTCCGTGCACTGGAGACGCGCACGGTGCGGCGGCTGGGGGGGAAGAAAGAGATCGAGGTCGACATCCGCATCGTCGCCGCCACCAACAAGGACCTGCAGAAGGCGCTGACGGACGGCGAGCTGCGAGAAGACCTGTACTACCGCCTCGCGGTGGTCGAGCTGTACCTCCCGCCACTGCGCGAGCGGGTGAGCGACGTCCAGCTCCTGGCCGACGAATTCCTGGCGCGCTTCTCCCAACAGAACGGCAAGAAATTGCTCGGCTTCGACGACAGCGCATGGGCGTGGATCCATTCGTATAGTTGGCCCGGCAACGTCCGCGAGCTCAAGAACGCCGTGGAGCGCGCCGTGATCATGGCGCGCGGCGAGCTCGTCACGGCGCAGGACATCATGCCACGCCACCTGCGCGCGGCGGCCGCGGCCACTGCCCCGACCACCACCCCGGTGGAGGTGGCCGTCGGGAATGGGAACGGCGCTTCCGCCACCAAACCGTCGGCCGAGAGGACGGCCGACATCGCACCACCGCAAAAGTCCTCGCCGAAAGGCAAATCCAAACCCGTCAAGAGTGGGAAACGATGATGCGTGACTACGATGACGACTACGAGTTCGATGGCGCCCCATACGTGGTGATCGAGCGGCGCGACAGCGGGATCTCCACCTTCCTGATGGGGCTCGCGCTCGGCGCCGGGGCCGCGCTCCTCTTCGCACCGCGCAGCGGCGCCGACACCCGCCGCATCATCCGCGACCGCGCCCGATCGGCCGGCGACGCAGCCCGCCGCCGTGCCGACGGGATGGTCGAGTCGGTCACCGCCACGTTGGAAGATGCCCGCGAACGTTTCACCGAGCAGGTGGATGCGGTGCGCGCCGCCGTCCGCGAGCAGCGCGACGAGATCGTCGATGCCTTCGACGCCGGCCGCTCGGCGGCGCACGAGGCGCGCCTCGAGCTGGAGCGCAAGATCGCCGAGCAGAAACAGGCCCGGCGCGAAGGCAAGGTGTCGTAAGTGTTGGTGCGGGGGGGCGCTGCCACCGGGGGGGCACCCGTGCACCTCCGGCCGGAGCGCCCCGTCCTGCACACCGTTTCCGCCGCGTCACGCCGCGGCGCCTCGCGCTTCTGGTCGCTGTTGCGCGACTACATCAAGCGCGTCTGGGACAACAGCGGGGAGGACAACATCTTCTTCCTGGCGAGCGGGATCTCGTTCAACCTGCTGCTGGCGATCGTTCCGTTCATCCTTCTCTTTGCCACGGCACTCACCTATTTCCTGAACCAGTCGACGGCGGCCGCCACCGCCGAGATCACCGACCTGGTGAACCGTTTCCTCCCCCCGCGCCCGGACGGGACGGAGTCTCCCGCGATCCGGATCATCGCTGACATCATTAAGGCGCGCGGCGCGGTCGGGCTGTATTCGTTGATCGGTTTCGTCTGGTTCTCCACCCGGCTCTTCGGATCGCTGCGCTCGGTGCTGGCCGCGATCTTCGACATCGAATACGACCGCGGGATTGTCGAGGGGAAGATCTTCGACGTGAAGGTGACGCTAGTGTCGTCGTTCCTCCTGGTGGTGTACACGTCGCTCTCGGCGTACCTCGCTATCGCCACCACGCGCGGCGTCTCGGTACTCATGGCGCTGGGACTCCGGCAAGACGTGATGGGCAGTGTGGAGTATAGCATCGGGCGCGCGCTCGCCTTCATGTTCATCATGGCGCTCTTTTACGGGCTATACAAATTCCTCCCTTACAAGAAGATCCGCTGGCAGACAGCGCTGATCGGTGCCCTGTTCACCAGTATTGCGCTCGAGATCGCCAAGTCGGTCTTCACGGCGTATGTGAGGTCGTTTCAGCCGGGGTCGCTCTACACCGGGACGCTGGCGGCGTTGGTGATCACGATCCTCTGGGTGTATTACTCGTCGATCGTCTTCATTCTGGGGGGCGAAGTGGCCCAGGTGTACGAACTCCGTCGCGTGCGCCGGCTGCAACGCGAGGCGTTCGAGGAATAACACGCGAGGCGTAACTCACGAGGGGTAACGCGGGGTGTCACGGAGTGCCCCGCCGAGTTCGCCCGGGGTCCATCGTGGCGCCCTTTTTGCCATTCCCGCGGGTGTCGTTGACTGTTCTACCCTTAACGGGAGGTCCTATGAAGAAGCTTCTCTGCGTCGCCGCCGTCTTGGCGGTCTCGGCGACCGCCTGCAAAAAGACGGGGAAGGGCGAATACGAAGTCGAAAAGCCGGTCGTTGGGACCGTAACCGACACCGTCCACACGCCAGTCGTAGAAACGGAGTCGGCCAAGGTGGCCGTCCCGAAAGTGGAGGTCCAGAAGGACTCGGCGACGGTGAAATACCCCACCATCAAAAAGCCGTAACAGCAGGTTATATTTCCGGACTCCAGGGATCTCCGGGGGGCGCGAGCCCGCTAACCCCGTCAGGACCCCGAAGGTAGCAGCGGCATGTGGTGTCTTGCGTCGCCCCGATCCCCTGGAGTCCTTCCCGATGGCCCTCGCACTCGCCCGTAAGTACCGTCCCAGATCGTTCGCCGAGGTGGCCGTCCAGCGCCACGTCTCGAACACGCTCAAAGGGGCCATCGCCCGCAACCGGGTCGCCCACGGTTATCTCTTTTGCGGTCCCCGCGGCACTGGCAAGACGACGCTGGCCCGCGTCCTCGCCATGGCGCTCAACTGTGAGCACCGTACTCCCGACGGCGAGCCGGACGGTACCTGTTCTACCTGCCAGCGCATCTGGAGCGGCTCTTCCAGCCTCGACGTGGTCGAGATCGACGCCGCCTCAAACCGCGGCGTCGACGACGCCCGTGAACTCCGCGAGCGCGCCATGTACGCCCCCTCCGGCGACGATCGCTACAAGGTCTACATCGTCGACGAGGCGCACATGCTCACGCGTGAAGCGTGGAATGCCCTCCTCAAGATCCTCGAAGAGCCCCCGCCGCGCGTGGTCTTCGTCTTCGCGACGACCGAGCCGCAAAAGATCGCCCAGACCGCGGCCCCGGTTCTGAGTCGCCTCCAGCGCTTCGACCTCAAGCGCATCGGCCCCGCCGACATCATCGCGCGTCTCACCGACATCCTGGCGAAGGAATCGATCCTCGCCGACGCCGATGCGCTCACGATGATCGCCCGCGCCGCCGACGGTTCGATGCGCGACGCGCTGTCGCTCACCGACCAGGTGATCTCTCTCGGCGACGGCCAGGTGACGCCAGACGCGGTCCGCGACGCCCTCGGTCTGGTCCCGGAAGACGAATTCCTCGCCATTCTCGACCTGATTGCCGCGGGGCGTGCTGGCGACGTCTTCCCGACGGTGCAACGCCTCGCCGACGCCGGCATTGATTTCGGAACGTTCCTCGCGGGGCTCGCCGACATGCTCCGCGCACAGCTCGCCGTCACGCTTGGTGGGGAACCGACTGACGTCTCGACCGTCGCCGCCGAGCGCCTCCGTACCAACAGCGGCAAGTTCGCCGCCGGCGATCTACTGCGCATGCTCAACGCGCTGAGCGATTTGGAGCCGCGCTTCCGCAAGAGTGGACAACAGCAGCTGTTGGTGGAGTTGCTGCTGGTTCGATTCGCGCTGCTCGACCGCACCATTTCTCTGGAAGACGTTCTTCGCGAGCTCGGCCAAGATTCCGGCGGGGCCAACGCGGCTGGCGCCATGGATTGGCGCGCGGCGTTGGGCGGGAGTGGACCCACTCCCGCCGCCGAACGCCCGGCCTCCTCCTCGTTCCGCAGCGATGCTCGGGCCTCGGGTGCGGTGGGGGGGGACGCCGGGGCGTTGCGAAGCCGTAGCCCCGGCGCTCCCCCCACCGCACCCGAGGCTGCGCCCCGATCTCAAAGTCCAAGCAGTAGCGCACCACCTCGTTCTGGCAGCGCTTCAAAGAGCGGCCCCACAAACAGCGGCGCCCGCCCCATCGACGCCATGCGCCAAGCGATGGAAGCCGCCGCGCAAACGGCCGCCACCTCCGGCCGTCTCACCGACGAACAGATCCGCGCCGAACGCATCGCCACCATGCGCGAAAAGGACCCGGTCCTGAACACCGCGATCGACACGCTCGACCTCGAATTGCTCGACTGAGCGCGTAAATTTCAGCATGGCTGATTTCATGAAGATCATGCAGCAAGCGCAGCAAATGCAGAGCAAGCTGCAGCAGATACAAGACGACCTGGAAAAGCAGGTCGTGACCGCCGCGTCAGGCGGGGGGATGGTCACCGTTACCGCGGACGGGAAAGGGAACGTCACAAAAGTTCAGATCGATCCCAGCATCGTGACCCCCAATGACGTCGAGATGCTCGAGGATCTCGTCCTGGTCGCCGTGCGCGACGCCCAGAAAAAGGCCGGCGACCTGGCCAAGGACGAAATGGGAAAGCTCACCGGCGGACTCAACCTTCCGTTCAAGCTGCCATTCTAAGTGTCGGTTATCGACGACCTGGCCGGCGAGCTCTCCAAGCTCCCCGGCATCGGGCGGAAAACGGCGCTGCGGCTCACGTACCATCTCCTGAAGCAGCCGGCCGAGCAGAGCCGACGGCTTGCCGACGCACTCGTGACGTTGGCAGAGCGTGTGCATCCTTGTGAACGCTGCTTCAATCTGACCGAGTCCGAGCTCTGTAATATCTGCAGCGATGCACGGCGTGACACCACCGTCATCTGTGCCGTAGAGGAGGCGTCGGACATCGGGGCGATCGAGCGGGCCGGGGAGTTTCGCGGGGTCTATCACGTGCTCGGGGGACGGCTCTCCCCGCTAGACGGGATTGGCCCCGACGATCTGAACATCAAAGAGCTGGAAACGCGCGTTTCCAGCGGGGGCGTTCGCGAAGTGATCATAGCGACTAATCCGAGCATCGAAGGGGAGGCGACCGCGCTGTACGTCCAGCGGCGGCTCGCCGGGTATCCGCTCACCGTCTCGCGCATCGCCCGGGGGCTCCCCGTGGGTGGGGATCTGGAATATGCCGACGGGGTCACCATCGCTCAGGCGCTCTCGGCGCGACGGGTGATGCCATGAAGGGGCGCGCCGTGGCTGGCCGCCCGATGCGTGGCATGCATCGTGGCGTGCGTCGTGGGGGGAGCATGGAGCGGCAAGTCGAGACCGTCGTCCGGAGGCGGGATTACGCCCTCGTGGGGTTCCTGACCGGGCTCATGGCCGGCGCTGTGGCGTGGAGCACCGCCCAACACGCGTACCGTCGGGACCTGTTCAGTCGTCATCCGCTGCGGAGATTCGCAGCGCTCGGCCACCTGGCCGGGCGCCCATCCGTCGCGACCGCCCACCTGCTGCGGGAATATGTGGCTTGGGAGCGCCGCCCGACCCTCCGGGCGCGCGGGGTGCGGCTGTTGCGGGACGTCGAACAGGCACTCGCCTGAGTGGAGATGCACATGGCTGCTGGAGCAGGGACGTGGTCGTTTACGGAAGACGATTTTCGCGCGATTAGCCAATCGCTCCAGCGCTTGCTGGTGGACACCAACTCGCGGTCGGCGCTCCTCGTCGACCGCGGCGGGCAGCTTGTCACGACCGTTGGAGAGCAGCCGACGTTCGACGCAACGGCGTTCGCCACGCTCACGGCGGCCGACTTCAGCGCCAACGACCAGTTGGCGCGGTTGGTGGGGGAGACGGACTTCAGTACGCTCTTCCACCAAGGGGAGAAGGAGTCGATATACCTGGCCGACGTGGCGCGTCGGCTCATCCTTGTGGTGCTGTTCGACAACCGGACGACACTGGGGCTCGTCCGGCTGCGCATGAAACAGGCGGTGCAGGAGCTCACCGCGCTGTTCGACGTCGTCTTCTCGCGCGGGCGCGACGGGCACCCGCCCAAGCCCAACGTCCTGCACGGGGCGGCGGACGACGAAATCGACAGGCTTTTCAACTGGTAACGCCGTATGTCGATGATCAATTACGCCTCGCGCGAGATCAACTGTAAGATCGTGTACTACGGTCCGGGGCTGGGCGGGAAGACGACGAATCTGGAGTTCATCTACGGCAAGGTGAAGCCGGAGACGCGCGGAAAGCTCATCTCGCTCGCGACGGAGACGGAGCGGACGCTCTTCTTCGACTTCCTCCCCGTCGATCTCGGGACCATCCGCGGGTTTAAGACGCGGTTTCACCTCTATACAGTCCCGGGGCAGGTGTACTACAACGCCAGCCGCAAGTTGATCCTCAAGAACGTGGACGGGGTCGTGTTCGTGGGCGATTCGCAGTTGGACCGGATGGAGGCCAACCTGGAGTCGATGCAGAACCTGTACGACAACATGGCCGAGTACGGGTACGACCTCACGAAGATGCCATTCGTGATTCAGTACAACAAACGGGATCTCCCCAACGCGGCGCCGTTGCAGCAGCTTCAGGAGGCGTTGAACCCGGGGTGGGAGGTCGACGACCCGGCCAAGCAGCGGGTGACGCCGGACCCGTACCGGGCGGGGCAGAACTTGGTCGAGCAGCTCCCCGACGGAGAGTGGATCGAGCGGGCGCCACACTTCGAGTCGGTAGCGGTGCAGGGAGACGGGATCTTCGACACGCTCAAGGCAGTGAGTAAGCTCGTGCTCAAGTCGCTGGCCTGATGAATCTGCCGAACGCCATCACGATGGGGCGCATCGCCGCCGCACCCGTGCTGGGGGGGCTGGCGTTCATCCCCTCGCCTACGACGCGGGGGGTGGCGTTCGTGCTGTTCGTGGTGGCGGCGGTGACCGATTATCTCGACGGGAAGTTGGCGCGCAGCCGGAACAGTGTGACCGATTTAGGGCGGCTGTTGGATCCGCTGGCGGACAAGCTGTTGTTGCTGGCGACGCTCATCCCCATGAGCATTCTCATGGCGCCGCATGCGAACTGGTTGGCGCCGCTCATCGATCGCACGGGGCAAGCGTCACGGTTCGCGTTCGAGACGCCGGTGGGAGATGTACCGCTGCCGTGGTGGATCGTGTTGATCGTGTTGAGCCGGGAGCTGTTCATGACGATCTTCCGGCAGCAGGCGGCGCGGCGGGGAGTGGTGATCGCGGCGATCGGGCCGGCGAAGTGGAAGACGGCGATGCAGTCGCTGTGGGTTGGGGCGGCGTTCTTCTGGTTCTGGGCGGCGACGGTGGCGGGGCAGTCGGGGTGGGAGCCGTCGGACCTCTGGCGGGCGTTTGCGGTGTTCAACGGAACGGTTGGTGTGCTCGCCATGGTGAGCGCGGTGGGGATGACGTTGTACTCGCTCGGGTTGTATTTGCGGCAGTATCATAGAGTATTGGCGCACGAGTCTGCACGACGGTAAGGGGATGCGGCGGCTCGGATCGTCGGTGACGGTGCAACCAGTGCATTTACTATGAACGTTGAGATCGTTACGATCGGCGATGAGCTGTTGCTCGGGTTTACGATCGATACTAACGCCGCCTACCTGGCGCGCGAGTTGTCCGGGATGGGGGTTGCCGTCACGCGGCGCACGACGTGTGGGGATTCCGCAGACGGAATCGCTGACGCGGTGCGATCTGCGCTCGATCGGACGGGGGCGGTGATCACGACCGGTGGACTGGGGCCGACGGCTGACGACCGGACGAAGGCAGCGATCGCTGCACTGTTCGGGCGTGAGTTGATGCTCAACGAGGCGATCGCGGCGCAGCTACGGGAGCGGTGGCGGGCGTACGGGCGGTCGGGAGAGCTCCCGGCAGTCAACTACGTGCAGGCGATGATTCCGGAGGGGGCGACCGTGCTCGGGAATGCGCACGGGTCGGCGCCTGGGATCGTGTTGGAGGATGAAGAGGGGCGCTGGGTCGCGATGCTCCCGGGAGTGCCGCGGGAGATGCGGGGGATGTATCAGGATGCGCTCCGGCCGTGGCTCCTGCCCCGGTTGGGAGAAGCGCCACTGGTGATCCGGTCGCGGACGCTCCGGACGACCGGGGTGGCCGAGTCGGTACTGGCGGAGCGGCTCGGAGCGTTGGCGGCGGGAGTCGATGGGCTGGATCTCGCCTTTCTCCCCAATCCGGATGGTGTCGACTTACGGCTCACGGCGCGTGGGTTGAGCGACACCGACGCCACGCATGCGCTCGATGCGGGGGCCGCGCAGCTCCTCGGAGTAGTGGGTGGCGCCGTGTACGGAGAGGACGCAACCGACTTGGCGCAGGTGGTCCTCGCGTTGTGTCGGCAGGAGCAACTCCGGATTGCCGTTGCGGAGAGTTGTACCGGGGGGCTCTTGGGAGGGCGGATCACCAACATTCCGGGAGCGAGCGACGTCTTTCACGGGGGGCTGATCGCGTACGACAATCGGGTGAAGCGGCAGCTCCTCGGCGTGCTCGACGCCGACCTCGTGGCGCACGGTGCTGTGAGCGAGCCGGTGGCGCTGCAGATGGCCCGAGGGGTTCGGATTCGCTTGGGGACGGAGATCGGCGTCAGTGTCACGGGGATCGCCGGTCCAACAGGGGGGACACCGGAGAAGCCGGTGGGGACGGTGTGGATCGCGATCGACGTGGCGGAGGGGCGCCCCCCCATCCCGCGTCCCGATGGGCGTGACCCGATCGTCCCGCTCCAGCGGGCACGGGTCTTTCGACTCATTGGGGACCGCGCCGAGATCCGGCACCGGGCGGCACAGGCTGCGTTGGAGCTGCTCAGGCGTACCGTGGCCGGTATGGCAACCCCGGCGCTCGCTACATTTGATTGATGGAAGAGGTAACCGACCTATGATGCAATCAGAGAAGAATACGCCGGAGCCGGCGAACGCCGCCGGCCAGCAGAGAACCGATGGGCACGACGGCTTGGGAGATACGGTGACCACAACAGAGCCTGCTGATATGACCACTGGTGCGAACGCCGGCACGAACGCCGGCACGAACGCCGACGGCGCTGAAACGGCTGAGACGGAGGCTGCGACCGCGGCCGACCTTCAGCGCGAGCGCTATCTGCGGCTGGCGGCCGAATACGACAACTATCGCAAGCGGACGGCTAAGGAGATCCAACAGGCTGGCGTGTGGGGCCAGGCGGAGGTGATCCGGAAGCTCCTCACGTCGCTGGACGACCTCTCGCGCGTCGCGCACCTCGACCCCGTCACGACCGACGCGAGTACGGTCATGGAGGGGGTCGCGCTCGTCGAGAAGAACGTCTTGAAGGCGCTGGCCGACTTGGGGCTCGAGATCATCGATCCGGTGGAGCTCCCCTTCGACCCCAATCTGCACGAGGCGGTTTCGACGCAGGCGGCGGAGTTCCCCGACGAGGATCACATGGTGTCGCAGGTGTATCAGCGTGGGTACCTGCTCAAGGGGCAGCTGCTCCGCCCCGCGCGGGTCGTCGTGAAGCAGTACCAGTAAGCATCACCTCAGCATCACTCACACCCTGTCGTGGCAAACACGAAAGACTACTATTCCGTCCTCGGGGTGTCGTCCAGTGCGACCCAGGACGAAATCAAGAAAGCCTATCGCAAGCTCGCTCGGCAGTACCACCCGGACGCGAACTCCAACGATCCCAAGGCGGCGGAGCGCTTCAAGGAGATCTCCGAGGCGCACAACGTCCTCGGCTCGGCCGAGAAGCGCAAGCAGTACGACGAGATGCGTCGCCTGGGGGCGTTCGAGGGGTTCGCTGGTGCGCGGGGGGCTCCGGGAGGGTTCTCCGGCTTCAGTCGTGGGGGGGGGCCGGGAGGGGCAAACTTCGAGTACACCAACTTCGACATCGGCGGGTTGGGCGGGCTCGGC
>JADMIO010852329.1_pt1 | contig 53523 bp, 40 predicted proteins | sample 8958161 | NCBI WGS metagenome assembly JADMIO01 (sample SAMN16585339, study PRJNA669376) | soil metagenome | isolation source: Crop rotation soil | place: USA: Cullars Rotation, Alabama | collected 2011 | reverse complement strand
GCCGCGACTTCAAGTCACGTGAATTCCAAGCTTCGGATCCCACTGTGCTGGAAAGGGATCCCCTGCACCAGGCCGGCGACCACGGCCCGCTGGTCGTGGGCCGCGGCCCGGGCCGTCTCGGTCGTGAACGTCGCGAAGACGCTTGCCCACTGCTTCCATCGCGTGAGCGGGTGGCTCGAGACGTAGAATCCGAGCGCTTCTTTCTCCTGCGCGAGCGTTTCGGCTTCGGTCCACGGCGCGATCTTCGCGAGGCCCGACGGTGCGGCCGACTCTGCACCCTTGGCCTGCGGCTTCGCGCCCGGGCCGCCGCCGAGGAAGAGGCCGCCCTGGCCCGCGGCCTTGTCGGCCGCGACTTTCTGGGCCGCGCTCATGGCGGGCTCGATGCTCGCGACCATCGCGGCCCGGTTCTCGCGTCCGTGCAAAGCGTCCATAGCGCCGCACTTGATGAGCGCTTCGACGGTGCCTTTGTTGAGGATCGCGCCGCCGCTTCCGCCCGAACCGCCAGAGCCGGAACTAGTTGCGCCGCGCGACATGACGCGCTCGCAGAAGTCATGGAGGGAAGTGAAGGGCTTGGGCTCGATGAGCCGCGCGGCCGGGGCGGTTTCCTCCACCGCGGCAGGCAACTTGTGGTCCCGCTCCCGCTCGGCGACGATCGCGTCGATCGCCTTCTCGCCAACGCCCTTGATCGCGCCGATGCCAAAGCGGACGTGGCCGTTCACGGCTGTGCGGGCCTCGCCGGGGGCGTAAACCACGCTGAAGTCCGCTTTCGAGAGGTTCACGTCGGGTGGACGCACCTCGACGCCGATTTTCCCGCTGGTGAAGCGGACCTTCTTGCAGTCCTCGACGTACTGGATCCAGTCGCTGACTTTCTGCGCGCCGCTCTCGAAGGTCAGGAACGCGGCCATGTACTGGTTCGGGAAGTACGTCTTCAGATACGCCGTCTGGTACGCCACGATCGCGTACCCCGTCGAGTGCGACTTGTTGAAGCCGTAGCCAGCGAACTTCAGGATCAGCTCGAAGAGCTCGTCGGCCGCCTGCTTGCTCAGGCCCTGCTTCTGCGCACCTTCGACGAACTTGGGGCGTTCCTTGTCGATCTTGTCGTGCTTCTTCTTGCTGATGTTCTTGATCAGCGAGTACGCATCGCGCAGCTTGATCCCGCCCAGGCCGTGCACGATCTGCATGACCTGCTCCTGGTACACCATCACGCCGTACGTCTCGGCCGTGTAGCGGTCCACGATCTCGTGCACCCGCGGCACCTCGGCCGTGCCGTGCTTGCGCCGGTTGTAGTCCGGGATCAGGTCCATCGGCCCCGGCCGGAACAGCGCGTTGGCGGCGATGAGGTCTTCCAGCCGGTCGGGCTTCATCTCGATGAGCAGCCGCCGCATGCCGCCGGATTCGAACTGGAACACACCGGTGGTGTCGGCCCGCTGAAAGAGGCTGAAGACGCGCGGGTCGGCGAAACTCAGGCGATCCAGATCGAGCGGATGCGCCACGGCCTCGATGGTCTTGCTCTTCGATGCCTTGTCGCCCTGGTGCCTTGACGCTTCGAACTCGCCGGCGCGTCCGACCGCGTCCCAGATCTCGCGCTCGCCCAGCGTCTCCCGAATCAGCCGCTTCGCCCGCTCGACCACGCTCAGCGTGCGCAGCCCGAGGAAGTCCATCTTCAGCAGGCCGACCTTCTCGCACGTCGGGCCGTCCCACTGCGTCACGACTTCATGCTCGGCCGCGCCGGATTGCTTGTACAGCGGCACGATCTCGTGCAGGGGGCGCGTCGCCACGATCACGCCCGCGGCGTGCACGCTCGCGTGGCGGGCCTGCCCCTCGATCGTGCGGGCGTTGTCGATGAGCTTCGTGATCCGCGGGTCCGAGTCGTACAGCTTCTTGAGCTCCGGCTCGTCAATCAGGGCCTGATCGAGCGTCATCCCGAGCTGCTCCGGGATCAGCTTGGCGAGCTTGTCCGCTTCGGAGAGCGGGATCTCCATCACCCGCGCCACATCGCGCACCGCGGCCCGGGCCTTGAGCGTTCCGAAGGTGATGATCTGGGCCACGTGCCCGTACTTCTGGCGCACGTAGTTGATCACGTTCGCCCGGCCGTCCTGGCAGAGGTCGATATCGATATCCGGATACTCCGACCGATCGGGATCCGTGAACCGCTCGAACAGCAGCCCGTACTTGACGGGGCACGCGTTCGACAGGCCCAGCACGTACCCCACCATCGTGCCCACACCCGAACCGCGGGCGATCGCCGGGATGCCGCGCTGCCGGCCCCAGCTCACGAAATCCCACACGATGAGGAAGTACGCGCTAATGTTCTTGTCGGCGAGGATCTTCAGCTCGCGCTCAAGGCGGGCCCGCTTGTCCCCCTCGTTGTCCTCGCTGGGTGCGATGCCGTAGCGCCACACGAAGCCCGCCTCGGCCAGCATCGCCAGCGCCTTGTCGCACTCTTTCTTGGCCGCGTTGAGCAGCCGCTCGCACTCCTTGGCGTCCGCATCCTGCGGCACCGAGAAGGGCACGATTTCGAACTTCGCGCAGTACGCCGTGTACCACGCCGTCAGGTCGCCCGCGAACTCCGCATCGCCCGGCTTCGGGAGCGCCTTCGTCTCGGGCAGCTTCACTCGCACCATCGGCGCCTGGCTCACGCCCAGCGGCAGCTTCACCTTGCCGGCGCAGCGCTCGGCGATCTTCACCGTGTTGTCGCACGCCTCGCGCCCGATGTCTCCATACTCGCGCTCGAACAGGGAGCGCATCTCCTCGGGGCTCTTGACATAGATCTCCGCCGGATAGCGCATCCGGTCCGGGTCGTTCTTCACCTTCCCCATCGAGATGCAGATGAGCGTGTCGTGGGCGTCGTGGTCCTCGGCCTTGAGGAAGTGCGAGTCGTTGTCGCACACCAGCGGCAGGTCCAGCTCGCGGGCCAGCTTCACCAGGTGCTTGTTGATCGAGTTCTGCTCCGCCACGTGGTGCTGCAGCTCGACGTAGAACCGATCCGGGCCGAACACCCGCGCGTGCCACTGCGCGCTCTCGACGGCCTTCTCCCAGTGCTTCTTGTCGTCGCTGCGCTCCAGCGCGAGCAGGTGCTCGCCGATCTCGCTCCCGAGGTGGCCGTTGATCGCGATCAGCCCCTCCGAGTGCTTCTCGAGCAGCTCGCGATCGATCCGCGGCTTGAAATAGAAGCCCGTGAGGTACGCCTCGCTGCACAGCACCAGCAGGTTCTTCCACCCGGCCTCGTTCTCCGCCAGCAGCACGAGGTGATATCCGCCGTCGCTCACGCCCGTGAACGTGCGATCGCTCCGCGGCCGGCCGGGCGGCGTTACGTACGCCTCGACGCCCAGGATTGGCAGCACGCCGTTGTCCTTGCAGGCGAGGTAGAAGGTGGCCGCGCCGAAGAGGTTGCCGTGATCGGTCACGGCCACGGCGTTCATGCCGAGCTCTTTCACTCGTTTGACGAGCTTGTCCACGCGGTTTCCCCCGTCGAGAAGGGAGAACTCGCTGTGCAGGTGCAGATGGACGAATCCGCCCTCGATCGGCATCGCCGCCGTCTCGGGCGAGGAGGGGGAAGCAACAACCTGTGGCCCGTTTGATGGCATGGTGCGGCAACGACCTACAACAGATTGGGTGAGTCCGACTGCGGGAAGGTGGCAAAGGCCGACCCTCCGGCCTTACAGGTTAGCCGACCGCCGATCGGTTTTGGACCAACCGCGCGCCCCTCCACCGACCTCCCCCAAGGGAATGTCCTGATGGCGTGTGGCGGCTGTCGGTCGGCCGATAAAAGCGACAGCGGCGGGTCGGGGGACAAACCTGTCGAGAATCGAGCCTGCCCATCTTGTCCCGGGTTGTAACCCGATGTATCTTCGTGGCTTACGGGATTCTGCCGTAGCCCGCTTCTTCAGGTGCATTCAGCGGGCATTGGGCTTCTGGTCGCCGAGACCGGCCCCTCCACATTCAGGAACCAACCGGGACTCGCTCGTCCCGTCAAGTACCCTTCGGAGTCCCCGAAGGGTTCTTGTTTTTCAGAGCCGAGCGGCGCCAGCCGCCGGTGCCTTTCACCTACGATTTTTCGATGACCGAGGGGTGGCCCAACACCGTGTCTTCTACATCGGCCCGGGCGGTCCGGTTTGTGGTCCGGCAGCCATCGTGGCTTACCCGCGCGGCTCTCATCGCCGCCATTCTCGTCTTCATGCTGGTGTTCGCTTTCGTGATCATCCCGGCCCTGATCATCGGCGCGCTCGTTTACGGGCTTGGCGCCGTCTCGCGGCGAGCTTTCGGCCGCATGAAAGCGCCCAACGGCGCACTCGACGGCCGCCGCAATGTGCGCGTCATCGTTCGCGAGTGATCACAGCGGCCCGACGATCGGCGGCAGCGCCCCCAGCCACGCATCGCGCAGGTCCATCGTCACCCGCCCGGGCAGGCCCGCGCCGATCGCGTTGGCCTCGATGCGCACCAGCGGCATCACGCCCCAGCTCGAGTTGGTCAGCATCGCCTCGTCGGCCTCCAGCACGTCCTGGAGCGAGACCATCCGCTTCTCCACCGCCAGCCCGAGTCGCTCGGCCCGGTCGATAGCCCACGCGCGCGTTACGCCCGGAAGCACGGGACTCGGGATCGGCTTGGCGCTCTTGCCGGCTATTTCCTGCTCCTCGCCGCGGGCGATAGGCGTGATGAGCGTTTCCCCCTTCACCAGCAGCACGTTGCTCACGCATCCCGAGCACACGTGGTTGGTGACGCTGAGCACGATGGCCTCGGCCGCGCCCTTGGCCGCCGCGGCCTGCAGCTCCCGCAATCGCGGCCAGTAGTTCAGCGATTTGTGCCCTTCGAACGGGTTCAGCGGATTCGCCCGCATTTCCGCCAGCACGCACGTCCCGCCTGTCTCGAACAGCCCCGCCGGATAGTCCGTCGCGGGCTGGGCCACGATCATCACCGTCGGGTCCACCATCCGCGGCCCGCCGCCGTCGGGCGGCCCGGAGGCCAGCATCGCCAGATCACCCCCCGTAATGCTTGCCCGCACCCGCGCCCGCGTGAGCCCCGCGCGCCGAGTGGTTTCCAGAATCGCCTCGCCCAGCCCCTCCGTTCTCAGATGCCCGCTCAGCCCAAGCGCCCGCGCCGAGTTGGACAGACGCTGCATGTGCTCGTCAAGGTGCAGGATCCACGTCTCGGTCTCTTCTCCGTGCGAGGTCGGCCCCTCGATGCCGCGGCGAACCACGCCCCCGAGCATGGTCTCGAACAGGCCAACCCCGTGCTGGAACCCGGCGTCGAAGGCCGACACTCGCGCCTCGGCCAGCGGCGGCGAGCCCTCCGGCCCGTAGAACTTCCCATTGAGAAACACGCAGGTGGGCATTTCCCAAGCCTACCCCGCCGACCTCGGCGACTCTGCGTGGGGCATCTGGTTATCGCACCCACCCGCGCAGGCCGTCTGTGCCGCGCCTGCCGCGCACGCCGTCCATCCGCCCCAATCCGGCACACCCCTCACGTTCCCCCGTCACGCCCGCGGGTTTGCTTGCCGATCCACCCGGTGAATGCCGGCGCATGGACGCCCGGCCACCTCGACCTACGCGGAGAAGACCTGTGGACAAGGCCAGCATCATCGGGCTCATCATCGGCTTGGGCTGCCTGGGCTACGTGTTCACCGAGGTGAGCCACGGCCACTTCAGCATGTTCTATTCGGAGGAAGGTCTGCTGATGGTCGGCGGCGGCTCGATCTCCGTGACGTTCATGGCCATGCCCATGGACAAGATGATGCAGGTGCCCAAGTACGTCAAGCGCTTCCTCTTCAACAAGAGCAAGGGCCCGACCGAGACCGTGCAGATCATCTCCGCCATGGCCGAGAAGGCCCGGCGCGACGGCATCCTCTCGCTGGAGTCGGAGATCTCCAAGATCAACGACCCCTTCCTCGCCAACGGCCTGAAGATGGCCGTAGACGGCTCCGCCCCCGAGGCCATCGAGCAGACGCTCCGCATGGAGCTCGTCGCCATGGCCGACCGGCACAAGTCGGGCAAGAAGTTCTTTGATCTCATCAAGCTCTACGGCCCGGGCTACGGCCTGGTCGGCACGCTCGTCGGGCAGGTCGGCATGTTCGGCCAGCTCGGCTCGGGCTCCATCGAGGCCCTGGGCCACGCCCTGGCCGTGGCCGTCGTGGCCACCATGTACGGCGCGATCATCGCCAACGCCATCGCCGGCCCCATCGGCGACAAGCTCGCCCTGCGCTCCGCCGAGGAGATGCAGTCGCGCGAGATGATGCTCCAGGGCATCCTCTCCATCCAGGCGGGCGACAACCCGCGCTCCACCATGGACAAGATGGTCGCATTCATCCCGCAGTTCCAGCGCAGCAAGATCAAGGTTGCCGCCTAAGGGCACGGTGAACAGGCACAGGCCACAGACTTTCAGAACCAGGATCAGGATTCCCGCCATGGCCGACGAGCACAAGGAAGAGCATGCAGCAGAGGGCCACGGCTCCGGGGGAGGCGGCCATGGCAAGCATGGCGGGCACGGCGGCGGGCATGGGGGCGGCGATCACGAGGAGCACGAGGGCGCACCCGAGTGGCTCATCTCCTTCGCCGACAACGTCGCGCTCATGATGGGCTTCTTCGTCATTCTTCTCGCCATGAACATGTCCAAGCCCGCCGCGGGCGGAGTCGGCGGCGAGGGCAAGTTCCCCGCCGAGACCAGCCCCGAGATGGAGGACTTTGCTCTGGCCCTCCGCGCGGCGTTCAACACGCCGGTGGACATCAACTCGACCAACCCGAATGAGGCCGCGCTCGTCAAGCGCCTGCGCGAGAAAGCGACCGAGGGCGGAAGCACCAAGCAGCCGGGCATTGACGGCAAAGACCGGAGCGTTCAGTCCACCCGCACAAGCGACTGGTATGGACTTGTCGCGGTCATCTCCTTCGGCGACCTCGATGCCGAGCTCACCGAGGAGGGACGACACTTGCTGGCCCAGGCCGCCGACAAGGCCAAGGGCAAGAGCTGGATGATCGACGTCCGCGGCCACGTCTCCGCCGCGGAGGCTCGCGGCAATCGCGCCCGGGCCATGGAGCTCGCGTACAAGCGTGCCAACGCCGCGGCGGACGAGCTCATTCGTCTCGGCGTTGATCCTGTGCTCCTTCGCGTGACGGGGTGCGCCGACAACGAGCGCACCACCGGGCGGGCCACCGACGCGCAGGGCCACAGGTCCAACCAGCGCGTCGAGATCATCGGAACGCAGGAGCAGATGGGCGGCGACCCCTACAACCAGCCCGCCCACACCCCCGACGCCCACTAAGTCCTTGCTCCCGCTGGAATTCCCATCAGCCCACTAGCCTCCCGGCCTGCCGGCGTCGCATTGCCGGCGGCGGCCGCTAAGCCGCTCGCTCTTCCAGCACGCCGTTTCCAAGGGCTTCCCATGACTCTTCGTACCGTCGGCCGCGCGGCCAGCTTGTTGTTCCTGAGCTTGGCATCCACGGCCTTCACGGCCCCCGCGCTTGCCCAGACCCCCGCCGAGGTGCTCGAAGGGGCGAAGCGCGTTCTCAATCTCACCGACGGCGCGGTGGTCACCCTGGACATCGACCGCACGTTCGGGCGCGCGGTGGCCATCGCGGTGCCGATTGAGGGCCAGCTTCACACGCTCGAGCTCGTGCCGAACTCCATCCGCACGCCTGACTATCGGCTTCTGGAAGTGGGCGCCGACGGGGTCGCCCGTCCCGCCAAGGCCGGCGTGGAGAACTCCCTCGTCGGGCGCATCGCCGACATTCCGGGCTCCGAGATCGCCGGCGGCATGATGCCCGAGGGCCTGTACTGCACCATCCTGATGCCCGACGGCTCGCGCTACTGGATCGAGTCCATCGAAGGGCGCGTGCCCGGAGCGCCGATCGGCGCCCACGCGATCTATCGCGCCGGCGACATCGTCCGCGGCGGCCATGAGTGCGGGGGCACCATCGAGCCCGCGCCCTCGTTCATTCCTCGCACGGTGTTCCAGCCTCGCAATACGACTCTCTACACCGCCACCGTCGCCTGCGACGCCGACTTCGATTTCTGGGCCGAGTACGGGAGCACCTCGCTCGTCCAGGCCCGCATCACGCTCGTGATCAACACCATGAACCTGCAGTTCCGGCGGGATGTGAACATCAAGCACCTGGTCGGGACGATCCTCGTTCGCACCGCCGCCGGCGCTCCCTACACGTCCACCTTCTCAACCACCCTGCTCACCCAGTTCCGCACCGAGTGGGAGACCAACCAGACCGGCATCACCCGCCAGATCGCCACGCTCTTCACCGGCAAGTCCATCTCCGACGGCAACCGCATCGGCTTGGCGTGGGCCGCGGGACAGGTCTGCACCGACCAGGCGTACTGCTTCGTCTGGTCCAACTTCAACCGCAACCTCTCCAGCGCCACCGATCTCTCCGCGCACGAGCTCGGCCACCTGTGGGGCGCGTGCCACTGCGCCTGCGACAGCCCCACCCGCGTCGGCCGCTACACCATGAACCCCGCCATCACGAGCATCAATCGCTTTGGTCCGGGCGGGGCCGACTCCGACTGCGGCGATGATTCGGTCGCCGAGATCACCGCCTATCGCGCCACCCGCTACGCCGGCGCGCCCAATGGCCCCGGCTGCCTCGGCACCACCGCCGAGGGGGAGAACGTCGTCAACGACTCCTGCGCAAACGCCATCCCGCTGGCCAACAGCGTGATCATGGCCATGGGGAACATCTTTTCCACCACCGACGGCCCGCCGTCCTCCTGCCGCGTGCAGGCCGGCAAGGACATTTGGTACAGCTTCATCGCCCCGTGCGACGGCACGCTCACGCTCGACACCTGCTCCTCCTCCTTCGACACCGTGCTCACCATCTACACCGGATCGTGCGGCGCACTCACCGAAGTGCCCGGCGGGTGCAACGACGACGCGGAGGCGGGCAACTGCGTCGGCACGAACGCCAGCCGCGTGAGCTGCGCGGTGACCCGCGCCACGACGTATCGCATCAAAGTCTCGGGCTTCAACAACGCCACCGGTCTGGGCTATCTCTTCCTGAGCATGACCGGCTGCCAGCAGGACATCAACGACGGGTGCACCTGGGTCGAGGAAGTCCTCAACGGCGTTCCCGAGCCCTTCACCACCCTCGGCGCCACCACCGACGGCAACGCCGACATCCTCTGCGACCACTCCGGCAACTCGCAGCTCTTCCAGGACGTTTGGTTCCTCTACCAGACCATCCCGTGCACTGGTCCGGTGCGCGTCTCCACCTGCGACGCCGACTTCGACACCCGTATCGCCGTCTACCACACCGGCTGCCCGAACGCCGACACCGCCTTCGGCTGCAATGACGACGACGGCCCCGCCTGCTCCGGCACCCGCGCCAGCCTCATCTTCAACGCCGAGGTCGGCCACACCTACGTCATCCGGATCGGCGGGTATCTCTCCGCGACCGGCACCGGCACCCTGCTGGTCGAATCGCTCAACTGCCCGCGTCCCGCGAACGACGACTGTGCTGCCGCCACGACCGTTGTCAACGGCTCCTCCATCACTTCCAACTTCTACGGCGCCACCAACGACGGCGCGGCCACGTGCGGCTCATCGACCGAGAGTCGCGACATCTGGTTCAACTTCACCGCCCCCGCCGGCGGCACGCTCACGCTCACCACCTGCGGCACGCACGACACCGGGGGCGTGGACACGGGCGTGGACACCGTGCTTTCCGTGCACTCCGGCTGCCCGGGCGATACATCCAACCAGCTCGCCGGCGGGTGCGCCGACGACAACGCCGGCCAGTGCGGGGGGTCCGACGCCGGCGTGCTCCGCGACTCGCATCTCACCTGCGCCATGACGTTCGGCCAGAACGTCAAGATCCGCCTCGCCAACTACAACAACGCCACCCCCGCCAACAAACAGGTGAAGCTCAACGTCTCCTTCAAGCCCGCCAACGACAACTGCGCAAGCGCCATCACCATCGGCGAGGGCCTCGCCTCCTGGTACAACTCCAACGCCACCACGGACGGCCCGCAGTTCCCCGGCGGCGGGTGCGGCGTCGCGGGCCTGTACAACGACGTGTGGTACCGCTACATCCCGACGTGCACGGGCAACGCACGCGTCTCGCTGTGCATCACGCCCTTCGACACGGTTCTGGCGGTCTACTCGGGCTCCTGCGGGGCTCTGGGCCTGCCCCTCGCCTGCAACGACGACAACGGGCCGGCCTGCGCCGGCGCCGCCTCCTCCGTCGATTTCGCCGCCACCGCGGGCCAGCCCTACCTCATCCGCATGGGCTCGTTCAATCCGGCCGAGTCCGGCCAGGGCCTTCGCGGCGTGTATTGCACACCTCTCGGCGGCGCGTGCTGCAATGGGACGACCTGCTCGGTGCTGGCGGCCGCGGCGTGCGTGGGGGCCAACACCCACTTCGCGGGCAACGGCACCGTCTGCAACGCGCCGGGCGTGAACACCACGCCCTGCTGCAGGGCCGACTTCAACCAGTCCGGCACGCTGGAGGTGCAGGACATCTTCGATTATCTCAACGCCTGGTTCGCCGGGACCGGCGCGGCCGACTTCAACGGGGCCGGACTCGCCGTGCAGGACATCTTCGACTATCTCAACGCGTGGTTCGCGGGGTGCTGACCGAAAAGGCGCCGAGTCAAGAGGCAACTCACAAAACTCCTCAGCGACGAACAAAGTCGCTCCCCTCTTTGGGTCTCTGACCATTCGTGATGAATGCTTGCGTCGCGCCCGGCGCGCGGTATGCTCGGCGCATCGACTTCGCTCCGCGCACCAAGATGCGCGCGTCGCGGGCGTCGCAACCGACACCCTCGGTCGGTCCTCGTGAAGAAAGCACATGTTCACCCTGACCCTGCATCGTCGGGAGCGGCCGTCCGGGCCGAGTGGTGCTTTGCGCTCGCGCCCACGAGATGTCATTGTGCGGTAGACTCGCCATCGATGGCCACGGCAGCCATGGTCGGAAAATCAGATCAGGAATGCCGGATCATCAACTTCATTGACAAGGAATCAACCGTGAGCACCTGCACTCTCCTCGGGGCGGGCTTGACCCGTCGGGCCGCGTTCACCTGCCGCGCCGCGCTTCTGTGCCTGGGCCTCGTCCTTGCCTGTGATTCCGGAGCGCTCGCGCAGGTTGAGGTCAACGGTCAGGCCGGGCCCATGGACGTGGACCCTCCCAAGCCGGCGGTGGTGTCGCTGTCATTCAGATACGGCGTCCAAGTAGGTGCACCCGGCGAGCTGCTTCTCGATCCTGTCAACAACCAGACGTTCATCGCCGAGGACGTGGCCAACCCGCCGCCGTGCAAGGCCCTGAGGTACGCGGTGGGACGGGATGTGCCGTGGGCTCAGGGGGCCGGCACGTGGTTCGACGTGGATGCGCAGCACGGCGGCGGCCACCTGTGGGTGTGCGACGTCACGTCGCCGACGGCGTTCGGGCTCCGGGTGCATCTGGCCGAGATGAACCTGGCCGCGGGCGCCCAGCTTGTGATCTACGACCCCGCCAACCCCGCTGGTCTGGTGGACGGCCCGTACGAAGGCCGCGGTGTGCACGACAGCCGCGAGATGTGGACGCTCACCATCTTCAGCCAGACGGCCCGGGTCGAGGTCTACATCCCCGCCGCGATGAAGGGCGAAGCCGCCCCCCGCGACCCGGGTGTGGTGATCGACCGCGTCCAGCACGCCTATCGCAACTTCAATGATGTCTTCAACTCCCGCGAGGGCGCCTGCTATCTCGATGTCAGCTGCTTTGCCAACTGGGCCAACACCGCGCGCTCCAGCGCGGGCATCGGCATCATCGGCAACAACTCCCTGTACTGCTCGGGCACGGTGCTGCAGAGCCAGAACGGCGACCTCACCCCGTACTTCCTGACGGCCAACCACTGCCTGAGCACCGCCGCGACGGCCCAGAACTCCGAGATCTACTGGAAGTTCCAGACGGCGGCCTGCAACGGCGCCGCGCCGGCGCTCACCAGCATGGTGCAGTCCAACGTCTGCACGCTGCTCTCCACCTCGACCAGCTCCGACTACACCCTGCTCAGAATCGAGGGCACCATCCCGCGCAACGATGTGTTCTGGGCCGGCTGGAACAGCGGCGGGGTTGGCGATGGCACGCTGGTGGGCTGCGTGCACCACCCCGCCGGAACCTACAAGCGGATCAGCTTCGGCACCAAGGCCAGCAATCTCACCTGCGGCAACGCCAACCACATCCGCAGTGACTGGTACACGGTGAACGGCACGCTCAGCGTCACCGAGCCGGGCTCCTCGGGCTCGGGCCTGTTCCTGCAGAGCAACCAGCAGCTGGTGGGGCAGCTGCACTGCGGCCCATCGGTCTGCGGCGGGGCCGCGGGGAGCGCGCACGACGACTATGGAGCCTTCAGCTCCACGTTCGGCAATATCTCCAGCTTCCTCGCCGGCGGCGGCGACGACAGCCTCGAGGCCAACGACTCGTGTGCCGCGCCGCGCTCCATCTCCTCCGGCGGCTTTTCCAACCTGATCGTCAAGAGCGTGAACGAGGACTGGTACGCGATCAGCGTTCCCGGCGGGGGCGGCACGCTGAGCGTGCAGCTCTCCTTCACGCACGCCTTCGGCGATATCGACTTGCAGCTCTACGGAACTTGCGGCGGCGGCACGCTCGCCACGTCCACCGGCACCGCCAACACCGAGACGATCAACTACACCAACACCGGTGCAACCGCCACCTTCTTCATCCGCGTCTTCCTGTTCTCCGACACGCGCAACACCTACAGCATGAACGTCTCGGCCGTTGCTCCCGTGCCGCCCAACAACGCCTGCGCGAACGCCATCTCCATCGGCTCGGGCACATTCACCGGAACCACCGTCGGCGCCACCAACGACGGCCCGGCTCTGTGCGGCAGCAACTCCACGGCCAGCCCCGATGTCTGGTATCGCTACACCGCTCCATGCAGCGGCACGCTCAAGATCGACACCTGCGGCTCGTCCTATGACAGCGCGATCTCGGTGCACACCGGTTGCCCCGGCACCGCCGGCAATCAGCTGACCTGCAACGACGACTGCACGACCGCCGGCTTCTCCTGCAACGTGTCCGGGAACCGCCAGTCCTGCCTGAACCTCGCGGCCACCTCCGGCACCACCTACCTCATCCGCGTCGGCGGCTTCAACGGCATCAGCGGGGCCTACGTCCTGCATGTGGTCCTCGACGCGGGCCTGCCCAACGACAACTGCGCGAGCGCGACGACGGTCTCCACCGGTACCTACATCGGCACCACCTGCGGCGCAACCATCGACGGCACGGCCTCGTGCGGGATCAGCACCGGCAGCCCGGACGTCTGGTATGCCTTCACGCCCAACTGCAACGCCAGCCTCATCCTCGACACCTGCGGCTCGAGCTACGACACCGTCCTGTCCGTCCTCAGCGCCTGTGGCGGCGCCGAACTGGCCTGCAACGACGACTGCATCGGCGGCGCATGCGCGGGATTCACGCAGTCGTGCATGTCCGTCGCGGTGACAAGCGGCACGACCTACCGCATCCGCGTCTCGGGCTATCTCGGCAGCAGCGGAAACTTCGTGCTGCACGTGGGCCTCGCGGCCCCGGTCAACGACACCTGCGCGAACGCTACTCAGATCATTCCCGGGACCTACACGGGGGGCACGTGCGGCGGCACGGTGGACGGCGCCGCCTCCTGCGGCTCCAGCGGCGCATCCAACGACGTCTGGTACTCGATCCTGCCCGGCGTGACCGGCCTGGCCCGGCTGGACACGTGCGGCTCCGGCTACGACACCGTGCTCTCGGTCCACACCGCCTGCCCGGGAACGGCCGCCAACCAGGTTTCCTGCAACGACGACGACAACTGGAGCTACGGCCCCTGCCCCCTCACGCTCGGCTCCACCGTCAACGCGCCCGTCATCGCGGGCAACACGTACTACGTGCGTGTCGCGGGGTTCAACGGCAGCGTCGGCAACTACACGCTGCACTACACCCTCGACCCCATCGGCAACGACACCTGCGAGAACGCCACGCCCGTGGCCTACATCTCCTACCCCTACAACAACACCGGCGCCACCACCGACGGCCCCACGGAAGCCAACTGCCTGTTCTGCTGCGGCGACCTGCAGGTGAACCAGGATCTCTGGTACACCCTCACGGCGCCGTGCGCCCGCCCGATCACCATCGACACCTTCGGCTCGTCCTACGACACCAAGATCGCCGTGTACGCCGGGTGCCCCTTCTCCAACGACACCGCGGTCGCGTGCAACGATGATTTCGGGGGGCCCTTCTCCTCGGTCACCTTTACGCCCGTCGCGGGCGTCAACTACCGTATCCGCGTCGGCGCGTATTCCGCCAACTTCGGCGCCGGCATGCTGAACATCCGCACATGCTTTGCCGACTTCAACTGCTCCGGCACCCTCGAGGTCGCGGACATCTTCGCCTTCCTCAACGCCTGGTTCGCGGGCGAGGCCCGGGCCGACGTCACCGGAGACGGCCTCTCCATTCAGGATGTCTTCCAGTTCCTGAATCTCTGGTTCGCCGGATGCTGAGCGAGAACGCATCGGGCAAGAGGCATCAAGCCATCAAGCGAAAGGCCCCGGATACTTCCGGGGCCTTTTTTCTTTCTTGAGGCCTTGATGTCCCGTCTTCCTACTCCGTCGCCTTCCACCCATACGCCTGGTATGTCCGCTCCACGCTCCCATCGTCGTAGAGGTCCACCAGGGCGTACCCCTCATCGCAGTCGATGTGCTTGCCCTTCCACCACGCCCCGCACACGGCGCCGTTGCACAAGTACGCCACGCCCTGGTACTCCACGCGATCGACTTCGTGGAGATGCCCGCTCAGGCACGTCTTCACGTTGCGGTGCTTGTTGAACAGGCGCACCAGCCTCGGCATGTCCGACATCATTTCAGAGATCGACCCCTCGTGCTTCTTCACCACCTCGTCCTTGGGCCCGGTGAACGGGGCGATCGAGATGATCGGGATATGGCTCAGCACCAGCACCGGCGTGGTCGCGGGCGTTTCGTTGAGCAGCGCCTCAAGCCACGCGTACTGCTCATCGTCGAGCTTGCCCACGTACCCGTCGCCGTTGGGAAACACGCTGTCGAGCACCACGAACCGCCACCCGTTTTTGTCGAACGAGCGGTACGGTTTGGAGAGCCCCAGCACGTCCATCGCCCACTTCTTCCCCCATTGCCCCTCCTCGCCCGTCGTGCCGCTCTTCTTTTTGTTCCACCCCCAGATGTCGTGATTGCCGAGGCAATGCTCCACCGGGAGCGAGCAGTGGTCCTTGAGCGTCTTGCTGAACAACTCCCACTGCAATCGCGTGCGCGTCGCATCGCGATCGAACGCATCCATGATCAGGTCGCCTCCTGTCAGCACCAGCTCCGGCTTGTCGGGAAGGCTCTGCATGTGCCGCAGGCACATCCCGACCCCGTCAAAGGCCTTGCGCTCCGGCTGGATGTGCATGTCGGTGAGATGCGCCACGCGGATCAGCCGCTTGCGGGCCTTCGACGCGCTCACTTCGGGCGGCGCCCCCGCTCCCCCCGTCCCCCCCGCGATCGCCCGCCGCACCAGCCCCGATGGACCCAGCGTCAGTCCGATCGCCCCGGCCAGCGCCCCGGCTTTCAGCATCTCGCGACGGTTCATCTCGTTCGACATGTGCGCCTCCGTTTCGCCCAGTCTACCCGGATGCGCCAACCGGCGCGTGCCTTCGCCGATTCTTCATTTCCCCGCCGGCGCCCCGCCCTTGCGCGGATCGCACGCCGCCTCCCAACCCCCCCCACTCCCCTCACCCTTCTCGCTTCTGCGAATGAACTGCACGCACGAGTGCTCCTTCGCCGCGCCCGGCTTCTGCTGATGGTGCAGCTTCGTCATCCACACCGACACCTCCAGCCCGTTCCATTTCCCCGGATAGTTTTCCTCCATCTCCAGCATGTTCGGCATCCACTGGTGGTGCAGGCGTGGCCGCGACACCGCCTCCCCCGCGCCCAGCCCGAGCACGTAGGAGTTCAGCAGCACCTGCGTCGTCCCCGTAATGATCCGCGGCCCGCCGCTGGCGCCCGCCACCGCATCCACGCGCCCGTCCTTGCCCAGCACAATCGTCGGCGTCATGCTGCTCAGCGGCCGCTTGCCGGGTGCGGGCAGGTTCTTCTCCGACTGCACCAGCCCGAACGCGTTCTTCTCGCCGCGGCGGGTGGTGAAGTCGTCCATCTGGTCGTTCAGGATGAACCCGAACTCCGGCACGGCCACCAGCGATCCGAACGACAGGTTGATCGTCTCCGTGCACGCGACCGCCCCGCCCCATGAATCGACGACGCACAGGTGGGACGTGCCCCCGTCCTCCGGCCCATCCTTCGGCTCGTTCTCGCGCGTGCCGTACAGCTCCGGCGGCCGCACCCGCGTTGGAGAGATGCGGAGCGACTGCTCCAGCAGGTAGTCTGCGCTGAGTAATCGGGCCACAGGCACTTCAACGAACGCCGGGTCGGCCATCCACTCCGCACGATCCGCGAACGCGTGCTTGAACGACTCGATCATCGTGTGCGTGTACTGCGGCCACTCCCCCTTCTTGGCCATGCCGCCCAGCTCGCGCCGCTCCATGATCCCCAGCGCCTCCCCCATCGCCACGCCCCCGCTCGATGGCGGCGGCATCGTCACCAGCGTTCTGTCTCCGAGCATCTTGGACCCGATCCGTAGCGGTTCAACTTCCACCACCTTGAACGCGCGCAGGTCGTCGATCGTGAGCGACCCGCCATCCTTCGCCGCGGCGGCGCACATCGCCTTTCCAAGCGCCCCCTTCGTCACCGCCTCGATCCCCTCCCGTGCGATGAGTTCCAGAGCCTCCGCCTGCTCCGGCAGCACGATCCGATCCCCCGCCTTCACCTTCCCCGATCCCAGAAACCGCTCCCACGCAAACCCGAACCGCGCCTTCCACTCGGGATGCTTCTCGAACTTCTCGATGGTGTCCATTGCGGCCGCTTCGTACGCGGCATCCGCCACGAAGCCCTCGCGGGCCGCGCGAATCGCCGGCGCGAGCACCTCCCCCCGCTTCATCGTGCCGTACTTGTCCAGCGCATGCAGCAGCCCCACGATGGTTCCCGGCGTGGCCACCGCCTTCCCGCCGTGCCTCGGGGCATCCGCATCCAGCTTCTCAAAGTACTCCGGCCCCACGCCCGCCGGGCACATCTCCCTGTAGTTGATCGCCATGCTCACTGCCGCACGCCCCTCCCGCGCCGGCAGCACGATCACCATGAACCCGCCCCCGCCGATCCCGCAGCTGAACGGGCGCACCACGCTGAGCGTGAAGCTCGTTGCGACCGCCGCGTCCACCGCGTTCCCGCCCTTGGCGAGGATCTCCGCCCCCGCGGCCGAGGCCATCGGATGGTCCGCGGCCATGCATTCGGTGCGAAACGACCCTGCCCCGTCGGCCGCGTGGACGATCGGACAGAGTCCCGCCACCACAGCCAGCAACCACATCAACCGCATGAGGTACTTCATCACCCAGTTTACCACCGGACGAATCCGCACCGAAATCTGCGAAGTTCGCAAGCCCAACCCTCCCGGTGCGACATACTTTCCTTGAGTTATTCCAACCTCGGGGAACCGTCCATGCGCACGCACCGCCTCTTCGCACTCGCCACGATCCTCTTCACGCTCTGTCTGGCCGCGCCCGCCAGGGCCGCGTTGCACCTGTTCACGGTCGCCGAGGCTTTTTCCAGCGCCGACGGAAGCGTCCAGTTCATCCGCCTTCACTGCAACTTCAGCAGCCAGAACTTTTTCAACGGCTCATTCATCTCCTGCACGAGCGGTGCGACCGTGCACACGCTCAACTTCGACCACAACCTCGACACGAATCTCTCCACCGCAAACTCGGATGTGCTCATCGCCACGGCCAACTTCGCGGCCCTCAGCGGCGTCACTCCCGACTTCATCATCCCCGCCGACTTCATCATTCGCACCGGCGGCACCATCAACTTCGGCGGCTTCAACTCCATGGTCTACGGGCCCCTCCCCACCAACGGCCAGCACTCCCTCACGCCGGGCAATGTCCAGATGGTCAACATGCCCAGGAACTTTGCCCGCGTCTCCGGCTCCGTCAACGTGCCCCCCGGCTCGTGCTGTGTCGCCACAACCTGCTCCGTCGCCGTCGCCGTGTCCTGCACCGGCACGTTCTCCCTCGGCGGGACCTGCAACCCGAACCCGTGCGTGCCCACAACTGGCGCCTGCTGCCGAGGCTCAACCTGTGCCGTGACCACCCAGGCCGCGTGCACCGGCGCGTTCAACGCATTCACTTCCGCGGGCGCGGCGTGCAATCCCGCCGCCGGCCCCGGCACGAACACCAGCCCCTGCTGCAAGGCCGACTTCAACCACATCGGCGGAGCGTCCGTTCAGGACATCTTCGACTTCCTGAACACCTGGCTCGCCTCGAGTCCCATCGCCGACTTCAACGGCGGCGGCCTGGACGTGCAGGACATCTTCGATTTCATCAACGCCTGGCTCGCCGGCTGCTGATCGCTCCGACGATCACTTCGCCTCGCGCCATCGCACGCGCACGATCACCGGCCGGTGATCCGACCCGAAATCCTCACCCGTCCGCGCTTCCACGCACTCCACCGTGCCGCGGATCATCGCGTGGTCCAGCCGCAGCCCGGGCGCCCACGCCAGCACGCCCACCCGCGGCCACGTTGACCCGCGCCACCACCCGGCCGCGTCGTGGGCGTCGGTCAGCCCCGCGTTCCCGAGCGCGCGGATCACGCCCGTCCGCCCGGGCGCGTTGAAGTCGCCCACCAGCACGTCAGGCCGGTCGTTGCGCCCCTCGTCGGTGCACCAATCCCCGTAGCGGCGTGCCGCCTTCCGCTGCTCGTTGAAGTATGCGAAGCCCACCGGCGGCAGTAGATGCACATCGGTGATGCGCATCGTCCGCCCGCCGACGTCCACGCCGAAGCAGATCTGCGGCTCGAAGAAACCGTTCAAAGCTGGAAACGGTCGAGGCTCGGCCGCGAACGGCCGCTTCGAGAACACCGCCTGCCCGAACGCATCATCGCGCACCTGCTCGCTGGAGTGCGGAAAAGTCCGCCCCAGTGCATCGCGCAGCGTTTCGCCTGCGCCGGCGGTCCACTCCTGGAACACCACCACATCCGGCTTCTCCCGCTCGATCTGAGCAAGCAGCGCCTCCGCATCGCCGCGCCCGTACATCAGGTTCACGCTCATGATCTTGAGGGTCTCTCCAGATCGCTCCTGAAAGGATCGGGGCCACAACGTCGCCGCTTCCGGCGCGATGCCAAGCGCCAACACCGCGACACTCGCGATCAGCAGCCGCCGCCGACGCGCAATCAACGCAAGCCCCGCGATCGGGACCATCCCGAGCCCCGCGTGGTACGCAAACGTCCCGCACATAAACGCCAGGTAGTGCAGCGCCAGCAGGCCCCCGGATGCCTCCCCGCACCGGTCCATCCACACCAACGCCACGGCCTGAATCCCCGCCCCGACAACCAACCCGGCCCACGCCATGCCTGCCAGCAGCGGCCAAGCGGGCTTGCGAGGGATTGGCTGGTTGGTCACGCACGAACGGTAGCGATGCGCCTCCCACCCGCAACAGGCCATTCGAATCGCCCGGCCCCCTCCAAAACCCTGCCTTTACCGCCCGCCCCGTTTTCATCAGCAGGTGCATGCAAGGGTCTCGTTCCGCCGCGACATTCACTTGGTGGATCGGCCGCAGCCCCGGATGTTGCCGCGCCGTCCGTGTGCTGGAAAGGGACCCCCATGCGTTCAATCCTGGCTCTCCTTGCCGCGTGCGTGGTTCTGGCCGTGTCCGCGCCCGCCCGCGCCGCCTTCCACCTCTATGACATCGCCGAGTTTTTCTCCAGCGCCGACGGCTCGGTGCAGTTCATCCGGCTCCACAGCCCCTTCGGCGGCCAGAACTTCGTGGCGGGCCAGGTCGTCACCTGCTCCGACGGCAACACCACGCACACGTTCACGTTTGATCACAACATCAGCAGCGACACCACCAACGGCGACATCCTCATCGCGACCGCCAACTTCACGGCCGTCGGCGGCGTGACCCCGGATTTCACGATCGAACCCGGCTTCCTCTTCATCAACGGCGGCACCCTCACGTTCCCCCCAAGCTTCGCCGGACCCATCAACTACTCCGCCATGCCCACCGATGGCGTGACGTCCCTCTCCGCCGCCTTGACTCCCCAGCCCAACACGCCGCGAAACTCCTTTGGCATGGCCAACACGGCCGGCCAGGTCCAGGTTCCTCCCGGCGCCTGCTGCGTCGGCAGCGAATGCTCTATCAGGATCCAGTTTTCCTGCACCGCGCTCGATGGCACATGGACGCTCGGCGGAACGTGCGCTTCCACCCCGTGCACCGCACCGATCAGCGGCGCGTGTTGCCGCGGCGTGCTCTGCTCGATCACAACGCCCGCCGCCTGCACCGGCACGAACACGACCTTCAACGGCGCACCGCTGTGCAATCCCTCCGGCAACAACTCCTCACCCTGCTGCCGGGCCGACTTCAACCACGTCAACGGCCTCTCCATCCAGGACATCTTCGACTACCTCAACGCCTGGTTCGCCGGCAGCCTCACCACCGACACCGAGAACAACGGAGCCGGCCCGCTCACCATCCAATCCATCTTCAACTTCCTGAACCTCTGGTTCGCCGGCTGCTGATCGCTCTCGCCGCTCACGTCCCATAGCCCATCCACACCGCCCCGCCGAGGATCCCAACCGACTTTGGCGGGGCGTTTTTCTGCCCTCGCCGAACTCGGCACCTCCCCGCCACCGTCTCCTGTGAAGGCCCGTCCTTCGCCCCTTTTGGGGGGAACATCCCCCCAGCACCGGCGAATAGCCTTCCCGAGCCGGTAATTGGGGCGACTCTGTGGGCCCCCGTCGGCGTTCCCTATCTTGCCAGCCGATTCCTGACTGGCATTCCCCCTCCCAGCGGGCACACTCGCTTGCCCTCCGGCGTTTCCGCCGGGTGATCGGAAAGGACGATTCGTCACAATGCGTTCGCGGCCGCGCGCACATCTGTACCTCTCCGCCCTCGCCGCCGCCCTTGCGTGCGCTGCCATGGTCGCTCGTGCCGACGATGCGCCCCACGCGTGCGAGCCCCCGCTTTCCCCCCCGGAGTCCGGCCTGATCGCCGCGATCGACCGCGCGGCCGCCCGCGACGCCGCGCCCGCCGACACCCGCCTTCGCCTGCTCGCCCGCATGCAGTTCGCGCCCACCTGCTACCCCGGCGACCTCACGCCCGAGCAGCTCGACGCGCTCGTGGCGAGCACCATGCTCACGCCTCCCGGCTCGCGTGCCCAGTTCGGCCCGCGCTTCATCGCCGACACCAAGTCCTGGACCGGCGCGGGCCAGATCGGCGACGGCGGCACCTCGCGCGCCGCCACGCTCACGTACTCCTTCCCCGACGACGACGTCGTGATGTGGGGGAACACCTGCTCCGGCTACGCCGCCGGTCCGAACAACCTCAACGTACGGCTCGCCGGCCAGTTCACCTACACCAACACGTGCCTGACGCCCGCGCAGCAGGTGACGATCAACGGCCCGTTCTACCCCCACCTCGATCGCGGGCGCGAGTTCATGCGCTCCGCTCTGGCCGCGTGGCGGTCGGTGAGCGGCCTCTCGTACCTCGAAGTCGCCGACGACAACGCCGACATGGACACAAGCCCCACGCATCCGACCGCACGCGGCGACATCCGCATCGGCGGATGGGGCTTCAGCGGGTCCCCGTGCAGCCCCTCCGGTCCCCTCGCCTACAACGGCCTTCCCTCCAGCAGCCTCGCCCCGTGCACGGGCGGCGACATGACCATCAACACCAACTACTTCACCGGCGGGTACTTCAACAACACCATCTCCGGCAACTACCTGATCTTCCGCAACGCCATCGGCCACGAGCATGGCCACGGCCTGGGCTACTACCACACCGTTCCCTGCAACCTCACCAAGCTCATGGAGCCGCAGATCCACACGGTGGTCAGCCTCCTCTCTCCCGACGAGATTCGCGCGGCCATCCGCAACTACGGCGACCGCTTCGCCACGATCCCCAACCACTCCGGGGCCAATGCCAAGGACTTCGGCAACCTCACCACGCCAGTGCTCCGATCGGTCATCGAGCGCGATCTCGGCGTCAACGGCAACACGGTGGTCATCCCCACCCAGCCCGTCACCGTGCTTTCCGAGGAAGACTGGTTCAAGTTCACGCTCGACTCGACCCAGAACGTCACCATCTCCGCCGCCCCCACGGGGTATGCGCCCATCGGCTCGTGCTGCTCCCCCGGCGCGTGTGCCGTGACCACGCAGGTCAACTGCGTCTCCACGTGGAACATGGGGGGCACGTGCAGCGGCACGACCTGCGTAGCGCCCTCGACGTCCACATCCTGCCTCGGCGGCAGCACCGATCCGCGCTGGTGCCAGGGTGCGCAGTCCGGCGGATGCTCCGGCGCCAGCAGCCTCGTCAACGCCCAGAACGCCGGCAATCTCGCTCTCGAGTTGCGCACAGGACTCAACGGCGTCACCATCCTCGGCGTTCCCGCCAACTCCAACACCCTCGGCGTCACTGAGTCCATCGTGCAGTCCCTCAGCGCGGGCACGTACTACGTCAAGGTCTACGACTCCGGTGGCGGGGCGGGATGGACCAGCGCCAACCAGACCATCCAGACCTACGACCTCACCATCCGCGTCGGCACCAGCAAGGCCCCGCCCTTCGTCATCGCCGGCCTGCAGCGCAAGCGCGTCCTGGCCAACACCGTCTGCCAGTTCATCGGCAACCACAACTCCTACGCCACCGAGGCGGGCGCATCGCTCCCGACGGGCAACTACGCCTGGGACCTTGACGGCGACGGCGCCTTCGAGACCACCGCCCAGACCCAGCCCCAGTTCAACTATGTCTCCAACGGCACGTACAACGCCGTGCTGCGCATCACCGACTCCAACGGCATGGCCGCCAGCGACACCACCCAGGTCGTCGTGTTCGGCGCGACCACCAGCATCACCTCCGTCACCCCTTCCGCGGCCGCCACGGGTGTCACGATCCCCATCACCATCACGGGCGCCAACTTCAAGGGCATCACCCCCGCCACGCCCCTCTCCCAGTTCGCCGTGTCCGGAACGGGCGTCTCGTTCAGTGGGACGCCGACGAGCAACGCCACCGGCACCACCATCACCGGCCTGTCGCTCATCATCGCCCCCAACGCCCCCGCCGGCCCGCGCAACATCACCATCACCAACTCCGACGGTCTGGGCACCTCCGGCACCGGCACGGGTGTGTTCACCGTGAACGGAACCATCACCACTGGCGCGTGCTGCGCCACCGATGGATCCTGCACGGTCACTGAGTCGGGCGCGTGCTCGGGCGCGTTCCAGTCGGTCGGCACCACCTGTCCGCCCAATCCCTGCCCGCAGCCGAGCGTCGCCTGCTGCGCCCCGAGCGGCGCCTGCACGTTCGTCACCACCCTCGCCTGTTCCGGCTCGGGGAACACGCCCCTCGCCTTCGGCTCCTCCTGCACCGTCAACCCCTGTCCGCAGCCAACGCAGGGGTGCTGCTCCACCAGCGGCTCGTGCACGTTCGTTCCCGCGGCCACATGCTCCGGCGCGGGCGGCACGCCCCAGCCCTTCGGCACGCCCTGCATGCCCAACCCGTGCCCCCAGCCGGGCGTCGCCTGCTGCGCCGCATCGGGTGTGTGCACGTTCGTGTCTTCCGCCACCTGCTCCGGCGGGGGTGGTGCGCCGCAGGGCACGGGATCATCCTGCACGCCCAATCCGTGCCCGCAGCCCAACGTCGCCTGCTGTGCCGCGACGGGTGCGTGCAGCTTCGTGACCGCCGCGGCCTGCTCCGGTGCGGGCGACGTGCCACAGGCGTTCGGCTCGACTTGCGAGCCGAACCCGTGCCCCCAGCCCACGGGCGCCTGCTGCAACGGCGCGGTGTGCTCCGTCGGCCCGATGTTGTCCTGCGTTGCCGCCAATACCCGGTTCCTTGGCGCCGGCTCCGCCTGCAACTCACCCGGCAATCGCACAGCCCCCTGCTGCATGGCCGACTTCAACCAGGACAGCACGCTCGCCGTCGAGGACATCTTCGATTTCCTCAACGCTTGGTTCGCCGGCAGCGCCTCCGCCGACATCAACGGCGGCGGCCTGGCCGTTCAGGACATCTTCGACTATCTGAACGCCTGGTTCAGCGGATGCTGAGCATCTGGGTACCCCGCCACTCCGTGGCGGGTTTCTGCCGCGCACTCGCTGCACGGCCCATGCGCCGGCCCCTACCATCCGCCCCATGACGACGAGCCTCTCCAGATACGACGTCGGCCGGCGCGTGCGCGTCACCCAGCAGACGCCGCGACAGCAGGGCGTGTTCACCACCACCGTCGAGGGCGTCATCCTCAAGTTCGGTCAGCAGAAGACCGGCTCGTGGTACGCCCACGGCAAGGACGACAAGCTCTGGATCGACCGCCTGCAGCTCCGCAAGGCCGACGGCGAGCTGGTGACGCTCAACCTCGACCGCAACTCCGTGGTGGAGGACGCCGACACGGCGCCCACCCTCCCCGCTCCGCACACTTCCCATTAGTCCTTCTTCGCCGTCGATCCGCCCACCCGGAGCCGCACGTTGTCCATCGTCACCCGCACACTCGCCTGCGGCGCACCGCTCCTCATGGAGCAGATGTCCGGCGTCCGCTCCGCCGGAATCACCTGGCTCCTCCCGGCCGGATGCGCGGCCGACCCCGCCGATCGCCAAGGCATCGGCACCCTGTGGTCCGAGCTTCTCCTGCGCGGTGCAGGCGATCTCTCCTCGCGCCAGCAGGCCGACGCCTTCGACACCCTTGGCGTCTCCCGCTCCGCCGACGTTTCCACATTGCACATGCGCCTCGGCTTCACGCTCCTCGGCGAGCGCATTCCCGACGCCCTCCCGCTCGTCGTGGACATGCTCCGCCGGCCGCGTCTTGAGCAGGAGTCCATCGACGCCTCGCGCGATCTCGCCCTCCAATCGCTCGAAGGCCTGAAGGACGAGCCGCAGGAGCGCGCCGTCATCGCCCTGCGCGAGCGACACAACCCGCCGCCTCTGAATCGCAGCGGCATGGGCACCGTCGAGGGCCTGACCGCGATCACCGCCGCCGACCTGGCCGATGCGTGGGCTTCCCGCGCTCGCCCCCGCGGCCCGGAAAGCCACAACACCGGCGCGATCATCGCTCTCGCCGGCGACCTCGAAAGCGCCGGCGGCCCCGACGCCATCGCCTCGCAACTCGATACGCTCCTCAAGGGCTGGGAAGGTCAGGCCGCCAAGGTCACCCCGTCCGAGTCGCCCACCCGCGGCACCTACCACCACCTCCCCGACAAGTCCGCGCAGGTCCAAATCGTCCTCATGCACGACGCGCCCGCCGAGCGCCAGCCCGAGTCCAAGCTCGAGCGCTTCGTCGCCTCCGCGCTCTCGGGCGGAATGGCCGCACGCCTCTTCACCGAAGTCCGCGAGAAACGCGGCCTGTGCTACTCCGTCAGCGAGTCGTACGCCGCGGATCGCGACTACGGACGCTGCCTCGCCTACGTCGGCACCACGCCCGAGCGCGCCCAGGAATCCCTCGACGTCCTCATGGCCGAGCTCCGCCGCATCTCCACCCCAGCCGGCAAGATCACCCCCGACGAGTTCCAGCGCGCCCTGATCGGCATCCGCTCCTCACTTGTGTTCTCCGGCGAGAGCACCGGCGCACGAGCCTCCGGCCTCGCCGGCGACATGCACCGCCTCGGCCGCGGCCGCACGCTCGAGGAAATCGAAGCCCAGTACGCCACCATCACCCTCGACCAGGTGAACGACTATCTCGCCCGGCGCGAGATGGGACCGGTGACAATCGTCACGCTCGGCCCGGCCGAGCTCCGCCCGCCGACGGCTTAACGGCACCCTGAGCGCAAGCGAGGGGTGTTTCTTCCCTCGCTTGCGCTCAGGGTGCCATTTCCTCTGTACACTCGCCCCCATGGCCTCCGGCCCCCCCATCCTGCGCACGCTCCTCCGCCTGGCCAGCGCCTACGCCCTCTGGTCGGTGCTGATGCTCATCCTCGCCGTCCTGCTCATCTACCCCATCATCCTGACCGTCCGCGGCGCGATCGTCGAGAAGCTCCACGACGGCTCCACGCACTTCACGCTCAAGCACATCTCCATCGCCCTTTCCGACCCCGGCATCCGCGAGTGCCTCTTCAACTCCGTGCGGATGGCCATCACCACGACGACGCTCTGCATCCTCGTCGCCGTTCCCCTCGCCATCCTCTCCGCCAAGTACATCTATCCCCTCAAGGTCGTCTTCAACGCCCTCATCCTCGTTCCCCTCATCCTGCCCCCCTTCGTCGGCGCGATCGGCATGTCCGCCCTGCTCGGACGCGAAGGGGCGATCAACGCCGTCCTCGGCAACCTCGGCATCGGCGCCATCGACTTCCTCGGCGAGAGCAAGTTCTGGGGGTGCGTCGTCGTCGATGCGCTGCACTTGTATCCCATCATCTACCTCAACGCCGCGGCCGCCCTCGCCAACCTCGATCCCGCCCTCGAAGAGGCCGCCGACAACCTCGGCTGCGGCCACTGGAAAAAGCTCTTCACCATCACGCTCCCCCTCATCCGCCCCGGCGTCTTCGCCGGCGCGACTATCGTCTTCATCTGGGAGCTCACCGAGCTCGGCACGCCCGTCATCTTCGACTACACCCGCGTCATGTCGGTGCAGGTCTTCAACAAGCTCAAGGAAGTCGAGGCCAGCCCCGAGCCCTACGCCCTCGTCATCATCATGCTGGTGCTCGCCATCTCGCTCTACGCGATCGGCAAGTACCTTCTGGCGGGCAAGGCCTACGCGATGTACTCCAAGGCCTCGCGGGCCGCGAGAGAGACCCGTCTTGCGGGACTGAAGGCCTGGCTCGCCACCGGCGCGTTCCTGCTCGTCACCTGCTGCGCCCTGCTCCCACACTTCGGCGTCATCATGACCGCATTCTCCTCACCCGGCCAGTGGTACCAGAGCGTGCTGCCAAAGTCCTTCACGATCCACAACTTCCAGGAAGCCCTGAGCCACCCCGACGCCTTCGGCTCGATCGTGAACTCCCTCAAGCTCTCCGCGGCCGCCGTCGTCATGGCCGCCGTCTTCGGCCTGCTCGCGGCGTACGTCATCGTCCGCACGCCCATCAAGGGCCGCCACGCCCTCGATGCCATGTGCATGCTGCCGCTGGCCGTCCCCGGCATCGTCGTCGCCTTCGGCTACGTCGCGATGTCCCTCCAGTGGCCCTTCGGTGACGCGGCCCTTCACATACCGCTGTGGGGTGAGCACGCCCTGAATATTCCGCCGTTCCTCTCCTTTATTCGCATCCTCGGCAACGCCCCCGCGCCGATGATCCTCATCGCAGTGGCCTACGCCATCCGGCGCATGCCCTACATCGTCCGCTCCGCCGTCAGCGGCCTGGAGCAGACCAGCGGTGAGCTCGAGGAGGCCGCGATGAACCTCGGCGCGACGAGATTCGTCGCCGTCCGCAAGGTCATCTTGCCCCTCATCACGGCGAACATCGTCGCCGGCTGCCTGCTCGCGTTCTCCTTCGCCATGCTCGCCGTCAGCGAGCCCCTCCTCATGGCCCAGCAGCAGAGCCAGTTCCCCATCACCAAGGCCATCCTCTCCTTCGCCAACCGCCTCGCCGACGGCCCCTTCATCGCCAGCGCCATGGGCGTCTGGGGCATGATGCTCCTCGCCGTCACCCTGGTGGGTGCGTCGATTCTGCTCGGAAAGAAGATGGGGTCGATCTTCCGAGTCTGAGAGAGCCTCTGGCGTAAGCCAGAGGTGCCCCGCAGATAAGCCTCTCCATTCGACCACCTCTCGCTCACGCGAGAGGCTCTCTGGTCTCGCCCTGCGCGGCCAGATGCAACTCCAGGAACTTCTCTCGCACATACGCGCTCAGGCGATCCGCGAACGACGCGGGCAGCGCCAGCACGCGGATCAGCTCCAGCACATCCGAAAGATCGCGCAGCCGCCCCGGACTGGTCATTCCCGACGCAAGCTTGAGCTCGATCAACGTCGGCAGCCCGATGTATCGAATTCCATCGTGCTCGACCACCGTCGAACCTGTCGCCGCCGCGGGGTGAGGAAACGCCACGGGCTTTGGCTTGCCGTCTCCCGGAAAATCACCCGCGATCAGGAAATCGATCCGCACCCCGGACTGCGTGTCACGCAGGTTCTTCCCGCCGGGGACGGTGGGCAGATACCCCAATCCCACCATCGACTCGTGGATCCGGGCAAGGCCCTCGCGCGTCACCAGCACATCCACATCTTCCGTGAACCGCCGATACCCATGCTGGAAAAGCGCCATGCCCCCCGAGATGGCATACGGCACGCCGATCGCGTCCAGCCGCTGCGCCACCCGCCGCAGCGTGTCCTGCACGGCGCTCCGCTCCTCGAAATGACGGCTCCCCTCGCTCAAGGCCCACCTCCGATCGGCAGAGAGTCGTGCTTCGTACGCGACCATGCACAATCGTAGGGACAGGCGTGGGTGGATGAGAGCGGCCACACCCCGTGTACAAACGCCACCGGCTCGCCGTTAAGCAAGCCGGTGGTCGAGAAAGAAAGGTGGTCTGGGTTGATGTCAAAGCCGGCTCGCGGATTTGCCCGCGCGAACCGCGCGAGCCGAGCCTTGCCCCGACACGCGGCTTTACGCACCGCCGCGCCCAGGTGATCTTCACCAGCTTGCTTGTTTCATTCCGAATAACTGCTCAGCAGATGAAACGCCTCTCGCACGTGCTCTTCGCGCGTCTGCGTTCCGCCGATCGCCAGGCGCAGCACCAGCCGCGGCGGCGCGTTTTCATCTCCGCCGACCGGCAGTACCGTGTGTGTGAGGTACAACTTACCGGACCCATTCAGGGTTTCCATCAGCCGACGGTTTCGCGCGTCGGTGGCTTGGGGGGTTTCGCCGGGGCGTGCACGCAATCGGAAACACACGAGACTCACGGTCCGCTCCGCGGCGATCTCGAACCGCCCATCCGACCTCACCAACTCCTCGAATATTCGCGCAATCCGCACATGCTCCCGGATGTGGGCCCGCAGCCCCTCCACCCCATAGTGCCGGATCACCATCCACAGCTTCAGAGCCCGGAACCGCCGCCCCAGCGGGATCTGCCAGTCGCGATAGTCGATCACCCGGCCGCTCTGCGACGCCGCGTTCCGCAGGTATTCCGGCGTGATCGAGAGCGCCCCCGTGAGCGCCGCCCGGTCCCGCACCCAGAAGCACGAGCAGTCAAAGCTCGTGAGCATCCACTTGTGCGGGTTGAACGAGAACGAGTCCGCCAGCTCCACGCCCCGCGACATCCACCGGTGCTCCTCGCACAGCAGCGCGGCCCCCGAAAACGCCGCGTCCACGTGCAGCCAGGCCCCGTGCCGCTCGCACACCCGCCCGATCGCCTCTACCGGGTCCACCGCCGTCGAGCCCGTCGTCCCGATGGTCGCGCACACGAACAGCGGCGTCCGCCCCCCCCGGCCCGCCGCGCCGTCCTCCGCCATCGCCAGCTCCAGCAAGTCCGGCCGCATCGCCTGCTTCGCATCCGTTCCGATCAGCCGCACGTGCGTTCGATCCTCCGGCCCGTTCGCGAGTCCCGCGATCATCGCCGCCTTCACCACCGATGAGTGGGCCTGCGTCGATGCATACACCATCACGGGTGCCGTGGTGGACCGCTTTGGGTCCGCCACGCTTCGGTGCCGCGCCGCCACCAGCGCCGTCAGCACCGCCTCGCTCGCCGTCCCATGGATCACCCCCCCACCGCTCCCCGTAGACAGGAACGATTCGGGCAACCCCAGCATCCCCGCCAGCCAGTCCAGCACCCGCGTTTCCATCTCCGTGCACGCCGGGCTCGTCGCCCACAGCATTCCCTGCACACCTAGCCCCGTGGACACCAGATCGCCGATGATCGCCGGGAACGACCCGCTCGCCGGGAAATACGCAAAGAAGTTCGGCGACTGCCAGTGCGTCAGCCCCGGCACCACCACGCGATCAAGATCACCGAAGATCGCCTCCCACGTCTCGCCGCGCTCCGGCGGGGTCATGGGCATCATCCCTGCCGTCTCGCCGGGGGCCCGCGGGCACACCACCGGAAGGCCAGGGTCGGCCGATCCCACCCGCTCCCAGTAATCGGCCACGAAATCCACGGCCCGATGCCCCAGCCGCCGAAACTCCTCGGGCGTCATGTGCGGAATGGTCATTCAGGACGGTAAGCGGGCTGGCGAAACACCGAACTCGGCCGGCCGCGGAGAACCACGACCCTCGCCGCTCCGACTCCTGTGCCCCCGGCGCTCTCAGCGTGGTTCTCCGTGGCTTTCCGAGTTCCATCCCTACTGTCCCACGCCGCGGAGGGCTTCCCATGAGCAAGACCGCCGTTGTCCTCATCGCCGAAGGAACCGAAGAGATCGAGGCCATCACCCCGGGTGATGTCCTTCAGCGCGCCGACGTCAACGTCACCTACGCCGGCGTCGGCGGCATCGATTTCACCGGGGGCCACCACATCCCCCTGCGGGCCGACTGCACCGTGGAAGACCTCGGCGAGATCCTCTTCGACGTGCTCATCATCCCCGGCGGGGGCAAGGGCGCGGAGAACATGCACAAGTCCGAGGCCGTCACGGCCCTCATCATGCGCCACCACGAGGCCGGCAAGCTCATCGCCGCGATCTGCGCCGCACCCGCCGTCGTGCTCGGCCCTCTCGGCCTGCTCGAAGGCAAGCACGCCACCTGCTTCCCCGGCCTCGAGCGCCGGTTCTCCCCCGACGTCAAGCACTGCAACGTGCCCGTGTGCGTGGACGGCAAGCTCATCACCAGCCGCGCCCCGGGCACCGCCATGGAGTTCTCCCTCAAACTCGCCGAGCTCCTGACGGGCGCGCAAACCGCACTCAAGATCGGCCACTCGATGCTTGTGCAGAACATGTAGGGGAAGTGACGGAGTGACGAAGTGATCAAGTGACGAAGATCAAGCCCTTCGCTCCCCATTCCCTCTCGCCTCCTCTTCGTCACTTCGTCACTCGCTCACTCCGTCACTTCTCCCATGGACCCCGACGACGACATCTGCCTCTGCTTCCACGTCTCGCTCCGCAAGATCCGGAGCTATCTCGCGCGCGAGAACCCCCCCGTCGCCTCCCTCATCAGCGAGTGCCTCGGGGCCGGCACCGGCTGCCAGTGGTGCGTTCCCTTCCTCAAGCAGCTCCACAAGATGCACGTAGAGGGCCAGGCCCCCGACCTGCGAGTCTCCCCCGAGCAGTACGTCCAGGCCCGCCTCACCTTCCACAAGACCGGCGAGCGCGATCCGGCCGTCACCGGCGAGCCCGGCGAATCGCCGCGCGCCCCTGAATGAAAAACCGGAGAGCGTGATGCTCTCCGGTCATTGATTTCGTTCCGAGTTCCGCCTTCCGAGTTCCGACTTCGCTCAGGCCTCAAGCTCTCGCAGGCTCAGCCCATACTCCGTCAGCTTGTCCTTCACTTCCTGCAAGGACGTCGCGCCGAAGTTCTTCACGCCCATGAGCTCCGCCTCGGTGTGCGCCACCAGGTCGCCCATGGTTTGAATATTCAGCAGCTGCAGCGCCTTGCGGGCTCGCACCGACAGGCTCATGTCGCTCACCGGTTTGGCCAGCGCGGCCTCATTCCCCGATCCCTTGAGCTGATCCAGCAGGCGGCGACGGGCCGCGCGGTGCGCATCCTCAACGCCCTGGCCCAGCCGCAGGCCCTTGCTCGCGAGCATCTGCTTGATCTCGACCAGCGACGAGTCGCCGAAGTTCTTGTACGCCAGCAGCTCCGCCTCGGTCGTCCGCAGCAGGTCGCCCAGCGTGCGGATGTTCATCTTCTTCAGGCACGTGCGGGCCCGCACGGAAAGCTCGAAGTCGGTGACGGGCACGTCCAGCAGCGCGTTGCGCTTCAGCCGGTCCTTGTCCCCCTCGTCCTCGACGTGCATGTCCTTCGACGCGGAGATGTCCTTCATGTACAGCTTGGCGCGCGGATGATTCGGGTTGGTCTCGAGGATCTGCTTGAGCGTGCGCTCGGCCCGCGGATAGTCGCCGCGGTCTTCCAGCAGCACGGCCAGGTTGATCAGCGCGTTGATCGGCGCGGGCGGATTCTCGCACGCACGCTCGTACATCGCGATCGCCTCATCCTCCTCGCCCACCAGATCGAGCAGGTAGCCGAGGCGGAAGAAAATCTGGGAGTTGTTCGGATCGGCCGCGGCCGCCCGGCGGTACTCCGACACCGCGCCCGCCTTGTCGCCGCGCTGCAGGGCCTCGTCGCCCTTCTTGGCGTGCTCGGTGGCCTGCTTGGCGTTCCGCTGCGCCTCGCCGGCGCCGATGACCATGTCCAGAGCGCTGCTGCTGCTCATGCTCGGATGCTCCCGTTTGGGGGTGAAAACTACCTGTGGATTGGGGGGGAAGGATAGGCGCGAAAACCCGGAAAGCGGTCCCTCCTAAGGGTCATGCCGCGGCCCGAACGAACGCCGCCCGGCCCTCCCGCTTGGTCAGCACCCCGCCAGCCACGCGTTCAGGAAGTCAAAGATGTCCTGCACGCCAATGCCGTCGGCTAGGTTGAAGTCCGCCCGCAGGTCTCCCGCCAGCCACGCGTTGATGAAATCGAAGATGTCCTGCACCTCCAGCCCGCCCGCGTTGTTGAAATCCGCGCGGCACGGATGGAACACGCTCGCCGGCAATCCCCGGATGATGAACCCGCGCACCGTGGCCCCCAGTTTGCCCGAACCCGCGATCGCGGTGCCGTCGCGGCTGATCCCATACGCGTCGTAGAGCAACCAATCCGTCAGGTCCACACGCACCGTGGGCAGGAACGTGTTGAGGTCCACCATGCCGCGCTCGCGCGACCAGGCCATGGCGCGCGACTGGAACGCCGCATTCGCATTGGTCCCCACGACAATCGATCCATCCCCGCTCACGCCCAGCGCCACCGAATACGTCGTGCCCGGTTGTGCGCCGAGGTCCTCCATGCCCCCGGCGGCCGTCCACCGGAACGCGTGCCCCGCGAAGGTCGTGAGGTTCCCGCTGAACCCCACCACCACGCTCCCGTCGCTGTTCACGCCCCACGCCCGCGATGACGGGGCGCCGGTGGTCACGCCCATGCTCGCCATCCCCGTTGCCTGCGTCCACCGAAACGCCCGCTCGCCGGCGGTCGAACTGCCGTAGCCCACCATCACCGATCCATCCGCGCTGAGCCCCGTTCCCACGGCGTTCGTCCCGCCCGGCAGCGTGCCGATCACCTGCATCGTCATTCCCGAGTTGATCCACCGGATCGCTCGCCTGCTCGACGAAGCGGTGCTGAAATCACTCGACCCCGCGATGATCGTGCCGTCCGCGCTCGTCGCGCCGGCCCACGAGTTGAACCCGCCGGTGATGACGCCCAGATTCGTCATGCCCCCCGCCTGCGTCCACCGGAATGCGCGATTGCCGTTCACCGATCCGCTGTACCCCACCACCACCGCCCCGTCGTCGCTCATCCCCTGCGAATAGGAGCTGTACGTGAACCCGAGCGATCCCACGCTGGTCATCATCCCATCGCTCGCCCGCCACCGGAACCCCTTGTCGGCATCCGACTGTGCTTGCACACCCCCGGCCGCGCCCCCGCCGCCCGCGATGCAGTAGCCGATCGAGTACTGCGTGCCGCTTCCCAGCGGCGTGATCGTCTGCGCCGAAACACTTCGCATCGTGCCTACGCACGCAAGCACCGCCACGCACAAATGTCCGAAGTCTCGCACGGTCGAACTCTCCACGCTCAGCACCCCGTGAACCACGCATTCAGGAACACGAACACATCCTCCTGCTGCAACCCGTTCACGCCGTCGAAGTCCGCGAGCAGGCTGCCGCTCAGCCAGGTGTTCAGGTAATCGAAGATGTCCTGCACGCCCAGGCCATCCGAGCAGTTGAAGTCGGCGCGGCACACCGTGTACGTCGCCTCTTCGCTGGTCGTGCTGCCGCACGTCGCGCCCGACACCACGGCTCGAATCTGGTACGAAACCACCCCGGCGCACGGCCGGATCCCGATCGCCACCGTCGGCGAGTTCACGGGCGCCGCGTACGCAAAGGCCCCGCCCCCGCACGACAGCGGGCCCGGATCATTTCCCAGCGTCTGCCACACGCCGGGCGCCGTCCGCAGCTGCCACGCATACGTGAAGGGTCCAGCCCCGTTCATCGTTACGCCGAACGCCGCGGCACCCGTCGGGCACGCCGCGGCGGGCGCAGGCTGCACCGCAATGGAAGGCCCGGCACACCCCGGTACCTGCGCCGGCGCCGTGATGCTCGTCGGCGCGCCCCCGCTTCCCGGCTTCCACAGACCGAGCGTCACGCTTCCCGATGCCGCGGGTGGAACATTCGAATCAAAGCGGAAGTTGTACAGCGTCCCCCACCGGATCGCGTTCCCGTTCGGGTTCGCCGCGTAGTCCTGCGTCCGCCACACCAATGACCCGTTCTCATCCGCGCTCGGCCACGCCGCGCCGTCGGTGTTCACACTCCCAATGCCGTCCCCGCCGCGATACAGCACGCCGTGAAACTCCGCGTTGCTGGCCCCCGCAGCCCCCGGCACCGAGAACGAGCCCGCGCACCGGTCGCTGTTCATGTTCAGCACCGCATACTCGTACCGCCACACCCCCGGCGATCCGCCCAAGCTCGTGGCCCTCGATGACACGATGAACCGCCCCTCACCCGGCACATCCGCCATCGTCTCCGTCACCGAAGGATCGATCGTCTTCCACCACTGGATCGCCGGCACGCCGCGCAGCGATGTTCCCAGCATGGCCACATTCCAGTTCGCCGCCGTGCCGGAGGCCGACAACTCAACGCTCGCCGAGTTGTTCCACGCCCGCGACCCCGCGGGCGTGCTCGCGTCCGCGTACGTCGCATCCTCGCGCACCACCGCCTGCTGCTCGGCGATGAAGCGCACGCTCGCACCCGCGCCCCCCGCCGTCACCGACATGTCCGAGAGCAGAAACTCCAGCCGCCCGTTGTTCCCGCCGCTCGGATGCGGCGGGCAGAGCAGGAAGTCCCCCGTGAACGCGTTCACCTGATACCGCGGCCCGAGCGTGCCCTGCGCCGACTGGAAGCCCGAGCCGTACAGGTCCGCGCACCCCGCCCGCAGCCCGCCGCCCGATCCTGAGCACGTGCAGCAATGCGTCGTGCTCGCGGCCACCGCCGTGTGCTTCAGCCACGACTGCCCGATCTGCTCGAACCGCCCCGCCCCATCCACCACCGAATACCGGTACAGGTTTCCGCCGAAGATCGGATGCACGTTCGGGCACCCCGAATACGCGATGGTCGTGCTGCCGGAGTTGCACACCCACGCCCCCAGCGCGATCGCGTCGTACGCACCCACCGGATTGGCGTTGGACACATCGGAGACTTCGATCGACGCATCCGCGCCCGGCACGTTGCACTGCGCGTACACCTCGGGCGCGATCGCCAATGCGCACGCCGCGAACGCAGTCTTCATACCCATGCCATGCCGTAACCCATTTCTGAATGTCATGCGAGGTCTCCGGACCTCCAGCATACCAGAAATGTCGTGAAAATCACCCCACCTCACACCGTCGGCGAATCCCCCACCACCTTCATCCCCCTCCATTTCCCCCCCAGGAATCGCCACCCGATCGCCGCCGAAAGCAGGATGATGTACGCGGCCGCCGCGATCCACGGCCCAAGGCTCTCCAGCCCCGGCGCCAGATACACCAGCGCCCATCCGCCACCCACGATCACCGTCCAGCTCAGCACGATCGTCGCCACGCCCGGCCAGCGCGTGTCTCCCGCGCCGCGCAGCGCCCCGCTCAGGCTCATCGCCACGCCGTCAAAGAACTGGAACGCGGCCGTGGCGATCAGGAACCGCCCGCCCAGGCGCAGCAGCGTTTCCCGTTCCTCATTCGACGAGTGCTCTTCGATGAACATGTCCACCAGCACGGTGCGAAACAGCACGAACGCGATTCCGCAGCAGGTCATGTACACCACCGCCACCTTCAGCCCAAGCCACGCGCGGGCCGCGGCCTCGTCCGGCTTTCCCGCGCCGATCGACTTGCCCACCATCGCCGTGATCGCGATCGAGATTCCGTAGGTCGGCATGAACGACATGCTCATCCACTGGTGCGCGATCCACCCCGCCGTCGAGTGCAGCGTGCCAAAGTGCCCCACCTGCGCCACCATGAAGATCGCCCAGCAGACCATCTCGTTGCCGAACATGAGTGCACCCGGCCATCCGATCCGAAGCAGGTCGGCCATCGGCAACCACCGCGGCCGCCACGCCCGCGACGTCCCGTACAAGCGATTGAACTTCGGTGACAGGAACACCGCCATCGGGATTGCGAGCTCCACGCACGTGCCGATCACCGTCGCGATCGCCGAGCCGCGGATGCCGTGCGCCTCGATTCCCAGCGCGCCCGCCAGTCGCGCCGCCGCGCCGAACCACCAGTCGAACAGCGCGTTGCCCCTCGCCGCCGGCGCGCTCGGGCCGAAGATGAGCATGGTGTTGAGCACGAAGTTCACGATGTTCCCCGCGATCACGGCCACCAGCACCACCATCGGCCGGTGCATCCCGTAGAAGAACTGCGCCAGCCCGCGCGCCGCCATCGTGAAGATCGACCCATAGATCAGCACACGCGAGTACGCCGTCGCCAACTCGTCGCGCCGGCGAAGCTCCTCGAGCATCTCGGAGCTCGGTGCGTTCGAGCGCACCCACTCCAGCACGTGCGGCAGCATCACCCCGTACGGCAGCATGAACACCACCCACCACACCGCCGCGAGCCACAGCCCCGCCCACGCGTATGCCGGCGCACGCTCCGGCGTCTTCGCTCCCAGATTCTGCGACACGAACGTGTTCACGACCGTCAGGCACCCCATCGCGATCGAGATGGGCACGAACGCCAGCAGCCCCCCGTTCCCCTGCGCCCCCACATACACCGAGTCGGCCCCGATCCGCGACACCATCAGCTTGTCCACGAACTGCATCACCGTGTACGACGCCATCGTCGCCACCGTCGGCGCGGCGATCACCAGCATCTCCATCAGCGGAGAACGCGCGCGGACCAAGTCGGGTTTGATCGCCCCATGAGCCATCAAGCCGGGAGCGTAGAGCCAGCACATCGCGGAGCTCGTGGTTTACTCGCCGTCAACAAACCCGCGAAGTCGGGCGAGATCGACCACGACGCCAGGAACGCTCGCACACGAGAGCACGGTGGACGTGATCGATGCTTCGACGAAGCGATCGCCCTCGCGCCGCCAGACTCGCGCCGATATCCCGGATTGCTCGATCACCCAGTATTCTCCAACCCCAAACCGCTCGTAGTCATCCCGCTTGCTCTTGAGGTCCAGGCCGCGGCTCCCCGGGGAAAGAACTTCCACGACCAGATCGGGAATCACGGAGACCGGGTTGGCCCCGGGCGGCAGCCGACCGGGCGCGTACACGGCCAGGTCCGGCTGATACACGACGTCGTCGCTCAGACAAATGTCGGTCTCGAACACGAAGTCCAATCCCGGAGTTCGATCGGCGCACTCTTCCAAGGCCCTGATCACGAATCTCAGCACGCGATTGTGCCGGCGGCTTGGGCTGGGCGACATCGTGACAACTCCGTCGATGAGTTCATAGCGCTCTTGGGTCTCGCCGAGCGACAGATACTCATCGGCGGTCATGCGGAGACCCGCGTATCCAATGCCTTCGGGATATCGGGGGACCGCGCTCATGGAGTCATTCTATCACGGCTCATATCCCAGCCCCATCCGCCAGCCACCCAAGTTCCGGCTTTCCGGCGCTCGTCGCCCCCTTCTTCTCGAGCACTCTTGCCGCGCCCGCCCCCCCGCTCGTCGGCTTAAGCACCGGCTCGGGCCGCGTTTGCTGCACCACATGCCCCGGCGCCACGCTGCTGGTCACGAACACCCCGCCCGCGATCACGCAGTCGTCGCCGATCACCGTGTCCCCGCCGAGGATCACCGCGCCCGCGTAGATCGTCACGCGATCGCCGATCGTCGGGTGCCGCTTGATCCCGCGGATCACCCGCCCGCGCTCGTCCTTGGGAAATGACCGAGCCCCAAGCGTCACACCCTGGTAGATCTTCACCTGCCGCCCGATCACGCTCGTCTCGCCGATCACCGTCGCCGAGCCGTGGTCGATGAAGAAGCTCTCCCCGATCTGCGCCCCGGGATGGATGTCGATCCCCGTGCGCGAGTGCGCCTGCTCGGCCATCACCCGCGCCAGCACCGGCACGCCCAGGCAATACAGCACGTGCGCCAGCCGGTGCGTCGCGATCGCCTCAAGCCCCGGGTAGCACAGGATGATCTCGTCGGTGTGCTCCGCCGCGGGGTCGCCGTCGTACGCGGCCTGCACGTCCAGAGCGAGCATCCGCCGCACCTCTGGCAGGCGCGCCATGAACTCCCCCACCGCCGCGCTCACGAACTCGCCGTCCCCCATCCCCGCCGGCGCAACACGCTCAAACGCCGGCGCGCACGGCCGCCGCCCATACCGAAGCACCGCCCGCAGTTCCTCCGAGAGCACCGTGGCCACGCGCGAGCAGAGACGCGTGACGTGCGCCTCCAACTCGCCGTCCCACAATGGATCGGCGTCGAAGAAGCCCGGGAACATCAGCCGGCGCAGGTCGTCGGTCAGCCCCCGCACCCGCTCCACGTCCGCCGCCCGAAAGCTCCCCGCCCCGCCCGGCGCATGCTCCCCCACCCACGGGCTCTCGCCCCCCCCCACCGACGCGAACCCGGCCCGAAGGCGCGTGATGCGGTCGTCGCGCATGGACCGCACCAAGGCCGCGGCCGCCCGCTCCGTGGCCGCATCCGCCCCGCCGTTTCGCTCGTACGTGCTCATGCGAGGATGAGTATCGTCCCGCGCCGGCATGTGGGCGACCCGCAGGTCGGCATCCGGGCGAGCGTTGGTGCGGGCAAGCCCCCGGAAACGGTTCCTTGGCCGCACGGTCGTTTCGCTGTGGGGCCTCCCCTTGCCACCCGTTCCTGTTGCCCGGAAAGGCCGATTCGGGTACGCCGGGCTTGACGCTCACCCCGACCCGCGGTACAACCACCCCTCCACTGCCCTGCATTTGTCCCCCGCCAGGAGTTCAGCATGTCCCGCCGCCTCACCACCCTTCGTTGCGCCCTGCTCGCGGCCGCCGCCGCTTCCCTCGGCGGATGCATGTCCGGCGGCGACGCCCAGCTCGACGAAGTGCGCAACGATCCCTCGCCCAACCTCGACACGCTGTACCAGCGTCCCGTGGACATCGACAACGCCATGGTCGTGACTTTCGACGAGAACGGGCGCATGTTCTGGGAGGACATGGGCCGCTTCTGGCTGACCGACCGCCCGTCGCGCCTCTCGCGCGAGCCCTCGCTGCGTCCGTGATCGGCGGCCTGTTCCTGAATGCCGACAAAAGTGCCAACGCCCGCGTCGCTTGCGACACGGGCGTTGTTTGATTCTGCGTTCCGTGCCAAGACGGCGCTCCACGAAAGGCGAGCGAACGTCGATCACTTCGCGGTGTACTTGCCGCGCTCGACGCGCTTGAACTTGCCGCTGTTGATGAGCGTCTGGTTCACGATGGTGCGGAACGACGGTGACGTGGTCTTGTAGCCGAACTCCTGCACGGCCTGCGACACGTCGGTCACCGACATCACCTTGTTGGAGAGCACCTTCGAGAGCGCCTCGACGAGGTTCATGTCGTTCTTGGGTCGGCGCCGGATTGCCAACCCGCCCGCGCGCACCGAGCCGCCGTGCTCCATGATCTTCGACTCGAGTTCACGCACGCGCGACAGCAGGCGCTCGCGCTTGCGCACGAGCCCGCTCACGCGACGCTCGCGCCGCGCGATCTCGCGCCGCAGCTCCGAGACCGACAACCCCGCCAGGCCCTTGCCCTGTCTGGCCATTGCAACTTCCTTTCATATGTCGCCCCTTCGTTCATGGAAGGGGCCGCTGACACGATCGTTGACAACTCGCGCCGCGCCGGACAGTCCTGGTGCGACGCGAGGGGCCATGGTACATCCGTACTTGCAAGAATCGCAAGTGCGGAAACTCTCATTCAATAGCCCCGGCTGTGCGGGGTATGTAAGCATGTCTTCGCCCAGCGAACTGCTGTGCTGCATGCCTACCGCAGGTTGAATCCCATCTTGGCCATCAGCCCGTCGAAGTGATCCAGATCAAAGAACTTGATCACGATCGTCCCGCGTTTGCCGCCCTCGCCCGCGCGGATGCGCACGCTCGTGGCGAGGTGCTCGCCAAGTTGCTTCTCCAGTTCGCGCACCGCCAGGGCCTTGGCCCGCGCGCCGTCGGAGATCTGCACGCCCGGCGCTGCACCAGTGGGCGCCTGCCCCGCGCGTGAAACGGCCTGCTCCAGCCGGCGCACCGACCATCCCTGACTCGCCGCCTGCTTGGCGAGCCCCATGCGCACCGCGCCCGCGGGAGCACCGAGCAGCACTTTGCCGTGGCCCGCCGAAAGCTGCCCGGAATCCAGCAGATCGCGCACGTCCTGCTCGAGCTCGGTGAGCCGGAACAGATTGGCCGCGCTGGTGCGGTCAATTCCCAGCTTTTCCCCCACCTGCGCGTGGGTCAGCCCGAATCGCTCGCACAGGCCGCGAACGGCCCACGCCCGCTCCATCGGCGAAAGATCGGCGCGCTGGATGTTCTCGACAAGGGCCCACTCGGCCGCCTGCTCGTCGGAGAGCTTCCAGATCACCGCGGGAATGTGCTTCAGGCCCGCGATCTTTCCGGCGCGCCAGCGGCGCTCGCCCGCGACCAGCTCGTACCTTCCGGCCTGCGCGCCCGGGCGCACGAGGATCGGCTGCACCACGCCCGCGCTGCGGATCGACGCGGCCAGTTCCGCGAGTTGCGTTTCATCGAACGCCCGGCGCGGCTGGAATCGATTCGGCTCGATCGCCTCGATCGGAACCTGCGCGATGCGCTCGCCGGGCGGAGTTGTCGGGGCGGGCGCATGCGTCGTTGCCGGCGAGGACGAGGGCGCCAGAGGAGCGACGGGCGTCGGCGGATTTCGATGCAGTGGCGTGGCTCGTGGGGGCGCGTCGGTCGTCGGCGTGCTTGGGCCCGTCGCGATGACTTTCGCCGCGGCCGCTTTCATCTCCACCATCGAGGGTGCAGTCGGCGATTGGACAGAAGGGATTTGTACGGCTACCGGCTCTCCCAGCAGCGCGCTCAGGCCGCGGCCCAATCGGCGGGGCTTGCTGGACTGGTCGGCAGACGGCGTAAGCGTTTTGTTCATATATCTGCACTCCTCGAAGATGATCAATATACTGAGCCGAACGGATGGCGTCCACTACATCTGGATATCTTGTGAATCCTCATGGCCAAGAGCAAACCAAAGCGTGTTCATCGAAAGGCCCAAGGGCCGGCAGTTCGCTCCAAGACCTCCGAGGGGCATTCCAAGGCCCCGAAGCGAGAAGACTCCATCGAGATCATCGCCCGCGGCTGTCTGATTCAAGCCTCGTCTGTGCTGCTGTGCCGGAACACCAAGCATGGGTACCTGTACCTCCCTGGCGGTCACGTCGAGTTTGGTGAATCGGCCGCGACGGCGCTTGAACGCGAGTTTCTCGAAGAGTGCGGCGTGATCGTCCGAGCCGGGGCCTTGGCCTTGGTCAGTGAGGGGAGCTTCGCCACCAAGAAGCGGGAGCACCACGAAATCAATCTCGTGTTCCACGTGGAACGGCCGGGCACCGTTGCGAAGTCCGCATCCAGGACCGCCCGTCCCGCGGCGATCAGGAGCTTGGAAGAGGGCATTCAGTTTGAGTGGGTTGAGCTCTCGGCAGTGGTGGACTTCGATATCCGACCTACCGCCGCGAAGGCTTGGCTGGCGACATTGACCGAATCCGTTGGGCTCGGAGCTGAATGGGTGTCAGAGATCCGCCCGGCCTAGCCACCCACTGTTCCACGTGGAACGCGTTGGGTGACCGTCGCCGATCGATCCAGATGGGCGGTATGGCATGGGGAATCCCGTCGAACCCAACCTCGCGAAACGGGGGGTCCGATCACCGTTGCACACCAGCGAAATCGCACTGCGCAGGCCTCACATCCCGCGTGCTGCCCGGTATTCGCGCCCGCTCCCGCTGGCACTCCCGTTCCTGGATGGCTTCCTCGCCGATCAGGGCTGAACGCCCTCCTCACCCCGCGGCGGGCGATCCATGGTCGATCAGACGGCACCAATCCCGACCCGCTGCGCCGTTCCCCGTGCCACCGGGGGACGCGCTGCGATCCCCGCGGCGTCGCCAACCGGGCCGGACCTGGGCCAGCTTGAGCATCACCTTGAACGCCTGAACCGCCTCGCCAGCATGGGCGCGGTGACGGGCATGATCGCCCACGAGTTCAACAACATCCTCACGCCCATCCTGTCCTACGCCCAGATGGCCCTCGAAGACCCGGGAAACGCGGCCCTTTCCACCAAGGCTCTGGAGCGCACCGTGGCTGGCGCCGAGCGGGCCGCGAAGATCGCCGAGGCCATTCTCAACTTCGTCCGCGACGACGCGAGCACGGCTCCGGCCTCCCACTGTAACGTTCGAAGGGTTGTGGAAGAGTCGAGCGCGTGCCTGGCCCGTCGCTCGACCGATGAGGGTGGTCGCCTTGCGATCAACGTGCCTGCCTCGCTCACGGCGGCCATCGACGGGGTGCGCCTGCAGCAGGTGCTTGTGAACCTGCTGCTCAACGCCCGCGCGGCGATGGGAGAGCGGGAGCTGGACATGAGCATCGAGGCCGTCGAGCTCGCTGAGGCTCCGCTGTCGCCGCCGAACGCCGCGGACAGCCGGAAGTGTTCCACGTGGAACGCTCAACCGAGTTCCCAGCTCGCCGGGGCTTGGATCGGAATTCGAGTAAAGGATCGCGGCCCGGGGATGAGCGCGACGCAGCTCGCCTCACTCTTCACGCCCTTCTGCTCGAACTCAGATCCAGCGCATCACCGCGGCACAGGCTTGGGCATGACCGTATCGCGCCGGCTCGTTGAGGGTGCCGGTGGCTGGCTCGTGGTCGAGTCCGCGCGGGGCGTTGGAACAACAGTGCACATCATCGTGCCCGCTGCCCATTTGAATACCTAACAATTTACTTACTAACTGGAGAAGCGTCGGCGGGCGATTTGGCGCGGCCGACCTCCTCGCCGGCCCAGTGCTGCGGCGTGCGTGCCACCTTGCGCGACCATGCGAAGCCGAAGTTTCGCTGAGCCGCCTCTGCGATGCGATCCACGACTTCCTCCGGTGAGTCGGTGCACACCAGCAGGCCGATGTCCTCGGGGTTGATCGTGCGCTCGGCGAGCATGCGGCCGCGGGCGAAGTCGATCAGGGGCTGCCAGTAGTCGGTGCCCATGAGCACCACCGGGAAGTCGCGGATCTTGCCGGTCTGGATCAGCGTGACCGCCTCGAAGAGCTCATCGAGCGTGCCAAAGCCGCCGGGCATCACCACGAACGCGTACGAGTACTTCACCAGCATCACCTTGCGCACGAAGAAGTACCGGAACTCCACGAACTTGTCGAGGTACGGGTTGTGGTGCTGCTCCATGGGCAGCTCGATGTTGCACCCGATCGACGGTCCGCCCGCATCGCGTGCGCCGCGGTTGGCCGCTTCCATGATGCCGGGGCCGCCGCCGGTGAGGATCGTGAACCCGACGCGGCTGAGCTGGCGCGAGGTCTCGCGCGCCAGCACGTAGTAGCGGTGGTCTTCCTTGAATCGCGCCGAGCCGAACACGGTGACGCACGGGCCGACGAAGTGCAGCGAGCGGAAGCCCCTGATGAACTCGAGCGCGATGCGCACCACGCGAAAGAACTCGAAGCGCCGGGTCTTCGGGCCTTCGAGAAACTCCCCTTCCTCGATGTTTCGCGTGGCTTTTCCCCAGCGGCGTGCGCCCATCCCGGCGGGCTTGTCGGGCGGGCCCTCGTCGAGGATGTAGCGCGATTTCACGTCGGGGCGCGACTCCAGCGACTCCACCGATTTGTCGCCGGTCAGCGCGGTGGGCGTGGGCTTGTCCGCGGGCGGCTGCGGTGGGGGGGTTGGAGGCGTGTTGTCGCGTGGAGCGCTCATGGTCGAGCGACGATAGGTTCGGCGGCCCGCGCTCCCCGGGACCGTACCATGCGCCCATGACCGCCGAGCAGGAAAAGACCGTCGTCATCGCGCTGGCGCCGAACTCGTTCCTTGCCGAGACGATCGCGGGTGCGCTGCGCGAGCGGGGCATCGACGCGCGTGTGCTCGACGGGGCCACAACGCAGGCGTGGGGCATGCCGATGGGCACGCAGGGGGGCGTGAAGGTGGTGGTGCTCGAGCACGAGAGGGAGGCGGCCGAGCTTGCGCTTTCGGAGATCCGCGTGGAGTCGTCCAGCATCGACTGGGACTCGGTGGACGTGGGCGAGGACGAGGCCGGCAAGCTGGCGCAGCACTCCCGCGCACGGCGATGGATGTGGACGGTGGCCGTGCTGCTTGTGCCGGTCGCGCTGTTCGTGCTGGCCTTCGGTGTGGATCGCGGCGACGCCACCATCAAGCTGCTCGGAGGCACGCTGCTGGCCACGGCGCTGGTCCTTGCGATCTACCAGTTCTATCCCGAGCGCGAGGGGTGATGCCCGGTTTGGGTTGACGATGCCGAGTGATCCTCGGTGTCTTCCGCCCGCTTGCCGGTATCCATGTGAATCCGACGGGGGCGAAACCCCTTGGCGTCCCGTCTGTCTGACATGGCGATGGCATGGATGACAACCATGATCGAAGTGCTGGGATACGCCGCGGCGCTGGTGGCGTTGGCGATGATCCTGAGCGCATTGGTGTCTTCGGACCGGCGGATGCTCGGGAAGGTGGCCGCCGGCCGCGGTGCCCGGTGCCTGTGCTGCGGATACTCGACGGAGGGGTTGGAAGAGGCTCGGTGCCCTGAATGTGGGAGCGGTTTCGACGGCGCGGCGGCGCTCGCTATCAGGCGACGGCGTCGGGGTCTGGCGGGCAGGGCGGTGGTGTTGGGCGCGCTGGCGGGGTTGTGCGTGCCCGTGGTTGATGCGATCCAAAATGGTGCGGCCCATCCGATGCCGTCGCTGGTGCTGGTGGGCGCCCTGCGGGTGTGTCCGTCCTGGCATGCCGGGATCACGCGCGAGCTGCAAGGACGGGCCGATGCGGGACAGCTTGGCGCGTGGACGAGCACGGCGCTGGCGCGAGTGTGTGCACACATCGTGGAGACGGAGCGCGACGGGGCGGTGCGCCGGGATGTCTCGTGGCTGCTGACGCGCGTGGCCAAGCATTCGGAGCAGGGGGCCCTGCGGGCCATGGTCGCCGACCGCGATCCGGCGGTGCGGGCGCTGGGCGTGGAGGCTCTGCGGGTCGGCGGTGAGGTGGGATGCGGGACGGCCGAGCGGCTGAACCATCTTGCGCTTAGCGACGCCAGCGCGCTGGTCCGCAAGCGGGCCATCGATGCGATGCGATATCGCGGCGACGACACCAACCAGACCCGCTCGACCATGCTGCTCGCGCTCGAAGACCCGAGCGACGGCGTACGCCAGCGGGCGCTGGTGGCGATTGGCGACGCGGGGCGGGCGAGCGAGGAATCGGTGCGGGCGGTGGGGGCGAAAGCGCAGGACGCGAGCGAGGACGTGCGATGGATCGCGGCGGTGACGCTCGGGCGCATGGCGGAGCACCGGCCGGAAGCCGTGGATGCGCTCAGCCGATTGCTCGAGGACGCATCGCCCATGGTGCGGGCGTGTGCGGCGATCTCGCTCGGGGAATCGGCGACGAGCCGGGCGTGGGTGTTGCCGCGTCTGCTCGGGGCTGCGGTGGGCGATGAGGACGAGCTGGTGCGGGGTGTCGCGCTGGACGCCATCCGGGCGATGAGGGGCAGGGCGGCGGAAGCGCCGGTTCGGTGTTCCTAAACTTCGGTGTGCCAGACGATCCGGTTGTCCATGATGACGCCCCTGCCGAGAGTGGGAGGGCGGAGGTGCGGCGTGATTCGAGGGGCTTGCTGCCCACATGGGGAAGCGAGTCGCGGGCGGACCGGCTTGCGCGCCTGCTCAAGAAAGCCCGCGGCCTGAAGGACATTCCGGGCGTGTACCTGATGAAGGACCACAAGGGCGTGGTGCTGTACGTCGGCAAGGCGTCGCGCCTACCGGACCGGGTGTCGAGCTACTTCGTGCCCAGCGCGGACCTTGGGCACAAGAAGGAGCCGATGCTGGAGGTGGTGCACGATTTCGAGCACCTGGAGTGTGAGGGAGAGTGGGAGGCGCTGCTGACGGAGGCGCGGCTGATCAAGGACATCCGGCCGCGGTTCAACGCGCGGCTGACCGACGACAAGACGTTTCCGTATCTGGTGGTGACGATGAAGGAGGATTTTCCGCGGGTGATGGTGACGCGCGACCTGACGGACCCGTTGGTGAAGGGCGCGAAGGTGTTCGGGCCGTTCACCTCGCCGGGCTCATTGCGCGAGGCGGTGACGCTGCTGCAGCGGGTGTTCAAGTTCCGCACGTGCAGCCTGGACATCAAGGAGGGGGACCCGAGGAACCGGTACTTCCGGCCGTGCATCCTGCACAGCATCGGGCAGTGCACCGCGCCCTGCGCCGACAAGATCGGCAAGGAGCCGTACTTCCTGGATGTGCAGCGGTTCGTGAAGTTCATCGAGAGCAAGCGGAGCGTGATGTTGCGGGAGATGCGCTCGGAGATGGAGATCGCGGCGGGGGCGCAGGAGTACGAGAAGGCGGCCGCGCTGCGCGACCAGATTCGCGCGGTGGAGCGGCTGGACGAGCGGGCCAAAGGGGGCACCAAGCCGGGTCGGGATGGGGACACGAGCTGGCAGCCCGAGGCGGAGATGGCGTTGCTGGAGCCGAAGAAGGGGCTGGAGAGCCTGCGGAAGACGCTGGGGCTGGATGCGCCGATCCGGTGCATCGAGGCGATCGACATCGCGCACCTGCAAGGGGGCGAGACGGTGGGGAGCAAGGTGTGCTTTGTGGATGGGCGGCCGCTGAAGAATGAGTATCGCAGGTACCGCATCCGCGGAGCAGGGGAGCAGGGGAGCGTGGGAGCAGGGGAGCGAGGAGGTAGCGCGGGGATCAACGACGACTATTCGTCCATCCGCGAGGTGGTGAGCCGGCGGTATCGGGAGGCGGGGGAGGGAAACGAGTTGTACCCGGATGTGATTGTGATCGACGGCGGATTGGGCCAACTGCACGCCGCGCTGGAGGCGCTGGCGCAGATGAACGTGAAGCCGCCGATGGTGATCGGGCTGGCGAAGAAGGAGGAGCTGATCTATGTGCAGGAGCGGAGCGAGCCGATCCGGCTGGGGCGCGAAAACCTGGGCCTGAGGCTGGTGCAGGCGATCCGCGATGAGGCGCACCGGTTTGCGCAGCACTACCACCATGTGCTGAGGCGGAAGAGGACGCTGGATGAGGAGTGAGGCGCTGACGGGAGCGCCGTCAGCAACCGGCGAACCACAGATTGAGAAAGGCGAAGATGTCGGCCACCGAGAGTTGACCGTCGTCGTCGATATCCGCCTCCGGCACGCCGGCAAGCCATCCATTGAGAAAAGCGAAGATGTCCTGGAGAGTTACGCCGGCGACGTGGTCAAAGTTGGCGAGGCAGCAGGGGGAAGAACCGCTTGGGGGAGCGCACAGGGAGCCGATGCCTTGGAACGCGCCGATCGAGGCGCACACCTGGACCGACAGCATCTGGCATGCGCCGTTCATGCAGCAGGCGCCGGGGCCGCAGGGGCTCGTTGCGCATGTTCCGCCGGCGTTCCAGCCGGCGAATGCGCACTCGCCCCTTGGCGTGAAGGCGCACGAACCGGTGGCGACGTCGCAGCATGCTCCGGAGCAGAGATTGGGCTGGCAGCTCCCGCCGAGGCCGCCGAAGAGAGCGGGCTGGGCGCACGCGCCGGCACTGGTCATCGTGCACACCGGGCCCGTGCAGCACCGACCGAGAGGCTCGGTGCCGTTCAACGCGGCCGCGAGATAGGGATAGACGGCCGTCCACCCGGCGACGCCCATGTGCAGCTCATCGGACCATGTGCCCACAGCCCAGGTCTCCGTGCCGGCAAGCCGCAGCTCTTCGGGCGTGTAGTACAGCTCGCCCTGGGTGCAGTGACGAACCTCGGAGACGGTACCGGCGCCGGTGCTCAGCGCGGGGATGATGTCGCAATAGGTCGCGTGCACGGCGGGGGAGTCGGCCCCGGCGATCGCCGCGCGGAGGGCTCGCCTGCGCTGTTCGTACAGGTCCACGGCGACGTCCGATGAGCCGCGGACCGAGATCGGGTTGATGTCGGCCCAGACGACTCGAAAGCCCGCGGCGGTCAGGGCCGCGGTGTACTGGAGCTTGGCATCGATGTAGGCGGCGGGGGTTGGATTCTGGGCGACGACCTCGTTGTGCCCGTCGAAGACGAGGATGGTCTTTGCCACGGGCTGAAGGCCGGAGAGATTGCGAGTGTCGAGGATGGTGGGGAGCTGGTCGTGGAGAACGTCCGAGATTGCGCGGGAGGGATCACTCGCGACGGCGCCGGCGCGGGCCAGGTTCAAGACGCGCCGCTGGGGTTGGTTGATCGCCAGCCATTGGGCGATGGAGTCTCCGCCGAACATCTTGAATCCCGCGCCGTAGGAATCGCCGGCGATGATCAGGAGCTCGGTCGGGGGAACCACGCCGTATCCGGCGCCGAGGTCGCTCGTCAGCAGGACGAGGTCTTCGGTGGTCCATGATCCGAAACCGTCGCGCTGCTTGTCCCAGAAGGCGAGGCATCGAACGCCGCCCTTGAAGCCCAGGCCGCCCCAGTACGCCGCGGCGATGGTCAGCGTTCGTGCGTCGGACGTTGTTGGCGCGTGTGCGGCCGCAACGGGAGCGTGGCTCGCGACGATTGGGTAGCCGGAGCACGCGAGCCGAACCTCGCCACCCGTTGACCACAGCGCAAAGGCCATGGGACCGGCGGTGGGTCGGATGCCGGTGGGAAACACGCCAAGGGCGCCGTACACCTCCAGGAATCGATCCGCGGAGATGCGCAGGCCGAGCGCGCTCGCTCCGAGTTCGAAGACGACCATGGGCTGTGGAGCCGGGTCCGAGCCGTGGGCCGCGTCGATGACACCGGCGATCACGCAGTTGGCCGGGTCCACGCCGCGATTGCCGCCCTCGAGATAGAGGAATGCGTTTCCGCCGCCGAAGATCTGTCCGAACGAGCAATGGGCGCCGCCGGTGAGCGACTTCACGGGGCCGACGCGCGGGAAGGCCGGGGCGGAGCAATCGCGCCCCGTCACGCCGTTGTAGCACTCGGCCCTCCAGGCGTAGATGAAGGCGGAGCCCGAACCGCCGGCGATGCCCGACGGCGCGTACATGGTCAGCGCGGCGCTCGGTCCGCCGTGGGTTCCGTAGCTTCGAGGATCAAAGACGGGAGTGGCGAGCGCAGGGATTGTCCACCCGATGGCCGTGCAGGCGCACGCGAGAGCGGCCAGGCATTTTGGGAGAACTCGCACTCAGCACCCCGCGAACCACAGCGTCAGGAAATCGAACACGTCCTGCACCTCAAGCCCGCCGGAGTAGTTCGCGTCGGCGGAGATGTTGCCGGCGAACCAGTCGTTGATCATGGCGAAGATGTCGGCGACGGCGAGCGTGCCGTTCTCGTCGAAGTCGCCGGGGCACACGGCGCGAGAGATGGTGTGGACCAGCGTGTTGCCCCACAGGCCGTAGGCGAAGTAGGCGAGGTGGGCCGTGTCGAACCCGGCGAAGCGATACAGGCCGTTGGCCGTGAACTCGGCGGGGGTGGAGAGCATGCTGCCCGCGACGGTGAAGACCTGCGGGTCGCCCGCGGCGATGGTGCGCCAGCCCTGTTCGTAACCTTGCAGGCTCGTGAGGCTGTTCGTCTGCGGGTGATAGGGACCGAGGCAGAAGAAGAGGTTGTCGGGGTCGCGGCCGGAGGCGACCCACGCGGCACGCACCCAGTTGATGATGCCTCGGGTGTTGTCCTGCTGACCCTCGGGATAGTGGGAGGGGAAGCCGGGGCTCGGGCCGAGGGACGGCTGTTGATCGACGACGTCGTTGCCGCCGTGCATGATGTGGACGAGCAGCACGGAATCGGCGGGCGTGCCGCCCTGGGTGCGGGTGACCTGGCTCATCCACTCGCGCATGGCGGTGATGTTACGGGGCGACTGGTAGAAATCCTGGAGCACCTTGCGGGCGGACATGCCGCCCTGGAACCACATGGGGGAGTAGGAGATGCCGGTGGTGCGATCGACGTTCTCGACGCGGTGGTAGAGCGGGAGGAGCGGGCCGATGGAGCCGCGCACGTTCTGCAGGTCGGAGGGGGCGATGAGGATGCCGTTGTCGTCGCGCGTGCCGGCGGGAATGTCGAACTCGATGTTGCGGATGCCGGGCGTCGGTGCGGGCGTGACCTGGGTGAAGGCGAAGTCCACAAACGGGTTGCCGGGATAGGGGGCGCGGGCGGTGAGCACGTATGTGCCGCCGGCGAGGGGATAGTCGGCGAGGTGGTAGCGCAGGTGCGACTCGATGCTGAGGGGGTTGTCGTGGGTGATGGTGAGGCCCGTGTTGTACGTCCATCCGCAATCGACGCCCGCGGCGAGGAAGCCGTAGCTGTTGGGGAGGCCGTCGCCGACGAAGGTGTACTGCTCGGAGTTGGTCGGTGCGCCGCTGATCTGGAACGGGCCGATCTGCGTGGAGGACGTCGCCATGGTCTGTGCGCCGTAGGAGCCCTGGCCGGCGAACGGATCGAGGCGCGTGGCGTACATGCCGAACTTCGCGGCGAAGGCGCGACCCATGCCGTCCTCATGGCCGGTGTAGGTGAGTTGGCGGGTGTTGCTGTCGCCGATGATCGCCATGTCCACGCGCTTGGTAGCGGCGAGATGCCAGAACCTGGCCGCGGCGGGCACGCCGGTGACGGCGAAGCGGTTGGGATTGCCGACGGTGGGAGGCACGGGGCTTCCCAACGGCTGCGCGCCAGCGAGACTCGCGGGGATGGCCGCGAGAAGGGCGCAACAGAATCGATGTGTGTGGTTCATGCGTTTGGGAAACGGAAGTGCAAATCGGGAGGCGAACATCGAGTGTTCCACCGGCGGAGAGAGGCTGCCAAGAAAAGCGGTCGGAGGAACCGGAAGGCCAGAGGCGGCCCACCCGGAACATGGAGAATACGTGCGGGCATTAGGGACTATGCAGGGCGGGGATGTGAGGCGGACGAAGAGCCGCCGTTGCGCTGCATGCGGCTGGCGAGCAGGAAGGCGAGCTCGAGGCTCTGCTCGTAGTTCAGGCGCGGGTCGCAGGGGGACTGGTAGTTGCGGGCCAGGTCGGATTCGTTCAGGCCGCGTGCACCGCCGATGCACTCGGTGACGTCCTCGCCGGTGAGCTCGAAATGCACACCGCCGAGGCGCGAGCCGAGGGACTGGTGGACGTCCCAGGAGGCCTCGAGCTCGTCGGTAATCTCCGCAAATGAGCGGGTCTTGGTTCCATTGGCGGTGGTGGTGGCGTTGCCGTGCATGGGGTCGCAGGACCACAGGACGGGGCCCGCGCCGGGGTCGGCCTGGATGGCGCGGATGAGGGCAGGGAGCCGGTCGCGGACGCTCTTGGCCCCGAGGCGGACGATGAGGGCGATCTTGCCGGGCTCGGCGGTGGGGTTGAGGGTGCGGAGGAGCGGGCCGAGTTCGTCGGGACGCGTGGATGCGCCGAGCTTGATGCCGATGGGGTTGCGGATGCCGCGGAAGTATTCGACGTGGGCCCCGTCGAGGGCGCGGGTGCGGTCGCCGAGCCAGGGCATGTGGGTGGAGAGGTTGTAGAAACCGTCGCGCCGGGGGACGGTGCGCGTCTGGGCGGATTCGTAGAGGAGGTTGAGGCCCTCGTGGCTGGTGAAGAACTCGGCGCTGTGGAGCTGGTCGATGCTGCGCTCGCCGATGGCCTCCATAAAGCGCAGGCCCTCGGCGAGGCGCTCGGTCATGCGCTGGTATTCGTCGCGCAGATTGGCGGGGAGGCCGGCGTGGGCCATGAAGCCGAGGTCCCAGTATTCCGGGTGGTGGATGTCGGCGAAGCCGCCGTCCATGAGGGCGCGGATGAAGTTGAGGGTCATCGCGGCGTGGGTGTAGCCGTCAACCATGCGCGCGGGGTCGGGGCGGCGGGCGGCCTCGGTGAACTCGGGGCGGTTGACGAGGTCGCCGTAGTAGGAGGGGAGCGTGACGGGCTTGCTATCGATGGTGCGCGTTTCGGTGGGACTGGAGCGCGGCTTGGCGTACTGGCCGGCGAAGCGGCCGACGCGGATGACGGGCTTCTTGCCGGCGTAGACGAGCACGACGGACATCTGGAGGAGGATCTTGAGCTTGCTGGTGATGGACTCGGGGCGGCAGTCGGAGATCTGCTCGGCGCAGTCGCCGCCCTGGAGGAGGAAGCGCTTGCCCTGCTGGGCCTCGGCGATCTGGGACTTGAGGCGCTCGATCTCCCAGCTTGTGACGAGGGGCGGAAGGGAGTGGAGGCGCTCGACGGCGGCTTCTACGGCCGCGCGATCGGGATAGAGGACCTGCTGGGCGTGGAGTTTGGAGCGCCAGGAGATTGGCGTCCACGACGCCCCCGGCGCCTCGCCGATGCGCGGGCCGCTGCTTCCGGGGGATGGATGTGTTGGAGATTTGATTGTGAGGCCCTACGAACGGGAAAGAACGATCAATCCCGGGATATCGGCATAGTCGGCGCCGTTGTGAGTCACAAGCGGGAGTTGGTACTGCACAGCAGTCGCGGCAATCCAGCAGTCGGAGGTCTCGATTCGCCTTCCAGCGCGTGCGCGATGGGCGGAGATACTCGCCCATAACTCGGCAGTCTGGAGGTTGGGCGAAAGGACGGTGTGACGGCCGACCATCTCTTCCAGAGAGCGCAGGCGCGCGATCCCCCAACGGCTTCGAATCGCCCAGGCCCGCGACTCGGCCACGGTCATTAGGGCAATCGAGTGTCGCCGGCCGTCGAGGTGCCTCGCATACAGGTCGGCGCGAGTGTCCCCTTTGAAGATGAATGAGAGGACGTCGGTATCGACAAGCACATCGTTCACGGACGATGCCTCGGGCGAATGGACCGGAGAAATTCGTCCACATCCTCGTCCTCAAGACCCGGGATCTGGAGTTCCTTGATCGACTTGATGGGCTTGGTGCCCTGTTCGGCGACGAGTTGATCGAGGGTCTTGGTTTGGCGGCTGATGCGATCGAGTTCAGCCAGGCGCTCGGGGGTCGGCGCGGAGGAGTCCGCGCCGTTGCGCGGACGCAATGGTTGGAACTCCACCTCGGTCCCATCCGGCAGGTTGACCTCGCCGGATGGCCGGATGACGCCGTCCTCGTAGATGCCTCGGAAGTCCATGGCGGGCGGTCCTTTCCAGATGCGGGTCATTCTAGACGAGGCCAGTGGTCCCCCCAGACATTGGGGAGAGGCCCGCAGGAACATCCGAGGGATATCGGCAATCGAACTGAATCACTGAGAAGGTGCGGTCGATTCGGTCGAACCGGTTGCCGCTCGCGGGGGCATGACCGGCGGGAGAAGAGGCCGCAGCGTGCGGCGTGAGACCACTTTGGAACACCCGCACGATGAAGGACCGCAAGCCATGATGACTCGCATGATGAAGAACAAGAAGCGGATGATGATGAAGAAGTCGAAGATGATGAAGGGCACTTTCCAGCACATTGGGATCCTAAGCTTAGAATTCCACGTGGACAAGTTGTCG